>OGUL01001182.1_pt1 | contig 23466 bp, 21 predicted proteins | sample 1553651 | NCBI WGS metagenome assembly OGUL01 (sample SAMEA2580048, study PRJEB22360) | human gut metagenome | biome: human gut; feature: human-associated habitat; material: faeces | place: Denmark | collected 2008/2010
CGATTTTTGACTGTTTCGAATCGGAAAGTATGGGGGTACTTTCCGATTCTCTTTTTTAGAGGATAAATGGATTTTTTATAACTTCATGTGCATTCTGGTTTTTAAAGGGTTAGTACTAAATTAAAGGTTTTATTGAGCTCTTTTTTTCCTATTCTATGGCTATGCTATCTCTTTCTTCGTTGATGTGATAAGTGAATTTATGATCTTTTTGAATCACTCGGAGGATATGTTCGATGCCGTCTTGCTCTTTAAATTTGCCGGTACAATGGTAATCTAATAATTTCGGATTATTGACGGTAATCTTTACATTATAGTATTTTTCCAATTTAGAGAACATGCAGCTCAGAGGGGAGTCGTCGAAACAGTACAGGCCCTCTTTCCATTTCAGATAGTCGTAAGAAGGAAGGATTTTCTTTTGTGCTTTTCCGTTATATAAACCGAAAAATTCTCCTTTTTCCAGGCGGGTGATCGGTTTTTCCCCTTTCAAGGTATAGATGTCGACTATACCCGTTACGAGGGTCGTTTCAAATTCGTTGCTTCCGTTGTAGGCACATACATTAAAACTGGTGCCTACCACACGTACTTTATTCGTTTCGGTATTGACGAAAAAAGGAATCTTTTCGTTCTTGCTAACTTCAAAATAGGCTTCTCCGTCCAGCAGGACGTTTCTTTCCTGGCGTCCGAAGTTACTGGCATAAGTCAGGGTCGATTGAGAGTTCAACCATACCTTGGTTCCGTCTGCCAGTGTGATTTGTGCGCGTTGCCCTGCGGGCACTGCAACTGTTTGCAGTTGGGCGGATTTATTATACCGGTAATCTTTGAACAGAAGGCCGCTGCCGAATAAGATTATCATTACTGCGGCAATACGGGCTGTCCATTGCAGTATTGGCAGGATGCGGGTTTTTCTTTTGAGACGCTCGGATTGTTTTTCTTCGGAGAAGAGGGCGATGTCATAAAGCATACGTTCTTTTTGAAACGCTTTTCTGTTTTCATCGGAGGCGTCTACCCAATCAAGGATTTGCTTTTCTTCTTCGATATTGGCATTCCCTTTAAAATACTTATATAATAGATCTTGGTTCATAAGGTTTTTTGTTTCTGTTATTATAGGGAGAGGTCTTTCTTCCCCCTTCTATAATAATAACAGGTTACTCTAAGGTTACCCTAACGGAAAAAGAATCTTTTTTTAAAAAAGAATAGAGATCAGGTAATCTTTTAGTTCGGTACGTAGTATTTTCAGGGCTTTGGTGATATGGAACTCTACACTTTTGATGGAGATGCCGAGCTTCTCAGCTATCATTTTGTTAGGAGTGTTTTGATAGCGGCTTAATATGAATATATCCCGACTTTGTTCCGGCATTTTGGTGAGTGCTTTGCGGACTATATGTTGGATCTCTGTGTTGAAGATCGTATCCGGTTCGCAGGCTTCAAGGGTAGATATGCGTAAGTTCAGTTCTCTTTGCCGGTGGGTGTTGATGTCGTCTTCCGCACGCAGGCGTACTTGTTCGTGTGCGAGATAGTTTAAGGCCCTGTTTTTGATAATGGTTAGTAATAGCGCTTGTAGATTGGAATCATTTTCCCATTTATCGCGGTTCTCCCAAAGAGCAATCATTGATTCCATCAGTATATCTTCGGCCTCTGTCTTATTTCTGATATAGGAATAAGCGAATGATAGAAACTTGGCCTGGTTCTCTTGAAAGAACCGGGTGAAAGTATCCATGGTATGAAGCTGGTTGCTCTGAGACATTAACTGGTTTTAAAGGTTTTTTTCTTTTTCTTATAACAAAGCAACGTATTCTTTTTGAGAAAAACAAATTAATTGGAAAGAAAATGGCTGAATCTGTTGTGATTCAGCCATCTATCTATAAATATAAGAATTGTATTCTGCTTATTTCTTTTCCGGTTTCGGAAGTAATACTTTTCTTGATAGTTTGAATTTTCCTGTCTTAGGATCGATATCCATCAATTTTACATCGATTTCGTCTCCCTCTTTGATACCGGCTTCTTCTACTGTTTCCAGACGTTTCCAGTCGATTTCAGAGATATGCAACAAACCATCTTTGCCCGGCAGGAATTCAACGAATGCACCGTAAGGCATGATCGAACGTACTTTACCTTTATATACTTCTCCGACTTCCGGTACGGCAACAATACCTTTGATCATACGCATTGCGTCGTCAATAGATTTTTTGTTAGTGCCTGCAATCTCGATACGGCCTACACCGTCTACCTCTTCGATGGTGATAGTAGCACCGGTATCCTCTTGCATTCCCTGAATAATCTTTCCGCCCGGGCCGATGATGGCTCCGATGAATTCTTTCGGAATAGTCATGGTCTCGATACGTGGAGCATGGTCTTTCAGTTCGGTACGTGGTTCTTCAATGGTTTCATGTATCTTGCCGAGGATGTGCATACGGCCTTCTTTTGCTTGTTCCAATGCGCGTTCGAGAATGTCGAATGACAAACCGTCTACTTTGATATCCATTTGGGTAGCAGTGATACCGTCTTTGGTTCCGGTAACTTTGAAGTCCATATCTCCCAAGTGGTCCTCGTCACCTAAGATATCCGAAAGTACTGCGTATTTGTCTTCACCGGCATTCTTGATCAATCCCATGGCAATACCGGATACCGGTTTTTTGATCTTCACACCGGCATCCATCAATGCCAGTGTTCCGGCGCATACGGTAGCCATAGAAGAAGAACCGTTTGATTCGAGAATATCGGAAACTACACGAACTACGTACGGATAGTTTTCAGGGATCATTCCTTTCAGGGCACGCCATGCCAAATGTCCGTGGCCTATTTCACGACGTCCTACACCACGCTGTGCTTTTGCTTCACCTGTTGAGAACGGAGGGAAATTATAGTGCAATAGGAAACGTTCTTTTCCGTGAACCAATACATCGTCTATGATTTTTTCATCCAGTTTGGTGCCTAATGTCACAGAAGTCAGTGATTGAGTTTCACCACGAGTGAAGATAGCAGAACCGTGAGGTCCCGGCAGATAATCGACTTCACACCAGATAGGACGAATTTCGTTTGTCTTACGTCCGTCAAGGCGTTTGCCTTCGTCGAGAATGCAACGACGCATCGCCTCTTTTTCTACATCATGATAATAACGATCGATCAAAGCTCCTTTTTCTGCCAGTTCTTCTTCTGTGAATTGTGATTTGAATTCGTCGCGGATCGCATCGAAAGCATCTTGACGTTCGTGCTTGTTTCTGTTTCCGGAAGCAGCGATGGCATATGATTTCTCATAGCAAGCTTCGCGAACGGCTTTACGAAGATCTTCGTCATTGACTTCGTGATTGTATTCGCGTTTCACCGTTTTACCAACCTCTTGAGCCAATTCCATCTGAGCTTTACAGTGGCCTTTGATTGCTTCGTGAGCAACTTTCATTGCTTCCAGTAATTCTGCTTCTGATACTTCGTGCATTTCACCTTCTACCATCATGATATTTTCATAGGTAGCGGCAACCATGATATCCATATCGGCCTTTTCGAGTTGATCGAAAGTAGGATTGATCACATAATTACCGTCAATACGTGCTACACGTACTTCTGAGATAGGTCCGTTGAATGGGATATCTGAAACAGCGAGTGCGGCCGAAGCGGCAAGCCCTGCCAATGCATCAGGCATGTCGACACCATCGGCAGAGAACAGGATAATATTTACGTAAACTTCTGCGTGATAATTATCGGGGAATAAAGGGCGGAGAGCACGGTCTACCAAACGGCAGGTAAGGATTTCGTAATCAGAAGCTCTTCCTTCTCTTTTGGTAAAGCCACCGGGAAAACGGCCGAATGCTGAAAATTTCTCTTTGTACTCTACCTGAAGCGGCATAAAATCTGTTCCGGGAACTGCATCTTTAGCGGCACAAACAGTAGCAAGCAACATGGTGTTTCCCATGCGAAGCATTACAGAACCGTCTGCCTGTTTTGCCAACTTTCCCGTCTCGAGCGTGATGGTTCTGCCATCTCCTAACTCGATTGTCTTAACAATTGGGTTAATCATAAAAATTGTTTTATCTATATTTTCTTTCAAAATTCCTGCAAAGATATACATTTATCATTCTAATATAGTGGAAATGAGATAAAAAGTTATTGCTTATTTGAATTTTTTATCCAAAAAAGGTGAAGAACGAGGCAAAATGCTTTGACAAGTCTTGAAAAGAAGTATATTTGCAGTTCAAAAAATAACACGCATGGATATGAAAAAAATAACTTTTGTAGCACTTGCTGCCTTAGCTTTGAGCTCTTGTAATTCCGGTTCTCAATTTAAGGTAAACGGAGAAGTCTCGGATGCTAATGGGAAAATGCTTTATTTGGAATCATCGGCCTTGGAGGGAATTATACCTTTGGATTCGGTAAGAATAAAAGGCAATGGTTCGTTTAATTTTACACAACCCCGTCCCGAGTCTCCGGAGTTTTATCGGTTGCGTGTGGAAGATAAGGTTATTAATTTTTCTGTTGATTCTACTGAAACTGTCACAATCAAAGCGCCTTATGTTGATTTTGCAACGGCCTATACGGTAGAAGGGTCTGAAAGCAGTCGGAAAATTAAAGAACTTAGTTTGAAGCAGGCACGCTTGCAGAGTGATGTAAATGCTTTGTTGATGGCCGTCCGTACCGACAAAATGGGGCACGATGTTTTTGAAGACAGTCTGGCGATACTGATTAAAAATTATAAGGACGATGTGAAGGTTAACTATATTTTTGCAGCACCTAATACGGCGGCAGCTTATTTTGCTTTGTTTCAGAAATTGAATGATTATCTGATTTTCGATCCTTTAAACAGTAAGGACGATGTGAAGTGTTTTGCTGCTGTAGCTACCAGCCTGAACAATTCTTATCCTCATGCAGTCCGATCTAAGAATCTGTATAATATCGTTATAAAAGGGATGAAGAATACCCGGGCTCCCCGGCAAAAAACAATCGATATACCGGAAGATAAAATAGCTGAGACAGGAATCATTGATATCAGCCTTCGTGATATAAAAGGGAATGTCCGTAAGCTGACGGAACTGAAAGGTAAGGTCGTGTTGTTGGATTTCTCTGTCTATCAAACGCCTGCGGGGGCGCCTCATAATCTGATGTTGCGTGAGCTTTATAATAAGTATGCAGGGCAGGGATTGGAAATCTATCAGGTGTCTTTGGATGCTGATGAGCATTTTTGGAAAACATCGGCAGATAATTTGCCATGGATTTGTGTGCGAGACGGTAATGGCGTGTATTCTACCAACGCGGCGGTATATAATGTTCGCGAGGTTCCTGCTTACTTCCTTATCAACCGGAATAATGAGCTAAGTGCACGTGGTGAAGATGTGAAAGATTTGGAGAACGCGATCAAATCACTGCTTTAAGTTGTTATAAATAAGAAGATTTCCTTTAAAGTATGTTACATAGCATTGTTTTTTGCTTGACGCATATCATTTAAAAGCTTATCTTTGCAGAGGAATAAAGAAGAGGGTTCCAGCATGATTCATGTTGGAATTCTTTTTTGTTTTATATGACCGTTTAAAATAAAGGAGGAAAAAATCATGGCTTATATGTCAGAAGATGGTTACAAAAAATTGATGGCAGAACTGAAAGAGCTGGAAACAGTAGAGCGCCCGAAGATTTCTGCTGCTATAGCCGAAGCGCGCGATAAGGGTGACTTGTCGGAAAATGCGGAATACGATGCGGCTAAAGAGGCTCAGGGCATGCTTGAGATGAGAATCAATAAGCTGAAAACAGTGATTGCTGATGCGAAGATTATTGATGAATCAAAGTTAAAGACAGATTCAGTACAGATTCTTAATAGAGTGGAGCTGAAGAATATGAAGAATGGTATGAAGATGACTTATACCATCGTTTCCGAAAGTGAGGCAAATCTGAAAGAAGGAAAGATTTCCGTAAATACACCGATTGCACAGGGTTTACTTGGCAAGAAAGTAGGTGATATAGCTGAAATCCAGGTGCCACAAGGTAAGATTAATCTGGAAGTAGTAAATATTTCGATTTAACACAAAGGCAAGTCTCTGCAAAGGGCTTGCCTTATTTTATATATCATATTTAGATTATGGCAACAATATTCAGTAGAATTATCGCAGGTGAGATTCCCTGCTATAAGGTGGCGGAAGACGAACGCTTCTTTGCTTTCCTTGATATCAATCCGCTGGTGAAAGGACATACCCTGGTGATTCCCAAACAGGAGATTGATTATATTTTCGATTTGAGTGATGATGATCTGGCTGCTATGCATGTCTTTGCCAAATCTGTAGCTCGAGCTATTGAAAAAGCTGTTCCTTGCAAACGCGTGGGGGTAGCGGTTATGGGAATGGAAGTTCCTCATGCTCACATTCATCTTATTCCTATCAATAAGGAGTCGGATATGATTATTTCTAATCCAAAACTAAAATTATCTGGTGATGAGTTTAAGGAGATAGCCGAACGAATTCATCAAGCTTGGAATAATAAATGATATTTTCTTCTTTTTAATGAATAGAAAGGCGTACTGTCCGGTTGGATCGTACGCCTTATTGCTTTTCTATGATTTGATCTTTTTTATAATTTTATCCATGTGCCTTTCCGCCATAAGAATTCCAATGGCCCTTGTTTATGCAGTGTCAGCCAATAACGGCTGAATATCAGTTGGATTGTGAATATAAGGAGTCCGATAAACAAAGTTGCCGTTGCTCCGGTGGACGAGTAAAGTCCTAAACCGAAGCCGTAATAGATGCAGACGCCCATAATTGATTGGGATATATAATTTGTCAGACTCATTCGTCCGTATGGGATAATAATTTGTTGCCACTTATACCCGTTCTCTCTTTTGAACCATAGCAGCGTAAAGGCCGATACCAGAATGGTCATAAAGGAAAAATTGGCTAATGATGAGAGGACGACGTTGTAAGGTGTCAGTATGGAAGGATTACTGATATGTTCCGGTATGAATGTGCGCAGGATATACAGTGGAATGAAAGCAATGACGGATAGTCTTAATATGCGTTTCCATATTCTGATGGAGGCATTGCTCTTGACGAAATACTTCATACGTCCCAGTAACATACCGAACATGAACAATGCGGCAGTTTGGAATAGGCGTCCGTTTTCTACCTGCCAGATGTTGCTGTATAATTGCCCGTTCCATATATTATTGTTCAGCACTTCTAAGAATGTACCGTGACTTGTAACTTCCGTAGCAAGCAGGGCGTAAGGCATGAATTTATTTCCATTGATCACATAATCGGGATTACACATCGCGTAGAACATTCGTCCCCATTCAAGAGGTTGTAATAGCAGGATTAATGCGATCCAGAATACGGTTTTGTTTTTCAATTTGCAAACGGGAATCAGGGTAAAACCTACAATTGAATATAAAACCAGAATGTCGCCATTGTAGAATAATGCATGAAGCTGGGCAAATAAGAATAATAGAACCATTCGCCAGGCGAAACGTCCCCGGAAATCTATTCCCCTTTTTTCTGCATTGTGATATTGAATGTAAAAACTGAATCCGAATAACAGTGAGAAAGTGGCATAAGCTTTCCCGGCGAATAAGAAAAACAGTGTATCCCACACTCCCTTGTCTATAATTTGTAACCATTCGGGCTGAGAATTGGGGATAAAGTAAATGTTGTAATGTTCCAAATTGTGTAATAATACAATTGCCAGTAAGGCAAAACCACGGAGTGCATCCACTACACCGAGTCGGGAAGATGTCTGAAGAGGTTTGTTCATTTTCTAATAGGTTGTTCTTTTATTGGGGGATAAACAAAATGGTCATAGATTTGGTGGCAAATATAAAGAAATAGTTGTTATAAAACCGATATCTTTAGAAAAATGTGGATGAATAATTGTAATGATATAAAAAAGACCGGAAAATACATTTTCCCGGTCTTATATTGATTTTATTTTCTGTCTTTTAGATATAGTCGTCTCCCAATTTAATTTGGGCGTCATTTACGTATTTGCGTATAGCGTGTTCTTCGTCTTTCTTACAAATGAGCAATACGTTGTCTGATTCTGCAACCAGAAATCCTTCAAGGCCTTCGATAACAGCTAACTTTCCTTGAGGGAGTACGACTATGTTGTCTTTGCTGTTGTATATCAGTGAATCGCATTTCAAAGTGACATTGCCGTTCTCGTCTTTGGGTGAAAGGTCATAAAGAGAACCCCAGGTTCCCAAATCCGACCATCCGAAGTCTCCGAGAGAAACGTATACGTTTTCTGCCTTTTCCATTATACCGAAATCGATAGATACATTGGGGCAGGCGGGGAAATTTTCTTTAATAAACGCTTTTTCTTCTGGTGTTCCGTAAAGGTCTTTTCCGGCTATCAACTTGGAAGCAAGTTCCGGAAGTAATGTTTCACCGGCTTTAATAATGGTGTTAACGTTCCACATGAATAATCCGGAATTCCAATAAAACTCACCACTTTCTACAAAGACTTTTGCAAGTTCAAGTTCCGGCTTTTCCGTGAAAGTTTTCACTTTGTAGAAATTATCGCCATCCTGTTCGGCTATCTGGATATATCCATAGCCTGTTTCCGGGCGATTGGGTTTAATGCCTAATGTGAGTAGTTTGTCTGAATGTGAAACAAAATCAAGTCCCTTTTCAATTGCTTCCAAAAACTCTCCCTCTTTTAATATTAAATGATCCGAAGGCGCTACTACGATATTGGCATTTGGATTTAGTGCACGAATATGGTATGCTGCCCAGGCGATGCAAGGAGCAGTATTTCTTCTTGCCGGTTCCAACAGGATTTGATCCGGATTCAGTTCCGGAAGTTGCTCTTGTACAAGATCCGAATACATTGCGTTGGTTACAATGAATATATTTTCAGTAGGGATCACTTTACTAAAGCGGTCGAAGGTTTGTTGCAACAAAGAACGCCCCGTGCCAAAGAAATCCAAGAATTGTTTTGGAAGTGTTTTGCGGCTGAATGGCCAAAAGCGGCTGCCAATGCCGCCTCCCATGATTACACAATAATTATCTTTACTTGTCATGTCGTAGACTGTTTTAAAAGTTTCTGCTAATGTACAATATATTCCTTTAACAGGGAAGCATTTGGAGAATGTTTTATATCTTTTCTCTCTTTTTTTTATTAAAACGCTTGCAGGTTTAGAAAAAAGCTGTATCTTTGCACCGCATTTGAAACTAATTGCCCAGATGGCGGAATCGGTAGACGCGCTGGTCTCAAACACCAGTGGATTCACTTCCATCCCGGTTCGACCCCGGGTCTGGGTACGAGTAAATCGGCTAAGCAATTGAATATCAATGCTTAGCCGATTTTATTTTGCGCCTATTGTTCCCGTTTTGTTCCCAGTCGCACTTAATTGAAAGTACTCTAAACGTAATTAAGGACTATTCAATTCCTATAAATCTGAAATTAAAGCAACTTTTGCCCAAGTTCCTATCTTCTTTCAGATAAATCAATTAACTTTGCAACGACATACATTGCAAGAAGCCTAAAAAGGAAGAAGCAGGTTGTCACTTTACATAATAAAGAGCGTTTACTATGCGCTTTGTCTTTGACGTACCGTAATCTCGCAAATTACTAAGACAGTCGGAGAACATGGCAACTGTAGATGTTCACGGTAGGTATGTTATACCATGCCGTGGGTTTTGTCGTATAATTATATATGCTCATAAGGCTCACGCATGGGATTTATATACCCATGCGTGGGCTTTCTGCGTTGTCCGTTCTGACTGTTTGGGCAATGCGAGAGCCTCGGTATCGTGGAACGGGCAGTAGCAAGATTCCCACGCTTTTCGTTTTGTAGAGGGAATTAATTTAGCATCAAAATATCATCATAGGGAGTCTGATGATGAAGGGAACGAGCAAAAGCAATATATGGGGAACATTTTGCATTATATAGCTAAAGAAACGCATGGCGACACTTTTACCTCTTATAAGTATTGCTATGATTGGTCTAACCTGCCCCACATAGAATAATATGATTCTTCTGAAGATTCTTATGTCAATCTAAAAGATTACGCAGAAGATGTTCACGACCCCAATATGAGGGATTTACGTAGACTGGCGGAAATGAAGAAAGAAGATTCCCCATTATTTGCTTTCTTCTTAGACGGTTCTCGCAAGGTTTACAAAATTGACGATATTCAGTATGACAAGAAAGTTTATCCTATATTGAGTGGCCAAATTTCTGTTGCCTGCTGTGGTCGGACAATGTCTGACGACATCAAATTTTCATCATTTGGAAAAGTGGATTCAGAATGCTATTCTGTGGTTTGCCTTCCGGTTTCAGCCAATAGTGAAGGAATTGAGAATAGTGTGTTTTTTAACCGTTTGCTCAAAAAAATAAACGACCAACTATTATCTAAATCCCCATCAAAGGTGCAATTGCAAAAGTTGCTGTATTATCTGACAAAAATTGAGGGAAAAGAGACATTGGAAAACAAAGGCATCGCCAAAATTCAAGATGAGATGATAGAATGCGAAAAACGTATTGTAGCTCGTATGGTTGCGAAACATCTTCTTGATCAAGACCACTATCTAATCAAGGATGGCTCTATTCAATACAAACCAATGAAGAGCGGCGATTTCAAAGAAGTTGCTCGTATTCAAAGTAATTACAGACATGTAGTTGGCGTTTCTAAGACATTTAATCCTAATATTATGAAAGATAATAAAGGACAAAGTAATGCTGCTGCCATCGCAAAACTACCTCCATACCATCGCACTCCTGCATTTTTATGGCAACCAGGCGAACAGTGGGGAAACATGAAATTTGCTATTTGGTATGTTAGAATACGTCCATATAGACATACAAGTACTCCTTACTCTGGAATATTAAAAGTGGAAAAAATGTTGATGACAGACCAAGAAGAGCATCACGGTATTGATACTGAAGAGATAGATAATATTTCAGCAAACCTAATAAATGAGCGCAACCCCGTTTGCTATGGCAATGATGCAAGGTGGGCAAATCACTTATATCCTGTTTATATGACAGAAAGCTACTGTAAAAGCTGTTTTATGAATGACTATACTTTTATAAATTTATTCTAATTGATATGGAAGCAATAGGTAAGATAATAGCGACTGAGAAACAACCTTCAACAATCGAAGAGTTTACCTTTTGGACTAAAAAAGATTTTAAGCTACGTCCTTTCGATGTTGTCGTTGTAGAACACGTACAAGGAAGTAAAACTTACGGTGTTGTGGAAGCTATATCGCACATGACGGATTCTCCAAGTGCTTTAGCCGGCTTCATATCAAGTGATTTCGGAGAAGTACAATCTACTTCCTACACAGACCGTATTGGTATGAATTTCGTCCAATGTAGAGTCGTTGGTAACGACCATGACATTTTTATCCCCGTGCAAGAAGGTAAGAAAGTATATATTGCTGATGTTCAAGAAATACGGGAAGCACTTGGCCTTGACAAAATGAAAAATCCGTTGCCTGCTGGATATATAGAAATGTATGACGGTGCAAACAAACAGACTTTGCCTGTATTTTTCAATTCGCATTATCTTCTTGGGCCTGAAGGTGCACACCTGAATATTTCAGGAATATCAGGTTTGGCTTCAAAGACTTCGTATGCAATGTTCTTGCTTAAGGCAATCCAAGATACTTGTATAAAAAGAAAAGAAGAATCTGTTGCTATCATAATGATGAATGTAAAAGGACGAGATTTGCTTTCAATTGACCAAAAGAATGAAAGGGAAGATGAGTTAGAAAAAATAAAGAAAATCTATGATATTCTTGAAATGGATTTGGAGCCATTCAAGAATGTCACCTATTACTACCCTCATTCTGCCGATTTCACTTCGTACACGTATGAAAAAGAAAGTGTGATCAAAGAAAGGTTGGAAATGGGTAAAGCATACCAGTATAAGTATCTTTTTGAGAACACAGAAGATAAAGAATGCCTTGATTTGTTGTTTGCAAATGTTGATGACCCTAATGAAACTATCGAATCAATCATTAATGACATTATTTCTGAAAGTGGGAAATTCAACGGCATTGAAAATTGGAGTGATTTTAAGGAAGTCTTGTCAGAACAAACTCAACCGCAAAAGACAACTCAGGGCAAAGAAATCTCCGTACTAAGTTGGAGAAAATTCTACCGTCTCTTCAATAAGGCATACCAAAAGAACAAGCAAATGTTTACCGATAGTTTGGGAAACTCAGGGAAATGTGTTCGCTTGCGTGATAAGATTGCTCAAATAAAGAAAAATGATGTCATGGTTATTGATATAGCCAAGCTTGATGAAGAAACGCAAGGCTTCGTCTTTGGCGATGTTGTCCGCGCTGTGTATAACTTGAAATTAAGTAGTGACAGACAGGATGAGGATTTTCCAGACAGGGTAATTGTATTCATTGACGAACTTAACAAGTACGCATCAAATGACGTTCCCAAGTCGTCACCGATTCTCCATCAGTTATTGGATATAACAGAACGTGGGCGTTCACTCGGCATCGTCTTATTTGGTGCAGAGCAATTTGTTAGTGATATACACAAACGAATAAAAGGTAATTGCGCAACACAGGCATTCGGTCGGACTAACGCTATTGAAATAGCAAAAGAGGACTTCCGTTTTGTTCCTTCTGTTTATAAGAATATGCTTACCCGTTTGCAACAGGGAAATTATATTATACAGAATCCTGTTTTTCGTTCAATGCTTAACATTAAATTCCCTTTACCAATCTACAAATATTATGAGTAATATGAGTGGAAAGCCACAAATAGGCAAAGATGTTATTGAGTCGCTGACTCTCGGAATGTATGAGGATTGTCGGTTTATTTACCGTGAATATATACAAAATGCAGCTGATGCTATTGATAAAGCCGTATCTGAAGGGTTGATGGAGAAAAGCCATAACCAGATTATGGTTTCTATTGATTCAGAAAAACGTCGTATTGTCATAGAGGACAACGGTACTGGCATATCACGAAAGAATGTCGCAAACATTCTTCTTAACATAGCTCATTCCACAAAGCAAAGGGGAGTAGACAAAGGCTTTAGGGGAATTGGTCGCTTAGGTGGTCTTGGCTATTGCTCAACATTGGTTTTTGAAACATCATATTTTGGTGAAGCCGAAAAATCAATAATGATTTGGGATGCTGAACTATTGAAAAATATCATCAATGACCGTGATACTCATCAAGAGGCCGTAGATGTATTGCAAGAAGTAACAAATATTCAATATGAAGCAGAAAGCATTGAATCCCATTATTTTAAAGTTACTTTGGAAGACGTCACTACAGATGAATTATTGGATGTGGAATACATAAGAGATTACTTATCTATGGTGGCACCTGTAGATATTGAGTCAAAGTTTCTCTTCCGTTCAAAAATCAATAGATACATGAAAGAGAATGGCCTTTCGCTTGATATTTATAATATTTATATCAATAGCGACCAAATCTTTAAGCCTTATACATCGTGTATATATGAGGACAATAAAGGAGGGAAAAAGAAAACTGATGAAATACGTGATATTGAGTTTCTAATCCGTAAAGATGAACAGAGCGATGAGTTAATTTATTGGGGATGGTATACAATATCAGGGCTTCGAGGGCAAATGAAGTCAAAGAACTTGGCTCGTGGCATACGCCTTAGAAAAGAAAATATACAAATTGGTGATGAGGAAATATGCAAGAAATTCTTTGTTAAAACAGAAGACCAAAGATTTTCTTTCTACTTCTTTGGTGAAATACACGCTGTATCTAAAGGCTTGATTCCAAACTCACGAAGAGATTATTTCGGTGAATCTGATACATTAAAGAAATTTGAGCGATTGATAAGAGAGGATTTTTGTAAACTTAAAGACCTCTGTTATGATGCTTCAAAGTATAGAAATGCTCAGAACACAATTGCTAAGACCGAAGAGATACGTCAAGAAATCCAAAAGAAAGAGGAAGAGGGGTATACCAGTACAACAGAAAAGGAAACTCTGCAAAAGAAATTAGAGGAACATCAGAAAAAAGATGTTGAAGCGCGTAAACAGTTGGAACGTATTCAAAAGAAAATGGAAGAGTCTAATTCTCCATTGTTACAGCACTTGTCACAATTGACTGACACACCTGTTGTAAAAGAATCCAAACCAACAACTGATACTGATATTCAAACTCAACCTTCAACTAAAACGAAGTATCGAACAGATGGGCCAAAATATTCAAGTTACGATAAAAAAGCGAAAAAACTTATCAGCCGAATTTATGAATCCATCAAGAACTATTTGCCTGAAGGAATGAGTGAACCTTTGATACAGAAAATAGAGGAGGATTTGACAAGATGAAGCGTCGTGTATTGTTACTAGAGCCTAATTATAAGAATAAATTTCCCCCAATAGGGTTAATGAAATTATCGACGTATTTTCGAACTCGTGGTGATGAAGTAGTATTCTATAAAGGTGATTTACGTGATTTTGTTATTCAACAAATTGTAGAAGAATGCTTAACAAAACTATACCAAATTGACAATAGTATCAATTGGAAGTTGCGGGCTGACAAAATAACTCTATACATAAAGTATAGAAAAAAAGAGTTCCTAAATAGTATAAACATTGATGATTCTGAATACGCGATTCTTGTTTATACATGGCTTGAACATTATAAGAAATTTTATTATAGTGGTGAATACCGCAAGTACCCGCGTTGGGATTGGGTTGGAGTTACGACTATGTTCACCTTTTATTGGGATATAACGATTGAAACCATTGAGTTTGCAAAGACTATGGTCAAAGATATCAAGAATTTAATGGTAGGAGGTGTATTAGCTTCTATCCAACCTAACGAGATTGAAGCAACAACAGGCATAAAACCACATTGCGGCACATTACATACTCCCGGAGAAATAGATAAAGATGATAAGCGAATCATTGATGAGTTGCCATTAGATTATTCCATCCTTGATGAAATAGAATATGAATATCCTGATAGTGGTGCATTTTATAGCTATGCAACACGCGGCTGCATTCGTCAATGTCCATTTTGCGCAGTTCCAATAATTGAGCCTAAATATCAGCCGTATTTACCTCTTCAAGAAAGGATAAAACGTACACGCAAACTTTTTGGCGACCAACGCAATTTACTTTTAATGGACAACAATGTATTAGCGTCTGGTGAACTAAGTCAAATCATTGACGACATCAAGGCTTGTGGATTTGAAAAAGGGGCAAAATTCATAGAACCCAATCAATATGATATAGCTATCCGAAACTTACGGTTGCGCATCAATGACAGGGCGTATATCCGTAAATGTTTTAAGTTACTTAAAGAACTTAACGAAATGAAGAGTTTTACACTCACACAACGAACAATCATTTACGGACTTCGGGAGAAATATGGTTTCTTACATCTGGAGACATGCACTCGCGAAGCTCTTATCAGTACATACAGAGAGTTTGCACCATATTTTCAGCGTAAATATGACAAGCAAAAAGGGAAACAACGTTTTGTGGATTTCAACCAAGGGGTTGACGCCCGGTTATTCAACAACAAAATCGTATCTCTGCTGTCAGAGATTGCGATACGCCCATTGAGAATAGCCTTTGACAATATCAGAGATAAAGACGTATATGTAAAAGCGGTGACTATGAGTGTAAATCATGGAATTAAAGACTTTTCGAATTATTTGCTCTACAACTTTAAAGATAAACCTATTGACTTATACAATCGTCTTAAACTAAATGTAGATAAATGCGAAGAGCTTGGTGTTAGTATATATTCTTTTCCTATGAAATATCATCCGGTAAAAGGTAAACATAGCCACGACAGGGATTTTATAGGTGAGCATTGGAATAGAAAATATATACGGGCTATTCAGGCCATCTTGAATGCGACAAAAGGTAAAGTTGGGCGCGGACAGTCTTTCTTTGAAGAGGCATTTGGTAAAGATGAAAATGAATTTCAAGAATTACTTATGATGCCTGAAACTTTTTTGCTTTACCGTTTTTTCTTTAGGGATTTAGGCTATACTCAGCGTTGGCGAAATGATATGGCAAAACTATCAATAGAAGAGCGAAAAGAATTATACCCTATAATTTTTAATAATGATTTTAATAATATTGAAGAACTGACCGATAATATATCTTTGCGCAAGGTGTTGGCTTATTACAAAAATTATAGAGCTGAAATCATCACTCCGGGAACTGAGCTTTATAAGGAAAAACAAATATATGACGCAAGACAAAAAGGGGCAAAACAGTAGCCGACAATAAAATAGTAGGCCAATAGATAGCCCTTCATTTCTATCTATTGGTCTACTATTTCCCCCGACATTATTGGCAACTCTTATGCCAATACACATATACATCCCGTATCGAAATCTCATGGTTGAGATATGCTCGACTGATTTCAGTCGGAAGTGTATAAGCCGGATAATCGGCAACCTTGAAATGCCAGTAGATACCTCGGTTGTCGGGATAAATCCGGCAGCTATGCCGCTCGCAGAAAAGGCGTTCACCCTCGGCGGTATAAATGTAATAGTTGGTCACCGCTTTTTGTAATTCCGTGTTCTTCTCTTGAAGCTCACGTACTTTTGCGGCAAGCTGCTCTCGCTGTTTTTGCTCGGTTTCGTAAGTAGACAAGTCCATTTCATGCCATGTGCCAGTCTTGAAATATTCGTTGGTGCGGCTAATGTACTCCCGGATGGCATCCGTTACAAAAGGCAAGCCGTGGATGTTGGATAGTCGTGCAATCTGATTGAGGTTGACTTGCATCTTGTAGCTGATGTTGGCCGTGCGTTTCATCCGCTCGCTCTCTTCTATGGTGAGTGCGGCTGACAGTTCTTTGCCTAATGCTGCTTCACGGATGAAAGCCGCCACAGACAACCGTGTGGCATTGGCTTTCTTCTCAATAGCGGCATATTCCGCTTCACTGAATTGTATTTCTTTGCGCTTGCTGCGCTTGTTCTCGTTTTCGGTTTTCATCTTCTGCGTCCTCCTTTTCGTTGTTTATTCTTATCCTTGTCATGGTCAAGCGTGTTGTCACTAGTGCCGCTGCCTGTACCTATCCGGGCAACCGTCGGTTGAATGACAAGTTCGGCTATTCCTTCCATCAGATTGCCGCCAATGGATGGCATTTCAGATTCCCCATTATTGCTTGCTGCAAAATCGGAGTCGGTGTACTCATTGGGTACAGCATTAATATTCCGTTCAATAAAATTCTGCTGTCCGTGACTGCGCATTTCTGCTGTCCGACTTTTACCCTTATTGCTGCCCGGCTTATCTTCCGTTTCCATCCTCTTCCGACGGTTGGCTGGTGTCAATCCCCATTGTTCCGTTACGGAAATGGATGCTTCCTTTGCTGCCTTTCCGATGTTGGCGAGATTGGCACGTGTGCCGTCATCCAACACCACGTTGGCCAGAAAATGGAAGTGCGGATTCTTGTCATCCTTATCGTGATGACGGCCAACAATAAATTGGTCGAAGCGATAGCCATGCCGTTCCATGTGCTTTATCCAATCTCCGATTATTTCTTCTGCATGAGCTTCAAGCATGGTTGTATCGTTAATGTGAAAGGACATAGGAATGTGCACGGCTTTCACTTTGAGTGACGGACGCAATGCGCACTGACGATTGAAATCTTTGATGAGTATGCCTATATCGGTAAGGCTGCTCACTCCATGGGCAATGACTACGTGAGCCCCTTTCTTGGGATTGAGAATGTAGTCGATGGTCTTGCCCGGATTCTTGCTGTATCTTACTTTGGTTATCATTCTGCTTTTCTGTTTGGGTTGGGAGGGGTGGCAACGGGCTTCTTACCACAGATGCGTATGATACGTATCTTGGTACCGCTTGCCACCCTTCCATACATTACTGTTGTTTCTGTCACACTGTCCGGCATTATGGTTGTGATGCCTGAAACTGATTCCACTGTTGATTTTGTTGAGTCCGTTGAGTTGAATACGAAAAAAGGGAAGAAAAAAGAGGATGCTTCGCATCAGGTAGAGTTGCCAACAACCAATTTTCTCTTTTGGCAGGCAAGACTCTCTGTTGAAATCTGTTGAGAATATTGTTGAGTTATAGATGCCATATACATACTTCCTTTCTTGGTTTTCATCAGATTCAACAAATTCAACGGTAGTCTTTCAACTTTTCACGGGTAACAGTATAAAAGCGTCCCACCTTCTTGGGTGAAACGGAATACTTCTGCCCCGGCAGCACAGATATTTGGTAGGTGGAGTAAGACAGCGCATTAGGCGCAGGCTCCAGCTTCCAACATTGTTGCAGGACATTCCTCACCTGATGGCGTTCCACTCTCACCATAGAATAGTTGAGCAATGCCAACAGGTCGTTGATGCAGAAATCCACTACATCCACCTGCATGGTGTCCATGATGTCAAGCAACAGCTCTGCCATATCAAGCTCAATGCGGCTACGGTTGCAACGGATGATTTTCTCCAGTGCTTCCGTGCGGATAAGCGAAGGAGCAAACCACATGCGGCTTTCTTCTTGGGTGGTCAAACTCCGATGTTGCAGGTGGTACAGGAAAGCCGGAATTTCGTCTTTCAATTTCTGCAAGAATGACGTGTCATCCTTTTCCAATCTGCTGACCTTTCTCACCCAATAGCGTGTTTCCTCCGGCTCAATATAAACGGGGAAGTTCTCGTTGTTGGAACACAGCACGAACTTGGCGAAGAACTGAACCTCATAGCGGTCTTTGCCCTTGGCTTCCATCTTGTAGGAATGTGCCGTACTCAGGTTCTTTAACCGTTCGCTATCCTCACGGCGGTTGAGCAGCACCTCATCCACAACAATCATCAGCTTGCCCGCCCAATCCGCATTAAATTGGCTTCGAAAATCCTCGTTGGTATTGAACGTGACATTCTCCTGGAACAATGCTTTCAGAAAATTCAGGAACGTACTCTTGCCCGTGTTTCGTTCCTCAGACACCAACAGGAGTATCGGTAACTTCTGGGTTGGTTTCAGGTATAACAGTTGAAGGTAATCCATTCCCAATTCATACTGTTCACCGAAGATATGTTCTACCAAAGAACAGATATGTTGAAAATCCCCTTCTGTCGGCACATGGGTTATCGGCTCGTAGAGGTTATAAAAGTTGTTCACGTTGTGACGGTAGTCCGTATGGCTGGGCATAGTACAGAATCCATCGTATTTGGGTATCTGTGCTACCTCGTCCTTACTATGGTCTTGACGGAACACACTCATCTTCCATTCCACACGCATTTTGCGAAACGAACCGTTCATCATCGGCTGGTTCAATATACGGAACAGCGTGGTACCGATGCGCACATATTCATCCTCCACCTTCCCGATTTGCGAAGTCTTGTTTTCATTTGCTTCCATTGCTGTCCGTTTTATTTATTCCACCCAATATGCGCTTCACATCCGACAAACGGTATCTTACCTTGCTGCCAACCTTGACGGCTTTCAGATAGTTCCGTTTGTTCCAATGCCATAAGGTCGCATCGCACACTCCACACATATCTTTCACTTCTTCCCGGCTAAGCAACCGTTCTTCTTCGTTCGCACGGAAAGCCAATGCCACTTCGTTTATCGCGCGATTGATAAGCTCGTCCGAGAATACGCGCAAGTCCTCGCCTGTAATCTCCAGTTTAATATTGGCCGCGCCGTTGGAGATAATCTGCATCAAGTCAGTCATAGTTAAAATCAATGCCGCCGGATTGTCCGGCGCAACCGTTTCGGCAGCATCATAAACGATTGCACCACCGCTCCCGTATCGGAACGATGGTGCAAAAGTATAATTGGATTTTGCTAAAATTCAATGATTTGCGTTTCGCTTATTTCGGTGAAAACGTAAACGAAAGAAACGAAATGAAAGGCGGGTTAATCCCGTTTTATTACCCTGGCTAAAGTCTTATCGAAGTATCAATGCAGGGTTGTTCAATAGTTGGTCTATCACCGGATGATAGATGGCTCCGTCTGTCACGGCTGTAATGGTCGTAACTTTATTCCCGCCATCTTTGGAGGAAGCTCCGCAATGGTAAATCTGCTCATCTAACGTCTGGTAGTCAATGACAATGTATCTGTCATGGAATATGCCGCCGGATGTTTGCAGTGAAACAGAAACATTAGGATATTCACGGCAAAAGTCGTTAAACTCTGCTTGATGCAATCGGTTGCCTATATTATCGGAGAATATCGTTATATTCACGTTGGCAGGAACATCCTTCAAGAGTACCAATGTTTTCAGCCCGATGTAATTATCTACCACAAATATGGTTTTCTTGGCCGTAGCATAAATCTGCTGGTAAGCCAAATCGGATTCCACAGGCTGACCGTTGAGTATCAGCCATCCTCTCCTGACAGTCGGATTACTAAAGTCCAGCATGACATTTGCCAGTTCCGACTTGGTTACGACATTGCCCAACGTGTCTATGATATTGGCAACCTTATCATCAACAGCCGATAAAGATTTGCGCAAATCGAGCAGGTCTTGTGTGTTCTGGGTGGTCTGCAAGGACAGTTGGAGATATTCCCTCTGCCCCAGCAACGGTTGGTTATCAACAATGTAATCCTTCATCTGTTTGAAGATGCGAATCAAGGCTTTGCTCTGCTTGGTCGCCAACTCTCCTTTCAAGACGGTCATAAGCATATATATCCCTTGTTCTGTAAAGGCATAAGGGTTGTATCTGCGACCGCCCCAACTTGAGGTGGAATTTTTGCACCTCAAGATTTCGCACTCTTCATCGGTCAACTGGAACATAAAGTCTTGCTCAAATTTCTCAATGTTGTTCTTGACCTGACGGTTAAAGTCTTTGGTACTATATCCGTAGATTTTAGCCAAATCCATATCCAACATTACGCGAACCCCTCGGATATAGTATATAAATCCTTTCAGGTATTCGGCATTGATTTCCTCTGCGATAATGTCTTTATCCATATTCGTAAGCTATTATGTTCTTTAATCTGCATTGGTAAGATAACTTCGCCATTCATTGATGTACGTCCGTTCCATACCGCAGTCTTTTATTTTCCCTTTGTTCGTGCTGTCGTTCAACTTCTTAATGGCTATCTGCAAGTTGCGCACGCTTTTCAAGTCGTAGTTCGGCATCTCATTGGCAAGCAACCGATGGAATGTAGTCACATCGCAGCGGCTTAAAAGCTGCTCTTCCTGCAAGGCAAAATACAGCCTTGCCAAATCGGTGCCTGTGTGTTGTGTGGAAACCCTTAGCTTGATTCTCTCTAAGAGTGTTTCTTTGTCGCCAAGTAGATAATCCCGTAAATAAAGCGTCTGTTCTTCTTTTGTAGAAGCCTCCACTATCGGTTCATCTACGGCTTCCAACTCCTCAATACACGATTCCATTACATTTCCTTCTTCGATGGCTTTCTTCTCACGTTTGAAACTTTCCCAGTCCTCTTTTGTGCGCATCTTGTTGCGAATACTGCTCTTTATGACAACCCGAATCATGATTGCAGCTATTTTTTGTTCGATGAAACTGTTTCTCGGATTGTTCGCTTCTGCTTCCAGTTGGTTGACCATCGTTTCGTAGCACTTGCCATAATACAGCCATGCCAACATAGCCGGAACTATCGAATCTTTATCTATGCTGTGAAATTCATCTATCAATGATTTTGCGGTATCGGCATCTGCCGCATAATCTTGAATTTTACGTTCTTCGGCAAGGTCGCCGTGACATTCCGTCCGATACCTATGCATCAATTTGGGTGAAAGCCTCATTCCCACATTGAAAATCTTGTATAACCCGATGGCCGATTTGTCATTGACTTCCGCAACAAAGCGGTCGTATTCTTCCGGGTGACAGTCAAGCCACTCTTTGATTTCCTGCTTGAAGTGTTCAAAATCCTGTTGAGCCATAGTTAGCTGTCGTTTAGTCCAACAAATGTACGAGTTCCTGTTTCATCTCTTCGTCTATCTCTCTGTAACGACGGAAAGCCTTGCTACCTTCTTTATGCCCCGATACTGATGAAACCAAATCCGGGTCTTTCACCTTTTATACATATTCCCGATAAAAGTCTTTCGAGCCGTATGTGTGGTGGCAACCTCGTACAGATACTTCTGCTCAGGCTTACGGGTCAGAGGATTAAGCACAGTAACGATTCTGCTTAGTTCGGCAAGTCTGAAAGCCTCCTTGATAGCCTGATTATATTTCTGCTCGGATATGAACGGAAGCAAAGTTTCCCCATCATAGTCTTTGTAGCGTTTAAGTATGGTTTTGGCGATGTCGTTCAATGGCACTCTCACCGTTCTTGGATTATGATTGCGTGTTTTTCCTTGAATATACTCTAATGCACCGTTTACAAGGTTTTTCTTCGTGAGCTGATAAAAGTCACCCACGCGACAACCTACCACCGTTTGGAACACAAAGATGTCCCGTTGTACAGCCAGTTGCGGACGCATGGATAGGTCTGCTTCAAAAAGCTGGTTACGTTCCTGCAAGGTTATATAGACTGGCGTTCCATACAGACATTCCTCAATCGGGAATTTGTCAAACGGTCGGTTGATGGTCTTGCCTTGGTTATAGCACCATATAAAAAAGGTACGTATGCGAGAAAAGCAGTCTATAAGCGTGTTCTTGCCTCTGGGTTGCGGAGTACGCTTTTCCGGAATGGTGGCATATATTTCAGGGTATTCCTCGGCGTATGCGTGTTCGTTCTCCATGAAGTCCCAAATGTCGGCCAGCGTGTCCTTAGTGACCGTGTTGACATCCAGCGCAAAGTTCTTCATGCCTCGTCTCGTTTCTCTTACGAACAGTTCATAGCGCATAAGAGCCCTTTTAACCACCCGGAAATTCTTTTTCCTCACTTCCGATAAGCTATGCTTTTCCAGAAACTCGTCAAACAGTTCGGCAAAAGAAGGCGGATTTTCAGCAGCCAGTTCTTCCTCCGTCTTGTATTTATCCGGGTGATGGAATCTGTCTATCACTTCGCCCAGCCATTCGCTGTCGGCATCATCCCTATATTCTTTTTCAATCATTCGGGTCAATGCCTGCACTTTATGGTTCAAGTCCATCTTCGCGTCTTCCGACACCAAAGCCACGCGGTCTTTATAGCCCTGCTTTTCCGGGCTCCAATGATTAGGACTGATGGAAAGTTCACTTGCAGCCTTGATGTCCTTCTTCCCGTCACGCAGGCGGAAATAGATGGTGGCTTTGGAATCCAAATCGTTCTTCTTTGCCGTTTTTCGGATGAATGCTGTCACTTTCATAAGCTTCAGATGTATTTCAGGGTTGAACACTGCAAAGATAGTCATTTGTTCCCAAATTGTTCCCAATCATCCTAAATTTATTTCAATGCAATTAACTTGAATCATTTTTATATAGCTATATAAGTATTTAATAATCAGTTTAGTTTAGTTTAAACTACATCCTTTTACTATTTAAACTGATTGCTCTAATTTTAATATTTCAAATGCGGGTCTGGGTACTGAAGCGGAGAAAGTTGAAAAACTCTCTCCGTTTTTCTTTTCTACCCCTCGTAACTCATTGGTTTGCTGATAGATTAAATGGGGATCAACGTAACAACCTGAGGGATTTTCTTTTTTAAGCATACAACATTTTCAGT
>OGUL01001190.1_pt1 | contig 23372 bp, 19 predicted proteins | sample 1553651 | NCBI WGS metagenome assembly OGUL01 (sample SAMEA2580048, study PRJEB22360) | human gut metagenome | biome: human gut; feature: human-associated habitat; material: faeces | place: Denmark | collected 2008/2010
AAGACGCAAAAATATACGTAGCAGGACACAGAGGAATGGTGGGAAGTGCCATCTGCAGAGCATTGGAGAGAAACGGATATACGAACATCATCACCCGCACCCATAAGGAGCTGGATCTGTGCAGACAGGATGCAGTAGAGGAATTTTTCGCAAAGGAAAAGCCGGATTATGTATTTCTGGCAGCAGCGAAGGTAGGCGGCATCATGGCGAACAGCGAAGCACTGGAGATGAATGTGATCCATGCCGCATGGCAGAGCGGTTGCAAGAAGCTGATGTTTCTGGGCAGCAGCTGCATCTATCCCCGTATGGCACCGCAGCCTATGAAGGAGAGCTGCCTGCTGACTTCTGAACTGGAGAAGACCAACGAGGCTTATGCACTGGCGAAGATCTCCGGTCTGAAGTACTGTGAGTTCCTGAACAGACAGTACGGAACCGACTATATCAGTGTTATGCCTACGAACCTGTACGGACCCAACGACAACTATCATCCGACTCACAGCCATGTGCTCCCGGCATTGATCCGCCGTTTCCATGAGGCGAAGGTGTCCGGCGCGAAGGAAGTGGTCTGCTGGGGTACCGGAACTCCCCTGCGCGAGTTCCTCTATGTGGATGATCTGGCGGATGCCTGCGTTTATCTGATGAATACTTACAGCGGCAATGAGACTGTGAATCTGGGAACCGGCAAGGAACTGACCATCCGGGAGCTGACAGAGCTGGTGGCAAAGGTCGTAGGCTATACCGGAGAGATCAAATGGGATCCCAGCAAGCCGGACGGAACCCCCAGAAAGCTTTTAGATGTCAGCAAGCTGGAGAGTCTCGGCTATCATTATACGACGGAGCTGGAAGACGGTATCCGTCTGACCTATGAGGATTTCCTCAATAATCCCATGCGCGCGGAACGCTAGGGAAAGGTGTCTGCCGGTAGTGGGCAGCGGAAGGACTGGACGATTAACATGAATGATTTTCAGAAGACAGCGAAAGAAATGCTGGATTTTATAGAGAAAAGCCCCACCTGTTTTCATGCGGTTGTGAATATCGGAGCAATGCTGGAAGAGGCAGGATATGTCAGACTGCGGGAAAACGAGGAATGGAAGCTTGTGAAGGGTGGAAAATATTACACGGAGCGCAATGATTCTTCCGTGATCGCTTTTGCTGTTCCTACGGGAACTGTGAAAGGGTTTCATATGGCAGCGGCACATAGCGATTCCCCATGCTTTAAGGTGAAGGAAAAACCGGAACTTACGGTAGAAGATCACTATATGCGCCTGAACACCGAGAAATACGGCGGCATGATCCTTTCCACCTGGATGGACAGACCGCTCTCCGTAGCAGGCAGACTGGCGGTGCGCGGAACGGATGGCATCCAGAGCAGACTGGTCAATATTGACCGGGATCTCTGCGTGATCCCAAATGTGGCGATCCATATGAACCGGGAGATGAACAAAGGTGTGGAGTACAATCCGCAGGTAGATATGCTCCCACTGTTTGCGGATGTGGCATTTGATACCGATGCCGCAGGAACAGCTGAGACCGCAGACGGACCGCAGGAGAAGCCTGCGCTGCTTGGACTGGCAGCAGAGGCAGCAGGCGTGGATGCGGAAGCGATTCTCGGGGAAGACCTGTTCCTGTATACCAGGCAGGAAGGAAGATTCTTAGGAGCAGAGGGTGAATTTGTCCTGGCTCCGAGACTGGATGATCTGCAGAGCGCCTTTGCGCTGACCAAAGCTTTTACGGAGAGTACACCTGCGGAATATATCAATATCTGCGCGGTATTTGATAATGAAGAGGTGGGAAGCGGTACCAGACAGGGTGCAGATTCCACGTTCCTTGCGGATGTGTTAGACAGAATTACGGAGGGGCTTTTGGCAGATCACAGCACGTATCTGCGCTGGATCGCGGATAGCTTCCTGATCTCTGCGGACAATGCCCATGCGGTACATCCCAACCATCCGGAGAAGGCGGATCCTACGAACAGACCTTACTTAAACGGTGGAATCGTCATCAAATTCCACGGAAGCCAGAAATATACTACAGATGGTATCTCAGCTGCAAAAATGAAGGATTACTGTGAACGGGCAAAGGTGCCTTACCAGACCTATGCCAACCGTTCGGATATCGCAGGAGGATCCACCCTCGGTAATATTTCCACGGCACATGTATCGGTGTCCAGCGTGGACATCGGACTGCCCCAGCTGGCCATGCATTCCGCGGTGGAGACTGCGGGTATGATGGATACAGAATATGCAGTGCGGGCGCTGAAGGAATTCTGGGGCGAATGATGAATTATCCCGGAAAATCATTAAAAAAGTATAAAAAGCATTGAAAGCTTTGGCCGAAAAGTGCATAGTTAGAATGAAAAAAAGATTCAAAGAAAGAATCAAGAAATGATCCAAAAAGGATCCGAAAAAAATACGAAAGAAGGTTGAAGTTATGTTTGAAATGAAACCGGAATACTATATTGGAATTGATATGATCGATCAGGAGCATAAGCAGCTGTTTGACTATGCCAATGAGGCTTACGAGCTGCTGCAGGAGGAGTTTACACCGGATAAGTATGACAAGATCGATGCAATTCTGGAAAAACTGCGTGATTATACCGTAAAACATTTTACAGATGAAGAAGCGTATATGGAATCCATTCAGTACAAAAAGATTTTTACCCAGAAGATCCAGCATCAGGAATTTATCAAGAAACTGGATGAGTTTATAGATCAGCATGAGAAGGATGAAGGAGATCAGGAGGAACAGGATGAACAGATCATGGATATTCTGAATTACCTGACGGACTGGCTGATCAACCATATCCTGCATGTGGACGGACAGATCCCGAAGGAATCGTAGAAGAGTGGAAGATTACCCAGGACTTTCGTGAATAGTTTTGTATCGCCTGCATACGATGTAGGAAATACAGGACCAAGGACGGAAATTCAGATGGACCAGAAGCTGGAAAACATCCTGAACCTTGCATTAGAGACCCCGGAGGAAGAACGAGAACAGACAGAGAGTCTGAATGTCGGTTACAGCGCGGAGATCCGCAGCTGGGAGCTGATCGTAAAATATCACGGCAGTCTGGACAGACTGCGGGAACAGAATATTGTGGTGGAGGAACTGATCGCCGGATATGCGATCCTTACGGTGCCGGAGGCACTGGTGGATACGGTATCGGATACCCCGGAGATCGAGTATGTGGAAAAACCCAAGCGGTTTTATTATGGACAGACGTTTCCTGCGGGGACATCCTGTTTTCCACCGGTCACTATGAGAACGCCTTTTCTGAATGGAAGGGGCGTTCTTTTGGCTGTACTGGATTCCGGGATCACCTGGGATCTGGAGGTGTTCCGGAAGGCAGATGGCAGTACGAGGATACGTTATCTATGGGACCAGACAGTCCTCAGGGATCGGACGCGGCCACAGGATCAGACAGTGCCGGAGAAAACAGGTAATGTGGGATATGGAAAAATGCCGGATGGATTTGCCTTTGGGACGGAATATACCGCGGAGGAAATAAATGCGGCATTACAGATGCCTGCATTGGATCGTTACCGTCTGATCCCCAGCAGAGACCTGTCCGGACATGGAACCGCGGTGGCAGGGATCGCCGCCGGGAAAAGTGCAGGTGGTCTCTATACCGGGGCGGCCCCCGAGGCGGAACTGATCGTGGTGAAGCTGGGATTGCCGGGAAATAGCGGGGGCGCAGAAGAAGGATTCCCCCGGACAACCGAAATCCTGCGTGGAGTGACCTATGCACTGCGGAAAGCCGGACAGTTGAATATGCCACTTGTCATCAATCTAAGCTTTGGTAACAGCTATGGTTCCCATGACGGAAGCTCTCTGCTGGAGCGCTTTCTGGACAATGCCTCCGAGATCGGCAAAACCGTGATCTGTGTGGGCAGTGGTAATGAAGGGGCGGCAAGAGGACATTTCGCCGGGAATATAACGAGAGACAGCCGTGCAGAACTGGCTGTTGGAAATTATGAAAAAAGCCTGAATATCCAGCTGTGGAAAAATTACAGCGATGTGTTTCGGATAAGGCTGCAATCTCCGGGAGGTGAGGAGGCAGAGCTGACCACGAATATTCAGGGCGGGAAATATACGCTTAGGTTGGAGCAGACAAGGATTCTGGTCTATCTGGGAGAACCGCTGCCCTATGCGGTGGCACAGGAGATCTATCTGGAGATGATCCCAGTGACGGGCAGTTATATCAATGCAGGGATCTGGACGATCCGGCTGGAGCCGATAATGACCGTAACAGGACAATATTATCTGTATCTCCCTGCAGGGAACGGAAGGGGAGACAGCACAGGTTTTTACCGTTCCACTCCACAGGTAACGCTGACGGTTCCCTCCACAGCAGCGAAGGTGATCACAGTGGGGGCTTACGATCCGGTCTATGATACCTATGCGGATTTCTCCGGCAGGGGTTATGCCGACAGCACCCGTACCATCGGTGTGACGGCAGCAGGACTGACCAAGCCGGATCTTGTGGCTCCCGGTGTAAATATTCAGGCTCCGGATGTTTATGGCAGTTTTCTCCCTGTTACGGGAACTTCTTTCGCCACACCGATTGTCAGCGGTGCCGCGGCGCTTCTGATGGAATGGGGGATCGTGCAGGGAAATGACCCCTTCCTCTACGGCGAAAAAATCAAGGCATATCTCAGAAAAGGTGCCAGACCCTTAAGGGGAGAGAGGGAATATCCCAACGACCGGGTGGGGTATGGCAGGCTGTGCGTGACAGACAGCCTGCCACAGACGGGAACAATGGAATAAACGATATTGGTTGCGCATTGGAAACAGTTCCGGAACCGGAAGGAAGGAAAACAGATGAAATAACATCAAGAATCCCCCTGTTTTGTTACTATTGTATAGAAATGGATGGCCAATTTGTGTAAAAAGGCGCATTGAAAGCATAGTAGTAAAATGCTACTATGATCATGAACAATCGTTTGCGCATGAAAAACAGACTCTGGAAGACATAAAACAGACGGATTGCGCAGAGAATGGGGTGAATGAGATGAACAACAATTCCGGCAACGACAAGACGATGACGATCCATGATGTGGCAAGAGAACTGGGGGTGTCTGCCAGCACCGTATCCAGGGCGATCTCAGGGAAAGGGCGCATCGGCGCGGCTACGAGGGACCGGATCCTTGCTTATATCGAAGAACACGGCTTTTATCCAAATGCGGCGGCACAGAGCCTGGCACAGTCCCGGACCAATAATATCGCGATCATCCTTCCGGAAGTGAATACTCTGGTGGATATGCCTTTCTTCCACACTTGTATGTATGGAGTGGAAGAGGTGGCACAGGCTAATGATTATGACATTATTGTGGTAACCACGAACGGAAACGATACCAAACCACTGGAGAGATTGATCAAAAACCGTAAAGTGGACGGAATGATCCTTACCAGGACTTATGAGAACGACAAATATGTGAAATTTCTGAAACAAAAGCAGATTCCCTTTGTGGCAGTTGGAAAATTCCCGGATGATGATGTGGTACAGGTAGACCATGATAATGTGGGAGCCTGTAAGGAACTGGTGACGGTTCTGTTTGCTAAGGGGATCCAGAACATTGCCTATCTAGGAAGCAATATGGACCAGATGGTAAACCGCTGCAGGTATCAGGGATATGAGGAAGCCTACCGCAAGGGAAAACGGAAGCTGAACCAGGACCTGGTCTACACGGATCTAAGCAGCAGGGCTATGGTGGAAAAAGCGGTGGAAGAGCTGAAAAACAGCGGTGTGGAGTGCATTCTGTGCCAGGATGACTACATCTGTGATGAAGTGGTCAGAAAGCTTGCCCGCATGGGCGTGAGAATCCCGGATCAGATGAAGGTGGCGTCCTGCCATTACAGCCGTATTCTGGAGAATTATCCGATTACCATAACCTCACTGAAGTTCAATATCACAGAACTGGGCAGAAGATCCTGCCAGGTGCTGTTGGATATGATCCATGGCAAGACAGTACCGGACAAAACACTTTTGGACTATGAGATCATCCTGAAGGAGTCTACAAAAGGCTGAAAGGGAGTGCGAAAATCACAATCTGGAAAAACGTTTTCCTCAATTTAACTCAAAAAAATTATAAAAAAAGCATTTTTTTCAAAAAACAGGATGTGCTGCAAACCCAGTAAAATCAAGGGTTCCAAAAGACGGTTGTGCAAAATGCACAATTTTTGACTGCAATATCAGTCATTATTATAAATTGACAACATAAGGAAATGTTGCTAAACTATTATCGTAGACAAGCGGTTGCGCAATACGCACAAACTTGCAAAACAAAACAGGAGGATAACAAAATGAAAAAGTTAGTCGCTTTAGCAATGTCACTGACTATGGCATTCTCTCTGGTAGCTTGTGGAAACTCTGATGCTTCCAACACCAACACCAGCACTGATGCCGCTGCTACCACCGTAGCTTCTACCGAGGCTACACAGACCGCTCCCGCTGAGAAGCAGGACGTTTCCCTGAGAATCTGGGGTGCTGAGGAAGATCAGACCATGTTACAGGGCATGATCGATTCCTTCAAGGAGCATTATGCAGATTATGCAAACTTCGATATCCAGCTTGGTACTGAGTCCGAGTCCACAGCTAAGGATACTGTTTTAGCCGACATCGAGGCTGCTGCTGATGTGTATTCTTTCGCATCTGATCAGCTGATCGACCTGGTAAATGCAGGTGCCCTGCAGTCTGTTGATGAGATGGATGCAGCTCTGGAAGCTTACGCAGGCAAGAGCGTAGCTGATGTTAAGAGTGCAAATGCTTCCGGTTCTGTAGAAGCAGCAACCAAGGACGGCACACTGTATGCATTCCCTATGAGTGCTGATAACGGTTACTTCTTATATTACAATTCCACTTTAGTAACTCCCGAAGATGCACAGACCTGGGATACCTTACTTGCAGCAGCTGAGAAGGCTGGCAAGAAGGTTGGTATGACTCTTGCTTCCGGTTGGTATAATGCTTCCTTCTTCTATGGTGCAGGCTTTACTACTGCACTGAATGATGACGGCAGCACTGCTATGGACTGGAACGGCACCAGCGCTGATGGCGTTACCGGTGTACAGGTAGTACAGTCTATGCTGGGTATTGCCGGCAACAGCGCATTCCTTCCGATCGCTGATGGTGATATTTCCAACCAGATTGCTTCCGGTGACCTGTGTGCAGTAATTTCCGGTACCTGGGATGCAGCTGCAGCTCAGACCGCTTTCGGTGATGGTTACGCAGCTACCAAGCTTCCTACCTACACCTGTGGTGACAAGCAGATCCAGCAGGGTTCCGTAGCAGGCTTCAAGCTGGTAGGTGTTAACAAGTATTCTGCAAATGCAGGCTGGGCAACTCTGCTGGCTGACTGGATCACCAACGAAGACAACCAGGCAGTACGTTTCGCAGAGAGAGAGATCGGACCTTCCAATATCAACGTTGCTGGTTCCGAGGAGGTTTCTTCCAATACCGCTATTGCAGCTCTGTCTGAGCAGTCCGCTTATGGTGTAGTTCAGATCGTTGGCGGCAAGTACTGGGATCCTGCCAAGACTTTTGGTGAGAAGGTAGCTCAGGGTCAGCTGAAGGCTGATGATGAAGCAGGTATCCAGGCAGCCCTGGATGAGCTGGTAGAAGGTGTTTCCGTACCCGCTGAATAAGTTTGGAAAGATGATCTGTTCCGGTTCTGTTACAAATGAATGATGAAAACGTTCTGGTGCAGAACGAATACAGAGAATAGAAAGGCGTCCTGAAGCTATGAACAATAACACGTAGTGGAGGGATGCCTTTTTTACAGGAAACGTTTCCGGTAAGCGGGTTCGACTCCTGCCTGCCGGGTTAGGTAACTGGTCGGGTGAACGCGGGAAGGTGTTCGGAACAGTTACTAAAATTTATATTAATATGAAGAAAGGAGAGGGCAGAGAATGAAGAAGAAAAAGAGCGGAATCGGCGGATTCTTCAAGGAGTTCGGTGAAGCAGTCGTAAAAGGAGATCTGTTCGTAAAATTATCCCTGGTCTGGATGGGAGCAGGATATATCCGCAGAAAACAAATTATCAAAGGTATTTTAATGACTCTGCTCGAAGTGGCAGTCATTGTATTCACCTTTGGCTTTGCCACAGAGTATGTACGTGATTTTGGAACTTTGGGAACGGTTCAGCAGGAGACGGTTTTCAATATTGTAACCATGCAGAATGAGTTCAATGATTATGACAACTCATTTATGATCCTATTGTTCTCCGTAATCTCATTTGTGGTCTGGTTCACATTCCTGGTGATCTGGCTTAAGAATGAAGTGACTGTTTACCGGCTTCAGAAAAAAGCACAGGCAGGAGAACATATCAATACGTTTGTAGAAGACTTGCAGCAGTTCAAGAATGACAAATTCTATATCACACTGCTGGCACTTCCTGTCATGGGTGTTGTTATTTTCACGATCGTTCCTCTGCTGATCCTGATCGCTGTTGCGTTTACGAACTATGATCAGGGACATATGCCTCCCTCCGCATTGTTTACATGGGTGGGATTTACCAACTTCAAGAATCTGTTCTCCAACGGTGGAATGACCATTACTTTCGGTTATGCCTTCCGTAGGATCTTGATCTGGACACTGGTATGGGCATTGTTTGCAACCGCTACCACTTACATCGGCGGTATTCTGTTGTCCCTGCTGATCAATAATAAGAGAACCAAACTGCCCAAGCTGTGGAGAACGCTGTTCATTGTAACGATCGCAGTTCCCCAGTTCGTCTCCTTACTTCTGGTACGTAACTTTTTCGCTAACAATGGCATCATGAACACGATCTGTGCCAATGCGGGAATTACCCAGTGGCTGAGAGATATCGGCGCGATCAGTACCAGTTATATTCCGTTTTTGTCCGCTCCCGGATGGGCACATGTCATGATCATCCTAATCAATATCTGGATCGGTGTTCCTTACCAGATGCTGATCGCTACCGGTGTGCTGATGAATATTCCTTCTGACCAGCTGGAGAGTGCGAAGATCGACGGCGCTACTCCGATGCAGAGCCTTATTCATATCACTATGCCGTATATGCTGTTCGTCACGGGTCCTTCTCTGGTAACGGATTTTGTCAAGAATATTAATAACTTCAACGTAATCTATCTGTTGACCCAGGGTGTATATACCACCACAAATCAGGCAATGGCGAACTCCCAGGCGAAGGAAGTGGATCTGCTGATCACCTGGCTGTTCAATCTGACACAGGGCTATTACAACTACAAGATGGCATCCACCATCGGTATTATCGTGTTTATCCTTTGTGCGGTATTTACCCTCATTGCCTTCAGCAGATTCCTGAAGGGTGACAGAGAGGAGGCGTTCCGTTAATGAAGAGATTTGTTAAAACATTATTGCATAACCTGTTACTGGCATTTTTGGCATTTGTCTGGCTGGTGCCTATCGTTTGGCTGGTGGTCACTTCCTTCAGCGCATATACCGGCATGAATACCAGCACCTTTTTCCCGAAGGAATGGAGTCTGGCGCAGTATAAGAATCTGCTTTTTTCAGCAGACAGTGTGGCACAGTTCCCGAACTGGTTCAAGAACACCTTCATCATTGCATGTGCGGTATGCGTGGTCTCCACCGCTTTTGTACTGATGGTGGCATATGCGACCTCCTGCATGCGTTTCCCGGCACGTAAGCCGCTGATGAACGCCGCAGTTATTGTGAATCTGTTCCCCGGTGTATTGTCCATGATCGCAGTATATTTCATTCTGAAGACTCTGAACCTGACCAATACGCACCTCGGACTGATCCTGGTATATTCTGCCGGTTCCGGTCTGGGTTACCTGATCGCAAAGGGCTTCTTCGATACGATCCCGAATTCCCTGCGCGAGGCCGCTTATCTGGATGGAGCCAGTGAGGCTACGATCTTCTGGAGGGTTGTTATCCCTATGAGCCGTCCCATTATTGTATATACAGTTATCAGCTCCTTCCTGTCCCCCTGGATGGATTTCGTATATGCAAAGCTGATGTTAAATGCCGGCATATCTTCTCAGTGGACTGTTGCCATCGGTCTGTACAATATGCTGGATAAGAGTCTGATCAATACTTACTTTGGTCAGTTCTGCGCAGGTGGTGTACTGGTGTCCATTCCCATCTCTGTATTGTTTGTCATCATGCAGAAGTTCTATGTGGAAGGTATTACCGGTGGTGCAGTGAAAGGTTAACCTGCTTCGGCAGTTTAACCTGGGAGAATCCATCGAATGGATTCTCCGGATAAATGTATGACATGGAGACAAAGAGTTAATTTATGGATAAATTTATCAAAGGTATGGATGTATCGAGTCTGCCAGAGGAGGCAGCTCTCGGTGCAAGGTTTTATGACGAAGGCAAGGAGGGCGATGCACTGGAGATCCTGAAAAAATACGGTGCCAACTCTCTGCGCATCCGTCTTTGGAATGATCCTTACAGTGAGGACGGCAAGCCTTACAGTGCCGGTACCAGCGATTTCACCAAGCTGGTGGCACTGGCTTCGGCCGGTAAAAAGCTGGGCTACAGCTATCTGCTGGATCTGCATTACAGTGATTTTTGGGCAGATCCCGGCAAACAGTTCCCTCCCAAGGAGTGGGCGTATGCCGGTGCGGATGCACTGGAGAAGCATGTGTATGATTACACAAAGGATGTGCTTTTGAAATTAAAGCGTCTCGACCTGCTTCCGGAGATGGTACAGGTGGGAAATGAGATCACCAATGGCCTGATGTGGCCCCATGGAAAATGGGACAACGTTGACAATATTGCAAGATTCATCAGCGCGGGCATCCGTGCGGTGCGAGAGGTATCCCCGGATAGCAGAGTGATGCTTCATCTGGACTGTGGCGGTAACAATGCCCGCTGCAGAGAATGGTTTGATGCCTATGTACAGAGAGGAGAGGACTTCGATGTCATCGGACTGTCCTATTATCCCTTCTGGCACGGAACCATTGATGATCTGACCAATAATATGAATGATCTCTCACAGAGATATCAGAAGGATGTCATCGTAGCGGAGGTTTCTATGGGATTTACCATGGAAGACTATGCGGACAGAGAGAAGCTCGCACCAAAAGAGCGTAAGGGCATGGCGACCAAGCCCAACCTTGCGGAGGCGGTAGAGTATCCTATGACACCGGAAGGACAGGCTGCATTCATGCAGAAGGTCATGGAACGCATTGCGCAGGTTCCGGATGGCAGAGGAAAAGGCTTCTATTACTGGGAGCCGGCATGGATCCCGGTGCCCGGCTGTGGCTGGGCCAACGAGGAGTCCCTGAAGTATATTCAGGATCCCGGTCCCGGGGGAAACGAATGGGCCAATCAGGCACTGTTCGATTATGATGGAAATGCACTACCCGCATTGAAAGTGATCAGAGACTTTCAGAAGTAATATAAGTTGCCTAACGGCGAGATGGAGGAAAAGATGGATAAGTTTATTGTGAATATCATTCACCGTCCGGAGATGGTTCCCGAGTATGCGGAAAAAGTAACCGGACACGGCAAAGAAGAGGATCTGGGCAGAAAAGCACTGTTGACAGAGTCTCTGGATATTTTCAAGTTTCAGCAGGAAACTGCACACAAGAATGGTTTGAAGACCACCATTCAGATGACCTATGCTTCCCTGTTCAATGATGAAGCGGTAGCACTGGCTAAGGCAGATCACGAGAAGTACGGCGATGAGATCGCACTGTCTCTGTTGGGACTGCCCTGCACAGAGTTCCGTGAAAAGTACAAGACCAAGGATTTCTGTATCTGGATGTTCTCCATGGAAGACAAAAAGTCTATCGTGGATGATGTGTTCGGAAAGTTCCATGAGAAGTTCGGATTCTATCCTGAATCCACCGGTTCTTACTACATGGATGCAGATCTGACCAATTATATTAAAGCAACCTATCCTACCGTAAAATGTGCGGTAGCAACCTGTTGGGAAGAAGGCCCCAAGGCATACCATACCTGCAACAACTCCTGGTATACCTTCATGGATGGTGGCCCCTGGGCACCCTGGATCCCTTCCAAGCAGAACACCCATGCACCAGCAGCCAATGAGGCAGAGGACAGCGGTATCGTAGCGATCCCCCATCTGTCCAGAGACCTGCTGGCATGCTATGACGGTAACGGCTCCAATTTCGGAACCCATCCCCAGAACGTACTGCGTGGTATGATCTATGACACCAAGACATGGGAGTACCCTTACCTGTACAACCTGATCGACCAGTATCGTTCCCTGGAGAAATACAACAACGGATACGCATACAACATGATGTTCGTAGGACCCGGCTGGCTGAACAAAATGGGTCGTTGGGAGCAACCTTACGAACTGCTGAAGAAGAGCTATGAAGACGGTATGAAGTACTATGGCGACCTGAAAAAGGAAGGCAAGCTTACCGATATGACCATGGCTGAGTTCGCTGATTATTATCGTCAGAAGAAGACCTACACCGAGCCCGAGTGTGCTCTGTGGAGAGATATCCTGTATGGCTCCGATAAGCAGTTGTTCTGGTATTGCGATCCTTTCATGCGTGCCTGCGTAAATATGGATCAGGGCGGTGCTATCGTTGACCTGCGTCCTTACGCTGCTAAGCTGGAGTGGCCGGTAGGTATCGGTACCAAGCATGTGACCGATGCATCCTATCCTTTCCTGATCCAGGAGAAGTACCGTGCAGGTTACTTCACCCACTATGCAGGAGAAGGTACCGTAAGAAGTGCCAAGTTAAAACACAACGGTGAAGAAGTGGATCTGTGCCTGTGCCGTACCAAGGCTCATTTTTCGCAGGAAGGCAACACCAGAATCCTGACACTGGATCCCGTAGACATCGAGTTCTATGATCTGACTGTAAAATTACAGACCATCGTTTCCTTCGAGGAAGGCAGCTCTGCGATCAAGATTGAGCGTAAGATCCTGGAGATGAGCGATCCGAACGCTGAAGTAGAACTGAACGAGTATATCGTAGCCTGCTACGGTACCACAGAGTATTCCGAGGATATGCTGGGTATCACCTTAAGCACCAAGAAGGGTGACGAGGTAGAGACTCTGGATTACGAGTACAAGTGCCGTGAGATGGAGAAGGCAGACGCAGACGAAGTAAGAGCGGTGATCCCTCAGATTGAGACCGCAGTATCCATGAGCACCAACGCAGAAGGCACTGTCGGATATGTGAAGGAAGGATACGCATTCTCCCCGATGTTTACACTGGGTTACAATTCCAAGATCAAGGATAAGGAGGTCGTTGCAACATGGCTCAAGCTGGAAAAGGCAAATTAAACTACAGATGTCCCTCTTGCTTCATGAGAGATATCGATATGGATATGTTCTACGATAAGGATAAGAAGGAATATTACTGTCTGCGTTGTCAGTACAGAGGTTCCGAAGAAGATGTCCTTCAGAAGAATGAAATGGCAAGATTCCGTTATGGCGCTATGTATGAGCGTTACACCAAATTCGATTTTGATTGAAAAAACGGATAAAGCGATTGGATAAGAAGATTGAAAAAAGGGGCTGTATTACAGCTCCTTTTTCATATATTCATATATGAAAAGAAATGAAAAACTCCTTTTGTAAAATCAATCTGTACAATGGGAGAATGTGTCACATGCCTTATGATAAAGCACAGTAAGAACAGAATTCCAATCGCAAAAGCCCCATGATCGATCCATTTGTCCGATAAGTGAAGAAGCCGGAATTTCCAAAGAGGGAAAATAATAATAATCCCCAACACGATAGGCCACAGAGGATGAAAATAAAAGGACTTTGCAAGGTCACCCTCTAAGACACATAAAAACGCCCGGGTCATTCCGCAAAAAGGACAGGGGATGCCCAAAAAGAAACGCAGTGGACATTGATAGCCTGCCAGCAACAGGAATAACAGGAGCAGTAGGATAAATAAAATAAAAAATAATATATGTTTTGTATTTTTCTTCATAATATATTTTTTATATCACATTTATCGTTTGCTATGATCAAACGAAAAAAGCTTCTGCCTGAAAAGACAAAAGCTTTTTTGATCATGTGATTATGCAGTATATTTTCCGTCTACAAATACAACCTCTTCGGAATTGGCATAAGCAGCACCATATGCTTTGGTAAGAGCAATGATCCAGTCAATCAGGCTCCATACTCCGCAGCCACCGGCAGTGAGAAGCTTCAAAATTCCGAGACCAACCTGACCTCTGACGAATCTATCAACACCCAACTCACCAAGTAAAAAGCAGAAAACCCAGGCAAATACATGCTTATTAATTCGTTTCTCCATATAAAAGTCCCCTCCTTTGTTTTTATAATAAATCATTATGCGCTATAAAGGAAAAAATGTCAATTAATATACAAAAATTAATAAAATGTATTTTTATAAATATGTATTAGAGGAGCGTTTTAAAATAAAGCGGACATTATATCCGGACTCGTCACAGATCCCACGTACGATCTCTTCAGCTGTGTCCCGGACATTATCGTTGATACAGATAATACAGGAATCCTTTTTCCTGTTAAAAAAAGAGGACTTCGGCCAACGGATATAATAGGAAATCCGATTTTTTAAAAGAGCCCGCTCAATAAGCTGCTTACAATCAGGATCAGAAACTTCACATAATTCAATTTCGTTATTGACTTTCAAAGTAGTGTATAGCGGCTGCATTCTGTCACCTCCATTGGATTTACAAAGCGATTATAGCACAAGTGTTCCGTGCGGCGCAATGTATTACCGTTGCTTTTTCTTATGCGTTTGTAAAAAGTTTACGACCAGAAGAAGCATTAAAGTGATCAAAAGGATCAGAAGTCCCGGGACGATGCCGGGTGACAGATAATACATTTCTAAATGATGTTCTCCCTCAGGAGCCTGTATCGTGAGAAAAGTATCTGCATAGGTTCCGATATCAGAGGCATGTACTTTATGACCATCCAGACGAATATGCCAGCCGACATCATAAGGAATGGAGGTAACAATGGTATCACCTTTATGTACCGAAATATTACCGGAAAGTCTTCCAGAGCTGTGGGAGGTAAGAGTAATTTCACCGGTCTGTAGAGAGGTCAAAGCATCATTGACATAAATATCTGCAGAGACAAATGGAGTCAGGGGCATATACATATATACCGGATCCGTATTCTCGGCGATGAAAGAATAGCTCCAGGAGGAAACAGGGTCATATTCCAGATCAGCAGGCAGACTGCCAGCAGGATTGGCGAGCTCTATATCGTATTTCTGATAGAATAAAGTATTCGATCCGCATAAGTTATTCAGATAACGGCTCTGATTTTCAAAAGGGTCAGAAGTAAATGAGATATCCGCCGAAGCCAAAGGTGCACTGTAGATAAATTCCATAGCAGAAGGATTCTCGTAAACGGACACCGAATTATCCGTCGTTTTCAAGGAGTAATATCCGGAAGGCTCTGCAGTGTCTGACAAAAGATATTTCACACCCCACAGACTGTCTGTCACAGGGGTAGTGCCATAGCCGGTATTCCATAACCATGTCTGACCGATTCCGAGCTTAGATGTCAGAGCGTTGACACTTTGGGTATAAGTGGAAGAATAATGAAACATTCCTTTAAATCCCAAAAGCATTGGATCATTGGAAGTAAGCTGGTAATTCTGACAGATACGGTACATTCCGGAGTCCGAGGCTTTAATGTCATCAATCAGTGGTTTGTTTTCATTCAGATAAGATACGTATTCATCCATACGCATATAAGGAGTTGCGTAATCAATATTGCGGAAAATGGCTCTGCCATTGATACCGAGATCGGCTGAGGTAATTAGCAAAAGCAGTCCAACCACAAGCTCCAATGCCGGGAAACGATGCGTCTTCTCTAAAAAACATGGTAATTGATACGAAAGAACACATAGAAAGCGGCAACTCATATACAACAGGCAGAAGCTGAATAAAAAGGAATATCTGTAGTTGAAGGAATTAGGTGTTATAAAGCCGTGCCAAAAGATATTCAACGGCCAAAGATAAAAACTAAGAAGCAGGAAGCTTGTCAGTAAAAAGGCGCCAATCCTTTCCCGGAGAGAGATCCGTTTGCAAAATAGGAAAAGAATGGACAAAAGAATAGCGAGATATCCACAATAAATATTGGGAAGCCCGGTGACCCCAAGGTAGTTGACGGTGCCATTGCGAAGTTGTCCCAATATATCGGATAGTGGCTGGTTGATCAATCGAGGATCATAAACAACACTGGTCAGAGGATCCGACAGTTTTCCGATAAACATATCGGAAAAAGTCGGGATCAGCAAAGGAGCTGCCAGTCCCAAGGATATTAATGTAGAAAGAGCGAAATTTTTCAGAATTCTCCACAAGTCGTGCCGGGAGTGAGAGTAAGTGGTAAGAAGTCTGAAAAGAAGATAAAGGGCAGAAAAGATTCCTGCCATATAAGAGATATAATAGTTGAAATAGAAAATTGCTGTTAATGGCAGAATGAACCAAAGATTACGTTGCTTGTCCAGCAGCTTTTCCACTCCAAGCAGGAGTAAAGGCAACAAAATGACACCATCCAACCACATGATGGATAGTGCAAATTGCAGATTATATGACATCAGCGCGTATGCAACGGGCAGTGGAAGCAACGTTAAATGAGCGAGTAATCTTCGATAAGAAGAGGTCTGTGCGGGTAATGAATTATATTTATTCCACAGGAAATTAACATAAACCGAAAACGTTAATCCGGAGAGCGAGATTTTGCTGACGGTCATGAGAAAAATAGCAAGAGGCAGTTTTTCAATGGAAAACAGTGTTGTCAGCCAGGAAAAAGGGCTTGCAAGATAGTAGGCATACAGACCAATATAATTGCCGCCGAGGGATTTAGACCAATGAAAGAAAATGGAATCATCTCCACCGATCAGATAATGCAAAGAGGAGAAAAACGGCAGATACTGTTCTTTCATATCAAAGGTAAAAAGAGTTACTTCCTTAAAAGGATAAAAGCCGTTGGATTTCAGAATCAACAGAATCCCAAATGTTGAGATTAAAGTTGAAACAATGCAGAATAGAAGATTTTCTTTTTTGGTTGATCTGGACATGAAAATGAACACTCCTTTGTAGCGTAAGATAAAAATAATATATTTCTATCTTACTATAAACATAAACTGAACACAAGGGTCTGCTATTGACGTGGAAAGCGTGCAAGAGTAAAATAATAGTATCGGAAAGGAGATCATACCATGGATATTATAGAGAAGATTGGCGATACCATTACAGAAAAAGGAAAAGTGGCGGCAGATAAGGCAAAAGAACTGGCGGCTATTGCAAATCTGAAGAGCCAGATTTCTACCTGCGAAGAAGTGATGAAGAAAAATTATCTGGAGATCGGCAAGATTTATTTTGAGCAGTACAGTGATATGCCTGAGCCTCCTTTTGAGAAGCAGTGTGAAGCCATTAAGAATAGTCAGCGTGCCATTGCAGATCTGCAGGAGAAAATCGATCAGTTGAAAACAAAATAAAACAGAAGATAGAAATACGAATAAAAACAGGGTTGACAGCAATCCTGTTTTTATTTATAATTCAGACATAACAATGTTATGTGAACAAGTGAACAGATGTAAACACAATAGGGAGGGAAATGACATAAAAAAAGAAACAGCAAAGGAGAATAAAGAGACCAGAAAGCATCTTTTGGAATGTGCGGGGAGAGAGTTCCTGGAAAAGGGATATATGAAGGCTTCCCTGCGGAACATCTGCAAAGAAGCCGGGGTGACCACGGGAGCATTGTATTTTTTCTTCAAAGATAAGGAAGATCTTTTTGCTGCATTGGTGGAAAAACCGCTGAAACAACTCTATCTGACAATGGAGGAACATTATGCTGCGGAGATGCGAAGTGAAACGCAGGTGGTCAGACTGGAACAGAACGATGATGACCTGGAGACCTCGAGAGAAATCATAAGGCAAATGTATGCGAATCGGGATGCCTTTCTATTGTTGTTGACAAAGTCTCAGGGATCCCGCTTCGAAAATTGTCTGGACGAGATCGTGGATATTTCGGAACAGCAGTACCGCAGATTATGCGATATGGTGACCGGCGCTACCGGGAGACCGCGGATCGATGATTATATGACACATTGGATGGCGCACATTATGGTAGATACTTTCATGCATCTGTTTCTGCATGAATCGGAGGAAAGTATGGCACTGAAGCATGTGGATGCCCTGACCAGGTATTTGGCCCGGGGCTGGATGGGCATGATGACGGAAAGCTAAGATATATGCACCCCGAAAAAGTTCGGACTTTGCAGGGGTGCTGTTTCAGGATATTAACATAACAGTGTTATGTTAATGAAAATCATTATCAATAAGCACGAGGAGGAAGGATATGTATCTGGAAGTAAAAGACCTGAAGAAAAGTTACGGCGAGGGCGGCGGTTATGTGCAGGTATTGAAAGGGATCACTGCAGGAGTGGAAAAAGGTGAAATGTGTGTCATTCAGGGTACCAGTGGTTCCGGTAAATCGACATTGCTCAATTGTATCGGAGGCTTAGACACCGTAGATTCCGGATCCATTGTCGTAGACGGAATGGAAGTGGCAGGACTTGGAAGCAAGGCATTGTCCGATTACCGGAGAAATAAGCTGGGGTTCATTTTTCAGTTCTATAATCTGGTGCCCAATCTGACGGTGAAAGAAAACATTCAGGTCTGTCAGTATCTGACGAAAAATCCCTTGGATCTGGAGGAATTATTGCAGGTACTTGGTCTCACGGAACATCAGAACAAGTTCCCTGCACAACTGTCCGGTGGACAACAGCAGCGTTGTGCCATTGCCAGAGCACTGATCAAAAATCCCAGCCTTCTGTTGTGCGATGAACCCACGGGAGCGCTGGATTCAAAAACCTCCAGAGATATTCTGATGCTGCTGGAGGATATCAACAGACAGTACGGAACCACCATGCTGATCGTCACGCATAATAATTCCATTAAAAATATGGTGCATCAGGTCATCATGATCAAGGATGGACAGATCAGCAAGAATTACCGGAATGAGAAGCGGGTTCCGGCGGCAGAACTGGAGGATTTGTAGGATGCAGAGGATATTGAGCAAACGCGTACTTCGGGATATCCGGGAAAACCTGCTGCGCTATCTGGCATTGTTTTTCCTGGTGGCAATGGTCATGTATATGGTGGTAGCTATCGTGGGGGCGTCTGAGACGATCATGCAGGGAACAGAGGAGAGTGCCGCTGTTCATCACAGAGAGGATGGACAGTTTGGAGTATTTGTCCCCCTGACAGACAGTGAGGTCACACAGATCACAGATAAAGGTGTGACGGTACAACAGGATTTTTCACTGGATTTTCATCAGGGCCAGGCTACATTGCGTATCTATCAGGCGAGAGAGAAGATTGATCTGTTTGCTCCTGAACAGGGGGCAGAGCTGCCCATGCAGGGCGAGATCCTGCTGGAACAGCACTATGCGGAAAAACATGAACTGGGGTTAGGGGATACCCTTACCGTAGGAGGCAGAGATTTCATCGTTGCGGGAATCGGAAGTACACCGGATTACGATGCAACATATGAGAAAACATCAGATACCACTGTGGACAGCAATCTGTTTGGAGTCGGATTCGTCACGGCAGAGGATTACGAAGCACTGAAAGCGGGCGGACAGAATTTCCGGACGGAGGATTACACCTACACCTATCTGCTGAACGGAGCAATGACGGATCAGGAACTGAAGGAACTGCTACAGTCCTTCGAACTGGATCGCAGCAAGGTGACAGATACCTATTTTCTGGAAATGCTGGCAGATGCAGAAGAAACAAAAAATGATATTCAGGACGGTATCCGGGAACTGCTGGATGGCGTGAATGAGCTGGCGGACGGCGTAGATGAACTGGCAGAACATAATACGGATCTTACGGATGCGGCAGATACCCTGTTTGATGCCATGCTGGAGCAGGTAAATGACAGCCTGGAGGATGCCGGTGTGGAGGTGACGCTGACTTCGTCAAATTACGAACAGCAGCTGAACACCATGATTGCTGATCCGCATGCTTATACCGCATCCATGCAGCAGGATCTGCAGGATATTAAAAAATCGCTGGACGAATTGCAGGAGTTCCGGGACGGCGTGAAATCCTACACGGATGGTGTCAATGCGGCTTCCGCCGGAGGCGGCGCGCTGGTGGGCGGTATGAGCAAGATTACGGAGAACAGTGCTGCACTGAACCAGGGAGCCGATGGAATTTTCAATGCCATTCTGGGTATGGTCAATGAACAGTTAAAGGCTCAGCTGGAGCCATATGCGGCTTATGGGATCACCTTTTCCGGACTGACATTGGACGGTTACGGAGAACAGCTGGATCAAATGGCAGCTGTGTTTACGCAGAAGGGAGCATCCCAGACAGCGGCGCAATTGGCAGCGGGGAAGGGACAGCTGGATACAGTGGCACAGTTCCGCGATGGTGTCAAAGCTTATACGGCAGGTGTGGGAGAGGCAGCAGGCGGATCCCAGCAGTTGTTTGGTGGATTGAGTGTCCTGTATACTGCCAGTGAACCATTGGTAAGCGGAACGGATGCTGTAGTGGATGCTCTGATGGACATGGTGGAGGCACAGCTGAAAGAAAATAATATTACTGTGGATCTGACCGCGGATAATTATAAGGAAGAATTGGATCGGTTGGCTGCAGAGGGCAGCAGCATGGATATAAAATTACGGGATTCCCTGCAGGAAGCAAAAGACACCCTGGCGGATCTGGAGGATTTCCGGGAAGGAATCATCGAGTATACGGATGCAGTGAGCGAGATCGCAGACGGAAGTAAGGAATTGCGGGATGGCGTGCGGGAACTGCAGGAGGAAGCCGATGATATGATCGAGGAATATTTCACCTTCGATATTGATAATCTGACCCAATTTCTGATAGCGGAGGACAATCCGCGTATCGATGCCGCTGCGGGCGATGTGGTCATCAATAGGTTTGCCGGTATCCTGGCCGGAATTATTCTCATGGTCCTGTTTACTTATGTGATTTCCGTATTTGTGATACATAATATTGAAAAGGAAAGCAGCGTCATTGGCGCATTATATGCCCTGGGTGTGACCAGGGAGCAATTGCTGTTCCACTATCTGTTAAATCCCATGCTGATCTCTTTCCTGGGCGGTGCTGTCGGATGCATCCTGGGATTTTCCAAATACGGAACAGGCTGGCAGATGGGCGATAGTATTGCATATTATTCTCTGCCGCCTATGCAGATCGTGACACCCGGTTATCTGCTTTTTTACAGTCTGATCATGCCACCTGTGACGGCAGCAGTGGTAAATTATCTGGTGATCAATAAAAAGTTAAAACGCACGGCCTTGTCACTGCTTCGTAACGAGCAGACGGCAGGAAAAGCCGGCAGGGTACAGAACATGAATCTGGGAAATATGAAATTTCTGCTCAGATTCCAGATCAGACAGATGCTGCGGGAAATACGTTCTGCATTTGCTGTTGTGATAGGTATGTTCATCTGCCTGCTGATACTGATGCTGTCCATAGACTGTGCGGTACTGTGTATCAATTTTGGAAACGCCTGTCTGGAAGAAACAAAATATGCTTATATGTATACTTATAAATATCCTACGGAGGATGTTCCGGAGGGTGGAACACCGGCGTATGTCGAGAATCTGAAAAAGGAATCCTATGGGTATAATCTGGATGTGACAGTGCTGGGGATTGATGATGACAATCCGTATTTTCCCATAGCAACAGCAGACAAGAAAAATGAGATTGTGATCTCCAGTGCTGCGGCACAGAAATTCGGTGTGAAGGTAGGCGACAAGCTGGTGCTTTCCGATGAGGTGAATGAGAGAGATTATGCATTTACTGTGAAAAATATTGTGCATTTTACATCCGGTGTCTATGTTTTTCTGGATAGGGATGTCATGCAGGAATTGTTTGATCAGGAGGACGATTATTATAATGTAGTGTTTGCAGATCATGCACTGGATATTGATAATGGCAGATTATATGCCACAGTATCCAAAGATAATGTGGCGGAAAGCTCACAGATTTTTACAGATATGATGGGACCGATGGTAGTAATGCTCGTGGCAATATCTGCACTGATTTTTATGATCGTCATGTATCTGATGATGAAAGTGATGATCGATCGTTCCGCCTTTTCCATTTCACTGATGAAAGTATTCGGTTACCGTAGAAGGGAGATACGAAGACTCTATCTGGATGGGAATTTCTATGTGATTCTGCTGGGAGCGGTGATCTGCGTTCCACTGGCAAAATGGAGCATGGATCTGGTGTATCCGTATTGCATTGCAAATGTTGCTATCGGCATGGACCTGAAGTTCACACCGCAGATATATATTATGATTTATGGTGGAATTCTTCTATGCTATATGGTGATCAATTTCCTGCTGGTAGGCAGATTGAATAAGCTGGTACCTGCAGAGGTATTAAAGAACAGAGAGTAGCCTTAATAAGGCTGCTCAGACTGCAGGCAAAACGCTTCTGGAGTGCTGACCAAAAGCGTTTTGTCTACAGTCTGAGGCAGTCAGCTGACTGCCTTTTTTCTTTGCAAGGAAATTCATTGAATGTTAAAAAAAAATATGGTATGATAAAGGGCAGAACAAAAGATATGAAAATTACGGAGGTTTTGCATAGAATGGAACAGTACAAGCAGGAATTTATTGAGTTCATGGTGGATTGTAAGGCATTGAAATTCGGAGAGTTTACCTTAAAGAGCGGTAGAAAGTCTCCTTTCTTTATGAATGCTGGTGCGTATGTCACCGGTTCTCAGCTGATGAAGCTGGGGGAGAGCTATGCCAAAGCAATTCATGATACGTATGGTGATGATTTCGATGTATTGTTCGGACCGGCATATAAGGGTATTCCCATCAGTGTGGTAACCGCAGTGGCTTACAGCAAATTATACGGCAAAGAGGTTCGTTACTGTTCTGACCGTAAGGAAGAGAAGGATCACGGCGCAGATAAGGGAAGCTTCCTGGGAAGTTCCTTAAAAGACGGCGACAGAGTTATCATGATCGAGGACGTTACCACTTCCGGTAAGTCTATGGAAGAGACGGTTCCCAAGGTAAGAGGAGCTGCCAACGTAGAGATCGTTGGTCTGATGGTATCCCTGAACCGTATGGAGAAGGGACTGGGCGGTAAAGTCAGTGCACTGGAAGAGATCAAGGAAAAGTACGGCTTCGATGCACATGCCATCGTGACCATGCAGGATGTTATCGATCATCTGTACAACAGACCTTACAAGGGAGAAGTATACATCGACGACACCCTGAAGAAGGCAATTGATGAATATTACGCCGTATATGGTGCTTAAGCAGGCGGCTTCGAAAAGTTTTGGATAGAAGACAGGAGGATTCCATGGAAGAGAAAATCTATAAGATCATGCGCGGAGCGGGTGCTCTGAATATTGTATTGGGAGTGATCTCCCTGGTAGTCGGAATTGCGGCAGG
>OGUL01001194.1_pt1 | contig 23345 bp, 15 predicted proteins | sample 1553651 | NCBI WGS metagenome assembly OGUL01 (sample SAMEA2580048, study PRJEB22360) | human gut metagenome | biome: human gut; feature: human-associated habitat; material: faeces | place: Denmark | collected 2008/2010
GGCGATGACAGTCTCGCTCATTCCGAAGTCCGTTACGACACCCATCGCAGTCAGCGTTGCAGAGGGACACGGAGGAATGGTGCCCATTACCGTTGTTGCGGTTATTTTTACCGGCATTCTGGGAAGCATTTTTGCACCGACACTGATCAGACTTTTCCGGGTAAACGATCCGATGATCGCCGGAATTTCCATCGGCGCATGCTCCCACGCGGTGGGAACATCCAAGGCGATTGAGTTGGGAGAAACAGAGGGCGCCATGAGCGGACTGGCGATCGGTGTCTGCGGTATCCTTACCGTACTGTTTTCGATGATTTTGCTGCATTAAAGCTGGCCGCGCCGTGCGGTCAAAAACTGAGGCACGGGCATAAAAATTATAGCGCGGATGTAAGAACGGCGCAGCGTCAAACTGCTGCAGCGCGGGGCGCGAAATGGGGGAGAGCATGGAGAAAGTGGGAAAAAGGACAGATCGGATCAAAATGGATGTGATACTGGCGGCAGGCTGTATGCTGCGCCTGTTTTATGTGCTTTTTTCCACGATCTATGACAGACAGTATGATATCGGGATGATCGATCTGGATGCCGGGCATACGGTGACAGGCGGACATCTGGCATATATCCAGTATTTATATGAAAACTGGAAGCTGCCGGATTTTGACCCGACGAGTGTTTATCAGTTCAACCATCCGCCGCTGCACCATTATCTGTGCGCACTGTGGATGAAGCTTTGCTCTCTTTTTATTTCCAATACGGATGTGCTGGAGGAGTCAATCCAGATCGTCCCGTTTGTCTGTTCGCTGCTTATTCTCTGGTTTCTTTTGCGGATTGCAGAGCAGTTTGAGCTGACGGAAAAAGCAAAACGCTTTGTGCTGCTGCTGTTTTGCTTCCATCCGGCGCTGGTGCTGCTTTCCGGAAGCGTGAACAACGATTGCATGAGCCTGATGTTTACGGTGATGTGCGTGTACTATACGATTTTGTGGAGCCGCTTTCCGACGGCTCATAACATCTTAAAGCTGGCGGTTTCCATCGCACTTGGTATGCTGACAAAACAGAGTGTCGCGCAGATGGCCTTTCCGATCGCGGCGGTGATGCTCTGGATGCTGGTAAGAAGTCTGGGTAATGGACGAGATTACGGGGGGCGCAGCGTAGAGAGCACCCGAAATGCTGCAATTCCCGTCGTCCCGGTAAAGAAGCTGCTCGGTCAGTACGTTCTGTTTGGTGTAGTTTCGATTCCCCTTGGCATGAGCTTTTATATCCGAAATAGGATTCAGTTCCATATGCCCCTCGTGTGGATTTATACGCTGCCGGAGGATTCCTGGCAGTACACCGGAAATGTCCCGGTTTTGAACCGTTTCCTGTTCCCGGTGCCGTCGGAAATGTTGGACAACTTACGTCAGTTTAAGCTGGGCTGTGGCTATAATGTATGGATGCAGATCATCCGTACCTCAGTGCTGGGCGAATGGGATATGGCGGACGTCGGACGCAGTGTAAAGGTGCTGGCAGTGCTTTTGATGCTGGTCGGTGCGCTGCTGGCGCTGGCGGCATGGATGGCGTTTATTCGCGTATTTGTCGTTCGGGCAAAGCGCTTCGGCATCGATTCTGCGAGCCGGATTTTATTTGTGGTCGGCTATTTTGTGCACCTGCTCCTGTATCTGAAGTTTGCCTATGACTATCCGCAGGAATGCAGCATGCATTTTCGATATATGGAAATCGAACTGCTGTTTCCGGCGATTGCGCTGGCGTTTATCTGGCAGGAGGGCACGAAAGATCAGCTTGAGATGCGGCGCAGGGAGGGCGGTGCGACCGGGCATCCGGCGGTGAAAAGAGCAATATCGCAGGTGCTTTTTGTACTGCTGCTGGCATTTTGTCTGTTGAGCACGGCGATGACGGCAGTGTGGTGTCTGCTTTAAGGAAGATAGAGTACGGAGAAATCTGAATGGAAAAACGGACAGACCAAAGAGTATTCTGGCATGGAAAACTGAAAAAAGAATCCCGTAAAACATGGCAGGCGACGGCGCTTACTGCACTTTGCAGTGTGGCGCTGTTTTGCCTGCTTTTTTCTTATAAAAAAATGTATCCCTTCGGGGATGGATCAGTGGCGATCACGGATTTATATTCCCAGTATCTGCCGCTTTTGTATCATTTTTATGATGTTGTGACAGGACAGAAAAATCTGTTTCTGGACTTTAGCGTTTCCGGCGGGGCGAATCTGTATGCGGATACGATCAATGAGGTGCTCAATCCGTTTAACTATGTTTTGCTATTGTTTGGGCGGGACAGAATTTATCAGGCGGTCAATGTGCTGGTGCTGCTTTACAGCACTGCATCGGCGGTTACAGCGCATATTTTTCTGGAAAAAACAGCATCGGGCAGACGCTTTCAGAATGTAGCGCTCGCCCTTTGCTACGCATGCTGCGGGTACATGGCATATAACTATCAGATCATCAAGTGGATGATTTTTCCGGTGATTTTTCCGCTGTTTTGCCTGGCGCTTTTGCGTTTGCTGCGGGAGAAAAAGGGCGGCTGGTACACTGTTTTGCTCGCATGGCAGCTGATGTTGTCCATTCAGCTCGGGTTTATGACGCTTCTGTTTTCACTTTTTGCCGGGGCGATCTGGCTCTATACCTGTGAGAGAAAAGAAAACCGTACCCGAAAAATGGGGGGTATGGGAATTGATACGCTGATCGGGATTTGTATTTCGGCGGCGGTTCTGCTCCCGTCTGCGATTCTGCTTTTGCAGTCCGCGCGTTCCGGGGAAAATCTGTCCTATTTCGGTGTGATGAAACGGCATGGTTTGGATGATTTGTTTGAGAGGCTGTTCCAGATTGCAAATCCGGTACTGATCGGGCTTCTGTTTGCTTCGGGATGTTTCCGGAAACGCAAAAGGCGCAGCGCTGCGGAACAGGAAACGCACAGCGCTGCAGAACGGTTCTGGCTGTATCTGACGGGATTTTTGTGGCTGACGGTATTGCTGGAACCGGCTAACCTCCTGTGGCATATGGGGTCCTATGTGTGCTTCCCGGTGCGCTATGGGTACATGGCGGTGCTGAGCATGGCGGCACTTGTGGCGGTGAGAAAGGAGCGCGATGCGGATGATTTTCGTATAGAAAATGTCTGCAAACATCCGGCAGGGCTCCGCCTGCGCTGTGTGCTCCTGCTGGTTGCTTCGGCTGTATCCGCATTGGGCGCTGTATGCCTGACACTCATTTGGGAAGAGCGTCTGGTGCAGGGGTTTTCCTCGCTGGCGATCAGCAAGGTGTGTCCGAAAGAAACCGCTGTGACAGCGGTTGTATTGCTGCTTGTTGGAGTATCGGCGTGGTGCGGACAAAAGGCGCTACATGCAAAGACCTCCGGAGAAAAAACAGGAGGGGCAGGGTTCCCGGGAATGGCGGTGCTTGGAGCACTTGTTGGCGGCTTTTGTGTGTATACAATGATTTTACTGCCACCAGATTATGCGGTTCGACAGGAAAATGAAGCGGCGTACCGACAGATGACAGAAATTGCAAAGCAGGCGGATAATGAAAACGCTGCATCCGCAGAGCCTTCGTGGCTGCTTGCGCGTGAGGCAGATCGGGACGATTTTCCGATCAACGCTGCATTGGTGGACCGGAAAGGCTCGATCAGCGGATACTTTCCGACCGAAAGCAAACAGACAAAGGCGGTTTTGGAAAGTCTCGGTTATCTTGCACCCTGGGTTTCGGTGCGTGCCGTCGGCGGAACGGAAATTTCCGATACAATGCTGCGCAATGTGTTTGTATTCTCAAAGGAAGCTTTGGGGCAGTCGGGCAGCGGCAGCGTACTTTCCAATCAGCGTGCCTGGGCAGAGCTGCTGTCTGCAGAGGATGTTGAAACGAAACATCGACAGACTTCTGAAGAAGAGCAGAGTGTGGATGTGACGACCGGTTCGAAAGAGTATACGAATATCATGGAAGTTTTCCCGGCTCAGGAGCTTGTTTTGGAGGATGGAACGCTTTGTATTTCTGTGACGGACAAGCAGCTTTTGTATCTGGATGCAGGAAGAAGCGCCGATGAAATTTTTATTTCAGTCAACGGTGAGCCGGTTGAAATTCCGGAGAAAAACCAGATGGCGAGTGCACATCGGCTGATTTGGTTGGGAACTTTTGAAGCGCAGGAGGTGATGATTTCTGTTACCGACCGGATGGGGACGCTGGTCGCAGCACAGGAGATGGAGCTTGGTGCGCTGCATGAGAATGCATGGCAGGCGGCATTGCAGTCAGGAACCGCCAGAATCCTGCAGCCGTCAGAATGTTCCATTTCAGAACGCAATGCACAAATTCATGTGAGTGTGTCTGCGGCAGAGGGAGAAACGTTGTTTGTTCCGTTCGTTGCGATAGACGGATGGAAGTGTATACAAAACGGAAAAGCTGTGGATATCGAGCTGATACTTGGCGGATTTTTGGGGATAACATTGACAGAGGGCGAAAATGAAGTTGTATTTTCGTTTGAGGAACCGGGACTGAAAGCTGGGGTTGGCATCAGCATATTGGGGTTTGCATTCCTGTTGATTCTGTTTTTTGCGAGGCGAAAAGCTGAGGCGGGATGGAAAATTGCAGCAGAGCAGAAGGGGAAGGCTGAAAAATGCTTCGGTATGCTGTATCGGCTGCTGTTGGCGGTCTTTTTTGCAGGAATCTATGTGGTTCCCACGATTGGAATGGTCGTTTCTCTGACGGGAAAAATCGTGATGAAATTTTTCGGATAGTAGATAGAAATCGGACTGGAAAGGTTCTGGGATGGCATGAAAGAGAAAAAAACGGGAAAAGACAGCGGAAGGTTGCTGCACGCGGATCACAGACTGGAAGATGGAAAATCTGCAGGCGACAAATCGGTGGGCAGGCGGCATGCCAATGGCAGGCACGCAGTCCGTGTGTCAAAATTCCTTCAGGTTGCAGCGCTTGCTGCCGGAGTGCTCGGAATGTCAGCTGCTTCTCAAAGCATGACAGAAATTTCTGAGAAAGAGCAGCCGTTATGGCAGGTATGGAGTGCGGAAGAATGTGACGCCGGATTGACGGTAGAAACCGTTGGGGAAAATCTGATTTTACAGAAAAAAGCGAAGCTGACAGCGGACAGCGAGGAAGGCAAGGACTTTCGGGCGATGTATGCCGGGGACGGAAATCATACGGACGAAACCCTGCGCTGGTCGTCGGAAAACGATTGGGAAAACAACGATCACTGGCTGATGGCGGATTTTGGAGAACCGGTCAGCATCGGTGCAGTTCGGATATACTGGGAACGGACGAATGCGAAAAGCTATGCCCTGGAATATTCCCAGGATAGAGAGAACTGGCAGCAGGCATCTGTTTTTGAAGAGACGCCGGAGCAAAAAGAGCAGCAGATTGTGTTGGATGAGCCTGTAGAGGCGCGGTATTTTCGTCTGCATGTGACGGACGTTTTGAAAGAGGAAAGCGATTTAAGCCTGTATTATCAGAACGTGTCGGTACTGGAGCTGGAAGTGTACGGACAACTGGAGGACTGTTTTGTGGTTGAAACGCCGGTGATTGAAGCCGGGAGCCGCAGAACGCTAAAGCTCCCAACGGTGCTGGAGCCGTACAGCATTTCCTTTGGCGGCGCGGATTATGATGTGCTGGTAAATATGGACGGAAAAATCACGGACACGATGGCGGATACGCAGGTGGAGCTTGGATTTATTCTGGAAAAAGACGGAGAAATGCAGGAACTGCCGGGAATACAGACAAAGATTCCGGCATCGGAGCTGGTGGAAGCGGACGGAGAGAGGAAGAAAGTGCCGGAAGCCTTCCTGGCAGCGACCCTTCCAGAGGGCTTTACCGCGATGGAATGGAAGCCCGGCGGCGCGTTCACCGAGACAACTTACTCCGACTGGACAACTCGTTCCATCCGGGTCGTGTACCGGGATGAGGGGCTGGAGCGGACGGCGCAGTTTTTTGCAACGGAGCTTTCCGGACAGTTGCTGCAGGATGTATCGGTAGAGAAGCTGGCGGATACAGAAAAACCAACGGAAGGAGATATTGTCCTGAACTTCTGGAAGCCCGCCGGGGACGGGGAAGAATGGACACAGACCCTTGGAGACGAGGGGTATGAACTGAATTTGGAAGCAGAGAGACCAGGCGTGATTTCGATTTCGGCGCGGACAACGCGAGGGGTGCGCTGGGGATGTGTGGCGCTTGGACAGCTTTGGGAGAAATCAGAAGGACAGATTCCGGCCGGCGTGCTGCGGGACTATCCGGCGTGGTCGGTCCGGGGCTTTGGAATCGACGTGGGGCGCAGACCGATTTCCCTCGAACTTCTGTACCGCATTGCAGAAGAACTTTCGAAGCATCGGATGAACACGCTGCAGATTCATTTAAACGACAATCAGATCATTTCCCAGAGCGATTACGATGGGACGAAAGAGGGCGCGCGACAGTTGTATGCGGGGTTTCGGCTGGAATCGGATGTAAAAAATGAAGCGGGACAGTCGATTACGTCGCAGGATCTGTATTATTCCAAAGAGGAATTTGCACAGTTTATTGAGGACGCTGCGGTGATGGGCGTTGAGGTCGTGCCGGAAATCGACACACCCGCCCACAGTCTGGCACTTACAAAAGTATTTCCGAAGCTTGGGCTTTCCGGCGACCCGGAGAGTGTCGATCAGTTGGATTTGTCCAACCCGGCAGCGCAGAAGCTGGCAGAGACGATCTGGTCGGAATACCTGATAGAGTCGGATGTTTTTTCCGAAACAGGGACGGTGCATATCGGCATGGACGAGTATTTCGGGAATCAGAAAGCCTTTGTGGATTATATGAAAGAACTTTCAGACTGCGTGGCGGAGGCAGCGCCGGGAAAGACGATCCGCATGTGGGGCAGTCTGTCGAAGACCGGACAGGATTATTCTGGGCTTTCCAGGAAAATTCAGCTGCAGGTATGGGATACGGACTGGGCAGATCCGCAGGAAATGTACGATGCCGGGTTTTCCGTCATCAATTCCCTCAGCAGCAGCCTGTACCTGATTCCGGGCGGCGGCTATGACCGTCTGGATCTGGATTTTCTGGAAAAAAAGTGGCAGCCGAACGTTTTCGAAACGCAGGAGCGAACCTGGGAGCTTCCGCGGTGGTCGAGCCGGACGCTGGGAGCCTGCTACATGCTGTGGAACGATTATGCATCGCAGGATGGAAATGAAATTACGGAGGACGGGCTGTTTGAGCGGTTCGCAGAGCCGCTGGACATCCTGGCACGGAAGTTGTGGAAATAAAGAAAAGGAGAGAAAGAAAATGGAAATTACATCAGCTGTTGTATACAAACCGCAGCTTCAGACTGCTCTGGAAAAAAAGACTGCGGACGTATTTTGCAAAAATTTAAAAAAACGAAGCGGCGTTTCTTTACTGCAGTCTAAAACGTCTGGAAAAATCAGCATAGAGTTTTATAAAGAGGACAGCTGCAGCGAGGAGGTCAAAGCGTTGTTTGACGACATTACTGTGCCGGGCAAAGAAGGCTTCCGAATCCGGGTCATCGACAACCTGGACGGCAGCGGGCGCATCGTTGTGCTCGGAAAAGACGAGCGCGGCGAGTTTTACGGAATGGCGCGGCTTTTGAGAAAAGCAATTGTAAAAAAAGACAGCATTGAAATTCCGGACGAGCTGGACAGTCTGAGTATGACACCGCAGTATCCGCTGCGGGGACATCAGCTGGGCTACCGGGACAAAAACAATACCTACGGTGCATGGTCAAAAAAGGAATTCGAGGCGTATATCGAGGATCTGGCGCTGTTCGGAGCAAACGCCATCGAGCTGCTTCCGCCGAAGACGGACGACCGTTTGTATTCCGCACTTTTCCCGGAAGATCCGATGGAGCTGATGTGCGAGGTTTCCAAAATCATTCATTCCTATGGCATGGACGTCTGGTTGTGGTATCCGAATGTCGGACGCGATTATCATGATTTTGGGTGCATCGACCGGGAGATGGAAGAACGCCGGAGGGTCTTTTCTGCAATTTCTTATCTGGATGCAATGCTGGTTCCGCTGGGGGATCCCGGTTCCCTCTGGCCGACGGATGCGATGCGTCTGACAGAGCATTTTGTGGAAATTCTGCACGAATATCATCCGGAAGCGGGCGTATGGGTTGCACCGCAGCATTTTCAGCCGGAGCCTGGCTGGTACGATACTTTTTATGAAGAAATCGCAAAGGAGCCGGACTGGATTTGCGGCGTGTGCTTTGCGCCCTGGGAGCAGGACAGCATCGAAGAGCTGTATGAGAAGCTTCCCGAAAAATATCGTGAAAACATTCGGAACTACCCGGATATTTCCCATAATTCGAACTGTCAGTTCCCGGTGGAAAACTGGGATATGGCGTTTGCACTGACGAGCGGACGGGAGGGCTACAATGCGCGTCCGGAAAAAATGAAAGCGATTCACAATATGTTAGAGCCGTATACCATCGGTTCGATCACCTATTCCGAGGGTATCCATGACGACGTCAACAAGATCCTCTGGGCGGATCAGGATTTTGACAGCTCGGTGGCGGCAGAGGAAACGATGGCGGATTATGCAAACCTGTTTATTGATTCGGAAACCTCTGAGCAGGTTGCGGAATTTTTGATGGACGTGGAGCATAACTGGGATGGCCCGGTTCTGGAAAACGACGGAATCGATGCACTGTATGAATCCTTTACAGCATTCGATAAAACCGTATCGAAACAGGTGAAAAACAATTACCGCTATCAGATGTTAAAGCTGCGGATTCTGACGGATTACTGGACGAAACAGAAATATGCAAAGGATCAGGAGCTGGAGCAGCAGGCGCGTGCGGTGCTCGACCTGGCGGATATTACCGGAAGCGAAGCAGTTATCCGGGAGGCGCGGACGATCCTGAATCTTTCCAGGGACGTTCCGGCAGCGGAGGATGTGCTGTTTGAAATGCTGAAGCTGGCAGACAGCCTGCGGAATTTGTGCGGTATTCAGCTGACCGAAAACCATCACGGCGGGCAGTGCTGGATTCGCGGCGCGTACCTGCAGACGAGAAGCATGCCGTTAAACGATTATCAGTATTTGATGCAGAGCTTCAAGCGGATTGAAAAGATGCAGAACGAAAAGAACAGATGCGCAGCGCTGCATCAGCTGAACCTGCGTCAGGATCCCGGCGACGGAAACCAGTTTTGCGCGCCCGGCACTTACGAAGGCTTTTCACATGTTTCCGTATGGCACAGCTGGGAGGAAGATCCCGGATATTTAAAAACTCCGTTCATCGATCACAGCGTGTATACAATGGTCGGCCTGCTGCATGAGATCGACGGCTGGTACCACGAGTTCCCGATGCCGCTGACCTGGGCGCTGAATGTGACGGTGCTGTATGGAACGCCGCTGGAAATGACGTTTACCGGACTTGATCCGGAAGCTTCTTATGGGATGAAGGTATTTTATCCGAATTCGTTTTTCCGGGCATTTGTGGGACAGACCGCGCTGAAGGATGAAACACTGGTCAATATCCGTGCCGGAAAAGTCCTGCTGGCAGATCGGATTGCGCAGAATCCGAACGGAAAATCTGTCCGCCGGGAGATCGAGGCTGGAAGAGAGCCGTTCTGGGAATACGACCTGCCGAAGGAATCCTATCAGGACGGCACGCTGAAAGTCCGTTGGGAGGTTTACGATACCTTAAAGGCGCTGGCAGTCAGCGAAGTATGGATTATGAAAAAAGAATAAACAATAGAATGCAAAAAAACCGGTCTTTTATGACCGGTTTTTTATTTCATAGGAAAATGCGTCCTATGAAATAAAAACGCTCCGCGAGGATGCGCACTCGGCGCAGGGGTAGATGGTTGCCGAAGCAACCGCGCCTCGGCGCGAGAATGTGCCAAGGCACATTCTTTTTTTAGTGGCAGAGATATCAAAGGCTCAGAAAAGGGCAGCTTTTTGTCTTGCTTCACGGCGGCGTTTGTATTCTGCCTTGTCGAGGGGGACAATCATGCCGCAGCTTTCGCACAGGATGCCGCGTTGTTTTTCAAGACTGACGATGGGGATAAAGAAAAGTGTTACCTGATCGAGCTGGCGGCAAAGGGTTTGGGGAGCATCATGTCCGCAGTTTTTACAGATCGCATGTCCCCATGCGCCTTCCCGCTTGAATAAGGTTCTGGTTCCGTAAGTGATCACCATTGCATACCTCCGTTTACAGACTGTTTCAGCATATCCAGTGCAGTGTTAAAGCTTTTAGATGTATTCGGGCAGGCTGCAACAAGGATCCGCTGTCCATTCTTGAGCTCCAGAGCAATGTAATTGGATGTTGTAGGCTGGCCGTTCACCATGTTGCATTTAAAAACATTATAAAACTGATCGAGGGGGTATACAGAAAAACCATACTGCAAATTGGAAAAGTCAAGGAGATAATGGGGAGAGACAGCGAGACCTAATCTGTCATAAAAAGCAGCGCCAGTTGACTGGAAATCCTGACAGAGTGGTTCGAACTCACCGTCTTGCATAAGCTCCTGAATACGGGTCTGAATGTGATTGCTGTTTTTCCGGAAGGAGATCAGGACGATCACACTGAGGATGAAAAAGACTGCAGAAAATATAAAGAGCACAAGGCTGCTGCCCATCAAAGGTGCGGTGGTATCGAGATAATGATCACCCAAGGTTTGCTCATAGTCGGAAAGGGAGAGCTCAAAGCCGTTGTTATTAAAGTAGTCTACAAGGTATCCGGCAAGCTTTTTGGGGATCTTCTTGCTTTGACCGACAGCAGTCTGAGGAACCATTGCTTTCAGATCGGCATCGGAAATGGTTTCATTGTAAACCGGAAAGGGACAGGAGTTTTCGGTGCTGATGATAGACCAGTAACCTTTGTCGTTTTCGGCAACATAATATTTCTTTACAGTCCTTCCGTCAGAGGTTTGCTCTGCGAAGGGGCCCATAACATAGACGATATTGAGGGAAGCATAGCCGCCGGAGGTCGGGTCAAAGGGCTGATCCTTGTGGGGGATCATAAAAATGCCGAACAGCAGAAAGAAGGCAGCAGCAATCAGCAAAACCGCGGGGACAGTCCGGTTTGTTTTTCCCATTTTAAGCAAGTTCTTTTTAAAATCTTCCATTAACGATAACTCTCCTCCCAGAGCTGAAATCGTGTGGGATTTCAGATTGATCTGTGTCATAGGAACAGCATAACAAGTTCATAACGGAAGATAAAGCAAGAAATTTAAGCTGTGATATCAGTTTTTTTAGATAAACAGCTCGATCAGGAAAACCAGTGCGCAGCAGATCACGGATACCGGAAATAATCCGGCGCCGAGCCATGCGGCGATGATTCCGGCGATCAGGGCAACTGCACCGGAAATCGGCGACTGCGTTGCGTGCAGGATGGCTGGAAAGGTCATCACAGCGAGCGTAACATAAGGCACATAATAAAGAAACGACTGGATAAATGTGTTGCGGATCGGTTTGCGGATCAGCGTCAGCGGAAGGACGCGGATTGTATAGGAAACCAGCGCCATGACGGCGATATAAAGCACATTACGACTCATGTTCGGATTCCTCCTGTGTACTTTTGAGCGGGAAAAAAATTGCTGCAGCGGCGGAAATCAGCACGGTAAGCAAAATCGTGCGGGTTCCGTCGGACAATGCAGAGATTCCGGGCACATAACTGCCGAAAAAGCTCAACGCAAAGCTGATGACGATCAGGACAGCAACGACTTTATTTTTCCGTGCCGGGGGGATGATGATTGCGAGGAACATGCCGTAAAGGGCGACGCTGAGCGCACTGACAGCGCGCAGCGGAAGCGCATTTCCTGCCATGATGCCGAAGGCTGTGCCGAACGCCCATGCAGGAGCGGCAAGCAAAATCGCACCATAGGTATAGAACGGATTCAGGCAGCCGGGGCGGGAAATCGTGATGCCGAACAGCTCGTCCGTTACGTCATAAGCGATAATCAGTCTGTGGAAAAACGGTGTGCCAGGTGCAAAGCGCTGCGCGAGCGCACAGCTCATCAGCAGATACCGCGCATTTGCGATCAAAGTAATAAGCGCTACCTGGAAAAGCGTCGCATTGGCGGCGATTAAGGTGAACGCAGCATATTCGCCGGCGGAGGCATTGTTTAACAGACTGGCAAAAAAGCCCTGCAGCGGCGTCAGACCGGCGTTTCTTGCGGCGATGCCGAGGGAAAAGGAAACGGCAAAATAGCCCAGTGCGATGGGAACGCCGTCGCGCATGCCGTTTAAGAAAATCCTGCGGTCGAACGCCCAGGCAGGGCGGCCGGACAGCCGGGAGGTTTCGGAACTGGAAGTCATGATAATAGAAGTCCTTTCTTTGGTGCGTGTGAACTGCACACCAATGGCGTGCAGAATTTATTATAGCGCACCCTGTCTTTGAAAAAAAGAGGAAAAAACTGAATTTACATAGAAAATAGAAGGTTTTTTTCTACAGGAAATGATTGACGGAAAGGAAGAAAGAGACTACTATAGAACAGATAAAAATTTATAGGAGGTTCATAATGGAGGAGAAAAGTGTGGCAATTAAAGACGCCAGAACACTTGGTGTACCGAAGATGCTGCTGTTAGGTCTGCAGCATATGTTCGCAATGTTTGGTGCGACGATTTTGGTACCGATTCTGGTCAACAACTATTTTGAAGGAGAAGGGCTTTCCATTCAGGTAACCCTGATCTGCGCGGGTCTGGGAACTCTGTTCTTCCACCTGTGCTCCAAGCTGAAGGTACCGGCTTTCCTTGGTTCGTCCTTCGCATTCCTGGGCGGTTTTGCTACGGTAGCAAATCTGAACACCGGAATTTTCGCAGACATGACCATGGGAGAAAAGTTGCCTTATGCCTGTGGCGGTATTGTTGTAGCTGGTTTGTTGTATCTGGTGCTTGCCCTGGTCATCAAGCTTGCAGGTGTACATCGCGTTATGCATTATCTGCCGCCTGTTGTAACCGGTCCGATTATCATCTGTATCGGTCTGTCCCTTGCACCGTCTGCAATCTCCAACGCATCGACCAACTGGCTGATCGCTCTGATTGCACTTGGAACCATTATCGTATTTAACATCTGGGGAAAAGGAATGTTCAAAATTATCCCGATTCTAATGGGCGTTGTGGTTTCCTATGTTGTTGCAGCTGTTTTAAATGCAATTGGCCTGACAAATCCGGACGGAAGCGCTATCCTGGATTTCTCCAACATTGCATCTGCATCCTGGGTTGGCCTGCCGCCTTTCCAGCTGTGCAAATTTAACCTGACTGCAATTTTAGTTATGGCTCCGATCGCGCTTGCTACCATGATGGAGCACATCGGCGATATGTCCGCGATTTCCGCAACAGTCGGCGAAAACTTCATCGCTGATCCCGGTCTGCACCGCACTCTGGTAGGCGACGGTCTTGCAACCGCTCTGTCCGCTCTGGTTGGCGGTCCTGCAAACACCACCTACGGTGAGAACACCGGCGTTCTGGAATTAAGCCATGTACATGATCCCCGAGTGATCCGTATTGCAGCTGTATTCGCAGTAATCTTAAGCTTTATTCCGAAGATGGCTGATGTAATCGGCTCCATGCCGTCCGCAATCATCGGTGGCGTAAGCTTCATGCTGTATGGTATGATTTCCGCAATCGGCGTCCGTAACGTAGTAGAGAACCATGTAGACCTGACCAAGTCCCGCAACCTGGTTATCGCAGCAGTAATCCTGGTATGCGGCCTGGGCTTCTCCAGTGGTCTGACCTTTACGGTATTCGGTACATCCATCACGCTGACCGGTCTTGCAATCGCAGCGCTGGCAGGTATTATCCTGAATGCAATTCTGCCTGGCAATGACTATGAGTTTGGTAAGGATTTAAAGGGTGATATCAACAGAGGCGTTACCCTGAAACCCAATCCGGAAGAAATTAAGTAAAAATCGAAGGCGCGCCTCCGTTATAAGAGGTGCAAAGGAACAGCCCCGGCAGTTTTCAAACAATAGAATGCACGCTCTGCGAGCATTCTATTGTCATGAATAAAAACTGTCGGGGCTGTTTTTTGTTTCATGGGAAAATACGTCCTATGAAATAAAAACGCTCCGCGAGGATGCGCACTCGGCGCAAGGGTAGATGGTTGCCGAGGCAACCGCGCCTCGGCGCGAGAATGTGCCAAGGCACATTCTTTTTAAAAGGATGCTTGAAAAGACATGCCAAAAAAGCAGGGAAATATGCAAAATATTTTCAAAAATGGAGGAAATCATGCATAATCAATTGACGGAAAGCGATATCAAAAAGATGCAGGAGGAAATCGAATACCGAAAGCTCGTTGTCCGCAAGGAAGCGCTGGAGGATGTAAAAGAAGCGCGGGCCCAGGGCGACCTTTCGGAGAATTTCGAATATTATGCTGCAAAGAAATTCAAGAACAAAAATGAAGGCAGGATTCGTTTCCTGGAGCGGATGATCAAAACGGCAGAGGTTGTTTCGGATGAATCCGCAGCGGACGAGGTCGGCATGAATAATAAGGTAGAGGTCTGGTTTGAAGAGGATGACGAGACAGAAACCTACAAAATTGTGACGACAATGCGCCAGGATTCCTTAAAAGGACTGATTTCCGGCGAGTCTCCGCTGGGGAAGGCTCTGCTGGGGCACAAGGTTGGTGACAGAGTTTTTGTGGAAATCGGCGCTGGAGACGGCTACTATGTCGTGATCCGTTCGATCGACAAGTCGGCAGGGGATGACGATGAGCTGAGAAGCTTTTAAACGATAGAATGCGCGCTTTGCGAGCATTCTATCGTCATGAAAAAGAGCCTGCGCAAGAGACAGCGAGGATCGCATGGAGACGGAAAAATCTATGAAAATCATGGTGACAGGCGCAGGCGGCTTTGTAGGAAGCCGTCTGGTAGCCTATTATGGGAAAAAATACGACGTGTGGGGCGTAACCCACAAAGACCTGGATTTGACGGATGAGGCAGCGGTATTCAAAACAGTGGAAAAATACCGCCCGGATGTGCTGCTTCACTGTGCAGCGGTTTCGGACGTGGCAGAATGCAGTAAAAAACCGGAGCTGTCTCATGCCGTCAATGTGCTGGGAACGGAGTACCTTGCGAAAGCCTGCGGAAAAACAGGAACAAAGCTCGTAATGTGCAGCTCGGATCAGGTTTATTTCAGAAAACGGGGAGAGCAGGAGAGTCTGGACGCATATCTGGAGCCCCACTGGGAGGATTGCATCGAAACGCCGGAGCCACTTTACGGGAAACAAAAGCTGCAGGGTGAGGAGCTCTGCTTAAAATACCAGCCGGAGAGCGTAGTGCTTCGGCTTTCGTGGATGTATGACAGCCTGACAGAGGACGAGCTGGCAAAAGGCAGACGCAACCTTGCAACGATGCTTCGGGAAATGCTCGACCAAAAGCAGTCCCGGAAATTTTCGGATACGGACCACCGTGGTGTGACGGACGTAACCCTTGTCGTAAAGAACATGGAAGCAGCGTGGAAACTGCCGGGCGGCATTTACAATTATGGAAGCAGCAACGATACAAACATGTATGAAACGGTGCGCCGCGTGATGGCGTCCTTTGGGCAGGAAGCCCTTGCAGAAAAAGCGACAGGCGGTAATGTCCGCAACCTGATGATGCGTACAGACAAGCTGGCGCGGCACGGAATTTTCTTTCCGGATACGGCAGCAGGGCTGGAAGCATTTCTACGGAAAGGCGGAGCATTATGAATGAAATGATACGCGACAGACGTTCGATAGGATGGAACAAAAAACACCCTCGGAGCTGGCACTCCGGGGGCGTTTCTTTGTCCACCTGGACATCATTGCATTTCTATATCTAATTGTAATGCTCAGAAGGTAAAAAATCAATCCTCCGCCGACGTTTTCTGTCTGCTCTTTTGCAACAGCTCGATGACTGCAGATGACAGCGTAACTGTCAGCAGGGAAAAGAAGATGTTGCGCAGCGGAATGTAGGAAATCGAGAGCATCAGTACAACGAAATCCGTAAAAAAGTAGGCGCGGGAAATTTTCCAGCCGGTCATCTGATGGAGGATGAGCGCCAGTGCGTCATCTCCGCCGGAAGCGCCGCCTCTGCGGACGATTAAGCCTGCGCCGATGCCAACGAACAGCCCGCCGAGGATGGCGGCGATAAGTGGTTTATCTGCGTAGGAGGGCAGAAACGGTCCGGTAAATTCCCAGAACCGGTACAGCAGTGCGTAGCAGCAGGTGGAAAAAATGGCATTCTTCAAAAAGTCGGTGCCCAGAAGCCGAAAGCCAATGATGTAGCAGGTCATGTCCAGCAGAAAGGAAAAGATGCCGGGGGAAATGCCCGTCCAGTGATGCAGAAACAGGGTAAGTCCCAGGATTCCGCCCTCTGTGATCCTGCTCTGGCTGTGGACGTTGAACAGGCCAAAGGACAGCACTGCTGCGCCCAGCAGCATGGAACCGTAGTGAAGGATGGTATCTTTATTTATTTTTTGTTGAAACATAAAAGCTTAAAACTCCTCTGACTCTCCGGCGAGCTTCTGGCACAGCGCCAGAAACTGTTCGCCGTATTTTTGGTATTTCAGCTCGCCGACGCCATGGACAGCGAGCATTTCATTTTTAGTCTGAGGCAGAAGGACACACATGGATTCCAGTGACTTGTCGGAAAAGACAAGATAGGGTGGAATATGCTGTGCCCGTGCGATTTCGGTACGCAGCCTGCGCAGCGCCTCGAAGGGATCGCTGCCGGTGTGCAGGGAAGAACGCTTTCTGCCGGATTTGTCCGTGCCGGGAAGCTGCCCGGCTTTTGCAGGTGTCTGCGTAGTCTTCCTTGCTGCCTTCATCGTGAGTACAGGGCGGAATTCCCCGGACTCTGCATAAAAAGACAGTCCCTTTTCTTTCACTTTTACAATAGGAAACTGATCGTCTGTAACGACCAGATAATCCGTCAGAACGAGATAATTGAGCACCTGCCGCAGAAAAACGATAGTATCCCTGGCGTGCGTTGCGTAGTAACGGTTGGAATCCAGACCAAAACGCAGTACCTTTTCGTTTTTGCTGCCGCGCAGCGTGTCGAGAATGACGTTGACGCCAAAGCGCATGCCGCTTGTTAAGATACAGCCGATCAGGTCATTGGCAAGCTCTGTGATGTCGATGGTTTCAAAGGTATTTAAACAGTTGCTGCAGTTGCCGCAGTAGTTGGAGCCAAACTCACCGAAATAGCGCAGCATGTAGTCCCGCAGACAGTCGGTGGTGTGGCAGTAAAAGGTCATTTTTTTGAGGCGTTCGCGATCTTGTCTGCGAACCTCCTCCAGTGCTTCTCCGGTCAGCTCTTCGTTATCACGATCCTGTTCGATAAAAAACTGGTTTGTGATAACATCCTGACCGCTGTAAAATAAAATACAGTCCGCCTTTGCACCGTCCCGTCCGGCGCGCCCGGCCTCCTGATAATAGCTTTCCATATTTTTCGGCATGTTATAATGCAGGACAAAGCGGACGTTGGATTTGTCGATGCCCATGCCAAACGCATTGGTTGCGACCATGATCGGTGCATCGTCGTAGGTAAAGGCCTCCTGGTTTGCGCGCCGTTCTTCGTCGGAAAGTCCGGCGTGATAGCGGGTTGCCCGAAAACCATCCGCAAGGAGCCTGTCGCAGACCTCTTCGACATTTTTGCGTGTTGCACAGTAAATGACGCCGGAGCTGTCGGGATGGGCGAGCAGATAATCGCGGATGCTACGGTACTTGTCCTTATCGTGGCGAACCTCGAAATAGAGATTTTTTCGGTCAAAACCGGTCACGGCGACATGGGGATCGGACAGCTCCAGCATCCGGATGATGTCTTCGCGAACTTCCCTGGTTGCCGTCGCGGTAAAAGCGCCGATGACGGGACGGATGGGCAGCGTGCGGACAAATTCCGGGATTTTTAAATAGCTGGGGCGGAAATCCTGTCCCCACTGGGATACACAGTGGGCTTCATCAACTGCCAGCAGCGAAATCGGTGTGGAGGCTGCAAACTCCAGAAAATCCTCTGTCAGCAGCCGTTCCGGTGCGACGTAGATGATCTTATAACGGCCTTCTTTGGCATAAGCGAGGGCCTTTTTATATTGATTCCAGGAAAGAGAGCTGTTTAAATAGGCTGCGTGGACCCCCATCTGATTCAGGGCACGGACCTGGTCCTTCATCAGGGAAATCAAGGGGGAGACCACGAGGGTAACATGAGGCAGCAGCAGGGCGGGAACCTGATAGCAGACGGATTTCCCGGCGCCGGTGGGCATAATGCCGCAGACATCCTGCCCGTTTAACAGACAGTCGATCAGCTCCTCCTGTCCGTCACGGAATGTATCATATCCATAATAGGTTTTTAAAATATCGTATTTGTCCTGTTGTTGCTTCATAATAAAAATCCTTGTCTCGTTTTGCTCCTGCTGTAATGGAACCTATCCTGTGAATCGTAATGGATTGATTTTAACATGGTTTTGAAAACAGGGCAAGTGCTGCAGGGTTAAGAAAAAGGAGATAGGATATGAGTTTTTTATATCTTGACAGACTGGGAAAAACCCAGCACTATAGAAGTATCTAAGAAGATAAGAAGAGAGGAGTACATACCAATGAAAGAGAATTTACCGGTATCCCTGCAGAAACTGATTCACAAGGTGGAAGAGACCTTTGCAGAGGACCCTGCAATGGTAGAACTGTTTATCAACTGTTTTTCCAACACCCTGGATACAACTGTGAAAAAGATGGAGGACGGCACAACCCATGTTATCACCGGTGATATCCCGGCGATGTGGCTGCGGGATTCCGTTGCACAGGTGCGCCCCTATCTGGTAGCTGCAGCAGAGGATCAGGAGATTTCCGACCTGCTGGCTGGTCTGTCCAGAAGACAGTTTTTCTTTGTAAACCATGATCCCTATGCAAATGCCTTCAACCAGGAAGAAAACGGCAACTGCTGGGATCACGATGAGACGGAAATGAGCGATTGGCTCTGGGAACGCAAATACGAGATCGACTCTCTGTGCTATCCCGTTCAGTTCGCATATCTGCTCTGGAAAAACACCGGCCGTACAGACCATTTTGATGACAATTTCGTAAAAGGCCTGCACACCATCCTGAACGTATGGAAGACCGAACAGTATCACGAGGAGAAATCCCCTTATTCCTTCCAGCGTAAGGGCTGCTATTACACAGATACCCTGTCCAGAGAAGGCAAGGGCGCTCTGGTAAAATCCGGCGTGGGTCTGACCTGGTCGGGCTTCCGTCCCAGCGATGATGCCTGCATCTACGGCTACCTGATCCCGTCCAATATGTTTGCAACCGTTGTTCTGGGCTATATGGAAACCATTGCACATGAAGTATTAAAGGATGAGGCTCTGGCAGCAGAAGCAGCTTCCCTGAAAAAAGAGATCCACGATGCCATCGAAAGCATGGCGATTGTAGATAACTATTACTATGGAAAGGTTTATGCATACGAAGTAGACGGCTACGGTCAGTATATGCTGATGGATGATGCAAATGTACCCAGCCTGCTGGCGATGGATTACCTTGGCTATGAGGCGGATGACCGTCAGGTTGTGGAAAACACCCGCAATTTTGTACTCAGCTGTGCAAATCCTTACTATTATGAAGGCAGCTGCGCAAAGGGTGTAGGCAGCCAGCACACCAAGCCGGGCTATATTTGGCATATTGCTCTGGCGATCCAGGGTCTGACCAGCAAGACAAAGGAAGAAAAGCTGGCAATTCTGAACACTATGAAAAATACCGATGCCGGCAAGCACATGATGCACGAGGGCTTCGATGTGAATGATCCTGCAAATTACACCAGAGAGTGGTTCTCCTGGGCAAATGCCATGTTCTGTGAGCTGGTTCTGGATTACTGCGATATCCGCGTGGCACGGTAAGATATACGGGGCGTGTAAATAGCCGGAGACATGGGGGAGGTTATGGAACAGAAGCAACCAAATATTGTTTTTATTATGACGGATCAGATGCGTGGAGATTGTATGGGAATCGCAGGGCATCCGGATGTGAAAACTCCGTTTCTGGATACGCTGGCAGCACGAGGAACGCTGTTTGACAGAGCATATTCGGCCTGCCCCAGCTGTATTGCTGCGAGAGCGGCCCTCCATACAGGGCTTTCGCAGGAAAAACACGGCCGGGTTGGGTATCAGGACCGGGTAACGTTTCGATATCCCCATACCATGGCCGGAGAGCTGGCAAAAGCCGGATATTATACGCAGTGTGTAGGAAAAATGCACGTGCACCCGCTGCGCAATCTGATGGGATTTCATAATATAGAGCTGCATGATGGTTATTTGGGGGCGTATAGGAGGGAGACGGTTCCCTATTATGAAGCTCAGAAGATCGCAGATGATTATTTTTACTGGCTGAAAAAGGAAAAAGGAATTGAGACAGATGTTACGGATACCGGTCTGGAATGCAATTCGTGGGTTTCCAGACCGTGGATTTATGAAGAGTCTCTCCATCCGACAAACTGGGTTACGACCCGGGCAATTGATTTTTTGCGCCGTCGGGACAGGGAAAAGCCCTTTTTCCTGATGGTGTCGTATGTGCGTCCGCATCCGCCGTTGGATGCGCCACAGTGTTATTTTGATCTGTATCGGAACAAAAAGCTAAGGACACCCGCACTGGGAGACTGGGAGAACCCCGGGGAACTGGAGCGGTCCGGCAGGATTTTTGATTCTTCCACAGGACCGGTTGACCCGGAGCTGATCAGGGAGGCGCAGATTGGATATTATGCCTGTATCACTCATGTGGATCATCAAATAGGAAGGCTGCTTCAGAGTCTGACAGAATCTGGGGTTATGGACAATACGGTGATTATTTTTACCTCTGATCACGGAGAAGAATTAGGCGATCACTATATGTTTCGAAAATGCCGTCCCTATGAGGGAAGCTGTCATATTCCGCTGATTATTTCAGGACCGAAGTCATGGATTGGGGGGAAAGAGGGACAGGTTTGCCACAATGTTGTGGAGCTGAGAGATCTTATGCCTACCTTTCTGGATCTGGCTCATGCACCGGTACCGGAGGAAGTAGATGGGAAAAGTCTTCTTCCTATGGTGAAAAAAACGGAGGAACGCATTCGCCCGTGGCTGCATGGGGAACATTTGTATGGAGAGGAATCCAATCATTATATTGTTACGGAGCAGGATAAATTTATCTGGTATTCCCAAAGCGGAGAAGAGCAGTATTTTGATTTGTCAAAGGATCCCAGGGAGCAGCACAATGCAGTTTGTGATGCAGAATATCAGGAAAGAGTTCAGAAAATGAGGGGCTGGATGATCGAGGCCCTGGAAGGGCGAGAAGAAGGATTTGTGGAACAGGGGAGACTCCGGACAGGGGCTCCGATGATAGGATGTCTGAAAAATTCGTTGGTGAATGGATAAAAGGTGCAAAAGATAAATCCTTCATCTGACAGCACTGAGACTCAAAAACCGGGCAGATTTTTTCTGCCCGGTTTTTGAGTCTTATACGTTGTCCTTAGTGGAACGTATCCACGGAATAATCATGATAATGGAAACCAAACCACCGTCCGGGCACATCGCCGGGGAAGTGGGGGGCTTCGTAGGTAAGGAACTGACCCTTCTCGTCCAGCGCCTCTGGCGTATACTGTGCGGTATGCTCCAGCAGAAGCTTCCAGAGCTTTGCCTTGCGTTCCTGCCAGGCAGGATCCTCTGCGAGGTTGTGCTGTTCCATGGGATCGGTATTTAAGTCGAAGAGCAGAACGTGATCGCCGACTGCAGAGTAAACCAGCTTCACCTTTTCCTCCATGACACAGAAGTTCCTGTTTAAACTGTTTCCAAAGAATATACGATCCATGGTTTCTTCCGCTGACAGAAACAGGGGAAGAAAGCCCTGCCATTGCAAGGATCGTAGGATAGAGGTCTACAAGGTCAGTCGGAGCTTCTACGCTGATGTTCTGGGGAAGGCTGCGTCCCTGGGGAGGCATGATCAGAAGCGGTACATGAGCGCTGCCTTCAAAGAACAGATTCTTCTGGGACATATGGTGGTCTCCCAGCATCTCGCCGTGGTCTGCAGTAAAGATGATCCAGGTGTTTTTGAACAGGTCATTTTCTCTCAGACAGCCAAAGATACGTCCCAGTGCATAGTCGACCTGTGTGATGCAGGCATAGTAGGCGCGTTTGGAAGCAGCGCGCTGCTCTTTACCAAACAGGTGCAGGTTCGTGTTTTCATAAGAACCTGCAAGGAAGCCCTGAGGGGTCTCTTCAACGGTTCTGGACCAGTCGCCTGTAACCGCGTCCGGCATCGGGATATTGTCATACAGCTCCCAGAAGTCACGGCAGGGATCAAAGGGCGGATGGGGCTTGGTAAAGCTTGTCCATAGAAAGAACGGACGCGTCGTGTCACGGGTCTCCAGAAAATCGATGGACTCTTCTGCAATCCAGCTGGTGATGCTGTCCTTGACATCTACAGTGGAGATCACAGGCTCTGCCTCACATTCACCGACACCGTGGGCCTTGGGATGTGCAAGAACCTGTTTCTTGTCATATTCGCGCATGTAGTCAAGGGGCAGCTTCATATGCTCGAAGCCATAGTGGGCGCGGGCGGGCTCAAAGTGCATCTTACCCTTTGCACAGGTCTGATAACCGGCGTCTGTCAAAACAGCGGGAAGGGTGGAGCGTTCCTCAGTGCAGGCACGCATAAAAGTCTCATGGGTTGCATTGGAAATCACACCGCTTTCGTAGCCCTGGCGTCCGGTCATGATGGTTGTACGGGACGGAACGCAGATCGGGCAGCTGGCATAGCAGTTTTTGTAGCTGATGCCCATTGCCGCCATATAGTTCAGATGCGGTGTAAAGATACTCTGATTCCCCCATGCGTTCAGAGTGTCAAAACGCTGCTGATCCGTTGTGATCAGCAAAATATTATCCTTTGCCATAATATAAGATAACCTCCTCCGGATGGCAATATTGAGGCAGAGCATGTCAGGATTCTGCCGAAGGACGGACAAGACCGTTGCCTTTATGCACAGTATAAGCCTTACAAAAGTGTGGTGTCTATCCTAAAAAAGTGAGATGGAATATTTCAAAAATCACCCTTTTTTATGCGTAACCACAGTGAAGCAGCAGAACAAAAAACAGGGAGACATACAAAATGCACAAAATTAAGCGCCACTTTTGTATATTGAAGATAATATTTTTATACTGGTATATAACATATTTTAGGTTGTGCGGACAGATTTGCTAATATATAATAAATACATCAGTTCGGAACATAAGAATGTATACCGAATGACGGACGGAACGATTGAATCGGCCCAAAACGATTCAAATTGTTCAAAAATATTCCTGAGAGGGAATCAAAAGTGCAAAAGTGCACAAAAGGAGGAACGTATGAAAAAGAAGAACGTAAACAAGCTTCTTGCGCTGGGTCTCGTTTCTGCTATGACAGCTGGTATGCTGGCAGGCTGCGGAAACACAGCATCCACAACAACA
>OGUL01001213.1_pt1 | contig 22949 bp, 18 predicted proteins | sample 1553651 | NCBI WGS metagenome assembly OGUL01 (sample SAMEA2580048, study PRJEB22360) | human gut metagenome | biome: human gut; feature: human-associated habitat; material: faeces | place: Denmark | collected 2008/2010
AAAATCATATAAAAAGTGGGATTTATGTTTTTGTTATGTTATAATCAAAATAGCAAAAAATGGTTTTAAGGTGGAATTAAAATGGAAAGAATTGAAATTAATAAGTTAGGACCAATTGAACAATGTAACTTAGAAATAAAAGATTTTATGGTTTTTACTGGACCGCAGGCATCTGGAAAAAGTACAATCGCAAAAAGTATATTTTTCTTCAAAAATTTAAAAACAATGTTATGGAGAGAAATAAGTAAAAAGAATTTAACGGATAATGAGAATACTGCATTAACAGTAAAGCAACGTTTTTTGAAAGAAATAAGATCAACTTTTTTACAGACATTTGGATCAACATGGTGCATGGATAATCATATGTCTATTAAATATTGGTACACAGATGACATATATGTAAGAATAAGTTTGAGAAAAAATTCCGAACTGCCGAACTATATTTGGATTGATATGAGTAAAACATTATCTGATTTTTTGCGGACCTTTGATAATAAGTTAATCGCAGATATTCAAGAAACAAAAAAAGAAATTTATGATTTCTTTCAAGATGATATGGAAGTTATCTATATTCCAGCTGGGAGAAATATGATGACATTATTTAGCAGTCAGTTGATGTATTGGTACAGCATGATGAATGATGAGCAAAAAAAAAGTCTCGATTATTGCACGCAGAGCTATCTTGAGAAAATATTAGAAATGAAAACGTTCTTTTCAAATAATGATATTAAGAACATTATCATTCATGAAATGATGTCATCAAGAAAAAATAATACAGATAATTTGTTAAAATGTTCGTATTTAATGGAAAATATTTTAAATGGACAATATCAGAACATTGATGGAGAAGAAAGATTAGAGATAAAAAATGGGAAATATGTAAAAATTAATTTTGCTTCTTCTGGGCAGCAAGAAGCAATGTGGATTTTGAATGTCATTTTTTATTACTTAGCAAACAATAAAAAAATGTATTTTATTATTGAAGAACCGGAATCACATTTATTTCCAAATGCACAAAAGTTAATTACAGAATACATTTCATTGGCAAAAAATAATGGAAGTAAAATTTTATTAACAACACATAGTCCTTATATCTTAGGGACAATTAATAATTTACTATACGCAAATAAAATATCTTCAAAAGTAAAGCAGGAAAAGTTGGAAAAAATAATAGATAAGAAAGAATGGATTGCATTTGATAAATTTGCAGCATATTATTTGGAAAAAGGAACTGTAAATACATGTACAGATGAAGAATTTGAATCAATTAACAATGAAGTGATTGATGATGTTTCAGATGTAATAAATGAAGATTTTGACAAAATGATTTCATTGAAAACATACGAAAATTAAAGGAGAAGCATATGTGTTTTACAGAAGAAAGAAGTCTATGTGAAAAGAATCAAAAGATCATTGTGTCAAAAGATAATGGAGAATCCAGAGAGCATCAAGCAATCAATCCGGATGGGAAATTTGAAGTTCGACAATATAAATTAGATGGAGATATTTTAAAACAAACAAAAACTTGTGATTTTTTATTACTAAATGATACCAAGAAGAATGCATATCTTATAGAGCTAAAAGGTAAAAAAATTGATGATGCTATTGATCAATTGTTAGCCGGTGAGAGATTTTGCAGAAAATATTTTGCAGATTATACATTTTTATATCGGATTGTATGTAGTAAGGTCAAAACACATAAATTAAATGCTAATAAGGTTCGAAAATTTTTAGACCAACATCCAGGACGGGTAATTATTAAGGCTCCAAAGATTAAAGAAAATCTATAAGATATCATATTTCATAAATAAATAAGTCAATCTCATATAATAACAATCATGGGCTTCCTGTTTTTGGAAGCCCATTTTTTTATATGTGAAAATAAAAAAAATATGAAAAATAACATATTTAAAAAAAACGATTTTGTTTTCAGATATAAAAATGGAGGAAAATATGAATCATAAAGTATACCATGCATTAGATATTGCAAAATATGTTATCAATAAATGTACCTGTGAGAAAAAAGCAATTAGCAATCTGCAATTACAAAAAATATTATATTATCTGCAAAAAGAGTATCTTGTAAAATATGGATACCCACTATTTTCAGAGGATATGTATGCCTGGACATTCGGTCCAGTAGTTCCAGATATTTATTTTCTGTTTTGTGGCCATGGATCTACTACAATTACTTTAAAATATGATATTGTTATAGATACAGATGACACTGAAAAAATGGATCCAATCATAGAAGACAAACGTGAAAAACATCCATGGGACTTGGTTTATGAAGTCCATGCAAAAGGAAAACCGTGGTATATCACATATAGGAATGGGTTGGGGGATAAAAGAATTATTCCTAAAGAATTGATCAAAACAAAAGGAAAAACTGATATTAAAGTATGGAAAATGCCTAAACAAATGGATATATTTTCAGCATTACCCAAAGAATTGTTTGCAAAATCTTCAAATGAGCAAATTTCAAGAATTCTAGTCGATTTTAAAAGGGCGTATGAAAAATATATGCGTAATAAAGAAATTAACGGTATTTTACCGAAATTTAAATACCATATGGATTCAGAAGACGCCACCATCATTCAACTTTCAACAAGTTGGGACGAAGGAAATGCAAATTTATACTTTGCTTTTGAAAAAGATGAAAATGAAAGTAGTTTCGGGACAGTATGGAATGAAAAGAAAAATTTTGAATCTCGATGTAAAAGTATTGAAATGAATGATACTGACGATATTATACACGAGGCTTTGGATTTTATATTCAAAATTTCTGAAGTGTCCGATCTTCTGAGATAGAAGATCATTAACTTATCACTTCATTTTCCAACTAAAATCTGTTAAAATACTCCATAAGGGAGTAAAATTAATCTCATATAATAACAATCACGGACTTCCTGTTTTTGGAAGTCCATTTTTTTATATGTGAAAAATAAAAAAATAAAAATCTCTCATATTTATTATGTAAAGATTAAAAAAGACTCAATAACCTGATGCAAAAAACAGGTTTGAACATACGGAGGGAGAAAGAGTATGCGTAAATTAAGAAAAGTTGTACCATTTGGACTGGCGGTTATGATGTCGTTACAGGGGATCTATCCTGCAGTTCCAGTGATGGCAGATACCGTAAAAGTAGCAGCTACAAAGAAAAGTACATCATCAGCTACTGTATTAAGCAAAAAAGAACGTGCAAAGATCATGCAGCAGATCAATGCGATGAGTCCGGAAGAAGGACTAAAGCTTGCAAAGAAAAAAGGAATCATCAAAGAGGATACGAATGCAAAAGAAAGTAATCTGAAAAAAGCAACGGTCAACAAAGACGCCAAAGAGGGAGAGATTGGATATCAGTTTACTCAGGATCAGTATGTGGATGAAACACATCGTATCCGATATGAATACATTATCACTGCTGAAGGAGAAGTATCCGCAGATTATGTGAATGGGGTTATTTATGAAAATGGAAGTCCCAAAGTCAATTATCTGGATGAAGTGCAGACTTATGAGATCAATGATGAACTGACATATCCATCTGAGGTCACATTAAACGGAACAACCTATCAGGTAAAATCAGCGTTATTTCATAATACAACAGCAAAACATGTCATTGTTCCAGAGGGCGTAGAAAGCTGTATGGGGGCTTCATCTTCCACGGATATGGTCAAATTAACGATTCCATCCACTTTAAAAGAGATCGGCTCAGGATTCAGAGCTTGCCCATCTTCTCACAACTATTATGACAGTGGTTTTCTAGATACAAGAGATAACGCCACATTTCAAGGATATGAGATGTCAAATCCTGAAAAAGCAAAATATCTGACGGTCAAAGATGGTATTGTTTACAATAAAGAAGAAACAGAAATGCTGACAAAAGTACCATGCGCTTTAGAGAAAGATACTTTAGTCCTTCCAGATACGATCAAAGAGATCCCAGAAGGTGCTTTTATGAGCAACAAAACGGTTAAAAAGGTAGTCTTCGGTAAAAATATCACATCCATTGGAAACGGAGCTTTTGCTTATTCCAATATTGAAAACGTGCAGATGAACGATAACGTGACTTCTTTAGATGAATATGCGTTTTATTACTGTACAAAATTAGCAAATGTAGACTTATCCAAGAGTCTGACAAAGATTGATGGATATGAGACATTTAAGTACACAGATGCTTTAAAACATATCGATCTGAAGAATGTAACGGAATTAACTGGATGGTACACGTTTCAGCAGTCTGGATTAGAGGATGTGGATTTAAGTAATGTTAGTAATATGAGCGGTATTCAGGTGTTTGGATCATGTCATAACCTAAAGACAGTCTATATTGGAAAAAACACAGATTTTTCAGGTAAAGTTAGTATTGGATCTAATAATTTTGCAGGGTGTGAAAGATTAGAAAAATATGTTCAAAGAGAAAACAATATCCATAATTTATATGTCGAAGATGGTAAATTATATTCTTCTAAGATTAAAGGATATGTTGGGGCTCAAAATGGAGAAAGAGAAGAAAAAACATTGACAGGCAAAATTTTATTGGGATATCCAGTACAAATGCAGAAAGTCGATGCACAAAAAAATAATGGAGTTCTGAAAATTTCTAATGATGTAACGGCTATTGGATATGCTGGATTAACAGCTTATGCACAATACATTGATTCAGAAGGACATTCCACAGCAATTGAAGAATTATATCATAAACTTATTTTACCAGCTAGTATTGAATCCTTTAATCTTGTATATTCAATGCCAAAACAAGATTTTGAAGTTGATATTTATGGAAACAAACTTCCTGCATTTTTATATCAGTGCTTTTATTCAGTTGGTGATAGTGATGCGGGAAAGGAAGATGCAGTATTAGGAACCAAAACAATTAAATTCAAGACTGCTGCCTTAAAGGATGAGTTTGAGCAGTATTGGAAAGAGTACGTGATGTATATTTATAAAGGAGAAAAACAGGTTTATACTGTTCTCCCAGAAAAGAAAACAACATCCCTTACTCTCAACAGAACATCCGATAAGATCTTATGTGATGGAGCTTCTCATGAAATTCATTTGATCGCAAAATTATCCGAAGATGATTGTACCGATGTGGTAACTTTTAAGAGTTCAAATGAAGATCTTGCAACTGTTGATGGCAATGGTGTGGTCACTACAAAAGCAAATGCACATGGATCTGCAACCATTACTGCAACTGCAGGAGATCATACAGCAACTTATAAATTAACACAGACAGGATCAGGGATTGATGTAACAGCAGATCAGAAAACAATCGTTTATAAAGAATGGTGGGAAACAGAGGATCTTTTAGACAACATTAAAAAAAGTATTGATGTAACCTGTGCAGATTGTCATAATAACTTAGAAAGAGATAAAGATTATGAAGTCATTGTTTCTGATTACAAAAAGACTGGAAAAGTAGATGTGACAATTAAGGGGATCGGTGCTTTTGAGGGAATGACAGCTAAAACTTCTGTAAATGTGGAATATCATAAGCATGGAGAAGAGGGATACGATATCCGTAATTTATATTCTGGTTATAACTGGACTGGAAAAGAAGTAAAACCGGATGTTCTGATCCGTTGTGCTGATTGCAACAAGGAATTAAAAGAAGGAACAGATTATAAACTGGAATATAAAAACAATGTAAATGTCGGTACTGCAACAGTCAAAGTTGTTGGTATGGGTGCTTATGAAGGTGTTGACCAGACCGCTAATTTTGAGATTGAAGAAGATTGTGGATGGAATGGTATCAAGTATTATAATGACACGTATCAGAACGGTGATCATATCGGAAGTCTTGAATGGAGTGAATGGGGATATAATAAAAAAACTCCATATATCCCTATTGCATGTAATCATTGCGGAAAAGAATTGGAAAATGGAAAAGATTATACGATCACATTCTCTAATACAGATCATCCGGGAGAAGGTACAGCAAAAGTTGTGGGATTAAATGAATATGCAGGGTATGAGCTTAGTTTTACCTATACATTAAAACCAAAAGATCTAAAGGCAGAATCTTATTATAATGGAGATGATCTTGGAACTTACAAATGGACAGGAAAAGAAGTAAAACCAGATATTGGAAAGATCTATGTTCAGGATATTTATGGATCTGCAGTTGATACAGAAGCTGTCGAAGGAAAAGATTATCAGTTAGAATATTCCAATAACATTGAAGAGGGTACTGCAACGGTCAAGGTTGTTGGAATCGGAGATGCAAAAGGAACTGTTTTAACTTATACATACCATATCGAAAAACAGCATGGTTGGAATGGATTCAGTGTGACAGGACACAAAGATGGAGATGATCTTGGATCTTATGAGTGGACAGGAAATGAAGTAGAACCGGAATTAAATCTGACATGTAATCACTGCGGAAATGAATTATATCAAGGAAGTGATTATGAATTAGAATACACAGGAGACCGTACAGAACCTGGAAAAGTCACTGTAAAAGTCATTGGAACGCGTAATTATGAAGGATGGACACAGAGCTTTACTTATACGATCAAGAATAAGACATTCTCATTTGAAGATCATAAAGACGGAGAAGATCTTGGAGCTGCAGAATATACAGGAAGTGAAGTAAGATATCCGATCAGCAATGTGACAGACAAGACAGGAAAAGTATTATCTGAAGGAACGGATTACAAACTGGTTTATTCAGACAATACAAAACCTGGTGTTGCAAACATACAGATCATTGGATTAAATGATTATGATGGATGTACTTTAAGCTTTACTTATACGATCGTGGATCATGATGGAGAAAGCGGATTCCACAACAACCTTTACACAGATGGAGCTGATATGGGATCCTATGCTTACACTGGAGAAGAAGTGAAACCATCGATTGGACTGATGTACAGTAACTACAACCAGACATTCTTAATTGAGGGTGTAGATTACAAAGTAGAATACAGCAACAATATCAATCCTGGTGTTGCAACAGCAAAAGTCATCGGAATCGGACGTTATACAGGACATGAGATGAGCTTTACTTATACGATCAAGAACAAGAGCTTTACTGCAAAAGATCACAAAGACGGAGAGAATCTTGGAACTCTGAAATGGACAGGAAAAGCACAGACCATAAAACTTGGAGATATGATCGATCCGATCGATGGACATGTCTTAAAAGAGGAAACAGATTACAAGATCGTTTATTCTGATAACGTTGATGCAGGAACTGCAAAAGCTGAAGTGATCGGATTAGGATATTATGAGGAAAGCAGTTTAACATTCTACTACACGATCGAAAAGCAGCATGGATGGAATGGATTTTACTCTAAAGGACACAAGGATGGAGAAAGTCTTGGAACATTTAAATGGACTGGAAATACGGTCCTGATCGATCCTGATATGAGATGCAGCCACTGTGACAAAGAATTACAGGAAAATGTAGATTACAAGGTAGAATACAGCAATAACATCGATCCGGGTGTTGCAAGTATGAAGATCATCGGTATGGGAGATTACAAAGGGTATGAATTAAACTTTACGTTTGTGATCGAAAAGAAAGCTCCTACGACAACCGAAGATCAGAAACCTACAACAACGACTACGGAGACAAAACCAACCACTGGAACAACTGCAGCTACTACAACAACAACAGAAAGCAAACCTACAACGGAAGATAAGACAACTGCTACAACAGAGCCAAAACCAACCACATCTTCCACAACAACAGAAACAAAACCTGCTACGACAGAAACAAGCCCAAGCACAGAAGATTCTTCTACAGCAGGAACGACTGCAGCAAAAAAAGAAACTGCAACAACTGCAGCTCCTGTGATCAGGATCTCTGTAAAGAAAGCTGCGATCCAGAAGATCAAAGTATTAAAGAAAGCGTTTACGATCAATATCTTAAAGAATAAGGATCAGGTCACAGGATACCAGATCAGCTATTCTTACAAGAAAAACTTTAAAGGGCAGAAAGTAAAAGATCTGAAAAAGTTCAAATACAAAAAGATCAAAGTAAAACGCAAAAAATACACGATCACTTCTTACAAAGTAAAAGGACTCAAGAGAAAGAAGACGGTTTATGTCAGAGTCAGAGCTTACAAACAGGTTGGAAAAACTAAGGTTTATGGCAAGTGGAGTAGTGTGAAGAAAATAAAAATTAAATAAGATGGGAAAGGAGTGGCTTTCTTTGGAAGGCTGCTTCTTTTTTTATATGTGAAAAATATTTTTTGTGAAAAAACTCATATTTGTAATAGATTGTGAGGTGGAGATGTTGAAGGAAATTAAAAAAATTGATAAAATGAGTCATAACAAGAAGATCAAAATTGATATGAAAAAAGAAGAAAGGACTAAATTAATGTCATTCTTTACAAGTAATTTATCAGGTCGAGTTAGAAATTTTGAGTTACCGGCAACAAAAGCGTTGATGCCTCTATACGAATCAATTGTTAATTCTATCTATGCCATTGATGAACGACAACAAAAAGAAAATACTCTAAATGGTCGTATTATGGTTCATATTGTACGTGAACCGCAACAGTACATTCAGACAGATGGGATTGATGGCAGCATTAATGATATTACGGGGTTTATTATAATTGATAATGGAATCGGTTTTAATGATGCTAATATGAAATCTTTTTTACAATTAGATTCTACATATAGAATTGAAAAAGGCGGAAAGGGCGTTGGTAGGTTTACATGGCTAAAGGCTTTCCGAAAAGCTAAAATTGAAAGCTGCTTTGAAAATGGTGATCAATGGGTAAAAAGAAGTTTTGATTTTATGTTGGGTCAAGATGAAATTAATGATTCATTAATAAAAATTGATGAATTAAAAGATAATAAAACAGTTGTAATATTAGAAGACTGTTTATCACCATATAAAGATAAACTTCCAAAAGGAGGCGATAATGTTGCCACGAAAATCATGCAGCATTGTTTTATCTATTTAATGTCACCAACATGTCCAGAAATTATAGTAGTAGATGATATCAACCAGCAGACTTATAATATAAATCAAATGTTTAGAAATTCTATACAAGAAGAATCAAACCTAATAGAATTTGAAATTAAAAATGAAAAATTTTTCTTACGACATGCAAAAATTATGGATTCATCATTTGATGCAAGTAAATTATACCTTTATGCGAATGATCGGATGGTCCAAGAAATAAATATAGAAAAATATATTGTTGATCTTGATAAAAACCTTTTTCTTGAGAATGGGTATTATTATGCTGGGGTTTTGTCAGGAGAGTTTTTAGATAAAAACGTTGGAACAAACCGAACTTCTTTCATGATTCCTAATATAGCAGAAAATGATTTGGAAATAGGAATGAATGATATTATCTTAAAAACATCCGAAGAAATCAAAGTATATTTATCAGAATATTTGAAAGAAGTAAAGAAAAAGAAAAAAGAAAGAATTGCTAAGTATATAAAAACAACAGCTCCTCAGTATAGACATTTATTAAATTACATGGAAGAAGATATTGAATCTATAAAACCGTCTCTTTCTGAGATAAAATTAGATGATGAACTGCATAAGATTAAACGAAAATTTGAAAAACGATTAAAAGAAGAAAATGAAAAAATATTAAAAACATTAGAAGTCGGTGCTGTTAATTTGGATTCATATCAAGAAAAATTTGCCAATCAATTTGCTAAGATCAGTGAAGCAAACAAATCATCTTTAGCTGAATATGTAGCACACAGAAAAGTTGTTTTGGAATTGTTAAAAAAAGGAATTCGGTCCAATGATTTTGGAAAATATAGCAAAGAAGCATTTATTCATAATCTTATTTATCCAATGCGGAGAACTTCTGAAGAAATTGAATATCAGGCTCATAATTTGTGGCTAATTGATGAAAAATTAGCATATTGTGATTATATATCTTCAGACGTTCCATTTAATAATGATTCAAAGGAGGGGAGACCAGATGTACTACTTCTAGATAGTCCAGTTGCAGTATCAGACGAAGAAAATACTGGAAGAGAATATGGAACCATCATAATATTTGAATTAAAGCGACCGATGCGAGATGATTATACATCAAGTGATAATCCTATTGATCAGATGATGGATTATGCAGAAAAACTTAAAGAAAATACTGTTAAAGACAAATATGGAAGGACAATAAAAACAAGTGATAATACACAATTATATTTATATGCTGTATGTGACATAACAAATACTTTAATAAGGATAGCAAGAAAATATAATTTTTGTGAAACACCGGATAAATTAGGGATGTATTATTATAACAATGTTATAAATGCATACATTGAAATTTTGTCATATGATAAGATCATTGATGACACAACGAAAAGAAATGAAATTTTGTTCGATAAATTAGGAATATGAATTAAAAATTCAAGACGAAAAGGACAGATTCTTAATTGAGTCTGTTCTTTTTTTTATATGTGAAAAATATTTTTTGTGAAAAAACTCATATTTAGAATGAAAGGGAAAAAATGAAAGGAGAAAATATGCTTTATATTTTGTATCATTATTATGAATACGAACCTGGAAATCCAGACACTGTACTCATATTAGAAAGTAATAAGACAAAGAAAGAAATTGTAGAAATCTATAGCTCGTTACAATTTCTTTTGGAAACACTTATGGGAAATGACTGTCCATCATTGGATATGAAATGCCTGCAATCTATTTTAATAGATTACTACGGAATGATCAATAAAAAAGATATGATCAAGCCTTCTTCCTATGAGGATGTTGAATTATTTGAAAATTGTTTGCCAGAAGAACAAGTAGTAGAACAAAAGGACGGAACTTTTCGAAATGTATGTATCATTGAACTATTTGGAGCAAGAGAACACTGTTGCGGAGATCATTATCGAGAGATTATGAATCGGTGGTTGCCATATGGAAAACAATTAGAACAATTAAAGCATCGTATTTGTGTACAGGGAACAAATACGTTGAAAGGAATATATCCTAATGTAAAAATAAATGAGGGCAAGAAAGAAAAAATTAATCTCATTGAATCTAAGTTTTCAAATTATGAGATAAAATCTTATCAATCTATACCAAGAAATTACGTTGATGAAAACATTATCCGAACTGTGCAGGATCAAATAGAGCAGTTTTCAAAATATTTAGATGAGATCAAGTTGTGTATCATGAAAAATGAAGAAAATCAAGGCTTTCCATTTGGTGATTCTTCTATGGTTGATGAAATGATAAGTTTTAAAGAAGTCGATAAACAGGTAAAAGCGTTAAAGAATGGATTATTCAAACTGCAGGAAGATTATTTTCATCACGAATCTTTTAAGAAAATGAACAATATAAAAAGAGATACAGAGATAGATTTAGAAACAGAACAATTGATCTTAATGTACCCGAAATACAAGCTAAGAGAAATGCTACAACAAGAAGATCATAAAAAAAATATTTATAACGTATATACAAAAGAGCAGATACAAAAAGCTTTAGAAAATTATGACAAAGAAGAATTTAGGAAGAAACGTCAGAAATTAAAATCAAATAAAGGAAGTGAAAATTTTCTTTCCGTTGCTCTAAATACAGAAATAGAATGTTATGGTACAAAGGAAAATTATAATAATATCAGGGAACGCATCAGAAAGGGATTAGAATATTATGGAATTGATGTAAGGGGAAAAATAAAAATCGATGAAAAAGGACGAGATTAATCTCGTTCCTTTTCAATATAAATTTGAGAAGTTTTGTTAATTATGCATGAGGCAAAACATTTGGAATCATTTTTTACATTTATCCAGTTCCCTGCGATAATGATTGGCTCAATATGCTTTGCATCTTTAAACTTTTTATAATAATCGAAGAACATTTTTTTATCGGTAAAGATTAGCTTTGCCCAACTGTTTTTCCCAATATTGTTACATGGATAATTCATATACATCTCATATTTGTTTTTGTTTATGTCATATTCAATATGGAAAAAAGAAGTTTCAACTAACTTATAGCCTGTGATATTCAAAAAATAACGATCAAAATTTTCATCATCAGCTAAAATATCATCAATCAAAACATAGTTATAATGATCTGTCTTTTTTCTTGTCATACACATTTGATATAGAGTTCCTAACGAACGGACGAAAAGATGCTTGTTTCCACCAACAATAGCGAACAAGATATTATAGCGAAAAGTGAGGAACAGGTATATTGTGTATCTGTTCTTTTTTTGTCGCAAAACGAGTTTAATTTCTGTAGTGTCATATTTTTTCTCTGAAAATTCATATTTGAATTGAGAAAGAAAATAAGCAGACACACCAGATATCTTTCCCCAAATATCTCATATTTATATTGTAATACTATTTTTCAGAAAGGAGGCCGCAGAAAATGCGATTACGAAAAATTGGAGGAAAGGTGATTGCTTGTGCCTGTTTAAGCCTGAGTGTTTTGATGTGTGTTCCTATGAGTGCTGCACATGCTGCGATTCCAGTCGATACAAATTATGCACAGTGGGATTATAAGCCTTTTATCTATCCGTCAAGCGAAAAGAATAAACCTGATTTTGATGGCATATTGTCAGATCCAAATAAACCAGAAGACGATAAGCGTGGCTTTTTCGAATTCCAGTATTCTGATAAAGTGTCAGATGCACCCTTAAAAACTTATATTGAAAATGATAAAGTAACGATTTCTGATCTTTTAGGATTAGTAAAAGCTGAAGATAGAGAAGAAGGAACTTTAACAAACAGCATCAGAGTTGCAAAGATCGAATATCCTGCAAGCAAAAAGGATAATTATAAACCAGCAACTGTTTTAAATCCATCCAAAACATCAAAACTTGATACTTATTTTAATCATCTGAATAAAGATGAATATGTTGATATTAAGATCACATATGAAGTGTCAGATACTGGCGGAAATACAGTGCAACAAACAGGATATGTGCGTGTCAAATACAATAATCCACCTGTCTTAAAATCTGATTATCTTGCCTATACAGTGGAAGAATTAGCTGAAAGAGGAGATGAGATCTTAAATGAGATCAAAACAAATGCTTTTGCAAGTGATATTGAAGATGATGCAAATAAGATCAAATTAACACCAAAACTGGTAAATCCGAATCCTTTGACTTTAAATGATATTAAAGATCAGGGAAGTCACATTATCACATTTACAGTTACAGATAGCGGTGGAAAAACAGCAACTTCTAAACCAGAAGTTTATATCACAACAGGGGATCCTTACAACTTAGCAAATAAGAAAACAACAAGATTTATTAGTTACAAATACATGTATACTTTGAAAAAAGACAGTATTTGGAGAAAAGCTGATCGCTGGAGTTATCTTGAAAGGGTTTTAAAGAACAATGAAAGTGATCATCCTACGGTTAAATACACCTATGAATTTACTGTTGGAGATTACAAGGATTGAGATTCTTGGCAAAATGTGGTAAGATAAAGTTGCAAGTTTTGGTTTTGTCTTTCAAAGACTAAACATAAGAGGAGAACAGATACAGTGTCTGTTCTTCTTTTTTTTGTACAAAATTATCAAAAATCCTTTCAGTGCCAGATTAATTTTCTCAAATCGCATATTTGAATTGAGAAGAAAAAGTTCGGGTGCTCCACAGAAAGGAATATCCGAGATGAGTATAAAGATAATATTAGAAATGCTGCAGATTGCATGGTATGGAACTCAGTTAATAAAAGAAATGAAAGAGTTATATAAATGGTATAAGAAAAGAGCCGATGATAATTCACCGGCTCCGACTAATACTACTGAGCAAGATATTCGACCCTCTAGCTCAGATACAACGATTACAGTTGAAAAGAATAAAGACTGTAATATCAACATAAACGTTTATCCAAAACTGGATAAATAAAACTTAATAATCAGCATCCGGACGTTTTCTCTTAAGTATTGCTCTTAGGAGTTCGTTCGGATCATTTTTCTTTTCATATTAAATATGAGAGATTTGACAAAAATTATTTTTCATATATAAGATTTTCGAAAACTCATATTTACAATGTAACAATACAAAATATAGAATAACAAAATGAACAGGAGATAACGATATGACAAAAACTTTTTTGGGAATTTCAAGTAATCACAAAAACAATACAGAATTTTTCTTAATATGTCACGCAGCATACGATAAAACAGGAAAATTTCAATGGTTTCTGAAAGACGATCCAAATGACAATATTGAAATCATAATTGAAGATGCCGTTTGTGAATCAATTGAATTGGATTCTGAATGGATCAAAGAAAATGCGGAAGGGAAATGGTTAGCATGTCATTGTGCAGTGAAAGATGAAGAATACGAATATACAGAAATGTTGTGCCATTTATCCAGTGATGCAATTACTATTATTTGCAATAATACATTGGATGCAATAGGTCTTTATGATGAAAAAAAAGACCTTAAAATTAATTATGAATTAAGTAAAAAACAAGCCAAGATTAAAATCATGGTTGAATTAGCTCAAGATAAAACTTTTTCAATTTCAGAAACAGCAAAAAAATCAAAATGTTAGAGGAAAAGTTTATAAAATATCTCTAATCTGAACATAACAATTCAATACTCCAAAATCAAAGTAGGGAAGGGATCTCTTCTCTGCTTTTTATATGTGAAAAATATTTTGGATAAAAAAAACTCATATTTAAAATAAAAGGAGATCATATGGAAAAAGTAAAAAGAGATTTTTGTATCAATTGTAGAAAGGAAACAGATATTGTATGGGGAAAAGCGAAAAGAACAACGAATATCAAAGGAAAACCATTTGATTATCTGGAAACAGTTGCAATTTGTAAAGAATGTGAACAAGAAATGAGTCCTCATGGACTGATCGATCTAAATATTAAAGAATTAGAAGAACAATATCAAAAAAACTTATGGAAATAAATGGTTCAAAGCAGGGCAGAAAATTGTCCTGTTTTTTATATGTGAAAATATTTTAAAACAAAATAATATCATATTTATAATAAAAATGCTTCATTGTGCATAATAAAAATATGACATGTAATTGAAATTTTTTTTGAAATTTTGTATAATAAAGGAGTGATTAGTTCGTGAATTGCGAAATTAAAACTAGGGGGATGCTGAAAATGATAGTTATGGATGTAAGGATAGACAATTTTTATGCATTTAAAAATTTTCATATGAATATGTCATATCCTAAAAAAATTGTAAATTCGTATATAGAAGATGAATATTTATCAGAAAGACCAAATTTTAGATATAAAAAGGTCAATATTTTAATGGGTGCAAATGCAACTGGAAAAACTTCGTTTGGTCAGATGCTAATGTCTGTTTTTAATTTTATGGAAAGAAAAGAAATTTCTCTCTTATTAAAAAATATTTGTGATACAAGTAAAGAAGCATTCTTTTCAATGGATTTTGTGTTGAATGAGCTCATTTTATATTCTATACAAATTGTAATACTGCCGTCTTTTGAAACTAGATACACAGATAAAGACATCATGTTGAAAGTTGAACAAGTAAATATAAATAAAAATGATAGTTATGAAAGCTGTAAACAACGTCTGAATACAAAAATGGAAAAAGCAGAATACAAAGCAGATTATGTCAATGAATTGGAAAAACTAAGCAATTTATATTGGCTGTTTGTCTACCCGGAAAGAAAAAACAAATTTAAATTCCCTAAGGGAGACTTTAAAACAGTTTATCTTAAAGTGCTAGAAAAAACATTAAAGGCATTAGATCCATCCATAATTGGAGTTGAGGAAATGGACACTGTTGAAGACTCTTATATAATACGGATGCGATCAAAAAGTGTAATTGTACAAGAAGGGTCTATTGTAAATGAAAGTATTTTATCAAGCGGAACAAAATCCGGAATAGAAATTGCGAATATTGTTGCATCTATCTTAACAAATAGAAACCAATTTTATTATTGTGATGAGAAATTTTCTTTTGTCCATAGTGAAATAGAAAAGGCGTTTTTAGCAATTATGATAGATAGTCTTGGACCAAATGAACAGCTATTCTTTACAACGCATAATATGGATATTTTAGATTTGAACTTACCAAAACATTCTTATACATTTATGAAAAAAGATATATATGATGATGAGCACCCAATCAAGTGTATTTGTGCAAATGAAATATTAAAAAGGAATACTGACTCCTTGCGATCTGCGGTCGAAAACGATTTATTTTGCACAGCACCGAGTGTAGATTCTGTATATGATATCGTATCATAAAGAAAAGAGGATAAAAAATGGCGACAAAGCACTATTTATATTATGTTGAAGGAGAAGATGACAAGAAGGTTGTTGATACTTTAAAGAAAGATATGAAATTAATCATACCTGGAATAGCTCGTGTATTCAATGTTGTTGAAAATGTACTAACCAATTCTCGACTTATCACGATAAAAGAAAATACAACGGTGATTTTAGTCTTCGATACAGATACTGGGAAAGTAGATAAGGTAAAAAAGAATATCGAAATTTTAAAAAATTCTAGTAATGTTAAAGAAATAATATGTATTACGCAGGTTAAAAATTTGGAAGAAGAGTTGGTTCGAAGTTGTAATATTAAGAGTGCACAGGAATTAACAAGTAGTAAATCTTTAGCAAATTATAAAAGAGATATTAAAAACATTACGAATTTGGATAAAAAATTAAAAGAACATAATTTTGATATTGAAAAATTTTGGAGCAAAAATGATTCTGTTTATGAACGTGAAGGAATAAAGAATGAGGCAGAAAAAATCAAAATAAATTAGTTGTTATTTTTATGAAAAAAAACGATTTCTTAATATAATATTAGGGGTCGTTTTTTTTATATGTGAAAATATTTTTTCTCGATTTCTCTCATATTTGTATTGAGAATATATAGAAAAGGAGAAAATCATGAAGAAAATATTTATTGTGTTACTAAGTATTCTGTGTATTACACAAAGTGTGATGGTTCCTGATAAAATCAGAGCTGAAACGAATGAAATGTCAGTCACAGAATATACGAGAAAACTTAAGAAGTTAGAAACATACGCAAATGGGTATGGTGGAGATAAGAACCAACATATTTTGAATTATCTGAAAGACGGAGATGATAAATTTGTTGATTATTGCAATGAAAAAGACCAATCATTATCCGATTTGCAATATGCAGAAATCATAAGAACAAATGCAGGAAATGTAAATGTATATCAGCTAGTCAAAGGTGTTATTTGTAATTCATCAAGAAATGACTACAAAAAACATGCATCATATCCGGAAAATCCAGAATTTTATGCTGCGATTGATGAATTTTTTATTTCAGATGATGATCTGGCAGATAATATCTATTCTTATTACAGAAACTTAACACAGAAGAAAAGAGTGCAGAAGTTTTTAACTGATTTCTATCACATAAAGAGTAGCGATTACAAAACAATGAAGCAGATGGTCACAAAAGTGAATCAGAAATATGGTATCAAAACAACGGATTCTTTAGTTAATTTCTTCTATGATAATTATCCGGGCGAAACTATGAAATATTTTATAATTGGTGGAGCAAATTATGTGGACATCGGTGGAAGCACTCCACTGGATATTGAAGTGACTCCTAAAAATGCAAAATATTCAAATGCAAAATATTCATCAAGCAATACAAAAATAGCAACGGTGGATCAAAACGGAATTGTTTATGGAAAGAAAAAAGGAAAATTCAAGATTCGTGTTGAAATTGAAGGACAATTCTCTGAATTTCCTATGGAATGTGTCAATCCAGTCACACAGCTAGTTGATAAAACAAAAGAAACCGAAATTTTACTTGGAAAATCTGTAAAAATGAAAGTTGAGGTTTCTCCAAAAAATGCAACGATTCAGGAAGTCACTTATACAACATCTGATTCAAATGTAGCAACCATAGATCAAAACGGAAAAGTAAAGGCTGTTGGACCAGGATATGTAAATATTACTGCAAAAGCTTACAATGGCACAAGTGTTGTGCATAAATTCAGAGTTTATCAGAAGATCAAAAAGATCAAATCTGAGGGCGAAAAAACATTGATCATGGGAAAGCCAGAAAAAGTAAATTATCAGGTATTCCCTTTAGGGTTTACAGATAATAAGATCAAGTTTTCCTCAGCTGATCCAGAGATCGCGACCGTAGATAAAAATGGAATGATATATCCAAAGAAAAACGGATCAACTCAGATCATTGTCGAATCAAAAAATGCTGCAGATATTTACAGCGTTACAAATGTAACGGTAATCACAAAAATGAAAGAAATCGTTCCAAATAAGTGGCAGTCTTATTATATGGGATATTCTCAAAAATTCCGTTATGATACTGATCCTGTAACAACATCAAACAAAGAACTTGTGTATGAAATGAAGAAGAATGATTATGCAAGTGTAAAGTCAGATGGAACGATTGTTCCAAAGAAGATCGGACAGACAGAAATGACTGTAAGATCTACCGATGGGACAAAATTATCAAAAAAAGTTACTATTTACATTGAACAAATGGTAGAAAATATCACTGTGAAAAAGAATATTTATTTAAAAAAAGGAGAAAGATTCCATGTTTATTATACGATATCTCCTGTGAATGCAACAAAAAAGGCGATCACTTTAAAATCAGGGGATAAAGAGAAAGTTGAGACAAATGGAGATAGCGTGATCGCAAAAAGATATGGAAAAACAAAAGTAACGATCCAATCACAGGACCCTGGACACAAAAGTACAGAATTCTATGTTATTGTAAAACGTCCGTTATGGCATTATCTCGTAGTTGCAGGAATTGGTGTCCTCTTAATGGTTGGAATGGTAGAGCTTTTGAAAAAAGAACGAAAAAAGAAATAGAGTGCAAAGGGAGAGCAGATCAGTGAGCTGTTCTTCTTTTTTTGTCTAAATATATACTCACACGACAACAAATCTTATATATGAAAAACTTTTCGGAAAAATTCGTTCATATTTATCTTTGAAGAGGTAAGACCGGATGCTGCCAGTGAATTGGAGGTGTCCGAGATGAGAATCGATATAGTAGTCATCATAACGATTGTTGTAACGCATTATGCTGAGAAGATATTAGATGTTCTCGATCAGAAAGCTATAGCAGTCATAAGAAAAATTAAAACAAAAGTAAAAGAAAACTTCAAACATAAAAAGCAAAAAGCAGATTTAAAAATAAGAAAAAGAGCCAATGTGTGCGAAACATTGACTCTAAAAAATAAAGAGGATTATCTACATGAGATTCATGAAGATAACAAAAAATAAACTTTGGTCATAAAGTGACCGTAAAATAACTTAAAAACAAGCATCCGGATATTCTCTTTTGACAGAGGATATTCGGAAATCTTACATATTTAAAGTGTAAGATCATATGATTTTGAAAATCACATATAAGGTTTTCTCCATTCATCACTTGTTATATCTTAAGTATGAGTGATGCGATGGCAGATAACCGTAAGACATTTTCTTGGAAATCTTGCATATTTAAAATGAGTATTAATTTTCCAAGTAGAAATTTATCATTCTCCTCATCCGTCATATTTGTAATGTAACAAGAAATGACGATCAGGAGAAAGGAGAATAGGAGTAGTAAGATTCCATACTTTTTCCTGATTGTGCTTTATCTCGAAAAGGGATATAATCAAGGAAAGGAAGAAATATGGAACAAGATTTTGAAGAACGAAATCGTAGGTATCAGTCTCAAATCCAAGAGTTCTGTCTTATGCATGACACTCTTATGAGTAAAGTGTTTGAAGATAAGAAATGTACAGAACTCGTACTCAGGATCATTCTTGATCAAGATGATCTGATTGTTGATCATGTGAATTGTCAACTGGATATTAAAAATCTACAGGGACGTTCCATCCGCACAGACATTCTTGCGCATGACAGTAAAAATGTCATATATAATATTGAAGTGCAGAATGATGATGCCGGTGCAGATCCTAAAAGAGCGAGATACAACAGTAGCCTTTTAGATGCAAATATCACAGAGGCAGGAGATAAGTATAGCCAATTAAAAGAGACATATATCGTCTTTATCACGAAAAATGATGTTCTCGGTAAAGGATTACCAATCTATCATATCGATCGCATGATCAAAGAAACAGGAGAAAAATTTAAAGATGAAGCACATATCATATATGTGAATTCATCAATTCAAGATGAAACGAAGCTTGGAAAGTTAATGCAAGACTTTTGGTGCAAACGATGCGAAGACATGAATTACGATGTTCTAGCTGAACGAGTTAGTTTCTTTAAGGAGAAAAAGGAAGGAGTTAATGAGATGTGTGAGATCTTGGATGAAGTTAAAGAAGAAGGAAAAAATGAAGGCAGATTAGAAGGAAGACTAGAAACTTTGATCGAACTTGTTGGTGATGGTACACTTTCAACATTTAAAGCTGCAGAAATGGCAAATATGTCAGAGGAAGAGTTCAAAAAATATCTCTAATCTGGACATAACAATTCAATACTCCAAAAATCAAAGCAGGGGAGATCTTTCTTCTCTGTTTTTTATATGTGAAAATTATCTTTTCTGAAAACATTCATATTTATAATGTAGTATTCAATGACGCATAGAGAAAGGAAGTAACATATGAGTGATATGAAACAAATGATCGAACAGTTTCATCAGACAGAAGATGGTTATCAGAAAGAGAAGATTAAAAAAGATACCTTGGAGACCATGCAAGATGATATTGAAAAAATTCTAAAAGAGAAATATCCTGAATATAGTGAAAAACATAAGGATGATCTTATGTGTGAAGGTTATATGGCTGTTTTAGAATCACTGGAAACAGTTTCTCCTGATCTGGAAGAAAAAGAAATTGCCCGTCAGACGAAAGAAAAAATTGAATGTAATATGCGAAATTATGTAGAAGCTTTCGTCAATTAAAAAAAAGAAGAGATCCGAAAATTATCGGGTCTCTTTGTTCTTTTTCGGAAGCACGATTTCTTTTTTGTAAATCGTCTTGTATTTGATCTCTTTTTTCTCATAATCCCAACCGGATATTTCAGAAATTTCATAGATTTTGTAATCTTTCATATAGATGATGACATCCATGCTCATCAACATCTTTAACGCATCCTCTCTGGAATAATCAGAAGCATATTTTACATAATCGGCTAATTTGTTTAATGCCTGAGTAGAAGATGCACCATGAACAGATGCCCAACATTGATGTCCTGTATAAGCTGCATTTAAGAAAGGCAGGGCCTCAGCCCCTTTGATCTCTCCAATGATAAAATAATCTAAGTCAGTTAATAAACCATTCCTTGCAAGATCTGCTAATCCAATTGGCGGTTCATTGTAAGTTCTTGGAATCACTGTATGCTGAAACATTAAATCTGGGTGTTTATAAGTAAACAATTCCTCATTTTCCTGTATGATCAATCCAGACTTGCTGTATGGAATATATTCCAATAAAGTGTTCATTAATGTTGTCTTTCCGGATCCGCCTTTTCCAGTAAATAAGATCCCAGATGCTGTTTTTACTTTTTCTAATAAATAAGCTGCAATCTTTAAATCTTCGATCATTCCTGCATTATAAAGATCTTCAATATCTTTCTTTATGCGAGAAATTTTACGGATATGAATGTATGGATAAGGAACAGAGTTTACATAATTCGTACAAATATTGAAACGAAGAATGTTATTCTTATTTGTTGTTGTATCTGTGAAGTTCTGCACAGAATTCATCGGAGAAAGATCAGAATTGTTACGTATGGCTACTCCATCACAGAAACGTTCATAATCATAAATATCTCGAAAATGCAAATTAGAAGATAAACGTTTTCCATATCGTTTGATTCTGATCAGATTAGGAGAAATTACTTTTATGTCACTAATAGAATCATCGTTGATCAAATCTTCCAATACGTAATATCCAAAGATAGATTCGTCTACACGGTATAACATGATCTCCATTTCCTTTTCATTTAAATCAAACTTTTTACTTAAAAATTCTGTGACATGGTCGAAAAATTCTTCCCTTTTTATATCTCCCTTTCTAGCTTTTCGGACCATTCGTTTTTCAATTTTTGTAAAGTATTCTAGAACTTTATCCAAAATTGCTTCCTGCTTTTCAATCTTCATATCAGGATTTAACATTGCTTTTACTGATTTCGCATCATAGACCAATTCTATTTGATCCTGACGATCAAATCCTTGATCTTTTTTTGGAATGTAATAATCGATTCGATTTAAAAATGGAAGATTTTTAGGATCTTTGTCTTCAGAATGATCATCTTGGTAGGTAATATCATGCTTTTTCAAATGGTTGTTTAGGCGTTTGCGTATTTCAAACCATGCGTCATCTTGCTTTAATGCTGGGATGATCTTCTCTGGAATATGTAATAAAATATGACAATGCGTATGTGGTTCTGAATTGTGGACCATCAAAGATAAAATATTGTCTTCATAGAATGTTTTTCGAAAAAAATCAAGGATGAGATCAATCTGTTGTATATAAGGAATATTAGTCATATCATCCAGTGGGATTTCCAAAAGTACAGCAAAATTTCCTTCATGAAACGGTTGATAATAATTATCTTTCCATAATTGAGGATAATTCCTGTTTTCTGCCCATGGGATATAGTCATAATCACTGTTTTTTGCCGCAATCCAGTTAATTTCTTTCAAAGCATCATCAATGATTCCAGCAAGAACTTCATCTGTGTGTAGATCAGCGTGTTCTCTTTTTTGTACTTCTGATTCTTTTTCCAGTTCTTTTAATGTTTGTATTTTCTTGATTTTTAAATAAAATTGATTCATGTTCAAAACTCCTTTCTATGTGAAGCCTCACACGACTAAAGTCGCGTGCTTCCCCTTAAGTATGTATATACATACGTAGTCTCTTTAGGAGACGGGGACTTCATTTCTACAGATACAGCCAAAACTCAGAATTCTTATGACACGAAGGACATAAGCTCCGCATTCAGGCTAATTAACGTAGACCATGTGCAGGTGCTTCTCTTACTGCATGGAGGAACTTTTGCCTCCATGAGCAACCTCTCCTTCTCAGGCAAGGATTTTAAGATCTCCCGGATAAAATACCGGGCT
>OGUL01001230.1_pt1 | contig 22684 bp, 12 predicted proteins | sample 1553651 | NCBI WGS metagenome assembly OGUL01 (sample SAMEA2580048, study PRJEB22360) | human gut metagenome | biome: human gut; feature: human-associated habitat; material: faeces | place: Denmark | collected 2008/2010
CGTACGCGTAACGGCCGCCGCAGCGGCGGTCTGTTCGACGTCCCCGACGGCATCGCCGTCGAAATAGATCAGCAGTTCGCCCCGCGCGGCATTCGCGGGAGCATTGACGATCTTGCGCATGGCGGTCGCCGGCGCCTCCTTGCCGCCGCTCTCTTCCATCGGGTCCGAGGCACAGCCCGCAAGGAACAGCAGCGCGAGCAGTAAAATTTTCTTGTCAGTCATGGTAGGTGAATTTAAAAAGGGAACCGGCCTCGCGGGCCGGCTCCCCGGTGATAGTCGTACTGTCCGAACGACAGTTTTTTATTCGGTTATTTTCGCGCCGGTCCTGCGGATGAAGTCCGCACTCCGGGCGGCGATTCCCTGACGGAATTCCACCTTGGCCTTGGCGGCGCCCAAAGCGGGCATGCCGACGATTTCGCACTCACGGCCGCGGTCGGCGGGCATTCTGTTTTCGCCGACAATTACTTTCGCAAGCTCCGGCCCGCGGAGTTCCACGTAATTGCCGGGCTGCACGGAGAGCGCCTTTACCACGGAAGCCATATCGGCGGCCGGATACAAATCCGGGTCTGCGAGCAGCAGCCATTCATGGAAGACGATGCCTCCTTCGCCGCCGGAGAATTTGTTCGTCGCAGGATCGTAGTCCGCATAGATTCCGAACCACATACCCGTGAACGTCAGATTGTTCGACGCCTGAAGCTGGGGATTCGGCACGAAAGCCACCAGTCCGTCGGCCACCGGCGCGCCCAGAAGCAGGCCGCGTCCGCTGTAAACTCCGTCGTCACCCTCGGCCGTATAAGCCACGTTCACGAAGTAATCCGTTCCCTGAAGCGTCACGTTGCCGATCAGCTGCGGAGCGAGTACGTAGAGAAGGCCGCCGCTCCACGCCATATACTGCGATTCGCCGGCATTGAACGCCTGAGGAGCACCCGTAAGTCCGGACACCTTCACGTAGTCGCTGAATACGTTGTCGAAATCCGCATATCCGGAAGTCGTTCCTCCGTCTTCGACGACTACCTGTCCGAAGTACTGACGGGAGGTGTTGCCGGTCTTGTCATAGGCATCGACCGCATAATAATCCCACGTTCCGCAGTAGCCCGCCTTGGTCAGGCCGTTTTCGACATCGTCGTACGTATAGTGGATCTGCAGCGGATCCGGTTTGCCTGCCGTAGTCTGTTGCACGCTGTACAGTTTGCCGTAATAGCCGTTGTAAGCCCACACCAGCAGCACGTAATCCGTACCGGCGTTCAAGCCTTTATGAAGCAGCGAGAGACCCGTGTCGTTGATCTTGTCAATTTCTTCAGCCGTAATTGCCTTGCCGGACGTTTTGGCTATTTCAATCAGGTCCTCGCTGCTTTTACCGGTCAGGTCGGCACTCTTGAAGAGTCCCATGTAGCCCGATTCGATATTTTCACCGAATATAATGGAGCGGATAGAGTTTTCGGGAGTGTGTCCCTGCGCTTCGAACTCCCACGTAAGCTCCGTACGGACGCTCAGCACGACGGGTTTGTCGTCGCCGGCCTTGACGTAGCCGAATGACAGGAATTCGTAGCCCTGAAGCTCGCCCGCCTCATCGTAAATGTTGGCAACGACGGTGTATTTGCCGGTCTCTTCGAATTGGGCCACGATGGTTCCGTCCGCCGTGATCTCCTTCGACTCGACCGTTCCCGCGTCGATGCCCGCCGAATTCGCCTTGGCGATGGCGTCGCCGAAGACTCCTTCGAAGAAGGCGTATTTCACCTTGGCGACGTCGGCGCCCAGTTTGGCTGCGATCTCGACCTTGCCGTCGGCCGGTTCGCTGTCGGTCAGGGCGAGCGAGTAGTCGTACTCCTCTGCTCCCGGCAGCATCAGACGCTGCATGCCGCCGGCGTTGCCGACATACCAGCCGTCGTCGCCGAACATCAGCAGTACGCTTTTGGCCGGGAATGTAATGACTCCGTTCACGTTGGTGCCGTACCCGCTGCCATTGAATCCGTTTTCCGGCACCTGCGAGGCAAAGCTGACGATACCGTCGCCGCTGTTGAGGAACACGCCCGTAGACTGTTCGGGCAGCCAGACCTTATCCGGATTCGTCGCGTCGATATAGGTAATGACGTCCGAACGGTTGCCCGACACTTCGGACGGAGACATGTTCAGCAGCGAAGCCAGATACTCCGCCGAGTAGACGTTGCTGATGCGGTAGTAGCCGGGGTTGTCGTCGCGTTCGTAGATCTCCACCTCGCCTTCGCCGTAACGGTTGGGAATTCCGTAGGCGGAACTGAGAATGTCGTCGCGCCATTTGCCCTTGGTCTCGCCTTTCGGCCCGGTCACGAGGTTCCATTTCACGCGGGTGACGGAGAAGCTTACGCCCGAAGCCTTTTCACCGTAGATGAAGGCGTATTTCTTGTCTTCGATCTGGATGTTGCAGGAATAGGTCGTACCGATTTCGGCGTCGGGAAAAGAGACCTGAAAGGTCGTTTCCGTCGCCCCGTCGTCGAACGAGATTTCCGAAGCGGAGAAGATCGCGTCCTCGCTGCCCGTAACGGTCACGGGAACCGTAATGGCGTCGGCGTCGTTGGTACGCATGGCCGTGAAGGTCAGTACCGTCGGATCGGCCGGATCGAGTTCGAGGTCCGCGGCGTTGTCCTGCGAGGGGAAGTAAACCCCGTAGCAGCCGTCGGCCTCGGATTCGCCGCGGGTGTAGGTCGGATCGTCGGAACACCCTGCGAACACGAAAGTCGCAATAAGCGCGTATAAGAAATATTTGATTGCTTTCATATGTTTTTCGGTTTTAAATCATCCATGAAAACTTACGTTACTGCACCCACGGATCGATGATTCCCACGGGATTGGGGTTGTTCTGCGATTCGAGCGCGGTGTTCTGCTGGGTCTCCGTTTCGGGGATACAGAAGTTCCACCACGGTGCGCGGCCGTCGGTCGAGAAGCGGCAGTCCGAAGGTACGTTCGTGCCGACGTAGCCGGTTTTCAGGCTGTAATTCAGACGCTTGAAGTCGTAGAATACGACGCCTTCGCCCCATAGTTCGATACGCTTGTTCCAGATAATCTCCTCCACGACGTCGGCAGACGACACGGCCGAGGTGCTGAATTCCGGGTCGCGCTTGGCCATGAAGGTTTTGAGCAGCTGGAGACCTGCGGAGGCGTCGGCGTGCGCCGTAGCCTCGGCTTCGATCAGGTACATCTCCTCGACGCGCATCATCGGAATATCGGTAACGTTGCCGACGGAATAGGTCGCCGTCTCGCCTTCGGCGGGATGGAACTTCAGGTTCGCATAGGCCGGGAGGTTGGCGAACTGCGCCGCCGTCAGGTTGGTAATGTCGCTGTAATCGGCATATTTGGCATCGGGTCCCACGAACGCGCGCTTGCGCCAGTCGGTGTCGGATATTTCGTTGTAGAAATTGCTGGTAACGCCTTCGAAAACGTATTTGCCGCCATACCCCCACGTAGCCTCGCTCGAACGCCATGCCGCGAAATTCACAAGGTTGGCGATGCCTTCGGTAGACTGCGGAAGGTACCACATCCACGAATTGTTGGCTTTGTTGAAGCCCGTTTTGGGGTTCAGCCACTCCGCTTCGGTCATGATCGTGCATTTCGAGGCGTCGATGGCCTTGCGGGCATACGTCGCGGCGTCGGCATACTTCGACGAATCGAAGCCGCCCAACCAGAGGTAAGCGCGCGCCTTGATGCCGTAGACCACGGCCAGACTCGGATTGGTCTTCGACGAAGAGGTGTAGTTGGCCAGCAGCGCCTCGGCGTCGTCGAGGTCCCTGAGGATGAATTCGAACATCGCCTCGCGCGTCACGCGCGGATTGTTGCGGGCCATATCCTCGGTGGTGTTCTCGTCCACGATCGGGACGGTCAACCCCTTGACGCCCGAAACGTCGGTGTACTTGTTGTCGAGCGGATCGTACAGTCGGGCCAGATCCAGATAGAGCTGGGCGCGATAAGCTTTGGCGAAGCCCAGATAGCTTTTCTGCGCTTCGGAAAGTTCCACGCCCGCCAGCAGGCCGACCACGTCGTTGCTCGATTTGATGAACGTATAGTAGCAGTTCCACGGGAAGCGGCATACGGTCTGCGTCGGACCGATCAGAATGCCCGACTGCCAGTAGGTGAACCAGTCATATCCCGCACCTTCGTCGCCGGAGGAGCATATCACGTCGCCCGTGGCGGCGTCCGTAGCGCACATCATGCCCGGATAGCCGAAGTCGAAGCCGTAGTTGTTCGTCCTGCCGTACACCGAATAGGGGTAGGTCATGTTGACGGGGATGGCATTGACGATGGCCTCCACCGCAGTCGGCGAATCGCTGACCTGTCCGGAAGTCGCGCTGTCGGTGGGGAAGGTCTCTTTGATACAGCCCGTGAGCGCCATGGAGCAGACAAGGGCGAGTGTCGTTGTTTTCAATATGTTTTTCATTTCAATCCCTGTTTTATCCGTTAGATTAGAACTGTACGGTTACACCGCCCGAAATAGTGCGGATCGGCGAGTAGTTGGAGAAGTTGGTCGCTCCCGTGAACGAATAACGCGGGTCGAGTCCCTGACGCTTCGACCAGTAGACCACGTTGTCGCAGGCCAGATAGACGCGCAGTTTCTGTACGCCGAATTTCTGGGTGATCTTCGACGGCAGCGTATAGCCGACGTTGATGTTCGAGATGTTCAGGTAGCTCGCGTCGGTCAGGAAACGGTCGGAGACGCTCGTCGTATACTGGTCGCCGTATTGCAGACGGGGAATGTCCGAGCCTTTGTTTTCGGGCGTCCACGCCTTGAGGATGTCCTTGTGGTAGTTGGTGCCGACGGTGGTTCCGTAGGGCGACGACATGAAGCTGGCGTAACCCGAATCGTAGACCTTGCCGCCGATCTGGTAGTTGAACGAGATCGAGAAATCGACGCCGTAGGCCGAAACCGAGGTCGAGAAGCCGCCGTATACCGAAGGAATCGCGCTGTCGTGCAGGTAGCGGGTCGCGGAGGTGTAGTCCGAAGTCTTGGTCCGGGTGATCTTGCCGTCGTCGCCCTTCACGTCCTTGTACCAGAGCGAAGCGCCCGTTTCGGGATCGACGCCGGCGTACGAACGCAGGTAATAGGTGTAGAGCGGCAGCCCTTCGCCGACGAAATAACTGCCGTCGATATAGCCTTTGTAGCCCTCCACGGTCGTGGATTTGTGTTCGGGAGCCAGATAGGTGACCTCATTCTTCACATGGGTCAGGTTCAGGTTGAAGCTCCACAATACGTTTTTCGTGCGGATCAGGTCGGCGTTCAGCTCCACCTCGACGCCGCGGTTGACCATGTCGCCCACGTTGGCGTAATAGGACGAGTAACCCAGCGACGAAGGAACCGAGAATGCGAAGAGCATGTCCGAAGTCTTGCGGTTGAAGAAATCGACGCTTCCGCTCAGGCGGTTGTTCCAGAAACCGAACTCCGTACCGATGTTCAGGTTGGTGTTGGTCTCCCACGTAATGTTGGGATTGCCTTTCTGCCCGAAGAGCACGGCGATTTCGCCGTTGTTGTTCTCGATCGAATAGGTGTCGGTGTAGAGGTAGTAGCCGATGTTGTCGTTGCCCTGCGAACCGTAAGATGACTTGAGTTTCAGCATGTTCACCCAAGGAGCGTCGAACCAGTTCTCCTGATTGAGGAGCCACGCGGCGCCTACCGACCAGAAGTTGCCCCAGCGGTGGTCGGGATGGAAGCGCGACGATGCGTCGCGGCGGTACGAACCGCTCACGAAGTAGCGGCCCGCATAGTCGTACTGGGCGCGCATGAAGTAACCCTCCGAGTTGTAGTCGTCGATGTAGGAGTGGGCGCCCGCGCCGTCAACGACGGCTCCGCCAAGCTCCTCGTTGTCATAGGAGAAGAGTTTCGACTTGGTGCCGCTCAGGTAGTAATATTTTTTCTGATAGTACTCGTGACCGACCATCAGCCCCACGTTGTGCTTGCCGAAGGTCTCGTTGTAGTTCAGAATCTGCTGAAGGTTGTAGGCGATGTCGCGGGTGTGGTACTTCGAAATAGTACCGCCCGCCTCGGCGAACTGACCGTAATACTGGTTGTTGAGATAAGTCGTGCGGGTTTCGTCGATGTTGGTGCTGCCGTTTACCGTCAGCTTCAGCCCCTTGTAAAGCGAGATGTCCACGAAGCCGCTGCCCGAAAAGGCGTTGCCCTCGGCCTTTTTCTTGTTGAGCCAGCTGGTCTGCAGTCCGTTGGCGCCGGGCAGCAGCGGACGGGTCAGACCCGCATTGCCCTTGTCGCCGTAGTCGTACATCTGATAGCCGTTGTCGTCCACCATGATGCGGCCCGAACCGTCGCGGATGTATACCGGGTAGATCGGGGGCATCTGTGCAGAGAACGCGAAGATGTTGGCCGTCGAGGAAGCCGATCCTTCGTTCGAGTTGCCGTTGCTGTTGCTGAAGTGCGCATACGACATGTTGCCGCCCACCTTCAGCCACTTCTTGGCCTGATAATCGGCCTTCAGACGCGCGGTATAGCGCTCCAGCGCCGAACTTTTGATAATACCCGTATTGTCCAGATAACCGAGCGAAGCGTAGAACGAGCTGCGCTCCGTCGCACCGGAGATGTTCACGTTGTATTCCTGACGGAACGCCGACTGGTAAGCCTCGTCGATCCAGTCGTCGGGCGTCAGCCAATACTCCTGTCCGTTGTAGATGATCTTGCGGCCCAGCGTCGCGTTCGGATTCAGCTTGCCGTTGGTGCCGATCAGCGCCTGCCCTTCGGGAACCGTATAGACGTTGTATCCCAGACCGCCCGTGCCGTTGGAAGTCAGGCCGCTGCTGGCCAGCGCATAGGCCTTCGCCGCCGGATTGGTCTGCGCATAATAGCCGTAGAGCGCCTTGAAATGCGTCTCGTAATACTGCGCGGGCGAGGTGATCACGTCGTACTCCTCCAGCGCTTTCGAGTTGACGCCCCACTTGGCGTCGATCGTCACGACGGCGTCGCCCGACTTCGCCTTTTTGGTGGTGACCATAATCACGCCGTTGGCGCCGCGGGCGCCGTACAGAGCGTTCGAAGCGGCGTCCTTGAGGACGGTCATCGACTCGATGTCGTTCGTGTTCAGGTTGTTCAGGTCGCCTTCATAGGGCATGCCGTCCACAATCCAGAGCGGCTCCTTGCCGGCGTTGATCGAACCGAAACCGCGGACGCGGATCGAGGGGGTCTTGCCGAGATCTCCCGACGTGCTGGAGGTCTGCACACCGGCCACGCGGCCGACCAGAGCCGTCGCCACGTTGGAGGTCTGCACCTTGGCAATCTCATCCGATTTTATGACGGCAGCCGAACCGGTGAAAGCCTCTTTCTTTGCCGTACCGAAGGCCACGACGATCACATCGTCGATCGCTTGCGCATCCTCCTTCATCGTGACGTTGATCCGGGTTTTTCCGGCGATAGGCAGCTGCTGCGGCTCAAAACCGACAAACGTCACCACGAGCGTGCCGTTCACCGGAGCCGAAAGCGTATACTCGCCGGCCGTGTTGGTCGTGGTCCCCAGAGAGGTCCCATCTACAATGACGGTCGCGCCTGCAACCGGATGTCCGTTTGCATCGGAAACTGTACCGGAGATCTGCCTATTCTGGGCCGTGGCATATGCCAAGAACACGAATACGGCAATTAACGATAGTACAATTTTTCTTACCATAAGCGTTAATTTTAATTAATTTTAAAATAAAAAGTCAACTGCCCGCGTTAGTATAATGTAAATTGTTCATAATCAATATGCGAGGCCCGTCTCCGGCCAAATCTGCCAATTGCAGTCTAATTAATTGATAACCAAACGTCTGTCTCACAACAGGACGTTGTATCGGTTGCACATCTGTTACTACAGCGTAACCCTTCCGAATACGACAACAAGGGGAAAATAAGCTATTTAGACTCAATCCTGCGTCATATGGTTGTTACTTAATCATTACCTTTAAAGCGGTTTGTGTATTGTATAGGTTAATGAAAAAGGTTGTTAAAAACAATGAGAAACACGTTCAAGGTTCTATTCTACATCAAGAAGAATGCGCCTCTGCGGAACGGTTGGGCCCCGATCATGGGACGCATCACGATCAACGGACAGCGGACGCAATTTTCCACACGGCTCTCGGTCACTCCCGCCAGTTGGGACACCGCACAGGGGCGGGTCTGCGGACGGAGCAACATGGCCGTCCAAATCAACGAAAAGCTGGCCAATATCCGATTTCACATCGAGAGATGCTACAACAAGCTCTTTTACGAGCAGGCCTTCGTTACTCCGGTGATGGTCAAAGAGATGTATTTCGGCGGCAATCACAAGCAGGAGACCGTGGTCGCCTTCTTCAAGCAGCACAACGACGAATTCAAACGCATGGTCGGTGTCAGCCGCAGCATGACCACATATTATAAATATAGGTGTGTATGCCGGCATCTGGCGGATTTCGTCTGGGACAAGTACAACCGGAAGGATTTAATGTTCAAGGAACTCAACCGCGAATTCCTTACGGGCTTTCATTCCTACATAGCGCAGGAGTGCGCCCATAAGAAAAATACCACGTGGATCTACATGATCGCCCTCAAACACATCCTGATGCTGGCCCGCAGCAAAGGCTATATGAACAAGGATCTGTTTGCAAATTACAAATTACAAAGCGAATTCGTAACGCGCAATTACCTCTCCATGAGCGAGATCAACAAACTGATGCAGTACGAGGGCGACACTCCCACCTTACAACTTATCCGGGATGCCTTTCTGTTCAGCTGTTTCACCGGCTTGTCTTATATCGACATGAAGGACCTTACGCTGGAAAATATCCAGCAGGTGAATAAACAGTTGTGGATCAGTACGACGCGCCGCAAAACGGGTTCCGAAGTAAACGTCCGGCTGTTCGAAGTGCCTTACAACATTCTGCTCAAGCACAGGCCGATGACCCGGACCAAGCGAATCTTCGACCTTCCGAGCAACGGCTGGTGCAATGCCTGTCTCGACAAAATCATGTCCGAAATAGGCATTATGAAACAGATTACATTCCATTCGGCCCGCCATACCTTCGCCACGACGATCACCCTGTCGCAGGGCGTAGCTATCGAGACGATCAGCAAGCTGCTGGGACATAGAAACATACGAACTACGCAGATTTATGCCACCATTACGCACTCGCAGCTCGACGGCGAAATGGAACGTCTGTCGAAGCGAATCAACTCCCTTTACCGCAATTTGCTTCCTCCGGATGCACCCGAAGCCGGCACAAAGCTCATCTAAGCGCCGTCATCCGCCCCTTGCGCCCCTTCCCGGAGGGAAAATCACCGGAAATCACCGAAAAGACCGAAAACCGGCGGTTACAATCTGTAACCAGCCCGACACTTTGCCGGGAAAACTGTAAGTGGCGGACGTTAATCCGCAGAATATGTGTAATAGTAGTAAATTATTTTAAAAATTTATTTGTATATGAATCGCCAAACGTTTATCTTTGCTAGTGAACTTTTTATTTTAAAAAATTAACTAATAGATTAACGCTTATGGTAAAAAAAATCCTACTATCGTTAATTGGAGTACTTGTGTTTGCAGCGGGGGCATTCGCCCAAGCCAAACAAGTGCGCGGTAGTGTCGTTGATGAAAACGGAGCGGCCGTGATCGGCGCTTCGGTTATCGTCAAAGGTACGACCATCGGTGTATCCACCGATCAGCAGGGATTTTTCGTTATGAACAATGTTCCGGCGAAATCCGAGGAACTGCAAATCTCCTATTTGGGGTATGTTACGCAGGATGTGAAGATCCGTCCGAACATGCAGATTACCCTTGTTCCTGACGAGCAGACTATCGAGTCCGTCGTGGTTACGGGTATGACCAAGACCGACAAACGTCTCTTTACGGGTGCGGCGGACCGCCTTTCCGCCGAGGATGTGAAACTTTCGGGTATGGCCGATATCAGCCGCGGTCTGGAAGGCCGTTCGGCCGGTGTCTCGGTGCAGAACGTATCGGGTACTTTCGGTACCGCTCCCAAGATCCGCGTCCGCGGTGCGACGTCGATCTTCGGCAGCTCGAAACCCCTCTGGGTGGTCGACGGCGTGATTATGGAGGACGTGATCGACATCGACGCCGACGCACTCTCTTCGGGTGACGCCACGACGCTGATCAGCTCCGCCATCGCAGGTCTCAACGCCGACGACATCGAGAGCTTCAGCATTCTGAAAGACGGTTCCGCAACTTCCATATACGGTGCGCGCGCTATGGCCGGCGTGATCGTCGTTACGACCAAGAAAGGCCGCGCAGGCGAAAGCCGCATCAGCTATACCGGCGACTATACGTTCCGCATGACGCCGCGCTATGCCGATTTCAACATCATGAATTCTCAGGATCAGATGTCGGTATATCAGGAAATGGCCGCTAAGGGCTGGCTCAACAACTCGACTATCGCAAACGCCTCTTCGAGCGGTGTTTACGGCAAAATGTGGGAGCTGGTAAATACGGGCAAACTCGAAAATACGGAGGCTGCGCGCAACCGCTACCTGCGTAAGGCCGAGTACCGCAACACGGACTGGTTCAAGGAGCTTTTCCGGAGTACGTTGATGCACACGCACTCGATCAGCCTCAGCTCCGGTACCGAGAAGTCGCAGTACTACGCTTCGATGAGCGCCATGTTCGATCCGGGATGGACCAAGGCCAGCGAGGTGGAGCGTTATACGGCGAACCTCAATGCTACCTATAATATCTTCGACAATCTGACGCTGAACCTGATTTCGAGCGGTTCTTACCGTAAGCAAACGGCTCCGGGTACGCTGGCCGCGACGACCGACGTGGTATTCGGCGAGGTGAAGCGCGATTTCGACATCAACCCCTACTCTTATGCCATGAATTCGTCCCGGACGCTCGATCCCGATGAATTCTACACGCGCAACTACGCTCCCTTCAACATTCTCGACGAACTTGGGAAGAACTACATCGATCTCAACGTCGTGGATACGAAGTTCCAAGCGGAGCTGCGTTACAAACCCGTCACGGGTCTCGAACTGAGCGCACTGGCCGCCATCAAATATTCGGCTACGACGCAGGAGCACAACATTACGGACTATTCGAATCAGGCCCGCGCCTACCGTGCAATGGCTACTACGGTGATCCGTGACAACAACCCGTTCCTGTATACCGATCCCGACAATGCGTATGCAGTGCCTATTTCGATCCTGCCCAAGGGCGGTATCTACAAGCGCCGCGACAACAACATGCTGTCGTACGACTTCCGTTTTGCCGCTTCGTACAATACGGAGATCAACAACCAGCACATCATCAACCTCTACGGAGGTATGGAGGTCAACCAGAGCGACCGTCACGAATCTTGGTTCAACGGCTGGGGTATGCAGTACTCGATGGGCCTGATCCCCTTCTACGCCTATGAGGTATTCAAGAAAGGCAAGGAGGAGAACACCGACTACTTCGGTCTGGCCGACACCCATTACCGCAACGTCGCTTTCTTCTTCAACGGCACCTATTCGTGGAAAGGCCGCTACACCCTCAACGGAACCTTCCGTTACGAAGGAACGAACCGCATGGGTAAGAGCCGCAGCGCCCGCTGGCTGCCGACATGGAACGTCGCCGGTGCATGGAACGTACACGAAGAGAATTTCTTCGAGGCGCTGCGTCCCGCACTGTCGCACTTGTCGCTGAAGGCTTCCTACTCGCTGACCGCAGACCGCGGCCCCAGCTTCGTGACCAACTCGCGCGTCGTCATTACGAGCAATACCCCGTGGCGTCCTTCGGCCGGTGTTACCGAGTCGGGTCTGACGATTTACGACTTGGAGAACAGCGAGCTGACTTACGAGAAGAAGAACGAGGTGAACGTCGGTATCGACATGGGCTTCCTGAACAACCGCATCAGCCTCGCAGCCGACTGGTACAAGCGTGACAACCACGACCTGATCGGTGTGATCAACACGCAGGGTATCGGCGGTCAGGTGATGAAATACGGTAACGTCGCCGGTCTGAAATCTTCGGGTGTCGAGCTGACTCTTTCGACCCGCAACATCGAAACCAAGAATTTCAGCTGGTCTACGGACTTCATCTATTCGCACCTGAAAGAGGAGGTGACCGACCTGATGTCGTACAAGCGTGCCATCGACCTCGTATCGGGCACCGGTTTCGGTATGGAAGGCTATCCTTCGCGTTCGATCTTCTCGTTCGACTTCCAAGGCCTGAACGACGAGGGTATCCCGCAGTTCATCAACGAGAAAGGCCAGCTCACGACCACCTCGATCAACTTCCAAGAGCGTAACAACCTCGGACATCTGAAGTATTCGGGTACGGCCGATCCGACGGATTTCGGTAGCTTCGGCAACATGTTCCGTCTCTACGGCTTCAAGCTCAATGTCTTCATCACCTACTCGTTCGGCAATGTGATCCGTCTGGATCCGGTCTTCTCCGAATCCTACAGCGACCTGCTCTCCATGCCGCGCGAGTTCCGCAACCGCTGGATGCGTCCGGGCGATGAGAACCATACGGATATTCCGGTTATCGCCAACAAGCGTCAGGTCAAGAAGGACAACTACCTTTCGCGCGCTTACAATGCCTACAACTATTCGACGGCACGTATCGCCAAGGGCGACTTCATCCGCATGAAGGAGATTTCGCTGACCTACGACTTCCCGAAGCGCTGGATCAAGAAACTCCGTTTCTCAAACATGTCGCTTAAACTTCAGGCTACGAACCTCTTCCTGATCTATGCCGACAAGAAGCTCAACGGTCAGGATCCCGAATTCTTCAATACCGGCGGTGTTGCGGTTCCGGTGCCCAAGCAATTTACGCTGACGCTGAAAATCGGTTTATAACAGACGCTAAAGTTGAAAAATATGAATACGAAAAAAATAACCACGCTAATCGTACTCGCGGCTGCCCTCGTGGCGCTTCCCGCTTGTAACGACTTTTTGGATGAGATGCCGGACAACCGAACCGAACTCGATTCGAGCGACAAGATCACCAGTCTGCTGGTTTCGGCATATTCCGAACATACCTACCCCGTAACCTGCGAATACGCATCGGACAATGTCGATGAAACGGCATTGGTTTCACCGAACTTCGAACCCGAACAGGAAGAGTACTACCGCTGGCAGGACGTTACGGCGGCCGTTACCAACGAAGCGCCTCAGGCCGTATGGAGTCAGTATTACATGGCGATTGCCGCTGCCAACCAAGCGCTCGACGCCATCAAGGAGCTGGGCGGCGCCGACACCCCGCAGCTGAAGGCCGCCAAGGGCGAAGCGCTCATTTGCCGTGCATACGCTCATTTCTGTCTGGCCAATATGTTCTGTCAGGCTTACAATCCGCAGTATGCGTCGGAAGACCTTGGCATCCCCTACATGGAGAAGGCCGAAACGATACTCAACCCCAAATACACCCGCGGTACGCTGGCCGATGTCTATTCCAAGATCGACGCCGACCTGATCGAGGGTCTGCCGCTGATCACCGACGAGTTCTACTCGGTGCCGAAGTACCATTTCAACCAGAAGGCCGCCTATGCTTTTGCAGCCCGTTTCTACCTCTTCTATCAGAAGTGGGACGAGTGTATCGCCGCCGCGAAGGTAGTGCTGGGAAGCGCTCCCGAAACGATGATGCGCGACCTCGAAGCGAACGGCAAGCTGGGACTGCAGTCGGCCGACGGACAGACCCTGCTTCGCACGATGGACTATATCGACTACTCGCACAAGTGCAATCTGCTGCTGCAGACCTCGATAACCGATGCTCCCGGCATTTCGTTCGGTCCTTACAATGCCTACACCGGGTTCTCCCACGGTAACTGGCTGGATCAGACCGAAACCTTCCGCGCTCCGACGGCTCCATGGGGCAGCAGCTATACGCTCTACTCTGCGCCGTATTCAATGAATACCGGTAAAGCCGACAAGTGTTTCGCATGGCGTGCGCCCTACCTCTTCGAGATCAAGGACCCGGTGATGCAGACGGGACTCGCGCATACGGTTTTCCCCGCATTTACGGCCGAAGAGACGCTGCTCTGCCGCGCCGAGGCTTACATCATGAAGAAAGAATACGGCCCGGCTCTGAACGACATGAACCTCTGGATCAGCAAATATGTGAAATCCGGCGCCCAGACGCTCACCGAAGCCAACGTCAACCAGTGGGCGCAGAACACGAAGGAGTATACCCCGGCCAATCCCACGGTGAAGAAACCTTTCGGCGAGACGGCTTTCCCGCTCGAAGCCGGCACGCAGACCAACATGTGCTATGCGCTGCTGCATCTGCGCCGTGTGGAGACCGTACACCTCGGTTTGCGCTGGTTCGACATAAAACGTTACGGCATTACGATCTATCGTCGCAAGCTGGCCAGCTACAACACGCTCGGAAGCGTTACCGACGAACTGCACGCCCGCGACCCGCGCTGCGCGATGCAGCTGCCGATGGATGTCGTTGCCGCAGGCCTGACTCCTAACCCGAGATAATCAGATGCTAACGATAAAACAGGATATACGATGAAAAAGAATATTATATTACTTATGACGGCAGTGTTCGGAGTGTTCGTTTTGGCGGGCTGCTCCGAGGACGACCTGAAAAAGACGAGTGCTGTCCTCGACTCGCCTACCGTCGAGAACGATTTCGACAGATGGCTTACCAAGAACTATTTGGAACCCTACAACATCGATTTCAAATATCGTTTCAAAGATGTTCTGGGCGACATGGACTACAACCTGACTCCCGCAGATTACGGACAGGCGATCAAACTGGCCAAGCTGACGCTGCACCTGACGCTGCAGGTTTACGACGAAGTGACGGGCAACAGGCAGTTCATCAGCGAGAACTTCCCGAAGATCGTCCATGTTATCGGTTCGCCGGCCTATAACGAAAACAACAATATCGTACTCGGTGTGGCCGAAGGCGGTAAGATGATGACCCTTTATCAGGTAAACATCATCGACTATCTGCTGGAGACGAAGAATATCGACCAGCTCAACGAGCTCTTCTTCAAGACCATGCACCATGAGTTCGGTCACATCCTCCACCAGACGCGGCCCTACTCGACCGACTTCAACGCCGTGACGCCTTCGAGCTACGTCGGCGACGCATGCTTCGACACCTATCGGACGGATGCAGCGGCTCGTCAGGCCGGGTTTATCACGCGTTATTCGTCGAAGGCTCCCGATGAGGATTTCGTGGAACAGCTCTCGCTCTACGTAACCTCGACGGCTGCCGAATGGGAAGCCATTCTCGCACAAGGCGGCAGCGCCGGACGTCCGCTTCTCGAACAGAAGAACGATATCATGCGTGCCTACATGCTCAGCACATGGGATATCAATATCGATGAACTGCGAAAAGTGGTATTACGTCGGCAGAATGAGATTTGGTCGCTCGATTATAACATTTAATTCGTAAAAGAGATGAAAAAACTTATCATATTATTAGCGGTTTTGCCGCTTGTCCTCTCTTCGTGCCTCAAAGACGACAAGGACGCTTTCGGCAAAACGGCCAGTGAGCGAATCCGCGAGGTGCAGGAGGGCACCGAAAAGGCGCTGACCGGAGCTGCCAACGGCTGGCTGATGGAGTACTATCCCAGTGCGACGCAGGAGTACGGAGGCATTGCGATCTACATGAAGTTCCAGAACGGAACGGTTACCGTAACTTCCGAAGCGGGAGGCGCCGGCAAGACCGCCGAGAGTCTCTACTCGTACGATCAGGATTACGGTCCCACGATCAATTTCGACACTTACAATCCCTACTTCCATATCTATTCGGAGCCGAACTCCGGTGTCGGCCCGACCAATACGGGTATGGGAGGTGACAGCGAGTTCATCATCATGAGCTACGCGGCCGACAAAGTCGTTCTGCGCGGCAAGAAGACCCAGAACACCATCGTGCTGACTCCCCTGCCGGAAACCGCATGGAACACGATGTTCGGCAAATATTCCGCGGATGTGAACAAGATGGACAATTTCCGGTCCTACGAACTCGTTCTCAACGGCAAGACCTACGACATTTCGCGCGAGGTGGCGGCCGGTTATAACTCCCGTTATTTTTCGGTTGTGACTGAAAACGGAACGATTCCCGCAAGCTTCATCTACACGCAGGATACCGGACTCAAGTTCTATGAGCCGCTGGTTGTCGACGGAGTGTCGATCGAGGAGATGACTTGGAGCGGCGGCATGTTCACCGACGAGGTAAGCGGCGCCCGGATTCAGGAAACGGTATCCAACAATAAGTTTACCTTCGCCGTATCGGGAATCAAGGCAACTTCGGTCGACGTAGAAACGACGCCGACTGTTGCAAACGAGTACTACTATTTCGACGTCGTGCCGTCGAGTGCATTCGCAAGTGCATCGGATGAGGAGATTCTGTACGAACTGATGGACGGAATCACGTCGATGAACCAATTGTCGCTCGGCAAAATGATGAAAACGCTGACGGTAGATTCCGACACGGAGTACATACCCTGCGCATTCGGTCTTAAAATCGTAAACGGCTGGATCTATCCGATCACGGAACTGGCAAAGGGCACCGCTTTCGTGAGCGGTCAGGGCGATCCGATGTCGCCGGAATACCAAGCATGGCTCGGTACATGGACCGTCACCAGTACGTCGTCCGAAAAGAGCAAGCAGCCGATTACATTCGACATCACGCTTGCCAAGAAGGTCGCCAACACCTCTTATTCGCTGACCGGCTGGGATATTTCGGTCCGCCGACTGACTTGGGCGGGAACTGCCGACTTCAAAGCAACCAACAATTCGTTCGAGATCATAAACGGGCAAGAACTCCCGTATTCGGATCCCAACGGTACGCCGTATCTTATCGCCCGCGGAATCGCAGCATCGGGCACCTATATCGTCTCTGGCAGCTACCCGGCTCTGACCGGCGTTATGAATTCCGACGGAACAGCTTCCGTTTCCTGCTATAAGGGCAAGTTCTCGGACGGCGAAGAGTTTACCGTAGGTACGGTAGGATATTTCATAGATACCGGAGGCAGCTACGGATCTTATGGTCCCGCAGCAGGATTTACATCGGGAGATCATCCGGTCGGACCGTTCAAGATGGTTAAGAAATCGGCTGCCGGCGCCCCCGCCAAAGCCGCTGCTCTGACGAACGTCAATACTGTAATCCGGTACCACAAATTATCGGATATTCCGCAGATGAATTTATCGTCGTTTCAGATCGGCATCAATGTAAAAGCTGCAAAGCTCGAATAAGAGCCCTTGCATTATTGATCAATAGGGGTGGGAGGAGTCATTATCGAATGACTCCTCCCAAATTTTAGAGGGATTACCATCGTTTCATCTGCATGAGTTCGGTATTGCACCGGACTCATGTTTGTCAATGGACTCTTAGGCGCGCAGGCAGGCGCAGCCGACTGCCGGAGAGGTCTTCAAGCGGAATGCAGGCTGGGACGGTTCGTCTCCATAAAATAATAAATAGGATAATAATTTGCATAAATCCGCACAAAATCGCATATTTGTATCTCAATCTTCCGTTACGAACCATTTATGGAATCTTTTTTGAACCATACGCCGGCGGCATATACACACTGCAAATCCGCTCCGGAAGATCTGCCGCTCCTATCCTTTGTCAACTATTCAAAATCATAGTTATGAACAACAGAAAATTACTCATTTTTGCGTCATTCCTGCTGTTGGCGGGCTGTACGACCGATCCGGATATGGATAATAACGTGGGGGGGGGTACTTCCGCGCAGACTTATAATCGACAAAACCAAATGCGCCGGAATTCAGAACCAGATGCGACTTTTCGGGGGTTGAGTTAGCCCAAAACGAAAAGCGACGAAAATTTCGCACACGCACAAAAAACACCGTTCGAGCGGCAGTCGAAAGCCATTCGAACGGTGTTTTGCATTAGGCCGGCTCCGCCTCACTCGCCGAAATATCCACCCTCGAACAGGGACGCCTGCGCCCGCTCCTCGTAGTTGCAGACCATCCACTCCTCCTGCCTTCGGCGGCTCGACTTCGAGGCGCTGATCGTCCGCTCGACACGGTGAATGATCCATCCGTTCTTCTGGGCGTACCGGTCGATCATATCGAAGGGGAACATCGTAAGCATGAACTTCCCCTTGACGGTTTCGAGCAGACGCAGGAGCTGCTCCATATTCTGCTCGTTGAACGTATCCTCGTAGTGTCCGCAATCGGAGTTCACATAGGGCGGATCGACGAAATGGAAGGCATCGGGAGCGTCGTAGCAGGCGATCACGTCGAGTGCGTTGCGGTTCTCGATGGTCACCCGTTCGAGCCGCTGGCAAAGCTGCTCCGTGAACTCATCCTTCGCGTTGCGCAGCTTCTTGGTCATCGTGCCGCTGAAGTCGTATCCGAACGTCCCGTCCATCATCGAGGCGAACGACATCTTGCAAAGCGCCCATACAGCCCACGCCCGCTCGACGGGAGTGAAGAACTGCGGATAGGAGTTGATGTGCCCGGCGTGGGCGTGCAGGTCGCGGCTGTGCAGCGTCTTGTCGATCTCATGTTTGAGGTCGGAATAGTAGACCTGCGTGCACCAGTAGAAATTCGTCAACTCCATGTTTATGTCGTTGATGATCTCGGCTTCGGCGGGCCGTTTGGCGAACAGGACGGCCGCGCCGCCGCAGAACGCCTCGGTGTAAATCTTATGCGACGGAATCAGAGGCAGGATGTGCTTGAGCATCGTCTGCTTGCCGCCATAGTAGGAAATTGGGGTTCTCATAGTTTGCTTTTCTCTAAAATTTTGTACTTTTGTGTACTCTTACCTACGTGCAAGGTTTATGGCACAAAAAAACGCCTAACCGCGATTGAGGGTATTCCCCCGGTCGTGCGGTTAGGCGCCTTTGTGTTAGTACGTAGGTAAGAGGACTTGCTAACAGGCCGGGGGATTTCTTTATGCCCACCCCCGAGGGGCTTCATCCGTCAGACTCGATACAGACCGAAGTCGATTTCGTCTTTCGCCTTCCAGCCGGCGGCCAGCGTACCTTGTACGTGCGCCATCGCAGCCGTGTAAAAGTTCTTCAGTTCGTCAATGGTCGTGAACTCCCGGTATACCGGCTTTTCATCGGTTCCGAGCTTGAACACGACCGGAAGGTTCGCGCCGTCGGTCTGAACGGCCAGATCGAACGCGGCCTTGTAGTTGAACTGATTCTCCGCCGAGAGCCATACGGGCGTCTCTTCCCAGTGGAACCCCGAGCGGATCGTTTCGTCGATCCGGGCATTGTACGATGTCAGCACCACGGTCTTGATCTCCTCGAGCGTCGGCCGGCGGTCGAATTCCGCCTCCTCGTAGGTGGCCATGCCGTCCTGCTCCTCGATGTCCCAGCGGACTCTCCATTTATCCTTGCGCGGATTGACGCACTCGATGGGCGCCACGCCCGCACTACCTTGAATTCTCATGTAAATACGTATTTGGTCTTGTTCTTGCCAAACTGCTCCGCCTTGATGGTCGTCTCGAAGGGAAAGCCGTCCGGCATTTCGCGTATCTGCTGAAGGATGTTCTTCATCTCTTCAGAATTAGTGAAGAATTTCCGCATCTCACCGTTCATTTCGATCTGAACGAGACACCGGTCTTCACCCTGTTCGGTCTTGATTCCGGTTTCGAAATCATGCACCACGATGGGAAGATTGACCAGTTCGCGGATGGAGATCGTCGCGCCCTTGAAGCGCTTCTTGCCATCGGCCGGCGTATACGTAACGCCCAAATCCTTGAAGTTTTTCATATCGATACCTGTTAGTTTGGAGAAAAGTCTTCTGCAATCGGCGTGTTTGGCCATCCCGTAGAAGGATGCCGTCAGTTCACGCCTGCGTCGTCTGCTCTCGACCTCGCTCATCTTCCGGGCAAAGGTCTGCTTGTTGCGCTTGCGCAGCCGCACATGGTCGGGATAGATCACGTAGCCGAGGAAGTCGATACCTTCCTCGATGGGGGTGATCCGGTCGTTGGGTTTCACTTCCAGCCCGATGGCTTCGACGCATCGATGCACCGCATCGCGCACCGACCACAACTCCGCTTTCGAGCCGGCCAGCACGCGGCCGTCGTCGCAGTAGCGATAGTAGTAACGCACGCCGAGGTGATCCTTGAGTTCGTGGTCGAGGTAGATCGAGAGGATCAAGTTGGCCAGCCCCTGCGAAGAGCGCAGCCCCATGCTCAACCCGTGCGGCATCATATGGATGAAGCCATCGAGTATCTTCAGCAGCCGTTCGTCCTTGAACACCCGCCGGACGGCGGCAATGGCGACCTGCTGGTCGACGCTTTCGTAGAATTTACGGATGTCGAAGGTATAGCAGTAACGGGTTCCGTCGGGGTCTTGAGCGATATCGCGCCGGATATACTCCATCAGGTCGTGCATCCCGCGGTTGCGGATCGATGCTGCAGTCGTCCGGATAAACCGCCGGTGCAGATGCTCGTCCACGACTCGCATGACCGCATTTACAGCGATGCGATCCTTCAATGGGATCACCTGTATCGTCCGGCGTTTCCCCGCCTCCATGACGATCATCTCCCGATAACCGCCCACACGGTACGAGCCGTCGGCTATCCGCTGTTGCAGCTCCGCGATCACCTCGTCCTCATGCGCGAGCAGGTAACGTCCGACCCGACTGCGTTTGCGGTCTGTACCGCGCAACACGGATCGGAACGATGCCTTCATGTTGTCCGTAGCGACAATCTCCTCAATGATGTACCCATCCCTGCGCATGTTACCTTCAATTCTGCGGGCCTGACCTCTTCGAGAATCCCTGCGGAAACCTACCAAGCTCCACCCAACGCTGTATGTTTCGCCTTTCCGGCCACAGGCCGCTGCTGGCGAGGCTCCTCCCCCTCGGCGCTGCGGTGGGAACACGTTCCCGGTGCAGTAGGCCGACATTCATTCTTGCGTTCTCCTCATTGTTTGCGAGCCGAGAGCCGATGTTCGCGTTCGTGTTCGACGAATCGTTGTTCGTGTTCGCGTACGACACGCCGCCATTCGCGTTCGCATTGTTGTTCGACCGATAGACCACCCGGCTTATGGGGGATTCCGCCTTTCGAGGTACAAAAATATAAAATTCATCGCGAAAAAACCTAATTTCGTCATTCTCAAAATATTTTCGAGTGGCTTACGCCACTTTCAATACCCAGCGTCATTCGACGCTGGGTAACGCTTTATACTCGCTGACGCTCGTCGCTTTGACGACTTTTCCGCGGAAGGCGAGCCGAGAGCCGATGCTCGCGCTCGCGTACGACGAATCGTAGCTCGTGCTCGCGCACGACACGCCGCCATACGCGTACGCATAGCTGTACGACCGATAGACCACCCGGCGCGTAGAACCGGACACGTTTTGCCAATCGCAGTAATGGGAGGTTTCCGAACCGCCGCCGCGGGCGACGATCAAGTCCATATGGCGGCCAAAGACCATATTGGCAGGCCAATACTCCGCAAATACGGCGATACCCTGCACTTCGCGCGGGGCGCGCCCGGGCGTCTCGATGCTCCAGCGGCCGTTCGCTTTCTCCTTGTTGAACGTTACACCATCCAGCCATTCAGCCTTATCACCCTGCCAGCATTCGTAGCCCAACACGTTCGTCGATTTCGCGTCCTTGAGCGTTTCCCCCTCGTAATAATAGGCGCCGGTGGTTTTATTCTCGGGGTTGATCGTATCCCGCATGCCGAGCATGTTCGTCAAACCACTGCGTTTGTTGTACGAGCTCTCGCCGTAACCACACTGCCCCTGCGAATCGCGCGTGCCGTATTTCGCATAGAAAAGGTTCGCCACAGCGCAGTGCATATCCCAGTCGATAAGCTGAAACCCCGGGCCGGAGTTCGCGGCATAGACTTTCAGGTCGGCCTGCGAAACCGCTCCGGTGCTGATCTCGCCCGAAATGGACTTTAAGAAATCATCTTGCAGCAGTGCTTCGTAAACGGCACCCAGACCCTCGTCGTCTTCGACCCAGTCCGGCTCGATGGCCTCGATCTTATCGCTGGTGGTCAGCAGTACATAGTCGAAATCCGCCGCCGTGGCGATGGTGAAGGCGAGCCGCTCGGCGCCCTCCGGAACCGCCGCGAACAGATACATACCATTCAGAATACCCGCACTCGAAGTTGCGCGCAGACGTCCGAGAATCGTCCCCGCGGCATCCAGCCACACCGCGCCGTAAGCTGCCGAAGCCATCGACGGGAAACGCACCTGACGGTAACCGGCGACCGGAACCGTGCAGTAGGAGTTCGCGGCGATGGCCGTCACGGCCTCGTCAAGCGTCGTGTACTCTTCAGCGATGCGGATGGCCTTGCCTGCGGCCACCTCGACCTGCTCTTTCGTGAGTTTCACGTACTGGCCGTCAACAGCCGGACATTCGGCATCCGAACTGAAAAAAGCGTATTTCTTCTGGTTCAGCAGGTCGTTGACGCCCTTGCGCCAGCGGTGCGGCTCGTACATCCACACGTTGCCGTCGCGGCCCGTCAGTACCGCCGGCGTGGCCAGCGACACGTCATCCGCATCGGCGTAGTAGTTCGAGTTCTCATCATGCAGCGGGAAGACGGTGACCTCTCCTGCAGCGGTCTTCTTGCCCAAACAGCGATGGCGCTGCGCGAGGATGCGGGCGACATGGCCGCTCGGAATGTACGGCGTATCGAACCGGTAGCCCGTCCGGTTGTCGAGGTTCGAAATGTTCGCAGGGTCGGAGACCGCATCGTCGAACTCGATGCACGTCCACGCCGGCTGCTCGATCGTCAACTCCGGGAAATGCGCCTGCATGGCCGCGAGCTCCGCGTCGTCCATGTACTGCGTCAGGCGGCAGCGGCCCACAAG
>OGUL01001298.1_pt1 | contig 21957 bp, 23 predicted proteins | sample 1553651 | NCBI WGS metagenome assembly OGUL01 (sample SAMEA2580048, study PRJEB22360) | human gut metagenome | biome: human gut; feature: human-associated habitat; material: faeces | place: Denmark | collected 2008/2010
AAGAAATCAGCTCTCAATGATTCCATTATTTTCAAAGGTGACGATAACAAGTATTATGAGCAGATAGGAAGTAAAGTGGTTGATATAACTGGCGATATTCCTTTTGAAATCCCTCCAACTTGGATGTGGTGTCGATTCGGCACAATCGTTAAAATGCGTATAGGAAAGACACCACCGCGTGGAGAGCAGGTATATTGGAGTAATGGTAAACATAATTGGGTTTCAATATCAGATATGGTTGAAGGAGGGACAATAAAAGCAGTAAAAGAAAAAGTGTCAGATATAGCTGTTAATGAAATCTTTAAGTGTTATCCAACTCCTAAAGGTAGTTTGCTTATGAGTTTCAAACTTACTGTAGGACGCACATCTATCTTAGGGGTAGATGCCTATCATAACGAAGCTATAATCACGATTGTGCCATATGCAGATGTTAATAATATATTTCGAGATTATCTGTTTTATATTCTCCCTACAATTTCTAATAGTGGAGATTCTAAAGATGCTATAAAAGGAAAAACACTTAATAACAAAAGTCTAAATAATTTATTGATTCCTTTGCCGCCTTTACTTGAGCAGAAAAGAATTGTGACAAAAATAGAATTAGTAAATAGCAAGATTAAGGGCTAATCAGCCCTTAATCTTGCTGTATATTTCATTGATTCTGTTCACAATTCTCATTTGCTCTTGGTACGGTGGAATGCCGATAATAAGCGAATAGAATATCTCCTTGTTTAGATGTGGAATGGCTGCGCCTCGTTTAGACTTTCGCAATAACTCCTTGTAGAACAGAATATAGTTTAAGACATACGGCAAATGCATAATAGAACTAACCCAGAGTTGCTTAAATGTGCTACCCATATAGCCATCGCAAGGCACTGTGAAAACTTCGCCGGAGTTCTCCCCATCCACAAGGATGATATTATCTCCTTTGTGGACAAATTTGCCTCTTTGCTGATATTCTCCGGCACTCTTGCCTCGTAAAAATTTTGCATCAAGACACAACTGCTGTCCCTCTTTCTTTTCGCCATCAATGAGAGAACAAATTGAGGATAATCTCACAAGCGACCAACTATAGGGAAAGTCATAATCACACTCTATCTGAACGGCTTGCCCATTTATCTGCTCATAATACTTGCTAATTCTTCAACTTTAGCCACTATTCGCTGTTGCTCTGCAAAGGGAGGAAGTGGCAGAATATAGCTTTTTATTGTTGCAGTTGAAAGTTCCTTTTGTTTAGTACTTCCATCAGTTTTATCTTCAATAACAGATTGTACTGTATTGCTTGAAAAATAGTAATAGAGATATTTAGGAAGCACAAACTGTTTTAATGCCCGTATGACAGTAACATGGCTATCAGCAACGGCTATACCATACGGATTTAGACTGCTCCGATAAATAGCCATTCTGCCTAATGTGCCTAATCCCGTAGAGTTCCACATCAAATCACCATCTTGCAACAATCGTTCTTCGCTGTAGGACATCAATGTAGAAGGTTCTATAAATTGTGCTTTATCAATAGAAAATCCGCTCCATTGATTGCACTTTTGCGCTATAACAGGATATTTCCTTATTAGAGAATATTTTGGTGATTTCCCTCGTTGGATATAAGAACAAATATCATTAAGTCTTACCCAAGCCCAAGTTTCAGGTATTTCAAAAGGCATTTCATCGTCAATACAACACACTTCTTTTCCAATCTTCTCCCAATACTTGTTATCGTCACCTTTGAAAATAATGGAATCATTGAGAGCTGATTTCTTTAACTTGCCTTCTTTGGCAAGTTTTTGCTTCTCCTGTTGTATCTGTTCAAGTAGCTCTTGTGCTGTGCCTTCTGCCTCTATCTGTGGAACAAGTTTGCCCTGTATTGCTTCTTGAAGAACAGATTTTTTAAGTATATTTTTTAATTCTACATTTAGATTATCAAGTTTTGTTTGAGTCTTGCCATATCTATCCGCTATCGGTAAAACTTCAGCAATTTTACCGGCAATTCGACATTGCTCTTCAATTGGAGGTAACGGAAAAAGCTTGTTTTCCAAATACCCAACAACAATACGCTGTTGATTTGCTGTACCTTTAAAAGTAGCTTCATCAATAAAGTATGGACTTTCAAGGAAATACAAGGTATAGAAACGATTTATAGTTTCCCCATATGGACGTAAAACTTTTAATTCTGTTGTTCCTGCTCCTATACCATTTGGTAAATTAGAGAAAACGGCTGATTTCCTGTTTTGAAAGCATGGCGTTATTTTAGCAAATGCTATATCTCCGTCAGCGAACTGAGTAAAGCCGGATTTTATTTCTTTCCACTTCCTTTCATAGTAATGGTAATCTGAACCATATACAGCACTAATTGCTTCCATTGGAATAAATGCTGCAAGCATATTATCATTGGCTTCTACCCTTGGATTAAGTTGAAATATAGACGATATGCGTGTCCATTCCCAACTACTTGGAATCTCAAACGGAATCTCCTCATCAATGCACTTCACCACCCCCGTGGCGAGGAACTTCTCATAATAGGAACTCAAAACACTAACCACTCTCTACATTATTAGTGATAACAATTTGTTTAACTAATAATGTAGAGAATATGAACAACGAAGATTTTGAATTGTATTTGCGTCAAGGGAATATGGCGGAAAATACTATTAATGCTTATCTTTATGCCATCAAGGAGTATTATTCCAGGCATAGGGAATTGAACAAGCGAAATTTGCTTATCTATAAAACTTATCTCATCGAAACCTTCAAACCAAAGACTGTGAATCTGCGCATACAGGCTATGAATAAATACCTTGAGTGCATAAAAAAGCCGCGCTTGCGATTAAAATCTGTCAAGGTGCAACAGCGTTCATATTTAGAGAATGTAATCAGCAATGCTGACTACATCTTCCTAAAAAACAAACTGAAAAGGGAAAATAATTTGACATGGTATTTTGTAGTGCGTTTCCTCGCTGCGACTGGCGCAAGAGTCAGTGAATTGATACAAATAAAAGTAGAGCATGTTCAGATTGGGTATTACGATATTTACACCAAAGGTGGCAAAATACGCCGAATTTATATCCCGAAGACATTACGCAAGGAGGCAGCCGAATGGCTGATCAAAAGCAATCGCACAAGTGGTTACCTTTTTCTCAATCGTTTCGGAGAGCGTATCACTACAAGAGGTATCGCCCAGCAGTTGAAGAACTATGCTGTGAAATACGGACTGAATGAAAAAGTCGTTTATCCCCACTCTTTCCGCCATCGGTTTGCCAAGAATTTTTTGGAGAAATTCAATGACATAGCTCTGCTTGCTGACCTCATGGGACATGAAAGCATAGAAACTACCCGTATCTATCTGCGTCGTAGCAGCGCCGAACAACAGGAGATTGTAGATAGAGTGATAACTTGGTAAATAAAACACTGTCCCATAGACAAAAAACTATGGGGCAGTGTTTAGTTATTGTCCAATAGCATTTCTCACCGAATCATAATCCCAATATAAGGTATTTCCAATCCATTTTTCCATAGGAACATGAATGCCTTTCCATCTGATTACTTCTGGGCATTTGTCCCTATTGACGAATGTTGATTTATATAGGACTATTATCTTTAAACCATCTCGAATTGCTTTCTCACATTCGAAATCAATATAACTTCGAGTATCTATTGTATGACCTCTGCTACAGGTTCCCCTATAGCTGTTATAACTACCACAGTATTGACATCCTCCAGCTTTTAACTCTTTGGTATGGTCACCAACGATAAGGATAAATGTTTTAGATGCATCCAATCTCTCAGCCAATGACCTTTTAATCGAGCAATTTAGACTTGTGTCCTTTGCTTGCTTTAACTCATGAGCATCTGAAAACGAAAGTCCGTATTTGGAACTCTCATTCCATCGGTGTAATGCTTCAACAGCATCTTTGTCATGATCCCAATCTCCGGCGATGTAAGTTCTTGTCCTGTAATACATGATTAAAATATTTTTTTAATATCATACAAATTAATTTTATCAATAGTTTCTCGTGTCAATACAATTGTTATCGGTTGATATATTGGAGCATTCGATGTTTTAAGCGTACAAAGAATGCAACGAAGCAAATTAAATTCATTCTTATCTGTAATGCGTGTTATTCCTCCCCCAAGTAACGGTATAGCAATAGGTTTATTAGCATATACTCTGCTTATTTCATTCCACATCGCCCTAAGACAAATTTCGTAATCGTTATGAGATAGTTTAGCCTGATTATTCTCAAAATGAGAAAATGCCAATAACAAATAATCTTGATATACAATGATTCGTCCAAGTGGATAACAAATTTTACCTGCTTTTGTTTTTCTTTTCATTCCAGGTATGTCTTCTGCTTCGTTAATTTGTCGCTTCAAATCATCAATATCTTGTAATCTTTCTATGAATTTTCCATTCAACGAGTTCCGAGCAATAACGACATCATCTACAGTGGTATCAAAAAATTCATTAAAAGGGATTAATTTCCAATCTGTTGACTCAAATATATCCCCTTCTTCAATTTTAACATTGATTCCTTTTATTTTTAAAGTGATTGAATGGTCTGCTCTGAATGCCTTTACTACAGATATTATAAGCCAAAATAATAAAAATACACCCACAATAACCAAGCCTTTCTCCCACCACTTCTGTATATTGCAAATATCTGTAATGCTAAAATTAGCGATAGCACAAATAGTTTCTATAGCAGCAATGAAACTAACTGCGTACAAAAAACTGTCTTTCCAAAGTGACTTACTATATAATTTTGATAATTTCATCGTTATATTTTTATATCCAATACAAAAGTAGATATTTTTCTGCTAATCTATCTATTGAATTGATAGCTTTATCGTTTCAATCCTTTGGATTTCTTATCATTCCACGGAAGTTCCGAAGACACCCCTCCACCACTGGTGCCGACATGAACCTCTGCCTGTCCACCGGCGGCAAGAGTGAAAGCAGCGCCCAACAGCTCGGCCTGCTTCACGCTTACCTGTTCCTGCGGCTCGAATACGGCGTTGACAAATTCCTCGTCCGTGATCTGGCCGTTAAAATGTCTTTGGGCCACATCATAGTCTATCTGGAATTTGGTGTCCTCAAAAAGCTCCTCGCCGACCCGTGTCCAGATGTGGAGCGACGGGTTCCGGTAGTTGGACACGTTGATTCGGACAAGCTCGGCACCGGATGAGAGGCTATAACGCTGAGGGTTTGCCTTACGGTCAAGCAGGCCTATCTGTTTTCGCTGCCTGTCTATGACGGCATCTTTCTCTTCTGACTGCCGCTCGGCGGTCTCCGCCCTGCGGATGGCTGCGTCTATCTCTTTCTGGTAGCCGTTCCGCAGCTTTTCGATTCCTGATTTATGTTGCTCCTGCAACCGTGCCTTTTCTGCCTGAAGAGCCTTAATCTGTTTATTGAGTTCGGCAATCTTCTCATCCTTGTCCGATAGTTCCTTTTTCGCTTTGGCAAGGTCTCCCTTGCCGAACCACGAGAGGATGGTGTTCCTGCCCTCCTGCGCCTTCTCCACATCTGCCTGCAACTTGGCTATGTCCTCCTCATAACGGATGACCTGCTGCCTGTAATAATCCGAATTTGCCTGATGTTTGGCGGTGGAGCCGACAATGCCTCGCTGCAGCCCGAACGGTTTCATGGCCGCAGCATAGCTGTTCTGGTATTCGTGCAGCCGCGTACGTCGCATCACATCATCCGCCGACAGCCGGGGACCGGATTTCGTTTCATACTTCTTCTCACCCTCACGTTTCCTGCGGACTCGCTCCCCGGTCACAATGGGAACGATGGTGGCGTGCAGGTGGGGAGTCTTCTCGTCCATGTGCAGCACGCACGATACAAGGTTCTCATTCCCGAATGTATCCCTTAGCCATTTGAGGTTGGCATCAATCCAACAGTCCAGTCTGCCGCCATTGGCAATCTTCATCATCTGTTCATGTGTCCCGGTCAGGATGATACGGATGGCTTTTGTCTGGTTTTTGCCGACCTTTCGGCGCAGTCCGGCGGTATTGATGCGGTGCTGTATCGCCTCGGTGCGGCTGGACACGCCATCGGGAAACTTGACCAGTTCCCGGTTGAGATGTGTCCGGCCAGCATCGGCATTGTCCGGGACATATTTCTTCCCCTTGGCATCCTTTCTTTCTATATGGCATGACATACCAGAGTCATTACCGCTGCCACGCTGCAGGTGGCAGACCGCGTATTGTGTATTACTCATATCCGTTCGTTTTATGATTATAATTTCTGTTGTAAAATCCCGTCCTATTACCGGAGGCATATATTTGAAGTCGGAGGGACATCCCTCGGCCTATGGGCTTTTTGACTGCCGGAAGCGGAGCGGAGGCGGTGAAAATGCCCTAATATGCTACGGGATTTTACAACCCCTTTTTCATGGGACAGCAAGCTGTCCGATACCTTTCCGTCATTCCACCCTCCCTGCATCCACCAGTTCGAGGCCGAAGGTGTCGATGAAGGTCTGCAGTACGGGGTTGCGTTCTATCATCCTCGCAAGAATCATCTGCGGCGTGTCCTCCATCAGCAGGAAGTCGGCAATGTCCAGTCCCTGACTGCGCTGTTCATTGGTCGCGATCCTTTCCAGCAGGTCGGAACATGTGGCACGCCTGCATATGGATTTCAGCAGCGGCAGCCATCGCCGCCATTCTTCCGTTGCCTTAAGGTCGGGGAAAAGAATCACCTCCCGTCCGTCCAATGCCTGCACCGCTTCGCCGTTGAAGCACCCGTGTATCCCTCCGGTGGCAAGCCAGATGAAGTCGGGGATGAAATGGGCGGCGACCAGTGCCGTCTTCTCGCTCTCGACAATGGCTACAGGTTTGGCAGACATTACGGCGGAGTTGTCCGACAGCAGATGTTCTCCGAACAGGCACTGCTTCATCCTGAAATCCTGCACCTTCCTCACGGAATGCACCCAGCTGACTTGGTTAAAAGGCTCCTTAATACGGTGTCCGGTTACGGCATCGTAGCCCATGATCTTGCCCGCACGCACGTTGCTGTTCCGGTCTATCTGCCAGAATACGGTCGCACCGCCCCACCTCCTTGAGGTACCGACCCTGTATAGGCTGAATAGCTTGTCCACATTCTCCTTGCCCATCACTTTGGTAAAGTATCGGTACAAGGGGTTGATGTCGTACCTGCGCATGGACTGCTCCACCCAATCAGAGGGAAGAAAAGAAATCCGTGGTTTCTGTTCGGGCAATGCTCTTGCTGGCGGTCTTGCAGCTATCGGTGTGCCGCCAAACCTTTCCTGCCCATTCAATCTTTCTTTGACAGCCGGATTGTCCCGGAAGTATTCTTTCGGTGTGTAGTGGTAACCGCAACTGTTGATATGGTCGCACATGCCTACGCTGTCAGGGAAGGAAATCTCTCCCGCCTCGTCGATATAACGGGTGAAGCAGGCTTTCCTGCCGCACTCCGGACAGACGGTCTTGCTGCCCGGACGGTATTTCTGAAGATGGAATCTGTATTCGGTCATGATGCTCTCTTTTGTGGATTCCTGCAAGTGGAAACCGTCATTTGCAGTTTGCAGTTCCTGCAGTCTTGCAGGAAATACCTGTTTTTAGAACCCTGAAACTGCAAAACTGCAAAGACTGCAGGCTGCAACGAGGGGGTCATCCGTTGCAGTCTGGGGGTGACGGTTCATTGTCTGTCATATTAAATTTATCAGATTTATCATATATGATTTTCTCGTAATGCCCGGCCTTGGACTTCCGCAGCAGCCTGCTCCTGCAAAGCTCCTTGAGGTAGTTCATCACCGTGCGCTCGCTGACATTCTGCAATTCCTTCCCAATGGCGATGGCAGTTTTCGTGTCGAACGTGTCCGGCAACAGCGACAGCAGCACCTTGGGCGGATCCTCGCACATGTCCTCCGCCACGAATGAGCGGATGCGGCGGTACGAGTCCTCGAAGTAGCCGTTCAGCCGGATGGCGGCTTTGACGGAAGCCAGATCCACAAACTGTAGATGGCTCTCGTCGATGGCATACCGCAACACCTGCATGAGCAGGGCCAGCCGTGCCACTTGCGCCGGATGCTTCATCTCGCGACTCTCCACTTGGGCGTCGTCCTCTATCCGGTTGATGCGTTCCACTTTCCTGTTCCACCAAGAGAAGAAATATTCCCTTGCCTCCCTGTCCATAGACAGCACATGGGGCATCCTTTCTTCCTCTCCCGTGTCATAGTCCAAGGCGAGTACCTTGCCAAGTATCTGTTCCCATCGTGCCGCCGCCATGGAAGCCCTGTCCTCCCCGCCATCATCCCAATCGGTCCATTTTGGCACTTCACGGGACTTGGGAAGCACGAACAGGATGCGGTCGAGCAGGCCGTTTTCCTCGAAGCCTTTCGTCAGCAGTTCATGCACACGCTTGGTCTGCGTGGTCCCGATGATGTTGATGCACGGCTGTTCAATATGCACAGGTATAGTGTTGCTGACCCTTGTCACATCCAGTGCCCCGCCGCTCCATGCCGTGAGCAGCTGCTCTATGAGTTGCCCGTTGGTGTAGCGGTTGGCGGAGTTGAACATGCCCATTATCTCGTCCACCAGAATGACCACGCTGCGGGGATTGCTGTTATGTGTCAGCAGTAGCGATTCCGGAGTGAAGTCGGAAACGACGGTGCGTCGCAGTACGGGCTTCCTACCGCTCTCCCCGGCGGCCTTCCATGCCTCCAGTTCCGACTCATACGCCCTGAACAGGGCGTAGTCGTGCTTCCGTATGGGGCGGTATGCCGCCTCCAGCGGCGGTGTCTTGCCCAGTCCCGGCCTGCCCACGAGGATGATGTAGAGGGCGGCGTTGCTCTGCCACTCGCCTTTGATGCGGATACGGTAGGTGCCTCCCAATGCGGCCGATACCGCCGACAGCATGGCCGTCGCGATGAACTCGGTCTTGTAGTTCTCGTACCGGTCCATGTCGAGTATGACGGACTGCACGGCCTGCGGAAAGACATCCAGAGGGAAGCCTGTATCACTGATATGCTCCGCCTCCATGCGGATCATGTTGCACAGTTCAAGTCGGGTGTTTGTCATGTCAGCCATTTTTCTTCTTGCAATAGGATGTCACACTCTCGGACTTGCCTCCCGTCTGCACACGGCGGACATCCGATCTGGCATACATGTTCTTGTTGCCCACCTTGACGGGGACGAGGTAGCCGCGCTTCGCCCACAGGTTGAGCGTCCCCTCGCACACGTTCAGCAGCTCACGCACCTGTCTTGTGTTGAGCCATGTCTCTTCCGCCACACGCCGCATCTCCGCATTCAGTTCTTCCTGCCGGGCCGCCATCGTGCGCTGCACGATGGCCTCGGCAAACATCTTAAGGTCGGCTGGCGTGACTTCCAGTTTCACGTTCGCGCCCTGCTCAACCAGACTTTCTATGGTAATCATAAATATCAGTTTTGAATTTTGTGATGACCATCTTCAAAAGTTCCCTGATGCCTCCCTTTCGATGGCGTATAAAAGAGAAGCACCGCCGACCCTCGGGAAAAGGATTGACGGTGCAAAAGTATATTGGAATTGAAACAGATTGATATATAATGCCTTGTCTTAAATTGTCATGACCATTCAAGTCTGCATGACCATGTAAAACGGCTCGTTTTACCCTATCCGGCCGCAGTTTCCGCTTCATCATCGGCAGCGATTTCTCTGATTTCCGCTGCCAGTGTCCGGTACAGTTCCCGGTTCTCGTCACTCTCGATAAGAGGTGCCATCTGGTCTTTCCCGTCCTTGATGACATGCTTTGCCGCCTTCAGGAAGCCGACCGCCTGCCGTATGGCGCTTTCGCTTTTCAGCGATGGCAGGTCGGGAAACTGCAATGCCATCCCCACGCTGTACTCCTTCGCGGCGTGCATTCCGGCCACCAGCCGCAGGTCTTTCAGCACATAGAACGGGAGTGCCTGATGGACGGCACTCGTGTTTATGGAAACGAAACGGCGGATACATTGTATAACCGCTTCTTTATTTCCGCACTTGAGATAATCCGCAAGTGGTCGCTCCTGTATCTTTTTCTTTCCTGCCGTCCGCAACGCTTGCGGTGCCGTGCCGATACCGGATCCCGTTGTGCTTGTCTGAATGCTTCCGGTATCATTACCGCCCATCTTGTCCTTTACGGACTGCAAAGCCCATTCGCCGATGCCGCCTTTCTCAATCGCGTCCTTCATGGCGAAGTGTCTGTTCCAGTCCTCCTGCGTGCGGAAGCCGTTCTTTATGGACACCTCGATAATCTGCCTGACGACAATGGAACAGCCCATCCTCTCGGCGTTCCCTGCCTTGGGATGCCCGGCCTGCCTGCTGACCATGTCCACCATGGCCTCGAAGCTCTTGCCGTAATACAGCCAGCTCAATACAAGAGGGGCGGACAAGGTCACGCAGCGTTTTCTCAGGCTCTGTCTGAAAATGTATTTCATTCTGCCCCAGAATGTGGTCGGAGGCGGGGCTGTGTCTTCTTCCCTCTGTTTCCTGTAAAGTTCCACGATCTTCCCCGGCACCGCGTTCTCCTTGAAATGGAGGTCTATGTTTCTAAAGCCGTCCGTGCTGTCGTCACACCATGACATCTGCCATTCCTTTTTGATGCCGGGCAGTTGTCTGAATATGGCACGGCATACGGCAAGGTACTGCACCTCGTTCCCGTCCGCCATCATTTTCGCGAAGCGGCGGTATTCTTCCCTGTGCGCGTCCTTCCACTGGAGGATGTCAGCCTTGAACTGTTCGTATGTCAATTTCTGCTCGTCCATATTCATATTGCATTGTCTGTGGAGGGGAAACAGGGAAATTATCAGTCTAAAAGGTTTACCAGCTCCTTCTTCATCTCGTCGTCAATTTTGCGGTACCGTGCGAAGGCCCGGCTTCCTTCCGAATGTCCCGACATAGAGGCTATCAGGTTCGGGTCCTTGACCTGCCTGTAGAGATTGCCGATGAAGGTCTTGCGTGCCGTATGGGTAGATGCCACCTCATACAAGGGTCTTGCCACGTCCTCCCTTGTCTTGGGGTCGAGGACTATGACCTTGCGGTCGATGCCCACATACTTGAGTATCTCCTTTATCTTCTTGTTGTAGCCGAAGTGCGAGAACCGGGGGAGCAGGGCGTTCTCCAGATCCTTGTAGCGTTCAAGTATCTCCCGTGCCTTTTGGTTGAGCGGTACACGCACCGTATTGGCATGCTCCATCTTCGTCTTCTGCGGGATGTACTCCACGAAGCCGTCCACGATGTTGGCCTTGGTCAGCCTGTTCAGGTCGCTCACGCGGCATCCTATCAGGCACTGGAACATGAAGATGTCGCGGTAAACCGGATAGGTAGGCCCCATGCCGCTCAGGTCTGCATAGTACACCTTGTCACGCTCTTCAAGTGTCAGGTAGAACGGGTCGCCGTACATCGGCCGGGCAATCTGGTACTGGTCGAAGGGATTGTTCCTTGTCAGTCCGCGCTTGATGCACCACTTGACGACGGTGCGGATGCGGTAGAGCGAGCCCGACATGCTGTTCTCGGAACGCTTCTGCCCGACATCGCGGTGCTTCTCGTTCCGGTAGAATACGGGATACATGTCCACATATTTGTATTCCTCCTGCATCCACAACTTGAAGTCCCTGATGTCGTCAGCCGTTATGGTATCGATGCAGAGGTGAAAGCCCCGCTGATGCAGCACCTCGTGGCGGAAACGCTCGTAGCGCAGCACCTTGTTGAGATTGTCGAGGTGGTGCTTGCGGCTTTCGTCCGCGAGCGGTGTTTCCTCGATGTATCTCCGTATCTGGTACGAGAGCAGGTACTCGTCGGCCCTGTTGCCGCCCCTCGCGTTGATGTTGGGATGGTGGTATTCCTCTATCAGGCTTTTGAGCCAGTTGCCGTCCACGCCCCGGTGGTACTCTTTCGTGATAAGGTGGGTAATCTGCTGCACGTCCTTGTCGAAGCCCATCTTCTTCTCCTCCGACACCAGAGCCACGCGGGGCTTGTAGCCCTGCCTTTCCGGGCTCCAGTGGTTGGGGTTGATGGAGAGTTCGCTCGCGGCCTTGATGTCCACGCCGCCGATGTCACGGACACGGAAATAGATCCGTGCCTGGTCGGTGATGTTGTTCTTGGCGGCGGTCTTCCGGATGAATGCGGTCACTTTCATATGTATGTCCTCCTTTCTGTTTAGTCTATCATCTCCACAAGCCTGCGCTTCATGTCATCGTCTATCGTGCGGTAGCGGCTGAACGCCCTGCTGCCCTCCACATGCCCCGACATGGAGGCGATAAGGTTTGGGTCGGGCACCTGCCTGTATAGGTTGCCCACGAAGGTCTTGCGTGCCGTGTGGCTCGTGGCCACCTCGTACAAGGGTCTTTGCACGGTATTGTAGCCGTGCGTGTCGAGGATGGTGACCATCCTGTCTATGCCGCAACGCTTCAGCAGTTCCCGTATGCCGAGGTTGTAGGTGTGTATCTGCCTGAACGGGAACAGTCTGTCGGAATTGGCATCGTATCGTTCCAGTATCTTCAACGCCTTTTCGTGCAGCGGCACCCTGACGGTCTTCGCCTGACATTTCTTCGTCTTCTGCGGCATGTATTCCAGAAAACCGTCCTTGATATTGTCCCTTGTGAGACGGTAAAGGTCACCCACGCGACAGCCGACATAGCAGTGGAACACGAAGATGTCACGGATGACGGCCAGCTTCGGGTTGTCGCTCAGGTCTGCGTCATACAGGATGTTTCTTTCTTCGGAAGTGAGGAAAAACGGGTCGCCGTAGGTAGGCTCCTTGCAACCGTAGAGGGCATAGACCTCGTTGTCGGAATACTTCATCTTCTTGCACCAGTGCAGGAAAGTGCAGAAAAGGTTCATGATGTTGATGACGGTCGTACCGGAAAGCGGCCTCGGACGGTGGTTGATGAGTAGGCGGGGAGCATAGAAGTCGGGATATTCCTGCCGCAGCAGGTGTTCGTTCACCACATAATCCCGGAAAGCGTTCATCTGCTCCAACGTGACGGTCTCCACGAAGAGGGTGAAGTCCGCCTCGCCCAGTATCTCCCGGCGGTAGTCGTGGTAGCGGGTCATCTTGCGCTCGAAGCGGACGATATGCTCCTTTGTTCTCTCCGCACCGTCAAACTTCTCCAGATACTCGTGGACACGGGCGAGCAGGTTCGGGTGGTTGCGCTCGAAGGCACGGGCAGGGTACAGCACATCTTCAATGACCTGCCTCATCCACCTGCTGTCCGCCTTGTCCGAAAAGGTCTTCTCCGCCCGCTCTATGATGGCGGCGATCTGTTCCGGCAGCCGTTTCTGCTCGGCGGCAGGAACAGCCGTCGTGCGCCTGTAGCTGAGGGTGTCGGAATCCCAGTACTTGTCTTGCACTTCAAGCGGGGAAACAACCTTTATGTCCACATTCTTATCCCTGACCCTGAAACAGATGTTCGAGGCCCCGGGGGAAGACTTTTTCAGATAGACGGTAACTTTCATCTGCGTTGCTTTTTCGGTTATGCGGCAAAGGTATAATAAATTCCCGTAAATGTTCCCATATATCCCGAAGAAACTTGCAACGGATTAAGACAAATTAAAAAGTCATTCCCGAATCTGATACCACATAAAATACAGTATATCAATGATTATATTTGCAGATGTTTAGCTCTTTTTTTCATTTTGGGCTGTATCCGACTCCCCTAATATCATATATTGCAGTTCCACACTTTCTTTATTTAGTAATCCCTGTAGAGGAGTTGGACAGGACTAATTTAAATACTATGGTAATCGTATTAATAGTCATTGCAGTCCTTATCATTTGGTTTATATGGGGATTAAACAATAAGAATAAGGCAGCGGCTCGAATCGTAGCGCGTGGAGGTATGCGTGAAGTATATGCAACGCTAATCGAAGCATGCAGTCCTGCTGGAGAGGTACGGGTAATTAAAGAGAAGGCCGACATGATCTCTTTAAGAATAGAGAGCCGTTACAGTGTGATGTACCTAACTATAGCCCAAAACATGGATCAAGTATCTATTGCCGTCGTTGTTGGAAACTCCATGATGGGAAAGGTTCGTAAATTATTCTCATTCCCAGAAAACATGGACCAACATCAAATGGTGCGAATTATCAATGAAACAGTATCAGAGATGATTGATAAGAAAATGAACGACTAAAGTGTAATCTATGTTTTGGTATAGGATAGTCGATTGGTTCAATGACTTGTCAGAACGTAATCGGATTGTACGGAATTTTAATAAATCGGCCCGCGACGCATTTATATTGGGTGCGGCCCCAACTCTTTTGGAGGCAAGAATTACCAAGGGAGATTCAAGCTATAAACACACTTTCTCTAAATGGAATTCCGGATTCCGCATTAAAGCAATGTCTGGCAGAGCATTGTCGCGTGACGAAATGATTACGATTGGAAATGTTATACTAAGCAATTCTGTACTCATCAGACAATTAGTTGCTTTGGGCTGGGACACGTTAGAAGTTCATGATGATACAGGTTTTAAGGGACTTAAATGGCCACTACGTAAATTTATTATGGAACTACCCGAATAGCTATGATGACTATTATATTACAAATACAAGATTCTGTGAATGCTGTCAAATATTCAATAGAAACAATGTTGCCACAGTCTGATAGCAATTTGTGGATGTGGATCTCCATATTTGAAGCAATTTGTATAATCGGGTTGCTCTCAATTTCATTTTTATTGGGACCTCGAAATAAGCACACCGAGATTCAACGACAATTTAAAGCAAATGCCCAAAAAGAGAATGTGGATTTTAACAATATAATTGTAAGTTCATTCCACGCAGGCGATCTTTATAATCAGTTGAAAAAAGTGTGCCATCCGGATAGATTTTCTTCGAATCCGGAGTTAATGTCCAAAGCAGACAATTTATTTCAGCAAATTACTCAAAATAAGCATGATTTGAAAAAATTGCAGGAGTTGAAAGCAGAGGCTATGAAAGAACTACATATCAACATTTAAAAGATATTATTATGCAAATCATTTTATTAATTCTGCGTATCGTTATTTGTGTCGTTGTCGTTAAACAGGCTCAAAAGAAAAATCGTAGTGCTGTGGGCTGGGGCATATTCGCGTTCTTCCTACCGATAGTTGCATGGATATGGATCAGCTGTTTGAAAGTCAATATGGAATGGTCGGAATCAAAATAGCCTTATGTATTGTGTGAATTGCGGCAAACAAGTTAATGGTACAATTCCAATATGTCAAGATTGTGCATTGCTTGTATTGCATAATAATCCCGATACTCCTTTAAATGAAAAAGTTACATTGGAAGCCGAGGATTTTAGCATCACATCAGATTCAAAAGTAACGAGTTCGGAGTTAAAAACAGATAATGAAGTAGAACCTGCTGCTGAGTCATCGCCAAACGATTATAAAGATGAGTATAATGACTCTCTATTAATGGGTATAGTTGTTACAATTATCATGATAGTGACAATAATAGCAATAGTATCTATATGGAGTGGTTCTTTTTGAAAAACAGACCATGTATTTCATTTATAGTCCGTAATCATGAAAACTCCCCGATTCTACTGCCTCACCTGCGGCTACTCTGATTCCTGTGTAGGTCATCGTTGGGAAGATGGTACACCATTAGCCAAATTCACCTCCTTTGCCTGTAAAGATTGTAAAAGGCTGTGTGATAATTCATATCTAAAAGGTATGCCTGATATTATTGCACTTCAAGAAAAGGGTGAGGCAAAATGGATTTATTCGCCAACAGAACCTTTCTGCATGTGGTGCGGGTCAAAGAATGTCGAGGAGTGGAGCGAAGATAATCCGGTATGTCCTAAATGTGGAGGAGTAATGCAGAAACTCGATAAATAAGATAGATTTATTCACTTACTTTGTAGTGCTATAAATTATATACTTTTTCAGAAAAGTTTGTCACCGAGATATGATGATGAAAAATTTGTTAATGATTTTAGGGGTGTTAGGGGGTGTTTTGACAATTAACAGAGCCTATTCGCAGAACAGTTCCGAAATATCATTTGACACGGTAATGGTCCAGAAATACGGACAGACATTCAGAGACGGAGCAATTCTCGATTTTGTTTACCAATTCGTCTATCCCACAAATGACATACCTGCGATCAAACGAATAAAGGAACAGATGATTCAAGATTTTTTCAACGTCAAATACCCTATGCCGTTGGAGCAAGCGCAACGACATTACGAGAAAGAAGTGTTTGAGCTCGATTATCATACAGAATCCCCAAATTGGGATATGACTTATTCAGGAGTGAAGATTAGCCACAATAAAGTTTTATCATTTTTTATCCAACAATATTATTATGGTGGAGGTCCACATCCATACGAATATAGTCAATGTCAATGCTATGATTTACGAACAGGAAACAAAATTACATTACAAGATTTATTTCACGTCATTGAAACGGATGATCCATTGGACAATGAATTACTTTGCTTGATAAATGACCAATTGTATCCTCAATACGGTTATGGAGCGGACTTTATTCCTCGGAATCTTGCCCTCTTACCGCAGGGAATCATGTTCATCTATGACTTGTACAGTATAGGATGTTATACCGATGGGACGCAAAGAGTTACATTGCCTTTGAGTAAAATTCGACATTTGCTAAAACCGAGAGCATTAACCTATTTTGAGAACTGAAACATTCTCTGTACCTATCAATCGTGTCGCTGATGTTTGGTTGCGACGATAGACATGCAACCCGTAGCAATATCAATCCAACCGATTCTACTATGTTTATCAAATGGCTGGATAACAGGAGGCAATATTCTGAAAGAATATTACAAGCAGAATAAATGAATTTTAAACTCGATTCGCTTTACCAATATTTCAATCAAGATTAATTATGCTACAATAAATGGGCGATTAACCTTTGTAGAAAAGCAGTCACTATAATAGCCATACTCATTTACTTGTATATAAATTAATAGAGTAAGTGAGTAAATAAGATTATTTTCTCCGGTCATATTATCACCTAAATTCGGTTTCTCATTTAATAGACTATTAAAATGGAGTAACTATATCTGCTCCTTAACTGTAATATCATCTGCCAATATCCTGCCTTTTTTACGTGAAAAAGTCGCACGATTTCTTCATAAATTCTGCCCCGAATTCAACTTTCCTATCATAATGGGAGAAAAATGCGGATTTACGTGATGAAGATAACGATAATAGCAATAAGGGGTTGTTAGTGGCTAATACGGATATGTCAAGCTAAAATTTTTCACCACAAAAATTTTTTGCAACTCCCCACGCTTGTCCGAGCGCAGGATATTCCCGGAATACCCCCCCCGCTTTGCGGGATTGGGGTGCGACCCCTGCTATCCTCCGGGGATAATATATTATTCCCGCGTATTGTCGAATCTAAACTTTTATGGCTATGACAAACACACTCAAATTCCTGCGGACCTTCACCCTCGACGAATTCAAGGAGTGGAAAGGCATTCTGCAAATCCGTATCATCCGCAACGAGCAGACGGGCAAGTATTTCTTCGGATATGGCGATAAGGCAGGCGCCATAACCTCAAAGTATCCCGCAGAACCGCTCGATCATCCCGTCGTTTCGGAGGTGATCTCCGAGGAGAGCGGCGAGCAGTTTCTCCTGCTTCACAATGCCGGGGACAATCCGCAGTTCACCACGGTTGCCACGCTGTAACCTGTCCCTCTCTCCATCGAAAGGCTGTTCCTCCAATTCCGGGGGAGCGGCCTTTTTATTATGTTCAACCAAATTCATTCATTTCATCATGCAATTACGTCATTCACAACGCCGGGCAGCCAAGATGCGCTTAGCCCTGCAAGGAGCTTCGGGGTCGGGAAAGACCTATTCGTCGCTCCTTATCGCCCACGGCATGACCTCCGACTGGAGCAAAATCGCCGTCATTGACACCGAGAACGGGAGTGCGGACCTCTATGCCCACTTGGGAGCCTACAATGTGCTCTCCCTCTCGGAGCCTTACAATCCCGAGAAATACATCGACGCCATCGGTATCTGCGAAAGCGCTGGCATGGAGGTAATCATCATCGACAGCATCTCCCATTGCTGGGACTATCTGCTGGATTTCCACGCCAATCTGCAAGGCAACTCCTTTGCTAACTGGGCCAAGGTCACGCCCCGGCAGAACGCCTTTATCCAGCGGATTCTGAACTCCTCATGTCATGTGATCTGTACGATGCGGAGCAAGCAGGAGTACGTGCTCAACGAGCGCAATGGGAAGATGATCCCCGAGAAAGTGGGGCTTAAAGCCGTACAGCGTGACAATGTAGACTACGAGTTCACCATCGTATTCGATGTCAACATGAAACATTATGCGCTGGCTTCCAAGGACCGCACGGAGCTTTTCGCCGGAAAGCCGGAGTTTCCGCTTACGGAACAAGTCGGGATGCAGATTCTCGGCTGGTGCAACCAATGTCGAACCCAACCCTCCGCAAACTATGGAACAAGCTATCCTGCGGCCAGAACCGCACAATAACGTACTGCCCTTTACGCTCCGTGAAGATGCACGGGACGCAACACAGCTGATTATCCCCTCGCCCTCGTTCGAGGAAGAAGAGGAATCTCCGTTCCGGGAAACTCCCGCAGAACAGCCCCGCAAGCCTTTCATCGAGGCCAATACCAAGGCTGTTACACTCAGCCACCTCCAGAACGACTGCATTACCCCGGTCTTCTCCAAGGATAACGAGGTGACCATCTCGCACAATCAGTTCATCGAAACCATGTGGGAGTGTGCGCAGCGGATGTTCCGAAGCTGTACGGTAGAGGAGCCCGAAATACGGGTGAGCCATATCGTCAAGGGAAGGACCCCCGAAGCCATCCACAAGGCCGTAAAGGACCTTACCGACGAGGACAAGACCATCTATTACGAGCGGATGATGTTCTGCATCGAGATACCTGCCGTGACGGAGGTTATCGACGGATGCAGGCTCAACCTGACCGTAGGAGGTGTAAGGGCCTATAACCAGGAGAACCTTTACAGTAAGAAAGGCTTTGAGAAATTCAAAGTATTTATCGGATTCAAGAACATGGTGTGTTGCAATATGTGTGTGGCGACGGACGGACTGGCCGGGGAGATGCGGGTGACGAACACGCAGGAATTGACAGCCAAGATTACGGAGTTGATCGTAAGCTACAATGCCAAGCGGCATTTGGAGCGGATGCGGGCGTTGCTCGATACCTCCATGTCGGAAAGTCAGTTCGCGCAGATGGTGGGAAAGGCTCGGTTGTATCAGTTCCTATCGCCTGCACAGCGTAAGCAGCTCCCGGAATTCGAATTCACGGACTGTCAACTGAACGTCATTGCAAGGGCCTATTACAACGATACGGCGTTTGCGTGCGACAGACAGCGGGAGATTGATCTGTGGAGGGTGTTCAACCTCTTTACTGGAGCCAACAAGTCCAGCTACATAGATTCGTTCCTCGCAAGAAGCCGAAATGCGTCGGTATTCACGGAAGGAGTGGCAAAGGCTCTGATAGGCGAACCCGAGTACAGGTGGTTTGTAGAGTAAAAAAACGTAATGGTATGGTACGGTTGTTCTACAAAATATTCTTTGGATACCTGCTGAAATGGTGGGATTGACCGATTACGCTTACCTTGCCTACCCATTAAACAAAGGAGAGGGCCCCAAAGCCCTCTCCTCCTTACTAAAATTACTCCTGCCGCCGTTGGACCCTGCCAATACGAGCCACAGGACGTTGAGCCAACTCTATTTCCTCCGGTTCCTCCAGAACCTGAGCTTCTACCATCGACTCTAATTCAGACAACAAAGAATCTGGCACTGAAGGCTTTCGCAGTCGCAGAAGATACCCATATCGCCCGTCTTTCTTAACGCGCTTATAGCCCAAACTCATCAGAACCCGTCCGAGTTTCTGATCTGAAAGCGATCTCAAACCGGATAACTGCAACAAACTTTTCAAAATATCCGTTGTTTTCATAAATAAGACACCATCATCACCCTCATTACAAGGCTCATAGAACGAGGTTAACTGCTCCTCCTCTACGCACACAGCACGAAAAGCCTCATTATTTCGCTCCAAAACAGCCATCTCATCTTTATCGAACCAATATTGAAAACCGCTCCGCTCTAAGGCAATCGCTTGGGCATACACTTGGCTCATATCAATATCAAACTGATAATCAATATATTTCGTTTCAAAGCATAAAAAACGTCTATTCCCGGTCATATCGTGCAGGAAATCGTGGTTGTTTATAGAACCTGCAAATGATGCCCGACGTGTATAATTCTCGTGAACAAAGCCATAGGCCCTACGAACATAAATATTCGTTTTGGTAATTAGTTCTTTCAATGCATCCAGATCACGGTGCATATTTTCGAGTTCGTCCATCACGATTAAACAACACTCGGAAAGTTTTATCTGTGAATCTTTATCCCGCACATTCACTTTGCCGGTAAAAATATAATTGCTCAGAACATCAGGAATTAATGCTTTTAACCACGTAGTCTTTCCACAACCTTGTGGACCACATAAAATCAATGCGGTATGGTTGACAATATCAGGCTTAATCCACGATATTACCATAGCTACTAACCATTTACGAAGGCATATAGCCCAAAAATCTGGATTAGTCGTCCGTACAGTTGCCGCCAACTCTCCAATATGGTCCTGTCCATCCCAGTCCGGAAGATTTTTCACGAATGCTTGGTACGGATCATATGGCATTACAAAATCCGATGCCAAAATCTGACGTAACGAACTTATGGAACACGACAGATCAGACAACTTTAATTCTCGGAGAAGACTATTATAATCATAATCTCGCATATCCCGGAAGTCTTTGTCTACAATACGCCCAAATTCAACCTTATTCGACACAAGATTGTAACGAAACCGATATTTGCTTCGCAGATACATTTCAATTTGTATCAACACATTATCACCTTTCTTAGCTGGTTTTGCCAATTCCACGAGAGGCTGGGGAGCAGGCATTTCGCCTGCACCCTCTACAAAAGCCTCCAATCCGGGATTATCATCCGGGGTTATTCCGGCATCTGCTACCCCCTTAAATTCGTCAAGCGCATTACTCATGGCGCCCTCCTTTCTGCAACGCAGGGTTGCCTTCGATTAAAGCCATCAAATCACGCTTGGAAATATAGTGCTTCTTACCAAGCATTTTCGTCGGCAAAATACCCTCTGAAATCCACGTAAAGAGGGTGCGCCGCGAAACTTTGAGGATTCTCATAAGATCGGTCAGATCGTAAATAAGTTCCTCATCTTCTTTTCCAATTTTTGTTGCCAGCAACTCTACTTGTGCCGACAAATCTTTCAATGTTTCATTGTCAAACATTTTTGTTTATTAAAAAATAGATACCTTCATCAGACATTAATTTAGTCCGACATAGCAGTGAAACTCACGTCCAGAACTGGACAAAAAAAGATGCGCAAAGAAACAGTCACTGCACTGTTTTTCTACACATGTGGAGGAAACATTGCCCGATCTTTTTCAATCGATTTACTTTCCTCTGTCAGCCAACCACTCCCGTAGTCCGCTGAATAGTTCTTAACTCAAATAGCAAGAACTTGTATTTCGAATGCAAAGTAAAACAATATTTTTTATACCTCCAAATCTTCGAATCCCTTTTTTCTAAAATTTCACGCTATTGCATTCATTTTCAGGGAACATCATATTTCGATACAAAAGGACGAATCGTTGGACCGGAGTAAGATACACCACATAAAACATTGATTATCAGCAATATTATTTCAGGTTCGAATCCTGGTAGCTCAACGAAGCCCTGCATTCCCCGAATGCGGGGCTTTTCCGTCTCTTGCCGGCGCGCTTCTCCCCGTTCCGAACGGGCCGCAGAATCCGCGGTTCCCCTCCGGACATTCCTTTCAAACGAAAAGCCACGCCGAACGGCCCTCTCCCCAAATCGAAACACGAAAAGCAGCAAAAATGTTAAAAAACGATTATTTTTTGGCGTATAGGTCATTTCGGGTGCTAAAATCGTTGTAATACTGGTGTCTGTCAGTA
>OGUL01001346.1_pt1 | contig 21206 bp, 22 predicted proteins | sample 1553651 | NCBI WGS metagenome assembly OGUL01 (sample SAMEA2580048, study PRJEB22360) | human gut metagenome | biome: human gut; feature: human-associated habitat; material: faeces | place: Denmark | collected 2008/2010
GCAGTTCCTGTGGATTTGCTTCATCTGGCTATTTCTCACAGACATTTAAGAAAATTACAGGTTTCTCTCCGAGTGCATATCGAAAGAAAAGCAAATCAGAACACGAAGCAAATAATTAAAAATAAGGTGTCAAAAACAGACTTTAAACTGTTTTGACACCTTTTTCTTATTATATGGATTATATTTTTATAGATCAGTTTTCACTCGCCAGTCTAAGCGGTTCCTGTCCTCTAAGTTCTATCACAGGTCCGCCTGTATGCTCCACGTAAGCGCGTGTAATACGTACACGGCCAATATTATCATCCTTTGGAATCTCATACATGATATCGAGCATAAAATCTTCAATAATGGCACGAAGCGCTCTGGCTCCCGTATCCTTTTTTAATGCCTTTGCAGCAATTGCCTCAAGTGCATCCGGCTCAAATATAAGATCTACTTCATCCATTGCAAGAAGCTCTCTGTACTGCTTTAAAAGTGCATTCTTTGGCTCACTCAAAATTCTTGTCAGCATCTTCTCATCAAGTGCATCCAATGTAAAGACAATCGGAAGACGTCCCAAAAACTCTGGAATCATACCAAAGTTTCTAAGGTCCTCTGTCTCAACATAGCGAAAAATATTCTTCTCATTATCATAGTGATCTTTAAGCTCTGCATTAAAGCCCATCGAAGATTTCTTTGCCAAACGCTCGCGAATGACCTGATCAAGATCTGGAAAAGCGCCGCCACAGATAAATAAAATATTAGTCGTATCTACCGTTACCATAGGCACCATCGCATTCTTGCTTGATGCACCAACAGGAACTTCTACCTCAGCACCTTCAAGAAGCTTTAACAGACCCTGCTGAACACTCTCACCATTTACATCACGATGATTTGTCTCTCTCTTTCTTGCAAGCTTATCAATCTCATCAATAAACACAATTCCCGTCTGTGCTTTCTCTACATCATTGTCTGCTGCTGCAAGAAGCTTACTGATAACACTCTCAATATCATCACCGATATAGCCAGCTTCCGTAAGAGATGTTGCATCTGCAATAGCAAGCGGCACATCAAGAAGCTTAGCTAATGTCTTAACTAGATATGTTTTACCGCTTCCTGTTGGTCCAATCATAAGCATATTTGATTTTTCAATCTCAACATCCTTTTTTTGCTGAAGTGCTGCCACTCTCTTATAGTGATTATATACAGCGACAGACATAACCTTCTTTGCGTGCTCTTGGCCTACGACATATTCGTTTAAGCTTGCATGAATCTGATGCGGAGACGGAATTGTCTTTAAGTCAATTGGCTTTACCTGATCATCAGGCTTCTTTTTCTTAATTTTCTGTTTCTCCGGCATTCCCATATTCATGCCGCTCATCATATTCATCAGGTCATCCGGCATACCAGCAAATGGAAAGCCCTCTGGGATTCCAAACATTTTCGGGAAATTACCACTGTTAACCTGATTAAATGCTTTTTGCATACAATCATTACATATAGTAATATCCGGAGAGATTGTGATCATCTTTCCTGCCTTGCTCTCTGGTCTGCGGCAGACATAGCAGACCTTCTCATATGCATCATTATCATCATTTCTATTGCTATTGACATTGCTGCTATTATTATCCGCATTTATTACATTTGTATCATTATCATTTGCATTCTGATTTGCCATAACGAAAACTCCTCAATCTTTCTATTTTATTGACTGATCAGCAGCCAGCCTGCTGCACAAATAGATCCAGTCATTACCTATCGGTTTTTTCATATCCCTTGTAGTATACTTGATACACGAAAGAAAAACAAGATTTTTCGAAAAAAAGACTGGCAGATTTCTCCACCAGTCCCTAAAATTTTTATAAAGTGAGTTCAACTACATATTAAAAAGCTCACCCGCGCCTACCATGCGCAAAACCGCCCCTTAGGGCTTAATCGCTGCTTTGCAGCTGTTGTATCAAATCAGTTATCGATCAGCTTCTTTGTATCCTTCCAGCTCATCAGACTTCTTAACTCCTCGCCAACCTTCTCAACTGGATGCTCAGCCTGCATACGTCTCATAGCCAAGAAGTGTGGCATACCAACCTTACTCTCTAACAGCCATTCCTTAGCGAATGCTCCACTCTGGATATCAGCCAGAACCTTACGCATTGCGTTCTTAGTATCCTCAGTAATGATCTTCGGTCCAGTGATGTAATCACCATACTCAGCAGTATTGGAGATGGAGTATCTCATTCCAGCAAAACCAGACTCATTGATCAGATCAACGATCAGCTTCATCTCATGAATACACTCAAAGTAAGCTGACTCTGGCTCATAACCTGCCTCAACAAGTACCTCATAACCAGTCTTCATCAATGCACAAACACCACCGCAAAGAACTGCCTGCTCACCGAACAAGTCAGTCTCAGTCTCCTGACGGAATGTTGTCTCCAGAACACCTGCTCTTGCGCCGCCGATAGCCAATGCGTAAGCCAGTGCCAGATCATGTGCCTTACCAGTAGCATTCTGATGAACAGCGATCAGACACGGAACACCCTTGCCTTCCTGATAAGTAGAACGTACTGTGTGACCTGGTCCCTTCGGTGCGATCATTGTAACATCAACATCTGCCGGCGGAACGATCTGATTGAAATGGATTGCAAAGCCATGAGCGAACATTAACATCATACCTGGTCTTAAGTTCGGAGCTACACTCTCATTGTACATAGCTGCCTGCTTCTCATCATTAATCAGAATCATGACAATATCTGCTCTCTTAGTAGCCTCTGCCGCTGTATATACTTCAAATCCTTCTGCTTCTGCCTTTGCCCAAGACTTGGATCCCTTGTACAGACCAATAATGACATTGCATCCAGATTCCTTTGCGTTCTTTGCATGTGCATGTCCCTGGCTGCCATATCCGATAATTGCAATGGTCTTACCCTCCAGTAAAGACAGGTTGCAGTCCTTCTGATAATAAATTGTTGCCATAACTTTATCCTCCATATAGTGTTGTAGAGCAGCTGCCCTACTAAATATGCAAAACAAGACTCTAATATTAGAGAGTTGCAATGTCGCGTTTTAATATAACTATTGATATGTTTTAAAGCATTTCCATTAGGAAAGGCTATTTTCAGAACCTCTTGACAAACCTGTGATACCAGTTCTTGCTAACTCAAGTATCGTAAACTTCTCAAGAAGCTTTGTGCAAGCATCCAGCTTGCTTTCATTTCCGGTAAGCTCAACCATCATAGATTCTTCTCCGACATCTACGATCTTTGCACGGAAGATATCTGCAATCGCAATTACCTGTGCTCTTTCCTCCGGCTTTGCTGCTACCTTAATCAAAATCAATTCTCTACAGACAGACGCATCAGCAGGCAGCATCTGAATCTTTGATACATCTACCAGCTTTGCGAGCTGCTTTTCAATCTGCTCAAGCACCTCTGGCTCACCCTCTGCCACAACTGTCATTCTGGAGTGACGCTTATCCTGTGTCTCTCCAACCGTCAGGCTGTCAATGTTATAACCTCTGCGGCTGAATAATCCGGCAACGCGGCTCAGCACACCGGCTTCATTATCTACCAACAATGAAAAAACAACTTTATTACTCATGTAATCACCCTTGTATCCTTCCGATTCAACGCTTTCGCTGCAAACATCCCAAATATTTTTTTGGCTGCCTGCACGACTAATCATAACAATGTTTAGTTTCATTGTCAAGTGACAAATTTAATGTTGATCCGTGCGAATTTAATCTCTTTCGCCCTTTAATCTCATTTAATTTGATGTGCAATCGACTTTTATTGATTTTTTGTAACTTCCTACTACATGTGTAAAATCTTTTTTTCAACTACAAATCACCGACAAATTTTATTCCATATTTAAACATTTTTGTCCAAAATGGAAAATGATTCAAAGCATATTCGCTCCAAATAGGTAAAAACTAAAACAAGATCCACTAGAAAGGACTACAATTATGGAAAAACTTTCAAAAAATATAGATATCAACATGAACTATCTTTCCAAGCTTCTTTGTATCAACAAAAGCTTTGATCTTATCACACGTGTCATTGAATTAAAAGGACACAAAGCTGCTATTTACTGCATTGATGGCTTTGTCAAAAGCGACACACTTGAAAAGCTTTTGGAATTTATGTTTAAAAAAACAGACTCCTTCAAACAGCCTGAAGATTTTCCAACGGATGCATCTTCTTTTTTGACCCTCTTGCTTCCCTACTGTGAAATCAAACTGGAAGCAAACTTTGCGCCTGCCGTCACCTCGCTATTAAAGGGAATGTGCCTTCTTATTATAGATGGCTATGATCAGCTTTTTATAATAGACTGCCGCAGCTACCCTGCAAGAAGCATATCTGAACCTGACAAAGATAAAACCATGCGCGGTTCTCGCGACGGCTTTGTTGAAACACTTGTATGTAATACTGCCTTGATACGGCGGCGAATCCGCGATCCGAAGCTAATCATGGAAATGCAGCAGGCTGGAACACGCTCCAAAACAGATATCTGCTTATGCTATTTAGACGATCTTGTTGACAAAAAGCTTTTATCATCTATACGGAAACGGATTCAAAATATCACTGTACAATCACTTACTATGAACCAGGAAAGTTTAGCTGAATGTATTTTTCCATACAAATGGTTTAATCCATTTCCCAAATTTAAATTTACAGAACGCCCTGACGCTGCATGCGCTGCCGTATTTGAGGGCAATCTGATAATACTTGTTGATAACTCTCCAAGTGCCATGATTCTTCCTTCTTCTTTGTTTGATATTGTTGAGGAAGCAGACGATTATTATTTTCCTCCGCTCACCGGCACCTACCTTCGTCTAACAAGAGCTCTGATTGCACTCATGACATATTTTGTTCCCGTTTTGTATCTGCTTTCTACCATGCACCCAACAATGCTTCCTGATTGGTTATCATTCATTGCTATAAAAGATAATATCAATGTTCCCATCATTTTACAGCTTCTTATTTTAGAGCTGGCACTTGATGGTCTTCGTCTTGCAGCTGTAAACACACCAAATATGCTGTCCACACCTCTTAGCATCACAGCTGGTATTGTCTTAGGTGAGTTTTCAGTTAAATCTGGCTGGTTCAATTCGGAATCTATGGTCTATATGGCATTTATTTTTGTAGCCAATTATACACAATCAAGCTACGAATTTGGTTATGCACTCAAATTTATGAGAATACTGACTCTTATTTTAACTGCTATTTTTGACTTCTGGGGCTTTGCAGCAGGTGTTATTTTGTTTATCAGCTCTATGATCTGCAACAAGACGATAAGCGGCTATCCTTATCTGTATCCAGTCATTCCATTCTCATGGAAGGCACTTTCAAGGCGATTTTTCAGGTCACGACTTACAGACGTTGAATCCAAATAAATGACCACTGTTTTCAGGAATCTCTTGTCTTTTTCTGTCTACTCATGGTATACTGACTGCAGTTTGTAAGCGCAGACAGATTCCTATGGTATCTGCTGCAGAAAGGTTAAAGGTATTCCATGATTAAAATAAAAGAATTTACTGAATTGACAGAAAAGGATAAAGCTTCCATCCGTGAACTTATTGATGACTGTATCCGCTATGAGCAGCTTGAACTTGCCGTACCAGATTTGAATGAAGAAGACGGCACTGCATATTTATATTATCAGTCTTCAAAAAATCCAAAGCTCATCAGTGTACTTTTTTGCTATGATCTTGAGGATTATCTCGAGGTTAGCGCCTTCACAAGTCCTACTCATCGCTGCCAGGGTGCTTTCACAAGTCTGTTCCAGAAGCTTATGGAAGGATACGAGGAAACTCCAGTATGCTTCTATCCAGATGGAAACAGCTATGATGCGCTGATGACAATGGAAGTATTAGATTGTGAATATAGTGGAACAGAACATTTGATGAGGTTAGAGAAAAGACCTGAGGTGGCTGGGGATGCTGCAATTGCAGAAAATAATGCCACCGTTACTCTTTATCCGGCAACAAAAGATGACTTACTTGCACTTGTCGCAGTTCACAGTGCCGCCTTCGATATGGAAAAAGAAGATTCCATCGCATTCTTAGAGCAGTCATTTGATACTGGAGAAACCATCTGGTGCATTGCTGCAGGCGGTACAATTGTCGGCCTTGTATTAACTTCAATCCAGCCAGACCAGACAAATCTCTATGGACTTGCAATTCATCCTGAGTATCAGGGAAAAGGCTATGGCCGCGATGCAGTAAACGTGCTTTTGCAAAAGCCAGAGATCACCTTCCCAGTTACGCTACATGTGACAGAGGAAAACGAAGCTGCGTTTAAAATTTATAAAGGGATGGGATTTGTTACTACACAAGAATTGATGGAGTATTGGTATTAAAAAAGAGCCGTTGGACTTTGTACTGTAGGCTCCAAACGAACCTACAGTACACTTTTGTAATTCTAGCTCACTACAGAATTATCTTTTCTTGCCGTGAATCGACTCTATCAGCTTCACAAACATTACCACTAACGCTGCTCCTCCTGTCGCCAATAGACCAAGTAACACAATAATCGCCTGATGTTGATCAACAACACTAGAGATACCAACACGTATCTTATCCGAGTTCAAATTTCTAGTATTGATTATCTGCGTTATCTGATCACCTATGTGCATGCGCAGTTCTGGCGAGATATCCTCACGTGCTTGCATCGTAGATAAAATATCTAATGCTTTCTGAGTAATCTCACTGTCAGCTGCTACCATCTCACGATAAGCAACAATTCCACTCTCAGAAATGCTCTTTGAACTATTGGCCAAATTCTCCGCCAACTTCGGTGAAAGCGTATTTTCATCTTGGTCTATCAGAATCCGGTTGGGAGCGTCATATATAAAATTTGTCTTTGTAACAGACTCTAATGTAGGATTTGTCGGTTTTGCAATTTCCGTCTTATCAGAAATTTGATCCGATAGATTTGTGCGTCCGAGCATTTGATCCAGATTTCTATACGCATCTTGAATCTCTTTCTCAGCTCTAAGCCTTCTCTTCTTCTTCATATCTTTATAAACATTCATTACATTGGCCTCCTAAATAAACTCTTATATTATAGTAAAAAGGCTTCTCTGGCTGTTACGCCAGAGAAACTCAATTAATTGATTACGCAAATAAATACTGAACCCAATCTTCAGCATCCCTTAATGCTGTGATAATGATCGTTTTAAAGCCTGCTTTCAAGGCTTTCTTAATTGTCGGCATTATCGCCTGAAAGAAACGGGTTACATAGAACTTAAATGTGGACATATGAAGTCTCCTTTCTTTTGTGTGCGTTTATAAAATGCATAATTAATTGTGTTTTACTTAAATACTCCAAATACATTTGAATTTGGGGATCTGCTCGAATCCTCGTCAATGATTTTCTCATCTGAATTTCTCCATTCGAATAGCTTTTCGTTCTTTATTGGCCACTTTGATCATCTTGATCTGAGCCTGATCTTACTATAAACCAAACGATCAACAAGATACTCCAGCCACCTGCCAATATTGCTATACCCGCTAAAACATACAAAAATATCTTTGTAATCAATGAAATACCCTTGATTACTTTGTCCATGCACTCATTATGTTGCTGTGTAATCTTTACAGTCTGATCAATTATGTATCGACTCTGCTCTTCTGTCAGATTCGAATTTTGAGCTAGAGTTTGGAAAACATTAAGGGCTTCTGTTGTTATGTTTTTATCGTGTGCTATTAAATCCTTATAAATAGAAATCACGTTTAGGAAATAGTTCGTTGCATTTCCCACTAGTGAATCTGCCAATTCTGGAGTAAGCTTTTCTCCCTTTTCTTGCAGTGCTTCCCTCACCAAATCATCTGGTATAAATATATTTGCATTTCTTTGTTCTCCTTTATGGTTGCTTTTGTTACTAAACTTTGACATATCGTTATCCTCCATGTGTAGTGTAAGTTTTGTTGTCTTCATAAAAAAAGTAAAATTGGTAACCCGTAATCATAAATATCAGTTTTTCTTCTCGAAGAACCTGTATCGTTTAACAACAACCATATACTGCTACGGCAAAATATGTGGTGCACAAGCTCCACAGTGATCACAATCGCCTGGCCTTTGAGAATCACACCAAGGATTATGTTTGAGAATCGGATTATGAAAATCATAGTCAACCGTATCTGGTAATAAATCTTTTGTAAATGAATACCCCCTGTTCAAAACGTAAGATGCCACCTGAATCATATCCGCACCATTTTGAATCAGCACTTCTACATCCTCACGTTTCGCAATTCCACCACCTGCACATACAAATAGTCCATGTTTTTTCGCCGCCTTTAAGTATTCTAATGTCAATGGTAATTGTTTTGGTCCAAAATATGACGTGTTATCAGGATGCAAATTATACTTTTTATCTGGATTTTCACGTATTGAATCTAATAACGAAACATAACTAATACCAGAATCTTTCAAAGTCTTACAAATTTTATTAGGTTCAAACTTCAAATTCAACTTTGGCATAACCATACAATCAAGATGCTTTTTTAGGGTTGATAACAATATCTTTAATGATTGATAAAATTCATCATTATGTTTTAAAGTTCCTAAATAAAAGAAATCCAACTGTATCACTTTCGCTCCAAGCTTTTCAAACTGTTTACAGGAATTGATCCATTCTGTTGCTTCCAATGATAATGCACTTACACTTGGAATAAGTAACATGTCATCTCTAATCAAACTATGAGCATTTTGAAAAAGTTCAACGCCTTCGTTTAGAGTAAGAATTTCATTTTCGAAAGATGCATCTGCATAGTACCCATTCTTTACATAGACAATCTTCCTACCATATCCCATTCCGATTCTCTTATAATTTGCACAGCTTTTTAGTATAGCTGCCGAAAAATGAGCTTCTTTACAGCATATCAATCTCTCTACTGACTCTGTAAGCGGACTAGATGATGCAACTAGATAATTCTTCATTGGAATTCCTGCTAATGTATAGTTCATTTCATGTTCCTCCTTAGGACTTCTTGATTTTTTCATGATACATATAAGAAATCAGTGGAATTTTGATCTCTTTTGATAAGGAATGTAATTTATCCTCTACTTCAAGCCAGTATCTTTTTCCATGATTCTTAATATAAATATCCTGCCAAAGATCATAAACTTCAGAATGTTGTTGCTTAACGATGTCTAACATTGGCTGCTTGTAAGATCCTCTCAGATTTAAATTTTCTACACAAACATAATCCACAATTCCTTCTGCAGCAGCGCAAATCTTTTTGACATCAGTAATTCCTGGCAAATACGGTGCAATAAATAGGTAAGTATTAATACCAGCTTCATGAAGTACTCTTAATGTTTCAATGCGTTCTTCAGCTGTCGATGCTCCTGGTTCAATGATCTTGTTATCTTCTGCTATTAGGTTTGAAAGCGAGATACCAACAGAAATATCTGTTATCTTCTTAATCAAATCAATATCCCGAAGGATCAATTTTGATTTTGTAAGAATCTCAATATGAGCAGGACAGTTTTCAAGTTGTTCAAGAATTTTGGGCATAAGTGTATATGTTTTCTCTGCTGGATTATACGCATCCGTAACCGAGCCAATTAAAATTGTTTTCTCATCTAGATTCCTTGGAAGTTTATATGATATATATTTTTTGGCTTCCAAATATGTGCCCCACTTTTCCTTGTGACCTGTAAAACGTCCCATAAAACAGGCATAGCAATATACACAACGATGCGTACAGCCAACATACGGATTGATTACAAAATCCGATGCTGGCAATTTCGATGGGGTACAAAAACTTTTGGCTATAACATATTTTTTATCCATTTTTTCTCTCCTTCACAACGACAATAATCGCACTTAACAAAGCTATCACAACAGATATACATGAAACAAAAGCTAATGCAGTTATTTCTACATTTGGAAAATAATAGCAAATGCAGACTGCAAGGAATGGACCTACTACATGTCCTATATTTTCAGACAAGTCCATATTCATCTTCTCGTATTTCGAACACAGGTGTTTAATACAAAAAACTGTTCCTCCACCAAATCCTGTGAGCAACCAGCAACATAAAACACCTTCAGTGCATCCAAATCTAGACATCCATGCCATGAGTCCTAAACAAAATGCAAGAAATGAATGTCCAACAAAGAATACCTTCTTGTACTTTACATTACCGCTCTTCTCTACAATAACTTGTGGGGACAAATAAACGATCCAAGTAATTGCAAATGCAATTGCAACGGCAATAAAACTTTTTGTATTCTGGTATAAATAAATTGGCATAATGTATGTATATACAAAATAGTGAATCTGATGAAATATCATTACCAAAGAAATACCCGGGTACTTTTTCTTCCCCGAAGCTACTTTTTCTATAGTTGTTCCTCTCAATAAAAGTAGAACTGAAAAGAAAATGCTAGCAATTAAAATAATCTGGCCATTACACAATACAAAAATAGCTGAAATCGCAAATCCACCAATACGAAATGACCTTTTCAGCCATGTCGGACAACTCTTTTTGTTCTTTTCACGTGCAACCTGAATGCAATACGAGGTAATGACTAACTGAATAGCTAATACAATATAAGACCATGAAAAACTGTTGATGATGGCTCCTAATATTACAGTAGCAAGCATAAAAAGATGCAAACTCTTCTTTCTTGGCAAATAACTCATAAGAAGGTTACCCAGCTGATACCAAAACGGTAATAAAATAATCCCAGCAACAGGAACTCCCAACTTAATCCCAAGAAATACTGATCCCAGTTCGATAACACCTGATAACAAACTAAGTAATAAAAAATTAATCATATCATTCTCCTAATCTCCTGCAGCAAATCCCGTAACAATTTGCTGCAGGTCTTTCATTCTAAATTTATGAGTAAACAATCAACTATCCAACAATTCACACTTATGAGTGCAATTCATCCAGTAAGCAGCTCTGTCGCTGTTAATGATCTCAGCTAGAGAGTTTTCTTTTACTGAACCAAGGTTATACTTTGGATTAACGACTCCAGTACTTGAATTAATCGCCCAAAAGCAAGAAGTTACTACCCCATTTGGCATAATGCCAATAGACTTGCGCACACATCTACATTCTTCGCTAGACTTTTCGTGTCCCTTCATCGTGTAATGGAAATCGATTTTGGGCTTTTTGAAACTTTGATTTTCTTTATCTAAACCTTTGATGAATTCAACCGCCTTTGCCTCCTCTTCTTTGGTAAGCACTTCTTCTGAATAGGAAGCCCCTCTACCAGATGGATAAAATTTTAAAATACTCCAATTGTCTACACCAGTACCACACAGATATTCATACAACGCTCTCAGATTATCTTCATTACAATTAGAATGAGCAAGAACTGTTTGGATACCTGTTCCTATTCCATACTTTTGTAAATGTGGAATTGCTTTCTCTGCAGCAATTGCATAGCCAAAAGGTCTCAGTTTATATTCCTTTCCTGGTACAACGTCCATTGTCATTTCACAGTCAGAAATGCAATGAGACAGTCTCTGTGCTAACGCATCATCAATTTTGTAACCAGAACTACTGATGCCAACCTTTTTCTTGCCCAAAAGTTGTGCCGCTTTTTCAATAACACAGATATCTTTCTCATTAGTAAAAATCTCACCACCTGAAAAATCGATATAAACATCACGTAACGAATTATTAACTACTGCAAGATCATCCATTAAGGACAACTTTCTTTTTAAATTAAGTTCATCCTTTCGACAATTCTTATCTGCCACTGCTCCCATGCAGCAAATGGTGCAATTCCAAGGGCACTGTCTTGTCATGTCATAAATAACAGAAAGTTTTTCTTTCATATCAATAATCTCCTTTTTAAATTGGTATTTTATTATAAGAAACTCTTATTTTGACTCTTTTGTAAAATTTATAGTGTTCTTTCAAAAAAAGCAAAAAAGGTAACCTATATCATAAATATATCTTTTTACGTCTAACCTCTTTTATGTGTCGAAGCCTTGACAAGCTTATTGCTATTGAATTGTCAAGGTTCGATACTTTCATAGTGATTATCTTCATCCGATAATTACTATGAACTTCTTGCTTAAAGCTTTTGCTCTTACTTATATATCGGATGAAAAATGGGCTTAGTTTCCATTCTGGAAGAGCTTTTTACAAAATTTTTTTTGCTTCTACAAAAAGCTTCAAAATTGGTGCCCCATTATCATAAAATGATTTTTTCATACAAGTCCCTCCTGCTTTACATATGCGATGTACATAGGAATCTTTTCGACTGTCTTATCAACTCGTCGATCTCTTCCCCAGCGATGGAAACGGCGAAGTTCTTCTGCCGTTTTTCCTGTTTTAAACTCATTTGCTACTGCAGCACTATACTTTTGCGTAAACAAAAAAAGTTCGCTTTCCTTTCATCTCAAGATAAAAGTTTAATTTGCCTCCGGGCAATTTACGGCAAACTTACTGACCGTTGCCGTTTACGCCAAGAAGAAGTGTATGAATGTGAAAACTGTGATGGATGTCCATTTGCTGAGCGTTGTAAAAAGACAGACAAGAACCGAAAAGTTCGAATCAATCGAGAAATGACAGCAATGCATCAGGAAGTAGTAAAAAATCTGGAAAGTATTCAGTGAGCACTACTTCGAATGAATCGATCAATTCAAGTGGAAGATACATTTGGCATTATGAAAAAATGATCGAACAATAGTTGCCGCATAAGTGAGAAAATGTCAAAGCATATGGGGTAAAGGGAGTTATGCCCTTTTGCAAGTAAAAACCATTTAGTTATGCACAAAAAGAGGCATGTAAAAAAATAATTTCTTATTTTTTCACAGCCTCTTTTTTTCACTAAACGCATTTATTAATCCGGATCTGCCTTTGAAAGCAAATATTGTTCTTCTTCTTTTTCCAGGCATTCTCCTAAAATAAGTTTTTCGGCAATCTTACATGCCTTTCGAGCTTTTTCAACAATTGGCAGTAAATAAATCAACTCCAAATCACGAATCACATTTAATGTTCGATTGACAAGCTCCGCATTCAGATCAGATCCTCCACTTCTCTGATCACAAACCCAACCTGCTGCCAATACACAACATACTAATGACTCTGCAGTTAAGCCGCCTGATTTTATTGCCTTGCTCAGTAATTTTACTGTATTATCTGCTTTTGCAGTATTGTAACTGATTGCTTGTGGATTCATTACTTGCCCCATTGCATAGGCACTAAACTGCAAATTATTTGCTTTTGCATAACAAGCACTTTGAACATCACGTTCAAATTCTTTCCATAACCAATCAATTTCAGTGCACGTATGCGCATATGCATACATGCAAGCCTGACGATACTTTAATTCTGAATGTAATCGTTCCAGCTTTTTCATATCGGCTTCGCTTCCACAAATGCTAAGAGTATAAATAGCCTGATTATTTGTGCTGATCTTCGCACCAACCACATTTGTCGGATTCAAAAATGCACTTGCCAGTTGACTCATACATGTCTTTGCTAAAGCTTTTCGATTATTTTCATCCCATTCACTTCCAATTTTACGAGCAATTGTAAATAGGCGAAGTTTTACTTCCTCTGAATTGTCCTTTTGAAGTTCTGCTAGCACAGGCTCTGCAAAATCTTCTTTATTGGAAGCTGAAATGATATTTTTCACAGATTCTTTAATGCGCTTTGCTGCATTCACTTTTGCATCTGCTTTGTATCTGCACTTCTCCATGTTTTGACAAAGCTGGAGCAATCGATTAATCTCATCTCTTGCCTGAAGACAACTTCCACTTGGTGCCTGCATTTTACATTTTGTTGAAAAATGTTCTGCATTATCAACCTGAATATCAACAGTACCTTTCTCTAACTTGTCATAACCATCTGGAACTTTGCTAGTCCACGCTGTCATAGATAACAGCTTGTTCTTATTCATACAAATCCTGAAAGAAACAAACGCACCATCTGGATATTTCTTCTGAAATAAAATATTTCCACTTGCAATTGTTCGATACGATCCATCCAAGTTCTGACTCTTAATCGGAATTGCAATGCGATTCTGACCAGGTTCAATTTTAAAACCAGTCATCACTTCAGATGTATATGGAAGCACCGCACCAGTTGGAATAATCGGATAAACTGCACCATTCCGAATTCCGAGATATAATCCGTCATTTAGAATAGAATCCCCCCACTCAATTCCAGCCTTTTTAACCGATGGTTCTGTCTGTGTCATGCGCATATCATCCTTAATCTCTCCATGATTTTGGAGAAGATAACGATAAATGGCAGCGCCTTTTGCTACTGACTGATCTGGATTAAGTGCTATAATCGGATCAAATCCGAAAAATTCCTTTAATCGATCCTGAATCATATAAAACTTTGACATTCCACCATTTAACACAACGGCATCCACCTGAACATCTTTCTGCTTTAATTTATCAGAAGCTTTCCTTAAAACATCCAAAATTGGATAAATGATGTTTTTTGTGTCGGAAATACTAGAAAGTCCCTTATAATCACTATATTTCAGTTGTTTTGCCATCAATGGCCGATAAATTTCTTCAATCTCTTCCTTCGTAAAGCTGTCCACATACGAATAACCACTTATGTTTCCACCCACTGAAAAATTTGACTCATCATCCTCATCATACCAGCCAGAAATGTAATAATTATCATCATGCTTACAGCTGACTTCCTCTTTTAAAAGCTGAGCATAGGTTCTTAACGCAGCCATATGTATTTCTTTATTGCGCTTAATTTCAGCAATAGCTTCCTGTTTGTGTTCCTTTTTATATTGCTCCAAGTATCGCTTATACATAACCTGTGCAAGCATTTCATCAAAATCATCACCGCCAAGCAACGTATAGCGATTTGTTGCAATTTCATCTACCTTCAGAACACCCGGTGCATCTACTCTTTCCTGAACCACATGCATCGTGATATCTAATGTTCCGCCGCCTAAATCAAAGACCAGAATACATAATTTCTTACTCAGATCCAGTAATCCTGAAGGAAGCTCTCCATTATGAATCTCATTTACAAGATCATAAATTACTGCATTTGGCTCAGAAAGAAGAATAGGGCGATCACTTCCATCTGGATTCTTTACTTCAATTCCAGCGAGTTTTGCCGCCTCTCTTGTTGCCTCACACATTACAGAATCAAAATTAGCAGGAACTGTAATAATTGCATCTGTAATAGGCTGCCCACAGATCTTTGATCCACTTCGAATTACATGTTCCAAAATTCTGGAAGAAATTTGAGCTGGTGTTTTGTCTGGCACATCTGGTGAAAGCCCCTCTGCATAAGGTTTTCCCATCTGGCTCTTAATTGATTTTGCAACCCAATATGGTCGCAATTGATACTGGCGCTTTGCAAAGTCTCCTACCAATGGTTTTCCATTATTTTCCATTCGATAGTAAACATAAGACGGAAGTGTCTCCTTAGCACGTGTACTCAATCGAACATCCGCTCCAACTGTACTATACTCATCCGTAGCTCTTGGAAGATTAATAACCTTACTTGTAACTTCTCCATTTGGCTTTTGTGTCGCAATTGCTAATACCGTATTTGTGGTACCTAAGTCAATGCCTGCATAGATTTTATCATTCATATTCATTATTTTTTCTCCTTTACTCGTGGACGTGAAATCTGTACCTGCTTATCCATAAAAATCCATCCCGGTGAAATCACCTTTACCGACTTTCTTTCTTCAGGTGAAGTAAAAGGGCTTCCTTCATAGCTGTAATATTGGATATCCGCCGCAGTTACTTCCTGAACTGCACCGATTTTTAAAATAGGCTCTATATGACTGTCTCTGACAAAGTGAATTAGCTGCTTTACCAAAATCAGCAATCCATTGATCTCCATCGGCAGTTCACTTTTTTCTTTTCTTAGGCGATCTACCCCTTTTCTGATCTGGATCAGTTCATCTAAGATACAGCCATATTGTTCAGAATTCAGACGTACAAAAAAGTCTGTCAATTCCTTTACCTTGTTGTCTGCCAACTGTTCATCAAACTCATTTTGTAGCTCCTGCAGCATTGCATTACTTCTTTCAAGTCTGACTTCCAACTGAGAAATATAAGCAACGGCCTCTTCATTTGTAATAGTTTTTAGATGCCCTGCTTGCTTTTCCTGTGTCTTTTTTTCCTTATATATTGGAAAACCATACACAATACCAACTGCATCACACATATCATAGAAAAGATATTTTGCTAGTGTATTTCCCATCAAGCAAACAATTCTGATATCTTCATGCATATCCAATTCAGGATGTTTTTGATACAACATCAACATTACTATACGCTCCTGCGCTTTATGTTTGCGACTTTTGTTAACCGCTGCTTCTTTTCTCTTTTTCTGAAACTGATCATAGGCTGTCCGATCACCCTGAATCGCTTTCTCAAAAAGATCTGTCACTGCTTCTGCCCAATCAAACAGTTGCTTTCTTTCATTTGGATTAGCCATGATCTGCTTGCGGAACATTTGAATAACGTCAACTGAACTTAGCTCAATATCAAATTGACTTTTCATCTTACAAGCAGCATCATCTGGCGTACAGCTATGATCCTCACAAAGAATCAAAAACAACTTATTTTCAGTTGTAATTTCTTCATTCAACTGTCTCTGTGTTATTGTTCTGTCACACACAGCATCATGGAATTTTACCTGTATGCTTTTTATTTTAAGATTATTTATATCAAACATCTCTCTTCTCCTTTACTTATTATCAAATTTTGTAAACGCAACGATCTTCTGCAAACACAAACTGCGTTCTGTTAGCTGCATTTCTTATCATAGCTTGCTCTATCGTTTCGTCCATTGAAAATTGTTTTTCAGCACAGTGCACGGCAATTACTTGATCTGGATTCACTCGCTCAATAAATTGCTCCATTTCATCAAAACTTTCATGAAGAGTAAAATCTACTCTGATTTTCTGAAACTGACTATCTGGAAGTTCTCTGTTATCAGCTGTCAGATAAATACCTCTGCTGTTTTTTGTCATTTGCTGCGCTATTTTATTTTCTGGTGCCAATATAGGAACACCAATGTCTTCCATCTTTCTTACCATTTGCAGAATAGATTGATCAAGATAGATTGGAATTTTTGCCATATTTTTCTGATTAAGCCTTTTCAAAAACTCAACTCCCTTACTTAGTTGTGGCACATAACACCATGTTAGCTTTCTATTCGCCATTTGAAATACCTTTTGTACCATCTGATCTAGTTGATTACATGCTATATGGTACCATGGATGCTTTGCATGCAACGCACACATAATCATTACATCTATATCGATATCATCTGGAAGAATACAGCCTCCTGTAAGAGCAGTACTGCTCACTGAAAAATCTCCTGTATATAAGATTCGCTTTCCTGCAAATTCAAACAAAATCATCATTGCACCTGGAATATGTCCTGCTGGAAAAAACTGAACCTGAAATGTTCCAAAATCAAACTTTTGCATAAACGATACTTTCGTAGTCCGATCTAGCAGATCTTTTGCTGCCAATCTTGCACTCTCTGCTTTCAAGACTTTACTGGTACTGAAAAATTTCTTATCATATAACTGATATTCTGCAAAAGCCGCTGTTTCTGTTGTCATAAACACCTCAGCATTCTTACATTCCTTCATAAGAGGAATCAGATACCCTACATGATCCATATGCGCATGAGAAATGTAAATCTGATGAATCTGCCCCATGCTCTGCACAAACGGCAATGTCGTCAGTGAATATTCATCTGGAAGAAATTTCGTTTTGCCATCTCCCCCAATTCCCGCATCAAGCAAAATATTCGTGTCACCAAGACGCAAAAAATAACAGCTGGCTCCCACACGCTGTCCTCCTCCGAGTGGCATAAAAAAGATATCATTACTGCGTAATTTATTTGCTTCTTTTCTCATTTTGCCTCCGTTCTTTTTAACGGAGCCGGCTGAAAAATCCAGCCTGGCTCCAAATGAATAGCTTATCTGAAATCGCAGATCGTTCCTGATGCCGTCCATTTTCCATCATCGTCACGATCAAATGAAAGATTCGTTACTGCATCACATCCATATACAGCAGCAACCTTTCGGATTACCTTCTCCGCGACGTTTCGGTTATCATAGCTATCCGTTGTGTAGGAAACACCATTGCTATCATCTGTGTAGGTATTTCCGCGATAGTTAATTGAAAACGTACGCACACTGTCATAATTGTCGATGCGGCTTCGATACGAATCAAATTCGCTCTTTAAGCTTGCATAGCAATCTGAGCAATATTTAGCATGCGGATTCGCACCAGCCATTTCAATAGCTGCTTTGCTTTCCTCATTATAAGCTCGGATCGTATACTGTCTGCCAGTTATCTTACATCCACACTGACCACATGTCGTGTGGGTTCTCTTGTACAGCATTGCTCCAGCCGCTGCTGCTCCAACTGCTCCAACTGCTGCATAAGTGTTTAAACTATTTCTTGAATTATTAGCCATAATAATACCTCGCTTTTTTATTATAATGATATGTATAAAACACTATCGAGCTGTGTTTTATTTCTTATTGTCTTTACGCTTGTTTCTCAGCTGCTGACGTTTTTCCTCGCTAAGCGGAGGATAATGCAATGATCTTGCCTGATGTACAGCCACTGCAAACATGCCACCCATCATTGCGATGCCAGCAATATCACAAATATTATCTTCACTTATAATAGGTTTCTTCTTATTATTATCCATAACAAGCCTCCTTGTATTTTATTTAATTACTTTATAATGCGATTCTAATATGGTCTTGCCCGAATCCCATTTGCTGTTTTTCTCATTTAATCTCCTCCTTTGCCTGAGCTTTTGCTCTTACTTATATATCGGATTTTAAAAAGCTTGAGTTTCCTTTTTTTGCAAATTTTTTAATTATTTTTTGCAGCTTCCCTTTTTAAATTACAAAGTACCGCGCTTCCCTTCCATCCATCACTATAGGGATAGCATTTAAAATCAGTTACTGTATCTTTTCCGTATACTGCTGCCGTCATGCGAATTTCTGTTTCCACACCAATTTTATTATCATGCCACGCAGTCTGGTAAAACAAACCACCTTCACATTCTGATTTCATCTCCTTCGTTTCAATAATTTTAATCTTCTGAAACTCGTCACATACCCGCTTCAGATTCTCTCTATATTCTGGTAACTGTCCATTTGACCAAGCACTACGATAATTTAATGTAGCAGTTAACGCCACTGCCACCGCAATCGCCGCCTGATCTCTAATTTCTTCCTTTTGGAGTACCTTGTTATTCTCCATTGTTCATTCCTCCTGCTTTCTTTTCTTCTACTTCTTTATCGTATTTAATTTGGTTCCAGTTTCTTGTTTTTGCAAAAAAATATTCTTATATTACTATTTTTTCTGCACATGCGAAATTTCTACAAACTTCTTCATATGGCTTTGCCAACTGCCTAATCATATAGTTTTCAATATATATATCTTTGGCTTTCTTCTTATCATTCAGAAGCCATTTCAGCTCTTTACAGGCATACCTTCCAAATGCGAGCCATTGATTACAATTAATTGCCATTGGATCACGCGTAAAATATACTTTTCCTGCATTAACTGCTACAGCTACGGTATGTCCAATAAGCAGCATTGTTACTAATTTAGAATGTTCTCCAGGTTTTAAAATTGGAATTGATTCTGATACAGAATTTCCTTCCTTTATTCTTTCAACCGCATATGTCAGTCGAATTATTACTTCAGTTATCATTACAGGTATACTTAATGAGCAAAAATGAATGAAATCATATCCTCTGACATACATTTCCTGAACAATTTCAGCTATAGTTTTATCAGCATCTCCGATACTTCCAAACTGAAATAAATTAAACAATACCATAAATGGCGCTGGAAGCCCCATTGCAGTTGTCGCATCCGATTTCATATGGACAATCTGTTTTGCGATTGCTTCAAAAAGATTTTTTCCTCTTCTTTTCTCATATCCTGGTATTGCCTGACAAACAATTCTTCCGCCCCCATCTATAGTAGTCATTTTCCCTTTAAGAATATCTCTAACGCCAAAAAACATTCCTAAAACTGGATCGTGTCCAATAGAAACCTGCCGATGCAAATAGCTAGACAATCCTTGAACCGGTATTACTGTATGACGATTATCCTGAGCATCATAAGGTACCTTGCAAAAGTTACTATTTGCTAATTTCTTCATATCTGCTTCTGGAAATTGTTTTTCAACTTGTTTTCGAACAAAATTCCCCCATGTGCCTTCTTCTAATACATGAGAAGTTTTCTTTGGAATGCCTAAGAATAATATATCTGCCGTTGCTCCGATCAGCCCAGCTCCGATACTCCATTTGATTTCCTCCTTTGTAAGAGTATTCAAAGCGTCAAAACTTTCCTCTGCTTCTTTTGCTACTACCGCTGAATTTCTTTTCCAGTCTTGATTTGATATACGCATACTTTTATCTTCCTTTCTTTTTTTCTGTGATCTTGTGATTTTTCATCACAAAATCACAGATTTGAATTATCTGCAAAGTTCTCTGCTAACTACTCTTTAAGTTTGCATAGCAATCTGAGCGGGCATCGCTCCAGCCGCTGCTGAAATCATGCCGCCCATCATTGCTATTCAACGCTATTCTGCTACCAGATGATTATTTGTTTCGTCTGGTCTTGCCCGAGTTTGCTTTGTGTCTTTTATCATCGGAACGGCAAATTGTTCCTGATGCTTTCCATTCTCTGGACTCATCACGATCAAACTTCAGGTTTGTTACTGTATCGCCTCCACATACCGCAGCAACCTTTCGAATCGTGTCCTCAGCATCATTTCTGTCTGCATAACCATTAGTTGTATACGGAACACCTTTGCAACCGTTTGTGTGAGTATTCCCACGATAATTAATTGAATACGTACGTACATTTTCATAATTATCAGCACGCTTCTTGTATGTATTAAAGTCGCTTGACAACTTATCATAACAATCAGCATCATATCTTTTGTGTGGGTTCACTCCAGCCAGACTCGCTGCAACCCGCTCATCCTCACCATGAGGTTTAATCTTATACTGTTTGCCAGATATCTTACTTCCACACTGACCGCATGCCGTATGAGTTTTCTTGTATATCATTGCTCCGGCTGCTATTCCCATTGCTGCTGCTACGTAATTCTTTGTTTTTTGATTCTTGTTGTTTGCCATAGTTTATACCTCGCTTTAATAATAATGTGATGATTTATAGAAAATACGCTCTGACCGTATTTTACTCCTTGAGCTTTTGCCCTTACTTATATATCGGTTTCTAGGGA
>OGUL01001380.1_pt1 | contig 20790 bp, 15 predicted proteins | sample 1553651 | NCBI WGS metagenome assembly OGUL01 (sample SAMEA2580048, study PRJEB22360) | human gut metagenome | biome: human gut; feature: human-associated habitat; material: faeces | place: Denmark | collected 2008/2010
GTGCTCAAAAAGAATATAACGGCATTAAAGATGCAGCATTAAAAAAAGAACAGGAACACAAGCAGAAAATCGAAGAATTATTGACGGCTGCTCGTGATGAGAGTTTGGCTGCTCTTACTCGGCAAAAATCATTAGAAGAACTTCGTAAAGAATACCCTAAAATTTTCGAACAATACGATATTGAAAAGCTAAAGTTGGAGGATATCTTAAAGTTGAAGCAAAAAATAAACGAAGAAGATTCAAGGCGTTCTGTTCAAGGCAGGAGAGATGATTATAATGCTCTAGAACAAACGATTGCTAACCAACGGAGATATTTGCAGCTATTTGATAATCTCGATTTACGGAAGAATATGTCTGATTCCGATAAAGAAATATGGAAAATGTTTTCTGGTAATCAGTCATACGTACAGGTGCGTGAGCAAATGGAGAAAAACTCTGAACTTTTAAAAAAGTATCAGAAAGACATGTTCGATGATAATATTTCCGCTTACAAATCCAATCTTAAAAACTATTCTAAGGAGAAGCTTGAAACGGAATTGAAACTTGCTCAATCGTCTGCATCCAAACGCAATGGTTTTGTTGTAAACGGGATGATGGTTAAAGGGGGAGATTTAGAAAGTGTTATTTCTTCAATTAATGGAGCGTTGGCTAAAAAGAAATCCCCTACTACTTACAAGCAGGATTATGAGAAAGCGAAGACAGACTGGGATGATGCTAAGAAGAAACTTTCTGAAATAGAAAAGGATAAATCAAAGTTTACCTCAAAGCAGTATGAAGAGGCTAAGAAACGGGTAGAAACAACTGAAAAAGCCTATAAAAATTTAGGCGGCATAACTGGAAGTTCGTTAACCAAACAAGAAAACCAAGCAAAAAAAGAAGCAGAAAAGAAACGAAAGCAACAAGAACAGCTTGCCGAGCAACTTCTTTCCCTTCGCAGAAAGAACCAGCAGGATGAAGTCAATCTGATGGCTGAGGGAACACAGAAAAAACTATCACAGATTGACTTAGACTATCAGAAGGAGCTTGATGCCATAGAGAAGCAGCGCACTGAATGGGAGAAGACACAAAAAGGGAAGTTGACAAGTGAGCAGGAATCCCAATTATCCATATCGGAAGAAAACGCTTTCAAGGCATATCAGAAGAGTGTATCGGAAACAAACAAGGAAAAGTTAGAATCCGACCGGAAAGCATGGCAGGAATATTTCATCCAATTTGGTAATTATCAAGAGAAACGGAAGAATCTTATTCAAAAGTATGATGATGAAATAGCTAAATTGGAAGAACATTGTGCTGAAAGAGCTACTAAAATTGCTGAGAAGAATCAAGCAATAGATCAGCTGGACGAACAGTTCGGGAAATCTACTCATGTTATGGCTGATTTGTTTGAAGATGCAAGTGAAAAAAGTGTATCATCTATTCAAGATATTATTGATAAGTATGAATTGTTAATCAAGTATATGTCTGGAACGGATGAGTCAGTATCTCTTATCAATTTAAAATCAGCAGGTTTCACAGACAAGGATATCGCAAATCTTGAGAATGGGACAATCAATATCAAGGATATAACGGATGCCATAAAAAGGCTAAAAGAAGAAGTTAAAGGTAAATCCCCTTGGTTATCCTTTTTCTCGGATATGAAAAAAGGAATCGATGATATAAAGAATGCTAATGGTGATACAAGGAAGCTCGGCCAGGGCATATCAACTATAGGGGGAGCTATAACAGAGTTTTCTCCTGCTATCAAACAGTTTGGGAGTGATATATCTTCCATATTTGGAGAAGATTTGAACGATGAAATAAATAACGTTATTGACGGTCTTTCCGGTCTTGGGCAAACGGCAGTAGGAGTAGGACAAATAATGTCTGGAGATATTGCCGGAGGTGTCATGAGTGCTGTAAGTGGAGTATCTCAACTTGTCAATGCAATGGGTAATTTGTTCGGGCCGGACGGTACCGCTTATTATGAAGGAGTAAAGGAACAGCTTGAAGCAATAAATGAGGTCTATGATCGTATTATTGACAAAAGCAAGGAAGATATCGTTTTCGGTGGTGGATTTGCATCTGTTCAAGCAGCTACACAAGCCATGGATAATTACGAGAAGAAAGTAATCAATCTTCAAAAGATTGCCGCAGCTTCAGGGCGTGCTGGTGCAAGTTGGAAGTCTCATAGTGCGGAATGGCATTCTAACAAAAATGTTGGTGCAATAGGTGGTTTTGAGCAGATGAGCGACATCCTAGGTAAATCAATAAGCTCCATGACAGACTTGTATAGTTTGTCAGGTGATGAATTGTTCCTCATTCAGTCCCAAATGCCGGAAGCATGGAGTTTAATTGATGCCAGAATTCGTGAAAACCTGGATTGCATCGTAGCTTGTAAAGATGAAGCGAATGAACTGAGGGATGCTCTTAATCAAGCCATGACAGGGGTTGATTTTGATTCCTTCTACAATGGGTTTATTGATCAGTTATCCGATATGGATACTTCTTTTGAAGATATGTGTGATAACTTTGAGGATTATCTGCGTAAGTCAATCATGGCGGGGCTAGTTGCTAGCCAGTATCAAGACCGTATAAATGCTCTCTATGAACAATGGAGTGATGCTGCCCAAAGCGATAAGAAAATAACAGAAGAAGAAGCAAATGCATTGAAAAATCAATATCAGCAGATTGTCAATGATATGATGCGTGACCGTGAAGAAATGGCTAAGTCTTTCGGTTGGAATGCTTCTGTTACTTCTCAGGAATCGTCGAAGAAAGGCTTTGCAACTGCTTCTCAGGATTCAATAGACGAACTTAACGGACGTTTCACTGCTTTACAGATATCTGGGGAAGAAATTAAGAGTCAAAGTATAACTCAATCCCAATCATTAAATATTCTAACGATGAAAACGGATACACTTATTTCCATAAATACGGAAACGAGAAAGATAGCCGATGACACACGTGATTTGATAGCAAGTTCATATCTCGAACTTGTTCAAATCTCCGAGAATACCGGAGCAATAATAAAACCAATCCAGCAAATGCAGAAGGATATGGCGGAAGTAAAAAACAATACCAAAGGATTATCAACAAAATAAATAGTTATGGCAGATTTATTAATAAATGGTAGAGATGCTTACAAGACTTGGGGCGTAAGAATGGGAGATAAATTCCTTGATGTGTTTGGTGCATCATTACCTATGAAAGAATTTATTGAAAATAAATCCCGATTAGAACATGGAAAACGTGTGATAATTAATAATCCCAAAATTGATGAACGGGAAATAACGCTCTCTTTTACCATAGAAGGCAATTCTAAATCTGATTATCAAGCAAAGAAAAAGGCTTTTTTTGAAGAATTATACAAAGGCGTGATTGATATTCAGGTTCCGGCTAACAGCAGTGACATTTATCACTTGATTTATTTAGGTAAAAGTATCACCTATGCGCAGAGTTTAGACAGAACTTCTGGTAAATGCTCGATGAAGTTTTGTGAACCAAACCCAAGTTTAAGAACCTAATTTACGACATTGATTTCATTGTCGTATATACGAGTGCCCAAAATTGGGTACTCTTTCTTTTATCTCCGAACTTTGGTGTGTTATGGAATTAGTAGACATCAAAGACATATCCGGCAACATTCGCTTTTCGACTCCTATCAATGGGGGTTCGAAAAGACACTTCCTTTTGATGCAGGAAGATTATATAACTCTAAAGTTTTCCCTTGCCAGTCCTATCTATTTCAAGTTAGGGGACTACATAGACAATGAGTTGGGAATATTTGAAGTAGTAGACCTGTATAAACCTACCTATAATACCACTACCGGAGGCTATGACTACGAACTCCGCCTTGACGCTTATTACTGGAAATGGAAGAATAAGAAATTCTTCTATACTCCACAGAGTGGCGGTAAAGAGGCTAGTTGGAATTTGACTGATACCTTAAATGTCCACATGGATGTATTTCTAAAGAATCTGGAGGTCTTAGGATATAAGTATAAAGATAAAGCATTTACTTATGAGATTGATGCTTCTGTTGATGAATCATCCAAACTGATTTCATATAATAACATGAATATGTTAGACGCCCTATCTCAGATGGCGGAGACGTTTGAATGTGAATGGTGGGTAGAGGAAGGGGTGATCCATTTTGGTCGTTGTGAACATGGTGATCCTGTTGACTTTGAGATTGGAGTTAATGTCGGTTCTATGAGTCGTAGCGATAGCCAGACTTCCTACGCTACTAGAGTATATGCTTTTGGTTCTACACGAAACATTCCTTCTACTTACCGGAAGAATTTGATATTTGATGTTAAAAATGTTACAGGAAGAGATATTTCCGATACTTCAAGGCCTCTAAATATAAACTTTTTCCCTTCATCTTCCCATACAGGGATATCTCCTATCAACATGAATGTTTTCAAAGAGGGAGAAATGGAAGGGGATCAGAGTGCCTATAAAGTTACAACAGATGTTTTTGCTTCTTCTATGCCGGCAAGCAAATATCGTATATCATTCAATTCAATGACGCTATACTTTAGCACTCGATTTACATCGAATATTGAAAACTTTAAGGCAAAATTATCATTGGTTTACCATGTCGGGGGCGTAGAGAAAGTACTGGATATTCAAGAGAAAGCTTTCAATGATTCAGTCTCAAGTCTTACTATTGGTTTTAGCGACACCGATTTCTCTCTTTCTGAAAAGGCCGATAATTGCAAGCTCTTGTTTACATTCAGCTTTACTCTGAATCATCCAGGAAAAACGGTGATATACACTATCGGAAGGGCAGGAGAAAAGAATGTCAAAATAGAATGCCTATCTGCATCGGCAGACGTATCTGTAACCTTTCTCTCCGGTACCAATTCGGGAAAAACTTTTTCGGCTACTTATAATCCTGATCTGTTAACGGGTGATGACTCCAATGTTATACGTTTGCCGGAAGGGGGCACAGCTTCCATTGGTGATCGGTATACTATCAACAATATAATAAAAAGTCAGGTCCCTATAAGTTATTTTTCTGACGATAAGGATCTGTTGACCGTTGAAGGGATTGTAACCAAACGCTTGATGATGCCGGAGGGAGTTCCATACATTGACGCATACCCCGACATGTATACAGAGGAAGCAATTGAACAGATTGTTGTTTTTGACGATATTTATCCAAGTCGTGTAGGTGGAGTAGGGGATGTATATACGCATTCATATACTGATATAACAGAGAAACCAGATGGTAGTAAGGATGAAGAAAAATGGACCGCGTGGCGATTTAAAGATGCGGACCTAGGGTTTCATTTCTCAAAAAGTTATCAATTACCCGGAGAGGAATTGCGTGTTATATTTCAATCCGGTCCTTTAGCCGGTATGGATTTTGAAGTCATATTTAACCCCTATGCCCCCTCATCTGACATATATCAGTCTGAACTTCTTGAAGACGGGACGTGGAATCCCAAAGCGCAGGTATATGAAGTAAAGCGCAACGATGATTATGGGCGTATGCTTCCGGATGAAATATTGCATCCTACCAGTGGTGATACATATATCCTTTACGGATATGATCCTCAGTTTATATCCGATAAGCTTATTCCTGACGCAGAGAAAGAAGTTGAAAAAAGAGCAAGGGAGTATATCAATGAATTAAAGCAGGACCCTTCTACTTACGACACTACGATGATGCCGGACTATGCCTATGGTATTGACCCTGATACTGGCATGTATGACCCCGCATTTTCTAAGCGGTTTTCCGTCGGACAAAAAGTGAATCTGATCAATAAGGCATATTTTGAGGACGGAAGAATATCACGGATAATTGGTTATGAATACCCCTTGGATATTCCGTATGATTCCTTGATATATACTGTCGGTGAAACTGCTCCTTACTCTAAGTTGGGGGATCTGGAAAATAAAATTGATTCTATTACTTATCGTAAAGAAAAGATTAAGCAACAAGTAATCAGTAGTGGAGGGACATCTACCGATACAGGTGAAATAACTGCCAAGTTCACAAAAAATGTAGAAGTTACCGTCGATAAGGCCGGATATTTTAAGGCCGGTGATGTCATTCTAGAAGGAACTACGGTAGTAGATGCATTTATTCGAATGTTATCTCAAAAATCAGTAGGAGAGTTGAAAAGCAAAATATCAACTCCCAATGATGTTGAGTTCGGTACAGACAAAGGTTACATCACGTATACTGCATCAAGGAACGGTCAGGGACCTATGGAGTCTGCGTATTACGACGGAAACCCTAATAATAAACTGAACTTCTCAGAAGAAGTTGGAGGTATCCAAACTGCTGTCAGACAGTTGGAGGGTATATATACTCGTAGTGAAACCTATGAAGCAATGATTGTATATGCTGCTAGTGAGGATGGGTCATTGCCAAGACAAGAACTTAGAGATACAATCAGTGTAAATGTCCGCCGTAAATGGTTTGCTGGCATATGTTCTTCTGTTCCCGTCACTTCTGCTGAAGTACGTGCATTAGGAACAAGTGGACTTTATAACGGTCCGGGCACATATAAGTTCTCTGTAGATAAATGGAAAACGATTGCTGTGTGTATTCCAGCAGATGTGATCAAGGAATTGACATTGACAGCTTACCCAGGTAACTTCATAGAAGATACGGGTATTACTACCGGTCCGGTGGATATTTCCGTAGAAGGAGCCAATGGAAGTGCCGCTATTAGTTATAAGATGTGGGTTATTCAGACACCCGGATTGAATGACCCTGATACTTTCACTTTTAAAACTGCATAAGATTATGGTGAAGATAAACGGAAGTAGTTTTGCATTACAATATAAAAGAACAACGGGAAGACCTATTGATTCCACTGAAACCTTCAAGACATTGGAGGATGCGACATCGTATGCCCGCAATACGGACGCGGAAGAGTATTTCCCGTATGCCGGTCAGATTATTTCTGTCGAAAAAGGCGAAGGCGTGTATAAACTGGTGAAGGATGATACTATATCTGAAGAAGACGGTAGAAAGCATTATCGATTATCTCCAATTATTACGGAAGAAGAATCCGGGAACAAATATCTTAGCAAGATAGAGGATGATGAAGCTAGAGGGTTGATAACTTTCCTTGCTGGTATTAATGTTAAGATCAAGGCTGTTATTCAGAAATTGATAGCCGAAGACGCAACTTTCTCAAAGGAAATATCATCAAAAGACTACGTGCAGAACCTCCTAGGCTGGCTGATTACTCCCGAAGGCCATATTGACGCAAAGGCTTTGCGGCTGCGTGATTTCTTGGAAGTACCGGAGTTGCGGTATAACCGTGTGTCTATTGTCTCCGGTGAAGAATGGAATGCTCCCGGCGGTGGTATCATTGAATCAGTAGATGTAGCGAACAAGACCGTTCATTTAAAGCTGGAACCTGGGGAGGTATCACAAGTAGAGGTTGATGATATTTGTAAGGGAGTATTCAATAACGATACCGGTTTTCAGACTGCGTATTTTCGGATTACAGAAAAGATAGACAACGCTTCCTTTAAATACGTCCTCCGTAGTGGATATACTTTTAATCCTTGTAAGGCGATGCACTTTGTCGCATACGGTAATTTCACTAACGCTGAGCGCCAAAAGTCATGTTACTCTACACAGAATTACATCCGCTTCCTTAAGGGTGTTAATAACTGGGAAATAACGAAGGACATGATAGCCATGCAGTTAGGCGATTTATCTAACCTGAAGCTATTTGGCATTGATATGTCCGGTCATAGCGCATATCTCAATAGAGTCTATATGACCGGAACTATCAGGCAGATATCCAGTGACGGTGTGACTGAGGCTCCCGTTCCGGTATTCAAGGGTAAATGGAAATCCGGCACATACTGGTACTACGATGAAGTGACTCATAACGGCAGTACATGGATATGTATTGAGTCTACTACTACGCAGGAACCGTCAGATTCTTCTACGGACTGGTTGAAATCTATATCTAAAGGGGAAGACGGAGCTTCAGGGAAAGGAGTAAAAAGTATCGTAGAGCAATATTATTTATCCACTTCTCAAACGTCACTAACAGGAGGAAGTTGGAGTACGACATCCCCAACTTGGGAAAAAGGCAAATATATCTGGATCCGTTCGGTTATTACTTATACTGACGATTCAACGACTACTACCGATCCAATTAGCGTAACCGGTGGAGCTGGCGAGAATGGGCTTGGTATTAAATCGGTTGATGTTTTCTATTATCTTTCTTCCTCTTCTAGCGAGTTAATCGGTGGAGAATGGAGTACTAATACACCTACTTGGGTTAATGGCAAGTATATATGGAGCAAGACAAAAACTACATATACAAACGACGCCTTTGTAGAAAGTAATCCTGCCTGTATTACAGGGGGAAAAGGCGAAGCAGGAAAGGACGGTAAAGGTGTACAGAGCGTTGATGTTCTTTATTATCTTTCCAGTTCTTCAACCTCCCTTTCCGGTGGTTCATGGTCTACGAACTCACCAACTTGGGTAGATGGGAAATACATTTGGAGTAAAACCAAAGTGGTCTATACAGACGGTTCGTCTATTGAAACCAATCCCGCTTGTATCACCGGGGGTAAAGGTAGTACTGGAGATAATGGTAGGGGAGTATCAAGCATTGTCGAAGAGTATTATCTATCTACTTCTTCTAATTCCTTGGTTGGTGGCTCTTGGAGTACAACACCTCCGACATGGGAAAATGGGAAATATATCTGGACTAGGTCAGTAATAACATATACAGATAGCGCATCAACGACAACCGATCCGATATGTGTGACGGGTGGTAAGGGGGCTACGGGAATTGGCGTTAAGAGTGTTTCCGAGCAATACTATTTGTCTACATCATATAGTACCACTACGGGTGGTTCATGGTCTACTACTGTTCCGGCATGGAAGGACGGTAAATATATCTGGACACGTTCCATTATAACTTATACAGACAATTCTTATACGGAAACTAACCCCGTATGTGTGACAGGCGGAAAGGGGCCTAGCGGGAACGATGGCGTAGGGATAAGTGCTGTTGATGTCTTATACTACCTTTCGACTTCTTCCAGTTCTTTGGTTGGTGGCTCTTGGTCTAGCACTTCTCCCACGTGGCAAAACGGCAAATACTTATGGTCTAAGACCAAGGTCACTTATACAGATAATTCTACATGGGAAAGCGATCCGGCTTGCATCACTGGAAGCCAAGGACAAACAGGATTACCCGGTGCTATGATTCGTCCACGAGGTAAATGGGATAAAAATACTGAGTATTATCATAATGATGCATTTGTAGATGTTGTAATATACGACGGCTTAAATTGGTTATGTAAGACAACTCATACGTCTACCTCTTCTTTCGATTCAACGAAATGGGAAGATTTCCACGATTTTGAAAACGTAGCTACCAACGTCCTTTTGGCTCAGAACGCAACTATTGATGTCCTCGGTACTTCGGGGATTTTTGTGGGTAATCTGGAGAAGACAGAGGGTTGGTTAATGACTGAAGGCTCTATCAAGCATAATCAGACAGGTGTTGAGTTAACTGCTGACGGAAAAATATCTCTTCCTGAAAGTGGGGGAATGACCGTAGGCGGAAAGACTTTCATAGAAGCCGGGAAGATAAAGACGGAGTTTATTAACGTTGATACTCTTGAAGTGACAAAATTAAAAGGGGCAACGGGTACTTTCAAAGAATTACAAGCTATTGATAATGCAGGCAAGATACAAGGCAAGATTTCTTTTAATACAGAAGGCTCTGGAGATAATGTTTCCTCTTCGTTTAATATTGATTTTTCAAAGACTTGGATTTCTGGGGATTTATACCAACAAGGGTACAATTCTGAGGAAGGTCGCTCATGGAGATTTTACACATCTGACTTGTGGTGCAGAGGGGAGTTCGGGCATAGAGTAATGACTACAATTAAAGTTTTTGCCAATAATGATTGGAATTTTTATGTTCACATCTATGGTTATGGATCAGATAATAATGTAGATAGATATCCTCAATCGGGACAACCTATAGATTGCATTGTTATGGAAGGAAATGGAAATTATGTTTTGCGTATTTGCGATTCTGCAACATTCAAGAAAGTGACGGTTGTTAATAGCTCTGATTATCCTAAAAGAGTGGTATATAATCAGCCTAGTTCTCTAACTTATACTATTGAACCTTGGAAGTTCGTAACATTTGTGACAGCTGATATTGCTAAGACTTCCCCACCATATTACGTTAATAACCTGTTTATTAAATAATTGTAACAATGAAAATAGATTTTAGAAAAATTGAAGTAAAGGATATCGAGGGAAAGGAGAATTCACTTGATATTTCAAAAATGTTAGGCAATGCGATTTACCAAAAGACTTCTGATTTAGGAGAATTGGAGCTTGCGCAAAACATTTATAAGAACGGTGAAGTGGAATTGTCTCCTGAACAGGCAGAACAAATCAAAGGGTATGTGAAAACAAACTTTGTAGCATTTGTTCAGGTAGCTGTCAACGAAGCTCTTTCAAAAGTTAATCAATAACTTAAAAAACAGATAAACCTATGATTTTACTAGTATTAATGTCATTCATCCTCATCGCCGGATATGTCTTTGCGATGATAAAGAAGGGTAAAGAAATCCCTTATTCAATCAGTGATACCTACTACGCTCTGACGCATAAGTTTTGGTTTACTCTTTGCATGGTCGGTTCCGGCGCATTGCTTCTTCCGGCTGCATTGGAAGCCAGTTCCGAGAACAGCCAGTTTCTTGTATTCCTTTCGGTTGTCGGGATGATTGTATTGGGTGTGTCTCCCAATTTCAAAGGAAGCCAGAAAACCGCCCACTGTATCGGTGCCGCCATGTCCTTAATCTTCTCCCAAATATGGGTAGGTTGTAATGCCTGGTATTGGCTCTTCTTATGGGTGGGACTTATTGCATATTTGGCTATCTCCATGAGTGAGAACTGGACGGGTAACTTCATTGCGACTCTTGTCAAAAGGGAGCCTATGTTCTGGATTGAGACAGTTTCGTTGTTAACCGTTTATCTGACTTGCTTGATATGAAGAAGAATACAAAAGAAGATATACAGGTATGGACCGCAGTAGGAATGTTGTTTGCAGGAGTCGGACTATCCGTTGCGGGTTTTGTTGTAGAGCCGTTAGGACAGATCCATGATAGCGTATTATGGTTTTTTGCTCAATGTCTGATATATGCTGGTAGTATATTTGGTATTGGCATCTATGTTAACGGTAAGTTTAACAGTTTAGTTGATAGACTGAATAATAAAGAAACAAAGAATGATGAGCTGGATAAGGGAAAGTAACCGTATGAAGCACTTGCTCTACGCTATTCCGGCAGGTGTACTTCTGACGATCTTGTTTGTCGCGGGGCTGGCTGCCGGCATGGAATTTAAAGACCGCGCATACGGGAATAAATGGGATTGGCTTGATATTGCTACTACATTAATAGGAGGAGTTATTGGTCAGGTGATCCAGGTTGTAGTATTAATATTGATTTTATAGGAGGAAAGATATATGGGAAAGTATTTCACGATAGCCGAAATGGTAAAGAGTGAAACGGCAGATAGGTGCGGCATTGACAATCGTCTGCCAAAATCATTAATATGTAATGTGAATGGTTTGATAGACAATGTTCTTGATCCTCTTCGTGAAGCCTATGGTAAGCCTGTTACTGTAACGAGTGGGTATCGTTGTGAGGTCTTGAATAAGGCCGTAGGAGGAAGTAAGACCAGTGAACATATGAAAGGAATGGCTGCTGATATAGTTGGTACCCCGAACACAAAGGAGGAAAACAAAAGGCTGTTCAATCTCATACAGGAGCTTGAAATTCCTTTTACACAGCTAATAGACGAGAAGAATTTCTCATGGGTTCACGTTAGCTATGATAGCTGCAATGTGAAAAAACAGGTTTTAAAATTATAATCAATAGGAGGAACGATCATGGCAACAATAAATTTGGAGTTCAAAAAGAACAGTAGCGTATGGTATGCAGAATTTCAGGTAAATTCTGATTTCAATATCCATTTGGAGCGTGCCGACTACGGTCGAGTGAGTATCCTTCAACGGACGACAAGTGAGGGGAATTTTGAGTCCGTTGTTTTGCCTGGAAGTCTTGCGTACAATGCAGGGACAACCATAGACTGTGATTTTTCAGCATTAGTTTATCCAAAGACAATTCGCGTCGAAAGTGACAGTGAGGTAACAAGTGGAATATTAACCGAATCCGGCAATGAAGCTTAACAAGTTGTCATTAAATACAATAGGGTTGAACCGTATCGGCTTGAATCGAATCGGTTCAACTTCCGTTGGTTCTTCTGTCACCGACCGTCCCTACATCTCTCCCGATGTATTGTCTTCCTTGGCAGGTGTATGGATAGCTGACGGCAAGAGCAACACTGATCCCGACCGCAATATCATCAAGAACAAGCTTCCTGGCAGGGGAGGGGATTTTGAGCTTCTCAACTTCGCGTATACGCTTAATAGCGGGTATGGGAAGTATGAAGAAGACTTTACAGCTTGGGGTAGAGACGCCAGTGAACTCTTAGATGTCCGCAGAGATAAAGTCATAATAAGCGATGTTGGAGGAATCAATTCTTATCGTATGATTATATGGAAAGGAAACACTCATACTAAAGCATTTAAGGCTAAAGTAACAGGTATTCCTCGTAATGGAAGATTGATATATTCGTATGCACAGAATGAAGGGGATGCTCTTACTAATATTAGTATTGATAATGACGGTGTTTACGAATTTCCATATAGCTATGGATTTACCAATGGTCATGGATTTTTGATTGATTCTGGTACAGAACTTGAAGATTGGATAGGTTGTACTATTGAATTTATCCCTTCTTTGCAAGGTTCACTATGTACTGACGGAGTCAACGACATGATTGTCAGTCAGAATCCTGTATCCGAGATGCTGGACGGAAGCAAGGAGTTAACGGTGGTGTCTATGATTCACCAGATATCACCAGTCCCTGATAGCTATGGATTTACTAATTATATAAGAGAAGGTTCTATATGGAGTAGAACCAATGTTAAGACTTCCGGTAAAACAGGTATATATGGATATAAGATATCTAAAGGTAATACAGAGGTGGGAGCAAGTAATCTAATCAACAATATACTTGGTGATAAGGCTGATTACGAAGCAATGGGTTATAATATAACTAATTATAGTGATATTAATTATAGTGTCGCTGGTTATATCAAGGACGGTAGCCCTACGGAAGTTTCCTCTGTCGCCTGGTACTGGACTTTCATCGCCAAACGAGCATTGACCACTGACGAAATTAATCAAGTAATAGCCTACTACAACTTGGACAAGTATGTTAAGCCTGATATTTACTACGATGTCAAGAAGCAAGGTCTTACTAACGATAATCATGCACAGTTTGGTGATAAACTGATTGATTATAGTGGTAATAGCCGAGACTTGCAGTTGTTCAATATTGGTTGGAATCCGGGAAGTGGGATTGGTAAATATGTTACTAATTTTGGTATTTGGTCAAAAGATGCAGAATCTAAAATAAGCTATAATAGTTATAGTTTTACCGTTAATGGTAGTTTAAAAAGAACTTGGTTAATGTGGTATGTAACTGAATTACCTAGTTTTAAGATAAAAGTATCTGGTATTAATTCTAATGGTTATGTAGACTATGGGTATTACGACAATGGTTCATTAAAAAACTTTCGATTAGATAAGGACGGAATACATACATTACCGCCCTCAGGAGCAAGTAGTAATGGTCACGGGTTTAAAGTTAATGACACTAGCTTAGATTGGACAGGGTTAGTTATTGAGCAAATTCCCGACTTCGCAGGTGCTCTTTGCTTTGACGGAGTAGATGACTATGGTCAGTTTGTAGGTGACTTGGGATTGAAGGATTACACTGTGGTTATTGATAGAGCATATCCAATAGTAAGTACTCCTCAGTTTACAGCTACAAGTGATGCTGCTGGTGAAAATGCTAATACTCCCTTCTTAGTAGAACATAGAAGCGTTAACGCAAATGAATCTACCTATTCCTATCTAGCTAATACTGCTATATCTATCAATAAGGAAAGAGAGATTTGTTATCAGTCAACATATCAGTATAAAGATACAGTTATTAATAAAGGTTCTTCTACTAGTTTAGGCACAGGATTAACAATCGCTAGGTATGGTATCAATAACGGTTATTCCGCTTTAGCGCTGTATTCCTTTATGCTTTTTCATTACTCTATGAGTAAATTCTTAATCGAGCGCCAGCTAAAGAAGCACAAACTAGGCACTCTGTATCCGGGCATGGTGGAGTTTAGACCAATAATTAGTGGTAGAACTGACTTGATAAAAGAAATAAAGTGGTATAGTGATAGTTGGAGCAAAAGAATTTATGTTGGCGATTATATTCCCAGAGGTGTTGATGTAACAGCCAATATATTGCTTAATGATAATACATCCGAATTAGTTAAAGCTACTTATGGTAATAATTACACCGAAGTCAGAAAACAAGCTAATTGGTCAGAAACAAATAATGAATGGGATTTGATAATCCATAATATCGGCAAATCTCCTCAGAAGATAGGTATCACGATTGACAAGTACATCAGATTTGAGGACATTGTTCAGCCGTATCCTGTTAAATTTAGATTTACAGATGTTGATAGTGGTCAAGTATATGATTGGGGTAGTAAGATTAAAGTTGGAAGTACTATAAAGATATTAAGTAATGTAGATATAGGTAATTATCTTTCTGACATATATACTATTACTGGTTATAAATATAATGGTAATATTTATTCTTATAATGAATTAAAAGAATTAACCTTTTTAATAACTAATCAACCACTAGAATTTGCTAGTCGGAAGACTTATAAACTTGGTGGCTATGAACCTAAAGTCATTCTTTATCCTGAACGTCTAAAATTGTCCAACGATACTTATAAACGTTTGGGTTATATTCCAGATTTAACAGGTAATGGTAATCATGGTGTATTTAACAATCTTGCTTTCACTGAGGAAAGTGGAGTAAACGAGGACGGAAGTGTGCATCTTGACGGTGTTGATGACTATATTAGTATTCCTACTTTGTCTAAGGGGGGTAAGCAAGTGTTGATGAAAGTGAATTGGAGTACTTTAAATGGATTTATATATGACCAAAGACCTGCTTCCGGAGATAAAACATTTGGTATATACACACAAGGTGATGTAATCGCTTATTCTCAACATAATAACGGTAATACTTATATTGACGGTATTATAAACAATAATATCATCGGTAGTAATTTATCAAAGATTACCCATAATATTGTAGCAACTTGTGATGTTGATAATTCAATAACTCCGTCAATAGGTAAACGTAGTTATTCAAATAGTTATTTCGCTCAAATGGCACTCTATGCCTTCATGCTGTTCGATGAAATCAGTACAGATGAAGGAATCAAGAATCTGAACGACATTGTAGGTATTGTTTCTAAAGTAGAACTTCCGCCTTATTATTGGGATACTTATGGTAAAACTAATACAGATGCGGATAGAGATGAAATAGTAAACCTTGCTAGCGATGAAGTGTCTATTCAGTATCCGACTGACTTCACAGATACTAGTGTATGGGAAGACATGGGTGCTGTTACATCTAGTACCATATTAACATTGACTACATGGGCAATGGGTGGAGATACCGGTATTGGTAACACTATTAAAGCTAAAGTTGCTACTCCTGCCATGAAGGTTAAATTTATAACTGACGGCAACGGTTATCTAGATTATATGTATAGCGGATATAATACTCTAGAATTACCTCGTGATGCCGGAGAATATGAAGTTGAACTTCCGGCTAGTACAATTGTAGACGGTTGGGGAGCAAGATTTAGCGGTTCTGGTAATGGTAGTTTTACCATTGAATTACTAGGTAACGAAGTAAGATTGGGAACTCTTAAGGTTATTAATTCTGCGTATGATGAAGATAGTGGATATGGAGGTGCAGGTCTTATTGTTAAGTTTTCTAAGGATTATCATGATAATGGTTTTTGGAAATTTGTAGAAAATAGATCTGAATTTAATGTTCTTAATAATGGCGATAGTGTAAATATTATAAATGCTAAATCAGTAGAAGCTTTATTCTACATGGCGGCAACAACCAAGAAAGCATTCTATAAAGTGACAGGCGTAAGCACTGGGAAGGGCATTAAGTTTGGGACGGATAATGTTTCTCCATGGGAAGGAGTGATTGCGGAAAAAGACGGTATTTATGAAGTTGATTGGTCATTGAATGTTCATACTGGAACTGGTGATTTATTAGCTCCTTGTATATTATCTAATGGCTGGTTAGGTGATTGTAATATTGTTATTGAGCAAGTTAAACAATATCCTAATGGCATTGCGTTAGACGGAGTAGATGATAGCTTGGTGAACACTGACATTCCTACATTTACGGATTTTACCGTTATTGCTAAGCGCATATTCTTAGGTGATCAACCTAATAATGTTGTCTTCTTATTCAAGGGAGATAAAGTATATGGCCAAGGAGTAGGTAATGCATTATTAATGGAATATCGTTATGATAATGGAACTTATGCTAATTACATATTCTCTAATGCTAATTCTATAACTCTAAATGAAGGTGATATTTCTTATGTAACTCCTACTGATTACAATGGTCAACAAATGAACTATGTTGTTAATACTGATAATAAAGGATTAGTAATAGGGCGTTCTAATGCTGTATATTGGAAAGGAGTATTCTACAAACTAATGCTCTACCCCAAGACCATAGATATACTGTCTATCAACATGCTTAAGAACCTATTTGAAAGAGACGAGATAATTGATTTGAATAACCCAATATTTAAAAAGTAAGAATTATGAAATACATTGTATTCCCAACAGTAAATCTTAACGAGATACCTCAGTCGGTATTGGACGAATTACACTTAGTCCCGAGAAAGAGCGTAGACGGTACTCAGGTGATTATGAAAGTCGATAATTACGAAAAAATGTTCCCGAGCGCTATGACTTTGCCGTTATTGGATGAGGAAACTCCACAAGAACCAGTCTATCCTTATCCGGTATATGAAGGCAAAGAACTTAATGAATTGCTGGGAAGTTCGGAATGGACCTCGAACGAAAGTATCCTATGAAGTACCTCCCTTGGATATTAGTCTGCCTGCTTATAGGTGTTCTCGTGTGGATGCGTTGTAATCCGCACGGGCCGTCACCGGCTTATATTAAAGGAGATACCGTACATATCCGGGACACAGTAAGAGACACAATCCTTAAGCCGGTAAAAGAGACTCTGAAACGTACCGATACGGTATATCTACCTATTCTGATAGATACAACGACTGACAGAACCGTAGAAGGGGATTCTATCCCGGTACTGATACCGATCACAAGCAAGGAGTATAAGACCGATGATTACCGGGCGGTAGTCAGTGGATATAATCCGACCCTTGACTTCATGGAAGTGTATAGAGACAATAAGATTGTTACTCTTACTCCTGTACAGAAAAGAAAACGCTGGGGATTGGGCTTGCAGGCAGGATATAGTTATCCGGGTGGTTTGTACTTCGGTGCCGGTGTGAGTTATAACTTGTTTATGTGGTAAATTACCGGAACTACTATCTTCACAGACCGTTTCCGGTATGAAAAGTTTAAGTTTTACTTACATAACAATTTCCAATGGAAAAATGTTTTAAAAGAAAGGAGGCTAAAATGAAACATTAATTATACTAAACACTAAGTTTATCCGGTAAGTAGAAGGCCGGTTATCATAACAAATGTAGCTCTTTTGGGGGCAGAGTAAAAAGAACCGGTGCACACTGGAATGTTGACCAGATTCTAGAGGCGACCAGAACGATGCCTTTTCCGCAAGGTACAACACCGTGGGATAAATACGTTGCCTTCAATTCATTCTATTCTGATATGTGTACGGTATACGATGAACCTTCTATTTTGAAAGCCGCCTATCGGTTCTACTTTGCCGATGAGGATGCTCCGGCCGGCAAGATATGGGAGTACATGACCGCAATGAACTATGAGGACTAACCTCGACATATTATTAGAGCAGGCAGATGACAGATATCATCATGATTTCTGTCATCTGCTTATGGTCCTGTTTTGGAACGCCTAGAAAAGGTTTTGGACTGGCTTATTCCTCTTGCGATTATTGCAAGGGTTATATCTTTGTGCTTGTCCCTGGCTATGTAGTCGGGGATTTTTTATACCTTTGCCGAAAACAAAGTTATTATGGCAGAGGAAAATAAATACAACCACGACTCGGTGAATGAGTTGTTGACATGGGCTAAGGATGTTCTTGACAACAAGAAATATCCTTCCGGAGAGTTCCAGTTGGATAAATGTGCGAAGATTCTCGACTGCGGTAAGTATCTGGATTCAATGATTTCGGTTATCTCTAGGAACTGGGAGAATTCTACTTTTCATCCTAGTATAGATCAGTTGAGGTTGTTTAAGGAAAAAATAGAGAAGATAGCCGGATAAAAATATCATCCTACTATGTTTATACTATGGAGAATGTTAAATATACGTATGCTTTTAATGAAAACAATAGCATTGTAACCATAGATGATGCTATAAAAAGCGAAGTTTACTTTTGTCCTCACTGCAAGGATATGATGATTGTTAAGGATGGCGTTATTAAAGTAAAACATTTTGCACATAAAAAACGAAATCTCACTTGTAATTATGAGTCATACCTGCACTCTTTGGCAAAAAAAAGAATCGAAGAATGGTTTAATTCGGACCGACCATTTAATATCTTAATCAACAACAAGGACAAATGCGAAAGATTTGAGAATTGTATATGGAATCATGATGAGATATTGTCTTCTGTTTATTGTGAAAAAGATCATGAATCCGTTTGGGATTTAAAACAGTATTACGATGTAATATCCCTTGAAAAATCATACAAAGGTTTCCGTGCTGATTTGTTACTTACTGATTCTCAAAATATACACGAACCGATTTTTATAGAGATTTGCGTATCACATGAATGTGAAAAGAAAAAAATAGAATCGGGAATACGTATTATTGAGATTCCATTGAAACATGAATATACATTGGATAGAATTATACAAGAAGGGATAATTCGTGAAAATATAAATGCACTATTATATAACTTTAAACATATAAGTGGCGCAGTTTTAACGTCGGGCTTAACACTCAATAAATTTGTGTTGCTAGAATCAAGACAAGGTTTTTGTCCAAGTGTTCGTTCGAATTGTAAAATATATACTCAAAGATGCCCTTCTTCTATATTTGAGATAACCTTCGATTTTCAAGCTAATCGTACTCGATGGGTAAACCCTTTTGTTTTTGGCTGGGCAATGGCATATGAGACATATAGGAACTGTGATAATGTAAGAAACTGTTTCCTGTGCAAATATTATAAACAAAATGTCTACCATGCTGAATGGTTCTGTTGTTTATATAAGAAATTTGGTCTTGAGAAATACTGTAAATCTAACCGAGCAATCGAGTGTAGTTATTTCTCCCCTAATTTACCTCTCATAAAAGAAAATATTGAAGATTCACGTTATATATCATATAATATTTGGAAGAAAGGTATGGATAATAAAGGAATAGATCATAACATAGAAAAGGTAGCCGAGTAAGCTACCTTTTTCTATGTTTTCATCATCATGATATCCGCCCTCATCTCTATATAGTCCTTATATTTGTCCGGGTTGTTCACGTAGTCGATTACCCTGTTTATGGCTATTTCCGCTTGCTTTTGCTTTACCTTCGTATAATATCGGATGATTCCTCGATTCTTGTCTGAATGACCAAGGCAATAATCTATCACCCCGTCTGGAATACCAAGTTCAGAGGCGAACTGGGCGAAAGTTTTACGGGCGGAATAAAAGCACAATGTCTGTTTGATTCCTAAGTGCTCTTTTAGTTCTCTCATACAAAGGTTTATATATTTTTGTAGATTTGAGTAGGTGTATGAATACCCCAATTCTAGTACCCCCTTTTTATTAATATATTTATTTATAATTGCTCTAGCTTCGTTATGTATTGGTATCGTTATCACTGATTTGCCCGTTTTGGCGCTTATGGTTTTACATCTTTTAAAGGAAAGAATGTCACTTGATAGATTAACGGTCAATAAATCTTTTAAGTTTATACCACACAAATAGAAAGAAAGTAGGAGCATGTCTTTGCCTAAATTCATTCGCTTTCCATTTACTTTTGTATTACGTATTCTTTGAAATTCTTCTATCGTTAAATCACATTCTTTAGGTTCGGCAGTAGGAATCTTCGTATAAGCGAATGGGTGAATATCCTGTTTGAGAGTACCTGTTTTAATTAACTCATTGATTCTAGCTTTTAAATGAGTTAGTCTTAACCCGATATTCCCGTTTGCATACCCTTTCTTTGTCATCCACTTTTTGAAATGCTCAATCATCAGTGTGTTGATAGCTGGAATAGGTATATCGCCTTCGGCTAAGGTAAAGATACGAATTGTTTCTTCATTCATCTTTGCATAACTTTCTCGACCTTCCTCCCGGAACTCACTAATTCGTTTCTTCCAAAACTCTAAAAATGATATATGGGATGGGCGTTCTTTAGAATTAATCATCTGCTTGATTTGAAGTGCAGAAAAATATTCAATGTTCTCGATTGCATCAAACTTCTCTTTGTATTGAGAGAAAACGAACTGGAGACGTTTGTTCATTATGCCTGCATCTTTCCGGTAAGCGACTTTACCGTTGTTGAATTCTGCAATATCATCTAACAGAAACTCTGTTTTGATGTAGGCACGTTCTTTCGGATCAATGAATAACCCTGAGGGTTAAATATATAAATTGTTATCTTTGTCTCCAA
>OGUL01001399.1_pt1 | contig 20550 bp, 17 predicted proteins | sample 1553651 | NCBI WGS metagenome assembly OGUL01 (sample SAMEA2580048, study PRJEB22360) | human gut metagenome | biome: human gut; feature: human-associated habitat; material: faeces | place: Denmark | collected 2008/2010
GATAGGGGTCTCCAAAACCTTTGGTGGGAGTTCGATTCTCTCATCCCCTGCTATTAATGAGTCGGTAGAACTTTAAAATTAAAGTTTTCCGGCTCTTTTTTGTTATGTTGAAAAAAATAAAAATTTTTTTAAATATTAAAACCAAATCTCTTTTTGCATCGTCTATAATATAGAAAAGGGGGAAAAAGTAACTATAAGAAGGCACTGAAATAAGTATCGACAGTGAGTACACAAGAATATGATGAAAAAATCATATAAATAAAAACAAAGGAGAGAAAAATTATGTTAAGAGAAAAAGTTGCAAAACTGACAAAGCTTCTGTTTGCAGGAGCAACAATGGCACTGTGTGTAGCAGCAGTCAATCCGGCAGTGCAGGTTCAGGCGGGAATGCTGGAAGAGAGTGAACCGAATAACAGACCTGGAACTGCAAATAGAATTTCTTTAAATACCTGGGTAACGGGAGAAATGACATATTATGATGAAGACTGGTTTCAGTTTACAATTCCAGCAGGAAGAGGTTATACATGGTTTCAGATAAAACCAACGATGAATAATGTTTATGATGATTCAAACTGGTCTATTACCTTAAAAGATTCGGATAATCATACATTATTAGATGGTGTGTCTGGTCATTCATTCAATACATTAAAATATGGATGGAAACCAGGAAAGTATTATGTACAGATACGACATAGTTATACTAGCGAAAAAGATGATTACATGTTTATAACTCGCTATACAAAATCCAGTGACTGGGAGGCAGAGAACTATTGGGGAAATAAAAAATATGGCGATCCCAATTATATATATGTAAATAAACAATACACAGGAAATATATATTGCAACAATGATACTGACTACTATCGCGTGAAATTAAACGGAACAAATAAAGTTTCATTGAAATTTGATATAGATGACAGTGTTTCTCATCCGGGAAGCTGGAGAATAGCGTTTGCTGAGTGTAAAAGCAGAAAACCATTAGGTGAGTATACGGTTAATTCAAATGATACAGTGACAATTCCCAAATGTACGGGAGATCTGATGATAGAAATTAAAAATGATGGTTATAATTCTGCAACAGGTCAGATCTACCACATTAAGGCATCCGTAAAAACAAACACAATTGAAACCCCAGCCGCAACAACAATCTCCTCAATCAAAGCCGGCAAGCGCCAGGCAACAGTTTACTGGAGAAAAGCCAACAATGCAACCGGTTACTATGTATACCGAAGCACAAATTCAAAGAGTGGATACAAAAAAATCGCAACAGTAACAGGAAAGACATACTACACAGACAAGAAATCCCTGACCAGCAAAAAAACATACTATTATAAAGTAGTTTCTATCCGTAAATCCGGTTCCAAGGTTTTGACAGCGAAATCTTCAGCTTGCAAGAGTGTAAAGATTAAATAAAATCGGATAGTGCTGTATAATGCCGGAACTTTTGTAACTGGGTTCCGGCATTATTAGTCAAGCGGATATTTGCAACTCTCGCAGGGGACTTCTTTAATTCGGTTAAACATTAAAATTATCAGAGAAGGAGATTATGAAAATGAATGAAATTAATAATATTTCTTCTGAAAAGAAGAAACTATCTGTTACAGTGAAAAATATAATACGAACACTGACATTTTGTTGCGTAATATTATTTTTTTGTCCGATGTTTATGGTTTCCTGTTCAGATTCAGACTGGGGTGTAGATACAGATCTGATAAAGGTATCAGCAGTAACAGCAATAAAAGGTATCTCAAGTTATGGTGAGACACTTGTATCTCCACAGCCTGTTATTGCATTATGTCTGTTGCTGCCTGTAGCTGTATTAGTGTTTCTTTTTATAAAGAAGTTTACAGATAAACAGACGTCAGCAGCTGTTTGTGGAATGACAGTGCTGGATCTTATTATATGGATCATTTTCAGAACATCTGCAAAGAAGTTTGCGGAGGATGCTCAGTGTCAGTTTAAAACAACAGGATGGTATGTCATCAATATAATAGCATTGCTTTTGATTCTTATATTTACAGTGTTAATACTGATAAATCGTTTACAGATGCAGACAGATTTAATGGATGTTTTTTCAAAAAAGGATATACATAATGCTATGGGGCAAATGTCAGATACAGTAGGGCATTTTTCCAATACAATGTCACAAATGGCGGGAAACGTAGCAGGTAATATTCGAAAAAGAACAATGAAAGAGGATATAATAGGTTATTGTGCAAAGTGCGGAAAACCGATTACATATGGACATAAATTCTGCATTTCATGCGGAACGCCTGTTCCGGAAAGTATGATTGCGGAAGCGGAAGCAGCGAGAAAAGCGGCAGAAGAAGCAAGAAGAGCAGAAGAAGCAAAGCGCGAGGCGGAAGCAGCAAGAAAAGCAGAAGAAGCAAAGCGCAAAGAGGAAGCAAGAAGGGAAGAAGCGAAACGTATAGCGGAAGAACAGAGAAAATCCGCGGAATCGGTAGCAAAAACAGAAGAAATTGCAGAAAAGCAGACGAAAATGGAAACAGAGGATAAGGTTGTAAAATGCCCTCAGTGTGGTGCAGAAATAGAAGCAAATGCGAAATTCTGTAAATTTTGCGGGTTCAAACAGTGGTAATTTCGGGTAAGGCAGAAATTATCATAGTGTGCGAAGAAAAATAGAATACAGATGAATGATAGCCCTGTGTATATGTTCAAAACATATCCAGGGCTATTGTGGATTTTTCAACCGAATCAAGTAAGTTCCCTGCCTCTATTGCGGAAAGCAATAAGCTGTGAGTGGGGACTTGATCGTGAATATTCGCCTGATTTTTAAGGCGTTAAAGTTACAGATTTTTCATAAAAATATAAAACCGGCAGTAACTCTGAATCGTCTATAAAGTAGAAAGGGGAGAAAAAGATATGACAGAACATGATATTGGAAAAATGATTACATGTACGATTGACAGCATGCCGGTTCCCTGGGAAAAACTGTGGACTGTGTTTCGAAAAATCCTTCAGTTGACACAGCGGGAAAATGAGAATAACATCATACAAAAAGAAGAAAATAGTGAAGTGGAAACAACGGGGGAAGAAGAATGAGATGCAGTAAATGTGGAAGTGAAATACCAGATCATGCAAATTTTTGCAGGAACTGTGGAAGTCCTACCAGAAACAATATGACATGGCTGGTTCAGCGGGCGAGGGCAAATGATCAGCAAGCGCTTGCGGAAATATATGAGATCAGCAGTACGGCAGTGTATAAAGCCATAAGAGTACTTATTAAAGATGAAGATACGGTTTATGATATTTTGCAGGATACCTATGTAAAAGCATTCACCAGACTTGATCAGCTGCAGGATGCAGAGAAACTGATCCCGTGGCTGAAAATGATCGCGAATAACCGTGCCAAAGACTGGCTGAAAAAATCAAAACCCGTATTTTTTACAGATATTTCCGGTACAGAAGAAGAGGACAATGTGTCTTTCGAGGAATCAATAGAAGATGTCCGTTCTGATATGAATCCGGAAATGTCTATGGATGAAAAAGAAGTTCGTCGTCTGGTAATGGAAATCCTGGATCAGCTTCCGGAAGATCAGCGAATCGTGATCGGTATGTTTTACTATGAAGAGATGCCGGTAAAGGATATTGCGGCGGCACTGGAAGTCAGTGAAAATACGGTTAAAAGCAGATTGTCTTATGGTCGTAAAAAAATAAAAGAACAGGTCCTGGATCTGGAAAAGCATGGAACCAAACTTTACAATGTCGCGCCGTTTGTATTCTTCCTGTATCTGCTTCGCAGAATGGATTCTGTGTCCGCAGAGCCGCTTGATCCAGATGCGTTGCAGGGAATCCTGAATTCCTGTTCTGGAGGAATATCCGGGAAACAACTTACATGGGGAAAACCCGATCCAGACAGTAATTTACAAAATGGCCAAAATGTTCAGGGAGGAACCGGTGCAGAAGGCAGTGCGGGTAACTCCTGGAATCGCACAGATGCATACGGAGATAATGGAAACAGCTGGAGTGATACAGGTATTTCAGAAAACAGAAGGAATCCGCAGAGCAGTACAGATGGATATGGAGATAACAGAAATAACTGGGGTAATACAGGTGCATCAGGAAATGAGAGAAAAAGATGGAATGGAGCCAACACAGCCGGCAATGACAGAAAAGCAGCCGGGGCTGCTGCAAAGGCTGGGACAGCTAAAACTGCAGGTGGTGCGGCAGCCAAATTTGCGGGAATTAAAATTGCGGCACTGATTCTGGCAGGATCTCTGGGTGCCGGAGGTATTACATATGGTATTGTGAGAAATGCGGATACCTTGCCGTTTGTCCATGAGCAGAAAGTTAAAGATACTTCTGATTCTGCAAAAGGAAAAACGTCTTCCGGTTCAGAGAAGAAATCGGGTACAAAAACGACAACAGGAACTGAAAAAACGACTGACACAAAGAACTCAGCAGATTCAAATACTGCATCCAACGCAGATAAAACTTCAAATACAAAGAAGTCTGCGGATTCAAACGGAACACAGCAGAATGCCCAGAATCCACAGACAGAATCCGCAGTCACACCAGAACCAACGGCCATACCGGAACCAACGGCCACACCAGTGCCGGCAGAAAATCCAAGTAATTATCAGGATATGCCGGAATATGCCAAATATGCATCTTTTATCCAGAATCTCTGTGCAAATACAGCTGGAACTACAGAGATAGCATTGTACGATATTGATGGGGATGGAATCCGGGAACTGATATTTTCTCATGGAACCTGTGAGGCAGACTGGATCAATGATGTTTACACTTTGGAAAATGATACAAATGTAATTTCTATTGGAAGTATCGGAAGCCATGTAGGACTTTATACGGCACCGGACGGAAATGGAATTTATTCTCAGTTTGGACATATGGGATACGAGAAAATAGATCGTTTTACCAAAAACGGAAATGCACTTAATGAGGAAAACATTGCGACCACAGATGTTGGCTCAGGAGAATACACAACCTTTGACAGAGAAATCAAATTAATTCCTGTTTCGGAACTTGGTGGCAGTCAGCAGGATCAGAGTGGAGATTCGCAGGAAACCGAGGGACTGGATCTGATTGCAGGAACGTGGTATAGCCAGGGCGGAGTGCCGTATCATTATAAAAAAATAATTTCAGGAAATGCAATAGAGGAATATGGACCTGAAGCAACAGAACCTTCAGACGAAGAAACGATCAGTGAGGTTATAAAGACAGATTATGGATATTTCTTCAGACTGGAGAATAATGGTCACGGATTTAATCCTGCTTATCGTTTGGAATTGAGCAATCCGGAAACGTTGATAGCTGTCGATACTGCAGATCCGTATAGTATGGACGGATACAGTGGCACAGACAGCCTTGTCAGGAATAAAGATTTTAACTAAATCAAGTAAGCCCCTGAGGGGATGCAAAAAGCAACAGGCAGCAGTTAAATTCAAAATCAAAAGGCACATACAGGGAAGATTCTCCCCTGATATGTGCTTTTTTCAAAAAATTTCTTTTTTCTTAAAACCAGCACATCATGCGGATCGTCTATAAAGTGAAGGAGGTAAAAAGATAAAATCCGGGAAGATACTTAAAAACCATAACTATAACAGAAAAAAGGAGCATTTTTATGAATAAGAAATGGAAAAGAACAACAGTACTTGGCGGGTTAGCAGTGATTGTGATGGTCATTTTGAGGAGAAGAAAAAAACAATTGAAATTGAGCGAAAACAATATTAAAATTGTACGTGAAAAGAAGAAAAAACGACAATAAAACAGAAAAATGAGGCATATTCGACAATATAAACGACATAATTGTAGAAACCCCAATTATGAAAAAAGTAAATTCGTAAGATATTTATAATATCATATAAGACTTGCTTCATTTAACCAAATCAAGAAAGTCCCCTGCGGGGTTGCGAAAAGCAATAAGCAGTGGGTGGGGACTTGTTAAACAGAATTTTTCATATAAAAATGAACGGAAGAACAACGGGAGGAGAAATATGAGGTGCGTGAAATGTGGACAGGAACTTCCCGATGATGCAAATTTTTGCAGAAGATGTGGAAGTCCTACCATAAGAAATATGTCTTACCTGGTTCAGAAGGCGAGGGAGAATGACCAGGAAGCGCTTACAGAAATATATAAGATCAGCAGTCCGGCAGTTTATAAAACGATACGGGTTTTAATCAAAGATGAAGATACAGTTTATGATATCCTGCAGGATACATATGTAAAGGCATTTACCAGGTTGAATCAGCTTCAGAATCCGGATAAACTGATTCCCTGGCTGAAAATGATTGCCAACAATCTTGCAAAAGATTGGCTGAAGAAATCAAAACCGGTGTTTTTTACAGATATATACGGTGGAGAAGAGCTAGAAGATATCCCTTTTGAGGAGTCCATAGAGGATGTCAGGTCAGAGCTGAATCCTGAGATGGCTATGGATCAGCAGGAAGCGAAGCGTCTTGTAATGGAGATTCTGGACCATCTGCCAGAAGATCAGCGAGTGGTTATCGGTATGTTTTATTACGAGGAGATGTCCGTGAAAGATATCGCGCAAACTCTCGGAGTCAGTGAAAATACCGTAAAAAGCCGACTGTCATATGGGCGCAGAAAAATAAAAGAGCAGGTCCTGGATCTGGAGAAACGTGGAACGAAACTTTACAGTGTTGCACCGTTTGTATTTTTCCTGTATCTGCTTGGAAAAGCCGACAAAGTATCAGCAGAACCGATGGCGCAGAAAGCTTTGCCGGATGTTATGCAATCCTATTTCAGGGAGATATCCGGACATACTGCATCTCAGGCAGGGGCTGCTGGAAGCAGTTGGGGAAATAGTAGCAGAAACCCAGGAACGGGAAGTCTTAACCCTGGTCAGGCCGGATCAACAGGAACACCGTCAGGGCCTGGATTGTCTGGACCGGGGCATGCAGGATCAAATGCAGGCGAATGGGCATCCAATGCGGCACATACAGCGGCCTCGACATCGTCAAAGGCAACAGGGACCATAGCAGGAACTGCTGCGAAACATGCAGGGGTGAAAATTGCGGCAGTGATCCTGGCTGGTTCTCTGGGGGCAGGCGGTATCACCTATGGAGTTGTAAGAAATATAGATAAACTGCCATTTGTTCATCAACAGGAAGAGGAAACGCAGGAAAAAGAAACAGCAGAGACTCAGAAAGAAAAAACGACGGAAGCTGAAGAAACTCCAAAAGTAACCCAGGCAGTACCCAGGACAGTGAAAGCCACCGGTAAGAAGGAAGAGAAGTCCTCTGAAAAAAAGGCGAAAAAGCTTTCAGAGGAAGAACTCTACCGGACATTTTATGACGGATATGTGAAGGAAGAAAACCTTCAGGTGCTCCAAGATGGTTATGTAGCGGATTATGATTTCAATACAGGTTATGCAAATGATCTGCTGTTAAGCGCTACGATGGAAGACTTTGGAGGAGGTGGAAATAAAGAACTGCTTCTGATCCGGACCAAGGCGAAGGAAAAAGATGAGAACAGCAGTAATTATACAGATGTAGAACGACCGTTATATATGGAACTTTATGGGATTGATGATCAAAAAGTAGTATTACGGAAGGAACTGGAAATCCCGAATACAGATCTGAATACCTATGAAGATAGCATTGAAGAGAAACTTGAACTGCGAAAAAAAGAAGGTTCCTATTATTTATACAGATCCGGACGATGGTCACCGGCTCATGGGGCAAGTGATTATCTGGACACTTTTATAAAAATGTCAGAGACCGACATGGTACAGGAGTGTAACCTCAGATGGTGTTTTGGAGCTACTTATGGAACATGCCAGATTAATGGACGGGATTTTTATACCGGTAATAAGGATTCGGATATGCAGCAGATTGAGAATCAGCTTGAAGTTTACGGGATGAATGGCGGTCAGGAATTAACAGGCCCCTATTTATTGGATTTTAACAGAGGGGCAGATCTGGACGCACAGACATACAGCCAGCGAGACAATGTAATATTACAGAACTGTTTCGCCACACAGCCTGCAGTTGTCTCAACGACATTTACTCCAATACCAACGATTGAAATACCGCAGGAAGAGACTGGGGGTACGGAGTATTATTCAACAAATCTGAGTCGTGAAACAGGAGGCCCAGATGGCAATAGTGGTTATTATGTACCAGGAACAACACAGGTAGAATATAATGCGGACAATGATACGCTTACATTTTATGCGTCATTTGTGAAGTCAAATGAAATCCCAATAGATTTTACGCAGGAGAATTTTGTTGAGTACGGGCAGAAAACGTTTCAATTAACAGCGGATACAAAGTATTATGGAAATGAGCAGGATGATTATTTCCCATGGACAAAAGAATCTGCGATACAAACGTGTGTATCTGTAGGTTACCTTGGAGTAGTTCTTAAAGTAACAGACGGAAAAGTTGAAACAATAACTTTTTATTCATAAAAACAAAAATTTTTTTCATCCCCCTAAAACCTTCCCCTTCCCTGAATCGTCTAATAATCAGAAAGGGGGGAAAACAGGCGGGGAATTGCAGCATACAGGGAAAGCTGCCAGAAGAGGATATGATAAAAAAATCATATACATTAAAAAAGAGAAAAGGAGAGAGAAACTATGGTATGTAAACATTGTGGAACTCAGAATCCGGACAGTTCTACATTCTGCCAGGGATGTGGAGCGAAACTTGGAGGCTCCGGTACAGCCGGAAGCAATGGCGCCGGAGGAAATAATTCTTATGGCGGAAACACAGCAGGCTTTAATGGAAGCACCGGAGGTTATGCAGGAAATAACGGAGGATTCCAGGGAGGCAATTACAATCAGAACAGTAATTTCAACAGATCACAGTTACCGAACACCGCTTCTATCCCGGAAGAATATCAGCCAATTTCCATGTGGGGATATTTTGGATATGAACTTCTGTTTTCTATCCCGCTGGTAGGATTTATCCTTCTTCTGGTATTTTCGTTTGGCGGAACAAAGAATAAGAACCTGAAGAATTTTGCCCGTTCTTATTTCTGCTTTATGATTGTGATCATTGTTCTTTCCATTATTTTCCTGGGAAGTACGATAGGCGCTGCATTGAGTTATATGTAATTAATATGAAATAATATAAAATCTGGTGTAATGTCGGTGGTTAACTGGAGGTGGGCGAATTCTCCTGTCTGCAAACCCCCGACATGTGCCAGATAAGATTTCCGTAGACAGAATAAAGGACACATACATATGAACGGTGAATTAAAAGATTTTGTCCTGAGAAAACAGGATGAACATACAAAAAACCTGGCATTATTTAAAACATTTGAAAGAATACGGTATTTTGGAAAAAACGTATTCATCATAGGCGGTATAGACGATCCGGATGACAGTGACTTAAGCGGACCAATTGAAAAGGTCATACATGTGGCTATCCTGCTGGCCTGTCTGTTACTGATCGGTGGAAAGTATTGGATCATAAAGGCACTTATCGTATATGCATTGATTCATTATATTCTGCAGAAACTGGGAAAATATTTCATTGATACTTATAAAGAAAAGCTGGATGAAATTGCAAAAGAATGTCAGGAAAGACTGAACAGTTTCTGTCAGGAACAATATCAGAAATATGAAATTGTATGGGGCAATGAATATGGTGAAATTTTATTTGATGGTCTGATGATAAAAAACGGATGTTTTGAAGCAGACCTGGGAGTGGAATGTGGCCCAATTGATATTTATTGCTTAAGTGATGCAGTTGCCGGTGAGCGATATAAAGCAGAAAAAGCACAGAAATATCCAAATGGAAATAATGTGTACATTGATATGAAAAAGAATATTGCATCAACAGAGTTTAATAAAAAAATGGGTGTTCTTACATTACCGGAAAAAGAACATGAATGCATGAAATTTTTATCGACATCCTGTCAGCTTGCTATCGTGCAGGCAGCAGGAAATAATATAGTGAGAGAAATCCATATCTGGCAGGGAAAACTTCATATAACGATGATGCAGGCTTTTGGGCGTGCGGATGTAAATATTGCAGTATATGCAGAAAATGCGATTGTAAATGCATTTGGAGCAGTTGAGTATTCCTGCAGCCAGATACAGCATCAGGAAGAACTGGTACGCTCCTGTTATCAAAGCTTAACTGAATAAACTGCGGAGCAGTTATTTGGCCATGCAGTGAATGCATATGATTTTATCTGCCTGATACAGGAAGTAAATACATGAATACAAAGCGGAATAAGAATAATATCTGCTTTATAAATAAAAGAAAAGGGAGGATCTATGATGTATTTTTTAATTATTGTCGCTGCGATCGCAGTATACGTTATCATGACAAGAAACAAATTTAATGAGCTTCAGCAGATGATCAAAAACGGAGTATCTGATATTGGAGTACAGAGTGAAGCATTGGACAGAACTCTGGATAAACTGATCGATATTGCCAGAAACGGTTATCAGAAAGAAATCGAAGGTATTGCACAGCTGACAGCAAAAGACAAACTTGACAGACTGTTATTCCTCGGACAGAAATATCCGGATCTGAAAAGTATTGGAGAATATTCCGCGATTGCCAGAAAGTCGGAAATGCTGGATAAGAACCTCACCGCAGCCCGTCAGCTGGTAAACGGAAATATCCGTGAATATAATACAGCGATCAATAACTTCCCTGGAACCATCGTTGCATCTATGTTTGGTTTCAAAGAAGAAGCGTTCATTGATGCGGAAAATTACGAAAAGAATAAATCACTTGAAAGAAGAAACCTGGATCTTACAAAATAATTTTGAACGAATCAATCAGTCAGACAGCGAATATGGATGCGTTTATATGTCTGACTGGCACAGGAGAGAAATATGAATTGCAAAAAGTGTGGTGCAGAAAATGTTGATGGCGCAAAATTTTGCTGCAAATGTGGAAGTCCGTTAGACACCCCTGAAAAGAACACAAAGATAAATTTTTCAGATATAAATGTAGAAAAAATATTATCCAATGATAAGATACCGAAACAGGTAAAGGACATTATAAATAAAATCATGCAGCTTCCCAGAAAGGTTCTGATTGGAGCAGTAGCAGGAATTGTTGTTCTGATCGTACTGATCGGAGCTGTTCGCAGTCACGGCAGGACAATAGATCTGAATAAATATCTGACCATTAATACCAGCGGTTATAATGGATATGGATCAGTCACGGCAGAGGTTGACTGGGATTCTTTTGAGGAAAAGTATGACTCTAAAATTTCATACAAAAAGAAAAACCTCCTGAATAAGCTGGAAAGGTTCTTATGGGATGACCGTTCTCCAATGAATTTTCTGGAAGGAAACGTAAGTGTAAGTATCGAGAATGATGGAACTTATTTTTCCAACGGAGATAAGGTGGCATATACATGGAATGTCAGTGATGATCTTCAGGGAGCTCTGAATTATAAGCTCAAATATAAAGATGGTACCATAAAGGTTTCCGGACTTGAAGATGCGAAAAAAGTTGATGTTTTTGACGATGTATCTGTGGATTTTGAAGGACAGGAACCGGAAGGCACGGCTACCATGACTTATCAGGGAAATGAACTGGATGATTCTTATTTTCAGTATGAGCCTTCAGAGGGCCTAAGTAATGGAGATAAAGTTACCGTAACACTGAGCGAGGAAGGAGTTGCAAGTCTGACCCGGGATTATGGTGAAGTGCCGGAAGAGACAGAGAAAGAATATACAGTTTCCGGTCTTGTATGTCCACTTAAGAGCCTGAATCAGATTGACGATGATTCCATGAAAACTTTAAAGAAGCAGGCAGAAGATGTTTACGCTTCTTATATGGGACAAAACTGGGATGAGACATCTACTCTGGAATCTCTTACATATCTTGGAGATTATCTGCTGACAGACAAAAATGACAGTGATGGAAATATTTTGTATCTGGTATATAAGGCAGAGATAAGAAGCCAGTATTCTGACGAAGAAGATGGTGATACAGATACTACTGATGATATTTACTGGTACATCAGCTACAGCAATGTGATGCTAAGTGACGAGGGCTTACAGCTGGATCTTGTGGATTACAGAACGCCAGGCGAAACTACGGAAGTAGAAGGCAAGGGATATAACTGGAGTTATTATGGATATGATTCTCTGGATTCTCTCTATAAAGATGTAGTCACATCAAATATGGATGTATATAATCATGAAGATAACGTAGAAGACAAATAACAGACAAAAATCAGGGGATTGCTTAAATGCAATCCCCTGAAATCGTATATATTGAAAATTATTTCGCTTCTGTCTCAGCGCCTTCAGCATCCTCGTCTTCTTCAGGAGTAGCTTCGTACTCACCGATGTGAACAACAACCGCATCCTCAGGTGTGATGAAATGAACCTGTTTGCCTTCCGGAATCGGGAGATCTTTTACATGGATGTCACGGACATCAGCAGGATAGCCATTGAAGTCGATGACGATGGTATCCAGCAGGTTGGCTGGATCTGCTTTATAGTGGATTTCCTCCATCTCCTGTTCAACAATACCCTGAACCAGTTCTGTATGCTCCAGTTTGACAGCTACGGTTGTGGATACTTTTTCACCAGCAACCAGTGCCTGGAAGTCCAGAGCCATCAGCTGTTTCTCAATTGGATTATAATCGATATTCTTTACCAGGGCATCTACTTTTTCGCCTTCGATGTCCAGATAAATCTGAGTTCCTTCTTTATTTGCTTTAATGAATTTCGCAGCCTCGGCAGCGTCAAACTGAAGTGCTACCGGCTCTTTCATTTCTTTTCCACTAAGAATTCCTGTGACGTAACCCTCACGTCTTAATTTTTTAGCCTTTACATTTGGGTTTCTCTTCTCTGCTTTCAATGTGATCATGTCAAATTCCTCCTCCTGATGCATGGATTCCGGTAATGTTGCTGTTCGCGCTGTTCGCAGTAACACGAATTCTGCATTTCTTTTTTGACTGTGATTATTATAGCACTTCTCGACCGAAGTGGCTAACAAAAAGTTAGAAAATTTAAGAGAAATATTTTGTATTGTTTGACTTATACACGAAACTTCAATAGTAAAATTAGACAAAAACATAGCTGAGATTTGAGATTTTACAGAAAAAATTAAAACAACATGAAAAATTGCACAAATCAAGCGGCGATGAAAGCCCCAAAATTGCCATTTATTTTGTATAGAAATGAGTGATGAATACAAAATCTGATTTATTTTCTGACCCAGGAATGGAAAAATGAGGCGAGAGTCCATGTTTCGGACATGATTGGCGAGAATTGTTCTAATTAATGCAATAGACCAGTACAGATCAGGAACAGGATTCTGAAGAATACGGTCGAAATTTTACCCAGGAGAAAGAATTTAACGGAATTGCATATAATTTCCGAAATAATTTAACACACAATTCACAAACCCTTAGCGCAACTACGATATCTGAATATCCGGAAAACTTCTATACTAAGAACCATGCGAGCGAGGAGAGAAGAGAAAGGAGATAAGTGATGTCAGAAATTGCACTTAGAAATGTATGTAAGCAATTTGATTCGGAACATTACGGTGTAAAGGATTTTAATCTTGATATACATGACAAGGAATTTGTAATCTTCGTAGGTCCGTCCGGATGCGGAAAATCCACAACTTTGCGGATTATTGCAGGCCTGGAGGAAATCACAGACGGTGAACTGTGGATCGACGGAGAACTTTCCAATTATCTGGAACCAAAGGAAAGAGGAATGTCCATGGTGTTCCAGAACTATGCCTTATATCCAAACATGACTGTTTATGGAAATATGGCATACGCCCTGAAGATCCGCAAAATGCCAAAAGATGAGATCGATAAAAAAGTCCACGAGGTGGCAAAGATCCTGGAGATCGAGCAGCTTCTTGACCGGAAACCGGCAGCTCTTTCCGGTGGTCAGAAACAGAGAGTTGCCATCGGAAGTGCCATTATCCGGAAGCCGAAAGCTTTCCTGATGGATGAGCCTCTTTCCAACCTGGATGCGAAACTCCGTGCACAGATGCGTGTGGAGCTTGTGAAATTACATAAACAGCTGGATACCACCATTATTTACGTAACACACGACCAGACAGAGGCCATGACTCTTGGGACTAAGATCGTGGTCATGAAAGACGGCCTGATCCAGCAGGTGGGTGCACCACAGAGTATTTATGACAATCCGGTAAATCTTTTTGTAGCAGGCTTCCTTGGTTCCCCGTCCATGAACTTTTTCCAGTGTACAGTGAAAGCAGAAGAAAACAACCGTACAGCCCTTCTTCTGGATGATGCAAAAACTGTGAAAAAAGTTTATCTGGATGGCACCAGAGGAAAACAGATCGCAGACAGATATAACGGCAGACACGTGATCCTGGGAATCCGTCCGGAAGATATCTACGAACTTGAAGAGGCGAAAAAACTCGGAATTGAAAATGACAGCGTAGATGTGGACGAACCTGTAGTAAACCGGGAAATGCTTGGAGCGGAAGTGATCCTCTATTTTGATGAGCAGGGCAAAACCCTGGCAGTCCGCCTGAATCCGGAAAACCAGACCAAGGTCGGCGAAAAAGTTTCCTTATATTTTGACATGGATAAAGCCCATGTGTTTGATCCGGAAACCGAAGAGAATCTTTTTTACAGGGAGGAAAAATAATCATGGGAAACAACAGCAAAAGTAAGATCACACCGTACTTATACCTGGTACCCTGTATGCTGATCTTCGGAATTTTCCTGTTTTATCCGTTTGTAAAAACAATCTATTTAAGTCTTTACAAAACAAACAAAATGGGACAGGCAAAACTGTACGTTGGCCTGGACAACTATAAGGAACTGCTTCAGTCCGCATCCTTTATCAACAGTCTGAAAGTGACACTGATCTTTGTTCTGATCGTGGTGATCGGCGGCATGCTTCTTGGCCTGATCGCTGCAGTACTCTGTAACAAAGCATTTCCGGGAATCCGGGTGTTCAGTACTTCCTATGCGCTTCCAATGGCCATCGCATCCAGCTCTGCGGCAATGATCTTCCAGATCATGCTTCATCCGGCAGTTGGTATTGTAAACAAGCTTCTGGGACTTGATATCAACTGGCTGAACGATCCGAAGACCGCACTGATCTGTGTGGCAATTCTTACAGCCTGGCTGAACAGCGGAATCAATTTCCTGTATTTTTCCGCAGGTCTTGGAAACATTGACGAGACCATTTATGAGAGAGCTTCTGTAGATGGAGCCAGCAGTGTGCAGCAGTTTTTCAGCCTGACACTTCCAGGGCTTTCTCCGATCATGTTTTATACACTGGTAGTAAATATTATTCAGGCCTTCCAGTCTTTTGGACAGATCAAGATCCTCACAGAAGGCGGACCTAATGAATCCACCAATGTTATTGTCTATTCCATTTACAGGGACGCATTTTTCAACTACCGGTTCGGAAGTGCGGCAGCCCAGTCTGTAATCCTGTTTATAATCATTATGATCATCACACTGATCATGTTCCGTATTGAAAAGAAGGGAGTAAATTACTGATGAGTCAGATGGAAAATGTGGCAGTTCCCGCTGTGGGAAATCTGTCAAAAGAAGAACTTCTGAAGCTGAAAGAAGCCATGAATGCAAAAGCACTCACAAAGAGAAGAGCAAGAACCGCCCTTCGTGTGGCTGCCAATGTGGTGTTCGCGATTCTGATCCTGCTTCCTTTGCTTTATGCGATCAGTATTGCGCTGATGCCTTCCAATGAACTGTTTACAACAGAGTTGAATCTCTTTCCTAAAAATCCGACCTTTTCCAACTTTATCAATGCATTCCGTACCGTTCCGCTTCTCCGTTTCATTTTGAATTCCTTTATCATGGCGGGATGCATTACCATCGGACAGATCATTACCTGTTCTCTTGCTGCTTTTGCGTTTTCTTTCCTGGAATTCAAAGGAAAAGGTATTCTCTTCATGGTTGTGATGGCGACTATGATGGTTCCAGGAGAGGCAACGATCATTTCCAACTACCTGACCGTATCAAGCTGGGGCATGCTGGATACTTACCAGGTGCTGATCGTGCCTTATCTTACATCTGCAATGGGAATTTTCCTGTTCCGTCAGTTTTACATGACTTTCCCGATCTCACTGTATGAATCGGCAAAACTTGACGGCTGCAGCAATCTGAAGTTTATCGTAAAGATTCTGCTTCCGCTGACAAAATCCGCCATCGGAGCCATGGCAGTGTACACCTTCATCAATGCATGGAACATGTACATGTGGCCACTTCTTGTGACAGGTTCCAACAATATGCGAACCGTTCAGATCGGCATCAGCATGCTGGACAGCGTAGATTCCCAGTCCATCACCCTGATGATCGCAGGTGTTGTCATGATCATCATCCCGTCCATTTCCATCTTTATCATTGGACAGAAACAGCTGATCCGTGGAATGTTCTCCGGAGCAGTCAAAGGCTGATACCGGAGAGAACAATAAACCCGGAGCACTTTTTCCACAGGGGAAAAGATATTGCAGTGCTGCAAGGCCTGCAGTTCATCTTATATAGAAAGAAGAAAGAAAAAGAGAAAATTTTTCAAGAGGAGAAAAAAGTTATGAAGAAAAAAATCATCGCAGCATTTCTTACCGCAGCAATGACGATCGGGTCACTTTCCGGAGTGACTGTATTCGCCGCAGATGCCGGCACAGATGAAAACGTGGAGATGGCAGATGCTTCCGATGTAGACGGAACAACCATTACTTTCTGGCATTCCATGGGTGGTGTCAATGGCGAGGCGATTGATACACTGGTAAAAAAATTCAACGATGAGAACAAATATGGAATTACGGTAGATGCTCAGTATCAGGGCGAGTATGATGATTCCCTGAACAAACTGAAAAGTGCACAGATCGGAAACATGGGTGCGGATCTTGTACAGGTATATGAGATCGGAACAAGATTTATGATCGATTCCGGATGGATCGTTCCCATGCAGCAGATGGTAGACGCAGACAATTATGATGTATCTGAGATTGAGCCGAACCTGGCTGCTTACTACACTATCGACAATGAGCTTTATTCCATGCCGTTCAACTCATCCACACCGATCATGTATTACAATAAGGATATGTTTGACAAAGCAGGTATCACAGAAGTTCCGGACAGCCTGGAAGGAATCGGCGAGATCGGACAGGATCTTCTGGACAAAGGCGGCGCAGGTGAAGTAATGTCTCTTGGAATCTACGGATGGTTCTTCGAGCAGTTCATCGGAAAACAGGGCCTTGAATATGCAAACAACGGAAACGGAAGAAAAGACGCAGCTACTGCTGTAGCATTCGATGAGAACGGTGCTGCAAAGAACATCCTTACCGCATGGAAAGACCTTAACGACAAAGGTTTCGCACCGATCGTTGGAAAAGGCGGCGATGCAGGACTTGCAGATTTCTCCGCAGGAAAAGCAGCTATCACACTTGGTTCCACAGCTTCCCTGAAACAGATCCTTCAGGATGTAAACGGAAAATTTGAGGTTGGTACCGCATATTTCCCGAAGATCAAATCCAGCGACGAGGGTGGTGTTTCCATCGGTGGTGCATCTCTCTGGGCATTGAACAACAACGATCCGAAAAAACTTCGTGCAACATGGGAATTTGTAAAATTCCTTATTTCTCCGGAATCTCAGGCTTACTGGAACGCACAGACCGGATACTTCCCTGTAACTGTAAAAGCTCAGGACGAACAGGTATTCAAGGACAATGTTGAGAAATATCCACAGTTCCAGACAGCGATTGACCAGCTTCATGATTCTTCCGCAGACTATGTAGGTGCTCTGTTAAGCGTATTCCCGGAGGCGAGAGCTACTGTGGAATCCGAGATCGAGAGCATGCTCAACGGAAAAGAAGATGTGGATACAGCTGTGAAGAACATGGCAGATTCCATCAACAAATCCATCGAAGAGTATAATCTGGTGAATGAATAATTGCAAAAAGCGCGGAAATTGAAAAAGAAAAATAAATATTAACAGTCAAAAATCCCTGGAAAAATTCCGGGGATTTTTGCCATATTTACAGAGAAAAACGGTGCGAACGGAAAATATCAGAATAAAAATCAGAGGAATCTCTGGACGTAAGAGTATATATTGGCTATAATGGTATGGTTAATAACAACTCCTAAGGAAGGGAGAAAAAATCTGTGAACAGAAGTAAAAGAGAAGATTATAAAAGATTTGTGGTGTTTTGTCTGGCGAGTCTGATCATTATTGCGCAGACAGCAATCTTTGCTTATGTGTGGTATGATTTTTACAGCAGCCTGATCCTGAAACCATTCTGGAGAAAAGGTAACTGGGTGCTGATCCTGATCTATGCACTGATCTATCTGATGTTTGCCAAGCTTTACGGAGGATTGAAGGTAGGCTATCTGAAAAGGATCGACGTGTTTTATTCGCTGACTTTGGCAAGTATCTGTACCAATGTTGTAACGTATTTTCAGATCACTCTGATCAACCGCTGGTTCCTTGCAGCCGGTCCTATCATAGAAATGACGCTGGTCCAGATTGTAGTAACCATCCTCTGGATCTGGGGAAGCCGCTTTATTTATTCCAGACTGTACGGAGCCAGAAGACTTCTGGTTATCTACGGTGACCGTGATCCCGGAGATGTCATCCACAAGATGAACACCCGAAAGGATAAATACGATATCAGCGGCAAGGTACACATCCGCGAAGGAGAAGAGAAGATCCACGCCATGATGGAAGATTATGAAGGCGTGATCATCTGGGATCTTCCGTCCCAGATCCGAAACAAGTATCTGAAATACTGTTTCTCTCATTCCATCCGCTGTTACATGAGCCCGAAGATTTCTGATATCATTCTGTTGGGAACGGACCGGATCCACCTGTTTGATACCCCGCTTCTGATGTGCAGAAACCAGGGACTTTCCATGGAGCAGCGCGCAGCGAAGAGACTTCTGGATATTGTTGTTTCCGGCCTTGGAATTATTGTATCTTCCCCGATCATGCTGATCATTGCCATTGCGGTGAAAGCCTATGATGGCGGCCCGGTATTTTATCTTCAGGATCGTCTCACTTATAGGGGAAAAGAGTTCCGTATCCGGAAATTCCGAAGCATGTGTGTGGATTCCGAGAAGAACGGAGCACGTCTTGCATCCAAACATGACTCCCGTATCACACCGGTGGGACATGTTCTCCGTAACCTGCATCTGGATGAACTTCCGCAGCTGTTTAATGTATTTGCGGGAGATATGTCTCTGGTAGGCCCACGCCCGGAACGAGATGTGATCATGCAGGAATACGAGCAGGAGATCCCGGAATTCCATTACCGTCTTAAGGTAAAAGCAGGACTGACCGGTTATGCACAGGTCTATGGCAAATATAACACCACACCGTACGACAAGCTGAAACTGGACCTGTTCTATATTGAGAATTATTCATTCCTTCTGGACATCAAGCTTCTGTTTATGACTGTGAAGATCTTTTTCCAGAAAGAAGTATCCGAAGGTGTGGATGACGATCAGAAGAATGCCCTGAAAGATTCACAGGATAAATAGGAAATAATACGAAATCAAAAAGTGCGTGTCAGGCTGGTTCTGGCGCGCATTTTGTAAATAAAGAAAAGGGAGGTCGTTTTTATGGAAAAACCACTGGTTTCTGTGATCATGCCGGTTTATAACGGTGAGAAATATATTGGAAAAGCAATCGAGTCCGTGCTGGCACAGAACGTTCCAACAGAACTTCTTGTCATTGATGACTGCTCCACAGACAAAACAGAACTTACCGTAATGAAATATATGGACAGCGGAAATATCCGTTATATCCGAAATAAAGAAAATATGGGAGCCGCCCGTTCCAGAAACCGGGGAGTAAAAGCTTCAAAAGGAAAATACATTGCCTTTCTGGATGCGGATGACTGGTGGGAAAAGGGCAAGCTGGAAGCACAGGTAAAGACGATGGAGCTTACCGGATGTGATATCTGTTCTACCGGGAGAGAGCTGATGCAGCCGAATGGACACACCACAGGGAAATACATCCCGGTAAAAGAACGTATTACCTATCATGATCTTCTGAAACATAACAGCATTAACTGCTCGTCTGTGCTTCTTAAGAGAGAAGATGCCCTTGCGTTTCCGATGACTCACGATGACAGTCACGAAGACTATATTACCTGGCTGAAGATCCTTCGGAGAGGCGGTTTTGCAGTGGGGATCAATAAACCGTATCTGAAGTACCGGCTCAGCGAAGGGGGAAAATCCAGAAACAAACTGAAATCTGCCGCAATGACTTATCAGGTGTATCGTTATGTCGGATATGGACGTCTGAAAAGCCTGCTCTTTTTTATTTCCTATGCAGTTCACGGAGTATGGAAATACCGTTAAAAACAGGGATTACAGGGAAAAAATATCGTCCTGTATAGTTTTGGAAATGGAGAATAATTGTGGCAAATATTAATTTTTTATTTCCAAATTCATAAAGGTATGTTATTATTTATTCATACTTTCATCAAAATTAAGTAAGAATCTCTGACCTGATGAAGGAACAGAGGGAATTATCAGTAAGAATATTACAAGGTGGAAACAAATGAAACAGAGAACGGATAGCCAGGGAGTTCCGTATTCTTACCTGGTCGATAACATTAAAGTAGTACTGATCTTTCTTG
>OGUL01001435.1_pt1 | contig 20103 bp, 14 predicted proteins | sample 1553651 | NCBI WGS metagenome assembly OGUL01 (sample SAMEA2580048, study PRJEB22360) | human gut metagenome | biome: human gut; feature: human-associated habitat; material: faeces | place: Denmark | collected 2008/2010
TGGCGGCTAATATGCTTGCTTCATATTATGAGAAAGAAGAAAATAGCGATGATTTGTTTGGCGGTTTGCGGATCAGCAGAGCAATCACATATAGAGACCATTTAAACCAATATGATGTTATCAAAATCAATATGCAGGAATTCCTGAGCGTTACCAACAGTGTAGATGAGATGCTGGGACGATTGAAGCGGTATTTACTGTTTGATTTGTTAGATGCTTATGGAAATCTGCACTTTCGGGATTCTGAAGATTTGATACAGGTGATGAAGGATATTTTTGCAAAAACAAAATGCCCTTTTGTGATTTTGATCGATGAGTGGGATTGTCTTTTCCGGGAATACAAGAAGGATAGAGAGGCACAGAAGAAGTATCTTGATTTTTTGAGAGTGTGGCTGAAGGATCAGGATTATGTTGCGCTGGCATATATGACAGGAATTTTGCCCATAAAAAAATATGGTTCTCATTCCGCTTTGAATATGTTCACAGAGTATTCTATGACAAATCCCCGTGAGATGGCTGAATTCTTTGGTTTTACAGAAGATGAAGTAAAAATGTTGTGTGCCCGGTACAAGAGAAGCTTTGAGGAAACAAAGGCCTGGTATGATGGCTACGAACTGATAACAGTAGAAGAGAATCAGAAAAAGATTTATTCCATGTATAGCCCGAAATCTGTAGTGGATGCAATGCTCAGTGGGGTGTTTGATAATTACTGGAATCAGACAGAAACCTATGAAGCACTTAAAACTTATATTAGATTGAATTATGATGGCCTAAAAGATTCTGTCATAAAAATGCTTGGAGGCGATAAGGTACAGATTAACACGGGAACTTTTTCGAATGATATGGCGACTTTTCAGGGAAAAGATGATGTATTGACCCTTCTGGTCCACCTTGGCTATTTGAGCTATCATTGGCCGGATAAAACTGTCTATATTCCCAATAAAGAAGTATCTCAGGAATATATAAATGCAATCAGCACTATGGAGTGGCCTGAGGTTATTGACTCTGTAGAAAATTCTAGAAAGCTGCTGGAAGCTTTGTGGAGAATGGACAGTGATACAGTGGCAAAGGGAATCGATAAAGTGCATCAGGAAGTATCTATCTTACAGTATAATGATGAGAATTCTTTGAGCTGTACGATCAATCTGGCATTTTATTTTGCAAGAGAGTACTATACAGTTATTCGAGAACTGCCAAGCGGGAAAGGGTTTGCAGATATTTGCTTTCTTCCCAGAAAGCTTCATCTGGACAAACCTGCAGCCATAATTGAACTTAAATGGAATAAAAATGCTTCCGGAGCAATTGCCCAGATTAAGAGACAGCAGTATAGTGAGGTGCTAAAAGATTATCATGGGGATTTGCTGCTGGCAGGTATTAATTACGATAAGAAGACGAAACTGCATGAGTGTGTGATTGAGAAATTTCAGAAATATTAAAATTCCTGGATTTACAGTATTTTATCATTATCGGAGTTAGAGGATTTCAAGTAAACATAGCGAGGAGAAACTATGATGAAAAATACATTTAATGCTATGCTGAAAAATAGACCCAAAGGTCAAAAAGTGAATGAAATATATCTTTTCAGATTAATGGCAAGGTATCTCAATCAGACGGCGATAAAGTGCACATTTGTGAAACAGATTCATGCTCAATATTATGTGAGTTATAATTCAAATATTTTACATGGACAGTCTAAAAGAGTTGAATTAGGGGATTTACAAATTTTTACATATGATAGAAGTAAAAAAGAATTAAGAATTTGCACATTGCAGGCTAAATATGAAAAGAATATTTTTCGACATCATCCGAGTATTGTATTAAATGTATTTCAATGGGAATTATTAAAAGATAGACCTCTCGTACAGGCTATTTCTAAAAAATATCCTGTTCCTTCTAATATACTTAATTTTAATTTTGCTTATAAAAGTATAAGTGCGTACGGAATATTTTTTTTAGAGAATGCAATTGGCAATGTGGATTTTCTATATACAATTCCAGAGTTTTTAAGTAGTAAGAGACCGCTTATAAACTTATCTCGGAGAAGGAATAAAAGAACTTTTCAATTTAATTGTCCCCGAAAGTATGGTAACGGAAATGAAAAGCATGTTTCTGGTAACATGAATATGTTTGAAAAAGATCTGTTGCAATGTAAAATAGGAGCTCCGGTTATAAAGAAAGATGATTTGAAACTAATAATAACACTCTTGAAATACATGAATGTTCAGGTAAAGAAAGAAAACGATGAACAAAATGCAATTGATCTTATACTGGCGGAATATAAGGATATTTCTGACGATATAGTTATTGATGATACTGTAGACATAGGGTGGTCGCCAGCTATGGTTGTTGTAACGGATTCATTACTATATACCTCACAAGTATTCCAAAGATATGGAGAAATTGAGCCATATCGACGACCTAAAGTGCGCTCTTGACGATTTTGCCTTTCATCAAAAAACTTCGAAGAGTACGAAATCAATTAATTACTTTGCTACCGCCCAGTACTCGTTGGGCGGTAGTGGCGTATATAGAGAATTTTGTTTTTTTTCTATTTATACTGGACTTTATTTGGAAGCGGCTGCTTATTTGTAGCGATGCGTGGGCAGAAAATATCCCTGGCGGGGAGTATGATTTGGTAAAATTACCACTGCCCGGCTCTTGTGGGCGAGTTTCGTTTTTCTATTCCGAAGCGCTTTAAGGACAGGGTAATTACACCAATCCATGGAGTTGAAATGTATAGTTGCATGCAGTACCTGCACAGTATATCTGGAATGTGACAAATACAGAGCAAAAAATCTCGAAATTTTTAGATAAAAACAGACAGATAAAACTTGTGAAGCTCCTGTTTCCGTGCTATTATGAGCATAGAAATTTGAAGCAGCAAACAGCTGCGAAAATAAAGGAAAGATGTGAGAGAAAATGAAGGAAACAATACAGGACGTACTTCAGCTGATTTTACAGGCCGATGATATCAAATATGTAAAAAATAGCGGTATATTAAATTATGGACTGGATTTGAAACAGGTGGTGGAACGTGAAATTGAATTGTCTGTTTGCAAGGGTGATAAGGAAATATTGCTTGCGATGAATTATGACATAGAGCAATGCTCTGTTCAATTTCAGATTGTAGACTGCACGGAGGAAGAGGAGAAGAAGATTATAGATCTGGATTTTGCTTTAAACGGTGCCGAAACTGCGGTGGATTTTACACAAGCGCTTAATTTATATTTGTTAAGTATCGGTTATATTGATGAAGGCGACCTGGAAGAGTATCGTCAGAAGGTCAGCCGCCTGAGCTGAGGATAATATGTGAGGCGAAAATCAGTAACAATGAAAAAACAGCTCCCTGCGTGGTCAGAGAGCTGTTTTTTATTATACACCAGGATTATTTAACTGTAACGGTGATATATTTGTTTACTGTCTTGTAGTTTTTAGCTTTAACAGTAACTTTTACCTGATAGGTACCTTTCTTGGTTCCCTTAGCAACTACGATCTTACCGTTTTTGTTAACTTTGATCTTGGAGTTGTTTGTTGTGTAAGAAATTTTACCAGTTTTCTTAGTTACTTTGATAGCTTTCTTAAGAGTCTTGCTGCTCTTCTTAACTGCAGAAGCCTTTACAGTATACTTGTCAGTAGACTTTAAGGTAACCTTCTGAGTTTTAGCTTTGATCTTGTAAGTAAGAGTCTGTGTATATCCGGCATATTTTCCTTTACCGATGATGGTAACTTTGTATGTTCCGGCATTCTTACATGTTTTAACTTTTACTGTGTAGTATTTAGCTTTGATTGTTTTTCCAGCTTCATTCTTAACTACAACCTTTGGCTGCTGTTTCTTACCAGTGTAAGTTACAGTTTTCTTGGTAAGAGAAGCATTGAAAGATGTTTTTACAGGTGAATCTGCTGCAAAAACAGTAGTGCTGATGAGAAGCATCATTACTGCAGCCAGGATGGTTACAGCTACTTTTTTGAATGATTTCATTGGTAACACCCTCTATTTCTTAATTTAATGTATTTAATAAACGGTCTCCCCACGCAGACCCGTTTATCCGGGAGTTGGATTGCTGTGAATAAAGTTCACAGCCGGTAAAGATAGTACAAACGGTTAGTTTCCGGTAGAATTCTTATCTGTGGCAGCGGAGTCAGAGCTGTTTTTCTTATCCTTAGGCTCATAGCCATAGCCGTATCCATAACCATAACCGTATTTTCCATAGCCATACTTGCCATAAGCACGTCCCTTTACATCGGCACGGTTCAGGACTGTACCCAGGAGCTTGCAGCCAGACTGCTGGATCTCATAAAGAGACTGCTTGATCAGAGTACGCGGTGTAGTACCGGCACGTACAACCAGAACTGCGCCGTCGCACAGAGAAGCGATAAGTGCTCCATCTGCTACACTGCCAAGCGGCGGGGAATCTATAATAACAAAACGATAATTCTCTGAAAGAGTATTCAGAAGCTCTTTGAAACGAACGTCTTCCAGAAGAGCGGAAGGATTCTCAAGGAGCTGTGTACACGGAACCATATAGCCGTTTGGAATATTGGTACTATATACAACGTCTTCATATTCTGCCATACCGGAAAGATAATGGTTCAGTCCCATAGTAGTGTCATCGTCATAGTCCATCTGAAAACGTGTTTTCATAACGGATTTACGAAGGTCAACGTCTACCAGAACAGTGGGAAATCCTGCTTCTGCAAGCATTTTCCACAGGTAGGAGGAAATGGTACTCTTACCTTCATTAGGCTGGCAGCTGGTCAAAAGGATCTTGCGGGTATTTTTACCGCAGAATTTAATATTAATACGAAGTCGGTTCATCGCTTCGGAAACTGCATAGGGCAGCTCCGGAAGGTTTACATTAAGCTGGTTCATTATTTCTTACGACCTCTCTTTCTGCCGCGTCTGCGGTGCTGCTCCTCATCCAGATCGATTACCTGATCGCTGTCAGGGATAGTGGTAAGAGGTACCAGCCCAAAATATTTTTCCATATCATCTGCAGTATGGATGGTGTCATCCATCAGATATTTTACAATAAAGAATGCTGCACAGATGAGAAGTCCAAGCAGAGCACCGATCATGGTGAACTTGGTATAGCTTGGAGCTACTTTACTCTCAGGAAGCTTGGCATGCTGTGCCAGATTCGGAGCAAGTGTGCTCATGGTATCCGGGAGATAATCAATGGCTTCCTCAGCCATAGTTTCAGCCAGATCCATAGCCATCTGCGGATCGGTAGAAGTAGCGGTGATCTCCAGAATACGGGTATCGCTTGGGTTGTTCAGTGAAAAAGCTTTAGCCAGTTCATCGGATGTGGCATCCAGATTCAGACGGTCAATGACACGGTTCAGTACCGGATAGCTGAGCATCAGCTGTTCATAGTCTGCAGTCAGGGAAGTACCAAGATTCAGGTCACTTAAATTGACTACAGAATCGTCTGAGGCAGATACTACGTAAAGCTTGGCCGTGGATTCATAGGTAGGTGCGATAAAGAAAAAGGAATACGCACCCAGAAGTACAGCGCCTGCAATAAGACTGATCAGCAGATAACGCCATTTGTCTAACAAGACGTAGCCTAGATCCACAAGGTCGATTTCCACCTCGTCGTTTGTGAGTTCTTCGTTCATGTCGGGTCTCCTTAATTTTGTTTATTGTAGCTGTTTAGAATCTTCTCTTCTACGATTTATTTTCTAACAGGAAAATTATTTCTTTTCCTTATAAAAAAGCGAAAGGATCGCTTCCTGAAGGCTGTCCGGATCAGGAGTGAAAGTCTGCCAGCCATCCTCGTCGAAGTCTGCAGTGCCTTCTATGGATATTTTCTCCTCCTCTTTCTCATCGGAAAGAAGAAGGGCAAGACGGGAAAACTTCTTGGCACTGATGTTGGTAGTCATGTAGTCCTCAAGTGCATGATAAAGATCCAGCGGGAACGTCTTATCTTCACTGCATTTCGCCTGGAAAACAGGCTTGAAAGCTTCCTCGTACTGGGCCTGACGGCTCATCCGGTTCTCGTTCAGTCCGTCGGCAACGGTCTTGCGCTCACGGATGAAGCGCTCAGCGTCCTTACCGTGCAGAGTTACGGTCTGTCCCTTGATCAGTGTGTCACTGTCCGGGAAATCATCCTCGATGGTGACGGTGACACCGCCAACCATATCATTTACCACTTCGATGGCGCTCATGTTTACCATTGCAAAGCCATCGATCTTGTGACCTCCAAGGAGCGTGGAAACTGCATCCACAGTATTCTCTGCACGGGTCTCATGATCCAGGCTCATGGCGTGTGCCAGGGAAATCTGGCATTCTGTGGTATCTATGTAAGAGCCGTCATCTGCAAGGCTCTTCACCGGAGTCATGGTGTTCCGGTCGATGGTGAGAAACTTGCAGGTGTCTGTGCTTCTGTCGCGGACAAGCACAAGCAGCACATCACACTGACCGGTGCCGTCGTATTCCTTGATCTCGGTTACCTTATCCGGAGAATCAATTCCGGCGAAAAGGTAAGTCTCAAGATTCCCTTTCGGAACATAGGTAACACCTTTATAAGTAATCTGGTCAGTATCCTGTGTGGAAGAGGATGCACTCCGGTTCACAGCATGGCTGTTGGCAGAAGTGAGAACACCTGCAGCTGAGCCTATGCCAAGAACGCCGGCGGCAAGTCCTATGGCGAGATATTTTATTTTTTTATTTTTATTCTGTCTGGAAATTTGATTATGACGCATTGATTCCTTTCTGCAGACCGAGGTATACTTCGCAGCTGTTCACTGGTAATGCTCCCCAAAATATCTTGCAGAACATTACCAGTGAACAGTACCTGTAAACCATCACTCTGAAAATTACATATTGACAAAACTCAGAATCTGTTATTTACTTCACATTATAAAATATCATATTGTATAAATATTATATGATACCACCACAATATGTACTGATTTTATCACGGTTTGGGGTGGATATCAACCCGCTCTGTCATTTTTTGTCAAAAATGAGTGACGAAAAAATCGTTTTCCTCTGGGATTTTTTGTGCTATACTTATACAACGTATAGATTTCAGAGGAAATTTACTGGAGGAAAAAATGGAAAATCGCGAACGATATAAGAGACTGATCATGTTTTTGGCGTCTGCGGTGATCATAGCTATTGAAACATTGCTTTTCGCCTATATCTGGTATAAATTTTATGCCCACAAGGAGGTCATCGGCAGACGCTTTGACAGAGGTAATCAGGTTGTTATTGGTCTGTATGTGCTGATGATATACTTCTTTTATAAAATTTACGGTGGTTTTAAGGTGGGTTATCTGCGGGTATTTGAAGTAATCTATTCCCAGATCCTGTCTGTGTGCTGCGTGAATTTTATTACCTATTTACAGTTGTGCCTGATCGGCCGCTGGCGTCTGGGAGAGCATCTGACACCTATGCTGGCTATGACGGGGATTGACCTGGTGATCGTTGTTATATGGGTGGTTGGTATGCGTTATGTGTACACCAGACTGTATCCGCCCAGACAGATGCTGATGATTTATGGCGGACGTAATCCGGGAGATTTAAGGAATAAGTTTGAGACCAGAGAGGATAAATATGCCATTAAAGAGATGGCATCCCTTTCCCTTGGCCTTGACGTGATCAAGGAGAAGATCAACGGATATAAAGCAGTTGTGATCGGGGATATCCCGTCCCACGAACGAAATCTTCTCCTGAAATACTGCTTTGAGAAGGATATCCGCTGTTATTCTATTCCGAAGCTTTCTGATATTATGCTCCGGAATGCAGACGATATTCATTTATTTGATACCACGCTTCTTCTTTCCAGAAACCTGCGTCTGACAGCAGAGCAGCTGTTTTTCAAAAGAATTGTGGATATTATATTTTCCCTGGCAGGGCTGGTGATCGCATCTCCGTTTATGATTCTGATCGCACTTGCTATTAAGCTTTATGATGGCGGTCCTGTTTTTTATAAGCAGCCGCGTCTTACGAAGGATAAGCAGATCTTTATGATCCTGAAATTCAGAAGCATGAAAATGGACTCTGAAGTGAAGGGTGCCCAGCTGGCGAAGAAAGAGGATGACAGGATCACACCGGTCGGGAAGCTTATCCGCCGGATCCATTTCGATGAGCTGCCACAGATTTTTAATATCCTGAAAGGTGATATGTCTCTGGTAGGCCCAAGACCGGAGCGGCCGGAAATTGCTGCACTGTATAGCGAGAGGATCCCTGAATTTGATTACCGCCTGAAAGTGAAGGCCGGACTTACCGGTTATGCCCAGGTTTATGGTAAATACAACACGACACCTTATGATAAGCTGAAACTGGATCTCACCTATATTGAGACCTATTCTCTGAAGCTGGATCTGAAGCTTTTGATGCTTACCTTCAAAATCCTTTTCCAGAAGGAAAATACAGAAGGGGTTGAGGCATGGCAGAAGACAGCTGGCCAGGAGAAAAACGAGGAGAATGATTAAGACTGAGACTGAGGAGGAAATTTTATGTGTGGAATTGTTGGTTATGTAGGAGATGAACAGGCGGCACCGATTTTGCTGACAGGCCTTTCCAAGCTGGAGTACAGAGGCTATGATTCAGCCGGTATCGCAGTTCGAAACGAGGCAGCTGATAAGATCGCAATCGTAAAGGCGAAAGGGCGTCTGAAAACTTTGATCGAGAAGACAGACGGCGGTTCAGCCGTACCGGGTACCTGCGGTATCGGTCATACCCGCTGGGCGACTCATGGAGAGCCTTCTGAGACAAATGCCCATCCTCATTGTACAGATGATAAGTCCGTAGTACTTGTTCATAATGGAATTATCGAGAATTATCAGGAGCTGAAGGCGAAGCTTCTTCGTTCCGGTTATACGTTCTATTCACAGACAGATACAGAAGTGGCTGTGAAGCTGGTAGATTACTACTATAAGAAAACCGGAACCCCGTTGGAAGCAATCTCCAGAGCAATGCTCCGTATCCGCGGTTCTTATGCATTTGGTGTTATTTTCAAGGACTATCCGGGCAAACTATTTGCAGCCCGCAAGGACAGTCCGCTGATCATTGGAAAGAGCGAGAACGGAAGCCTTATCGCTTCTGATGTTCCTGCGATCCTGGATCAGACCAGAAGAGTTTATTATATTGGCAATCTTGAAATTGCGGAGCTTTCCCGTGATGAGATCCATTTCTACAATATCGACCGTGAAGAGATTGAGAAAGACGTTGTGGAGATCCAGTGGGATGCAGCTGCTGCTGAGAAGGGCGGCTATGAGCACTTTATGCTGAAAGAGATCCATGAGCAGCCGAAGGCTGTTCAGGACACCATTGGCGCTTATGTAAAAGAGGGACACATTGATTTTTCTGAGACAGGGCTTACAGATGAGAAGCTGGCTTCTCTTAAGAGAATCTATATCATCGCCTGCGGTTCTGCTTACCATGTTGGTATGGTTGGCAAATATGTGATCGAATCCATGGCGAAGATCCCGGTTGAGGTGGATGTGGCTTCTGAGTTCCGTTACCGTGATCCGATCCTTGTGGAGGATTCCATGGTGGTTATTATTTCCCAGTCTGGAGAGACCGCAGACAGCCTGGCTGCCCTTCGTCTTGCCAGAGATAGAAATGTTCCGGTACTTAGCGTAGTCAATGTTGTAGGCTCCAGTATTGCAAGAGAGAGCGATTATACGTTATATACTTATGCGGGACCTGAGATTTCTGTTGCCACCACCAAGGCTTACAGCACCCAGCTGATCGCCATGTATCTGCTGGCTATTCAGAGCGCTTTTGTCCAGGGAAAGCTTGAGGAGGGAAAAGTGACCCGTCTGCTTGCTGAGATGGAGACCCTGCCGGACAAGATCAGCCGTGTTCTGGATGATAAGGAGCGTATCCAGTGGTTTGCAAGCAAGTATGCAAATGCCCATGATATTTTCTTCATCGGACGAGGAATTGACTATGCCATCAGCATGGAAGGAAGCCTGAAGATGAAGGAGATCAGTTACATTCATTCTGAGGCTTACGCAGCAGGTGAGCTGAAGCACGGAACGATCAGCCTTGTAGAGGATGGTACTCTGGTGATCGGTGTGATGACGCAGAAGGATCTTTTTGAGAAGACACTGAGCAATATGGTTGAGGTAAAGAGCCGTGGTGCTTATCTGATGGGACTGACCAGCTATGGCAATTACAGTATTGAGGATACCGCTGATTTCTCCGTATATGTTCCCAAGACGGAGAAGTATTTCACAACCAGCCTTGCAATTGTTCCGCTGCAGCTGATGGGATATTATGTCAGCGTAGCGAAGGGCCTGGATGTGGACAAGCCGAGAAACCTGGCAAAATCTGTTACTGTAGAATAATGTTATTAAATTACTGAATTATATTTCTGAACAACAGGAAAAAGACAATATTGTTATAAACGTAAACATGGCGCGGAGAAGTGGTTTCTTCGCGCTGTTTATTTGGAAAGGAAATAGTGGGATTGTTCGAACAAAATGGGGCGTGGAAAAGATATGGAAGAAAAAAGGTACAGAATCATAGGTACTGCCGGACATATTGATCATGGTAAAACCTGGCTGGTCAAGGCGCTGACAGGCACGGATACGGATCGCCTGGCAGAGGAAAAAAGGCGGGGGATTACAATTGAAAATGGTTTTGCGTTTCTGAAATTTCCGGATGGCAGGGAAGCAGGGATTATTGACGTGCCAGGTCATGAAAAATTTATAAAGAATATGCTGGCCGGAGCTGGCGGAATTGACATTGCCATGGTAGTGATCGCAGCGGATGAGGGAGTAATGCCTCAGACCAGGGAACATCTGGCAATACTTTCCCTGCTTGGTATTCAAAAGGGTGTGCTTGTGCTCACCAAAGGTGACCTGGAATGGAAAAAGGGACTTGACCAGGAAATCAGGGAATTTGCAGAGGGAACGTTTCTGGAAAATGCGGATGTGGTAGTGACCAGTGCTGTGGATGGGCGTGGGATTGAGGAACTGCGCAGGGTGTTGTGGAAACTGTGCACAGCCGGAAAAAACACGGGAAATCAGAAGCCTTCCCAAAAAGAAGGTGACAGCTGCACAGGCAGAATGGGGACAAAAGCATCTGCGTTTCGCCTGCCCATAGATCGTGTATTTTCTCTAAAGGGTTTTGGAACTGTAGTGACCGGGACGCTGCTTGATGGCAGTTTAGGCTTGAATTATGACGCCATGCTTTATCCCAGAGCTGAAAGGGTAAAAATTCGAGGGATTCAGGTGCATGGTCAGGAAGTATCCGAAGCTGTTCCGGGACAGCGGGTGGCTGTAAATCTTCCGGGGATTGGAAAAGAGCAGATCTCCCGGGGAGAAATTCTGGCAGCAGCAGGAAGTATGGAAGGTACCATGATTGCAGGTGTACGGCTGCAGCTGTTGAAGTCAGGACAGCGTTCTTTAAAAAGCGGTACCCGTGTTCATCTTTATCATGGGGCAGCAGAACTGGTGTGTAAAATAATTTTGTTTGACAGAGAAGTGCTGAAGCCCGGTGAAGAGGCCGTAGTCCAGCTTCGGATGGAGCAGATGACGGCAATGAAAGCAGGGGATCATTTTGTTATAAGATTTTATTCGCCGGTAGAAACCATCGGCGGTGGAGTTGTGCTGAATCCCAATGGGGTAAAAAGGAAAAAAAGACAGAATGCAGATGCTGTTGTTCATTGTGCATGTACCGGAAAGGAAAGAAAAAAAGCACATGCTTCAGGAAAAATAACAGAAGAAATATGTGGGAATTCTGTCTTTTTGCAGCTGCAGGAATTATATCTGAAATCGGGCTTTAAGCCTCCGCTGACAGATGAAGTGAAGAAAGTATTTTCCGGTGAGCGGGATTTTTCAGAAGTGTTCTTTGCCATGGTGCGGGACGGTGTTCTTGTACGGTTTGACGAGAAGCATTATATGCACTGGGAAATACGGCAGAAAGCTCTGGATATGGCGTATCTGTTATATGAAGAAAAGGGTATGATCCAGACTGGAGAATTTCGTGACCGTCTGGGAATATCCCGTAAATGTGCGATCATACTGCTGGAGGGGTTTGACAGAGAGCGGATTACAGTTATGGAAAATGGAGGAAGAGTATTAAAACGAAACTTGCAGCAGGCAGACCGGTCTCAATGAGAAGAGTAAGAATGGAAAGCTGGGTACGTTTTTGGCGGGAACATATGGGAATCGAACCCATCCGGGACGGGATTAGCGCCCCACACTGGTTTTGAAGACCAGGAGGCACACCGGCACCTATCTGCTCCCAGTGAGAGTATAGCGGAGATTGGAAGCTTCGTCAACCACAGTCTTTGGGTCCGAAACCTTTCTTTGATTCCCTATTGACTAAGAGGGGGCAGATAAAGTAGAATAGTATTATTCGGGATAGTGTACCTTGTAGCCTTTTTCAAACATGCTCTGGTATGGCGGAGCTGTTGAACAGGGCTGTGTTTTGCGTATCCCGTTTATAATGGATGTTTTCACATTACCAGATTACAGTATTGAAGAATATCCGAAGAGGAGAAAAATATGGCAGAGACAGTTAGAGTTGTAGTAGATGCCATGGGCGGAGACAACGCTCCGGCAGAACCAGTGAAAGCAGCTGTAGAGGCTGTTGCCGAGAGGGAAGACATTGATGTGATCCTTACCGGCAGGCAGGATGTAATTGAGAAAGAGCTGAGTAAATTTCAGAATTACCCCAAGGAAAGAATCCAGATCGTGAATACCACAGAGGTGATCGAGACAGCAGAGCCTCCGGTTCTGGCAATCCGTAAGAAGAAAGATTCTTCCATTGTGGTAGGACTGAATCTTGTGAAGAAGCAGGAAGCAGAAGCATTTGTTTCCTCTGGAAGCTCAGGCGCTATTTTAGTAGGTGGTCAGGTGATCGTAGGAAGAAGCAAAGGAGTACAGCGTCCGCCGCTGGCACCCTTGATTCCTACCCAGAATGGTGTGTCACTTCTTATTGACTGCGGTGCGAACGTAGATGCCAGACCAGAGCATCTGGTACAGTTTGCGAAGATGGGTTCCATCTATATGGAAGACGTGGTTGGAATCAAGAACCCTCGTGTTGCCATTGTAAACATTGGTGCAGAGGAGGAGAAGGGAAATGCCCTTGTGAAGGAGACGTTCCCTCTTTTGAAGGAATGCCCGGGGATCAATTTTATTGGAAGTATTGAAGCAAGGGATATTCCGGCTGGTTATGCAGATGTGATTGTCTGCGAGGCTTTTGTCGGGAACGTGATCCTGAAGCTTTATGAAGGACTTGGAAGTACCTTTATGAAGATGCTTAAAACCGGCCTTATGAAAGACACCCGCAGCAAGGTTGGAGCTCTTCTGGTGAAACCGGCCGTCAAAGAAACCATGAAGGCATTTGATGCAAGTGAGTACGGCGGAGCTCCTCTTCTGGGTCTTAAGGGACTGGTTGTGAAGACACACGGCAGTGCCAGGGCGGTTGAAATCCGCCACGCTATTTTTCAGTGTGTTCAGTTCAGACAGCAGAAAATCAATGAGAAAATCGCTGCCCATATGGTGGAAGAGACACCAGAAAAAGCATGATCATCCATGCATTGCAGCAGACTCTTCGGCAAAGACCTGCCGGGGGTCTGCCAGCTAGTCAGAGGGAAGGAAGTTTATCATGGAAAAAAAGTTAAAAGCATTGGAGAACCGGATCGGTTATGAGTTCAGGAACAGAAACCTTCTGATCCTTGCACTGACACATAGTTCTTATGCCAACGAGAAGAAGCTTGGTAAGGCAGGCTGCAACGAGCGTCTGGAGTTTCTTGGAGATGCAGTTCTGGAGCTGATCAGCAGTGATTTTCTTTATAAGAAATTCACCCAGATTCCAGAGGGCGAATTGACCAAGAAGAGAGCCAGCCTGGTTTGCGAACCCAGTCTTGCTTATTGTGCAAGAGATTTCGGACTGCCGCAGTATCTGCTCCTTGGAAAAGGTGAGGACATGACTGGTGGAAGAAACCGTGACTCTATTGTTTCCGATGCAACAGAGGCTCTGCTTGGAGCTATCTATCTGGACGGTGGTTTTGCTAGCGCAAAGGAGTTTGTTCTGAAATTCATTCTGAACGATCTTGAGAACAAACAGCTCTTTTATGATAGCAAGACCATCCTGCAGGAAATCGTACAGGAGAAGGGAACCCATCTTGTGGAGTACCATCTGATAAAAGAAGAAGGCCCGGATCACAATAAAAGCTTTACCGTGGATGTGCTTGTCAGCGGTCATGTGATGGGTACCGGAGTAGGACATACCAAGAAAGCTGCCGAGCAGGAAGCTGCTTACCAGGCTATCCGGAAGATGAGAAAATAATAACAAGGGTTCGAATATATGTATTTAAAAAATATTGAAGTGCACGGGTTTAAGTCCTTTGCACAGAAAATCAATTTCGAATTTCATAATGGAATTACGGGAATCGTTGGCCCCAACGGCAGTGGAAAAAGCAACGTAGGTGATGCGGTCCGCTGGGTCCTTGGAGAACAGAGCGCCAAGCAGCTTCGAGGCGGAAACATGCAGGATGTTATTTTTTCCGGCACGGAGACCAGAAAGCCCCTTAGCTTTGCTTCTGTTGCCATTACTCTGGATAACAGCGACCACAAGCTTCCGGTTGATTTTAATGAGGTTACGGTTACCCGAAGACTTTACCGCTCCGGTGAAAGTGAATATCTTATTAATGGAAGTGCCTGTCGTCTGAAGGATATTAATGAGATGTTTTACGATACCGGTATTGGTAAAGAGGGCTATTCCATCATCGGGCAGGGACAGATCGATAAGATCTTAAGCGGTAAGCCGGAAGAGCGCCGTGAGCTTTTTGACGAAGCTGCCGGAATCGTAAAGTTTAAGCGAAGAAAGGCAACTACCATTAAGAAGCTGCAGGACGAGCAGGCGAACCTGGTGCGTGTTACCGATATTTTAAGTGAGCTTACCAGACAATTGGGCCCTTTGGAGCGCCAGTCCGAGACAGCCAGAATTTATCTTGCCAAAAGAGACACTTTGCGGGAACTGGATGTGAACAGTTTTCTTCTGGAAAACGAGGAGACCAGCCGTGAATTAAAAGAGCTGGATACCAAGAATACCCGGGCTGCTGAGGAGCTGGAGGAGAATCAGAAGGCCTACGAGCAGACGAAAGTGGAATATGATCGTCTGGAAGAGGAACTGGAACAGTTGAATTCCCAGATGGATCAGCTGCGTGAAGAGACGCAGAATAAGGCAATCCGCAGGCAGCAGCTGGATGGTGAGACCAAGGTACTTCGGGAACAGATTTTGTCCGGAGTGCAGAGTGAAGAGCATTACAAGAGCCGTCTGCAGTCCATTGAGGCGGATCTGAAGGAACGCCAGGAGTCTCTGGAGAGGCAGGAGGCGGAGAAATCCCAGCTCCATGCAGCTCTTCTGGAAGCAAGGAAGCGCCAGGAGGCAGAAGAGGACCGGATTTCCAATATTCAGGCACAGATCGAAGAGTGCTCCCAGGCAGTGGAGAATGGCAAGAACGAGATTATCGAGCTTCTCAATACCCGTGCCACTACCAAAGGAAAAGCCCAGCGTTTCGATACCATGATGGAGCAGATCGATATCCGTAAAGCGGGAATCAGTCAGAGACAGCTTCATTTGAAAACAGAGGAAGCCCAGCAGCAGAGTGAGCTGGAGAGGGCAAAGGAGAAGTTTCATGGAATTACCACACTTATCCAGGACATGAATGCAGAGTGTCAGCGCCTGGATAATGAAGTACATAAAATTACAGATGAATTAAAGAAACAGAACGGCCAGATGGAAATCGGCCAGAGCGCATATCACCGTGAGGCTTCCAGGCTGGAATCTTTGAAAAATATTACAGAGCGCTATGACGGATACGGAAACAGTATCCGCCGTGTAATGGAACAGAAGGACCGAGTACCGGGAATTAAGGGTGTTGTAGCAGATCTGATCCAGGTAAATAAGGAGTATGAGATCGCCATTGAGACGGCTCTTGGCGGAAGTATTCAGAACATTGTCACAGACAATGAACAGACTGCCAAGCACATGATTGAATTTCTGAAGAAAAACCGTTTCGGCCGTGCTACGTTCCTTCCACTTAACAGTATCAATACTAGAAGTGGTTTTACCCAGAGGGATGCGCTGCAGGAGCCGGGAGTGATCGGGCTTGCCAGTGAACTGGTAACTACAGGTCCGGAGTATGCCGGACTTGCTACTTATCTTCTGGGTCGTGTGCTTGTGGTGGATCACATTGACAATGCCATTGCCATTGCGCGAAAGTACCGGCACAGTCTTCGCATGGTAACTGTGGAGGGTGAATCCTTCAGTCCGGGCGGTTCTATGTCAGGTGGTTCTTTTAAGAATAACAGCAACCTTCTTGGCCGCCGCCGTGAGATCGAAGAACTGGAATCCAGTGTGAAGGCTCTTCGAAAAGACATGGATGACATGCAGACTGCTATTAATGATAATCGAAGCAAGCGCAATGTTATGCGTGACACCATTGCAGATCTGCAGGAAAAACTGCGTCAGCAGTATGTTGCCCAGAACACGGCGAAGATGAACATTAACCAGGTAGAAGCCAAAACAAAGGAAATCCAGGCTGGCTACGGAGAGATTCAGAGAGAGCAGATGGAAATCCGCCGTCAGATCGAGGAGGCAGAGGCTGATCACAGCAAGATTGCCGAAGAATTGAAGGCTTCTGAGCAGGATGAGAAAGAACTGGAGACTTTTATCCAGAATAAACAGGAAGAATTAGAGACCTGGAGGGCTTCTGAGCAGGAGGTTTCCAGAAAACTGGAGGCTCTTCGTCTGGAAGCAAGTACAGCCCAGCAGAAAGAAAGCTTCGCAGCAGAGACTCTGGGCCGTCTGACCCATGAGATGGAAGCTCTTCGCCAGGAGGAAGCAGATATTCATGAAACGCTGGAGCTTGGCGGCGAAGAGAATGAGAGAAAGCGCCAGTCTGTAGAGAACCTGGAGGCAGTGATCCGGACTTTGGAAGAGGATGAAACCAAGGCGAAGGCTCAGATGGAGAGCTGGCAGAGTGTGAAGGATGAAAAAAATGCCAGCCATAAGGCATTTTTTGAGAAGCGGGATCAGCTGTCCGGCAGGATTTCACTTCTGGACAAAGAGTGTTACCGTCTGAAAAGTCAGATCGAGAAGCTGGAAGAGCACAGGGAATCTCAGATTTCCTATATGTGGAATGAGTATGAGATCACCCCGAACAATGCCCTTCAGTACAAAAAAGAAGAGCTGAACGATCTGAAAGCCATGAAGAAAGAAATTGCCCAGGTGAAGGATGAAATCCGTAAGCTTGGTAACGTTAATGTAAATGCAATTGAGGAATATAAGGAGATTTCAGAGCGTCATGCTTTCCTTTCCGGACAGTATGAGGATCTGAAAACCGCAGAGGCACAGCTGGAGAACATTATCCAGGAACTGGATGAGGGAATGCGTAAACAGTTTACGGAGAAATTCCAGGATATCCAGAGAGAGTTTGACAAGGCTTTCAAGGAATTGTTTGGAGGCGGTAAGGGGACTCTGGAGCTTGAGGAAGACGTGGACATTCTGGAAGCAGGAATTCGTATTATTTCCCAGCCGCCAGGCAAAAAGCTTCAGAATATGATGCAGCTTTCCGGTGGTGAGAAGGCACTTACTGCAATCGCACTTTTGTTTGCAATCCAGAATCTGAAGCCGTCGCCATTCTGTCTTCTTGATGAGATCGAGGCGGCACTTGACGATTCGAATGTAGGCCGTTTCGCAGGCTATCTTCAGAAGTTGACGAAGAACACGCAATTTATTATAATAACACACAGGCGTGGTACTATGAATGCCGCAGACAGACTTTATGGTATTACCATGCAGGAGAAAGGCGTCTCCACGCTGGTTTCCGTTGATCTTGTGGAAAACCAGCTTACGCAGTAAAAGGAGGAGAGGAAATGGCAGAGGAAAAGAAGGGCTTTTTTAAAAGACTTGTCAGTGGCCTGACAAAAACAAGAGACAACATTGTGGCAGGATTCGATTCTCTTTTCACCGGCTATTCAACAATAGATGATGATTTTTATGAGGAACTGGAAGAAATCCTGATCATGGGTGACATTGGAATCAATGCCACCACAGCCATTCTGGACAAATTAAAAGACCAGGTGGAAATCCGAAATATCAGGGATCCCAAGGAGTGCAAGCAGCTTCTTATTGATACCATCAAGGAGCAGATGACGGTAGACAGCACAGAGTACGAGTTTGAAAACCGCAAATCCGTTATTCTTGTGATCGGTGTCAATGGTGTTGGAAAAACAACTTCCGTTGGAAAACTTGCCGGCAAGCTGAAGGACCAGGGCAAAAAGGTTATTCTTGGTGCTGCGGATACTTTCCGTGCAGCAGCAGGGGAACAGCTGACCCAGTGGGCGAACCGGGCAGGAGTGGAGATCATTGGCGGTCAGGATGGAGCAGACCCGGCATCAGTTGTCTATGATGCAGTGGCAGCAGCCAAGGCCCGCAATGCAGACGTTCTGATCTGTGATACCGCAGGAAGACTTCATAATAAGAAGAATCTTATGGAAGAGCTTCGCAAGATTTACCGCATTCTGGAGAAGGAATATCCGGAAGCGTATCTGGAAACTCTGGTGGTTCTGGATGGAACGACAGGACAGAACGCACTTGTGCAGGCAAGACAGTTTGCAGAGGTGGCAAATGTAACCGGTATCATTCTTACCAAGCTTGATGGTACAGCCAAGGGTGGTATTGCGGTGGCAATCCAGTCTGAGCTTGATATTCCGGTGAAATATATCGGCGTTGGTGAGAGCATTGACGATTTACAGAAATTCGATGCAAATTCTTTTGTGGATGCGTTGTTTGATATTCATCCGGATGAAAACTAACCCCACAAACTACAGGAGGAAAAATAAAAATGCTTACATTAGAGAGTTTTGAAGAAGCGGCAGAAATAGTTAAGCAGGTAACCCAGGAGACCAAGCTGGTGAAGAGCAGTTATTTCTCTGAACTCACTGGAAACAAGGTCTTCTTCAAACCAGAGAACATGCAGAGAACAGGTGCGTATAAGGTGCGTGGAGCTTATTATAAGATCAGTACTCTTTCCGACGAAGAGAGGGGCAAAGGCCTGATCACAGCTTCCGCTGGAAACCATGCACAGGGTGTGGCATATGCAGCACACAAGTACGGTGTGAAGGCCGTGATCGTAATGCCGACCACTACACCGCTTATTAAAGTAGAGCGTACAAAAGGGTATGGCGCAGAGGTTATTCTTCATGGTGATGTTTATGATGAGGCCTGTGCTTATGCGCTGGAGCTTGCTGAAGAAAAGGGCTATACCTTTATTCATCCTTTTGACGATCCTGCAGTTGCTACCGGACAGGGAACCATTGCTATGGAGATCATTCAGGAGCTTCCTCTTGTAGATTATATTCTGGTGCCAATCGGTGGAGGCGGACTTGCAACAGGTGTATCCACACTTGCCAAGCTTCTTAATCCTCATATTAAAGTAATCGGTGTAGAGCCGGCAGGTGCAGCCTGCATGAAGGCTTCTCTTGAGAAAGGGGAGGTTGTTACACTGCCCCATGTAAACACCATTGCAGATGGTACTGCAGTTCAGACTCCGGGCTCTCATATTTTCCCATATATCCAGGAGAATCTGGATGAAATCATCACGGTTGAGGATGATGAGCTGATCGTTGCATTCCTGGATATGGTAGAGAATCACAAGATGATCGTTGAGAATTCAGGACTTCTGACAGTGGCTGCGCTTCGTCATCTTGATTTCAAGAATAAAAAGGTTGTGTCCATTTTAAGTGGTGGAAATATGGATGTGATTACCATGTCTTCTGTAGTACAGCATGGTTTGATCCAGCGTGACAGAATCTTTACCGTATCTGTTCTTATCCCGGATAAGCCTGGTGAACTGGTACGTGTGGCTTCTATTATTGCTGAGAATCAGGGAAATGTTATCAAGCTGGATCATAACCAGTTTGTAAGCACAAACCGTAATGCCGCTGTAGAACTGAAAATCACTCTGGAGGCATTTGGTACAGATCATAAGAATCAGATCGTGAAAGCGCTGGAGACTGCCGGATGCAGACCGAAAGTAATTCGCGCAAGTCTGTAATTGAAAAATAGAAGCATTTCCCTACCTTGCAGTTAATAACTGAAGCAACATCACAAATGGTATGAAT
>OGUL01001440.1_pt1 | contig 20081 bp, 1 predicted proteins | sample 1553651 | NCBI WGS metagenome assembly OGUL01 (sample SAMEA2580048, study PRJEB22360) | human gut metagenome | biome: human gut; feature: human-associated habitat; material: faeces | place: Denmark | collected 2008/2010
TGCCCATGAGTACTCCCCCATCCTCGGGAGCGCTGACGGTGCAACGTTCATCATGCCGGGCACCAACCTGCAGCTGGGGGCCATCTGGAACCCCGACAACAACACTGAATACACGGTGAACCGCTACAAGATCGACGGCCAGGGCAACAAGGTGCTCGTTTCCACCGACAAGTTCACGGGCTACACCGATCAGCTCATCACGGCCGACCGCAACTACTATGAGAAGCGCCTGGGCAACACCGTCGATGACACCGACGCATCGCACACCTATCGTTACCATGATACGGCCATGAACGGTTACACCTACGAGCGCATCATCACGCAGACCATCACGGTTACGCTCGCCGATGGCTCCACCCGCACCTTCACGGTTCCGGGTATCCCGGCTGCTGGCCTGGCTTCCATCTACGAACTGCGCCTGGCATCCGATGGCTCTTCCGTGTTCGATCTGTACTACGCACCGTACATGCTGGATGAGCATGGCAACCCGGTTCTGAACAAGCTCACCTATGCCACCGAGCTTCCGGCAGGCACCACGCCTACTACCGGTTACGGCGCTTGGACGGGTAACCCCAATGCGGGCACCTACACCAACCGCGTGGAATACTTCTTCACCGAGCAGAACACCGGCAAGCTCTTCGAGGATATCGCTCGTGCGGGCTACGATTTCCTCGGTTGGTCCACCGACGACGATGCAGCCTTCTCCAAGGGCTCCTACAACCGCAGCACGGCAACGCTCATCTCCAAGTTGCCTGGTTGGGATACCACCGAAGGTGCCTATGTTACGGCATGGCTCGCTGGCACCGACCTCACTAACGCTAAGGCACGTCTGTTCACTAAGATCGATGCGAACGGCTATGGCTTCATCATGCCGGGCACCGACGTGGTCATCTACGCGGTCTGGTTCGCACGCGACGATACCGAATACACCGTGAATCACTACCGTGTGGATGGTAACGGCAACGTGAAGGACGTTATCACCGAAACCATTACAGGCATCACCGATGAACCGGTAACCGCGATCGATCGCATTGGTGACCAGGACATCAAGGACGCTTACGACGCAGCATCCAAGGCATATAACTGGGATGATGAATTCAAGGGCTACGAGATCGTGCTCGATGGCACCACCATCACCTTCAAGGATGCAACGGGCGCTACGGTAACCAAGCAGAACATCCGCACTGGCAGCATCTTCGGTGATGGTAGCCTCGTGCTCGAGCTGTACTACAAGGCACTGCCGTTCACGCTCACCTTCGACGGTGGCAAGGATAAGGGCGCTTGGAACGTTATCGATTCCTCCATCGACCCGAACGATCACTCCAAGAAGTATGTGACCCCGGTCTACGCCGAGCAGTCCTTCGACATCGGCGCGAACTACTCTGGCGCACATATCACGCGTCCGGGCTACACGCTCATCGGTTGGACCACGCAGAAGGAATGGACGCTCACGGCTGCCGATGGCTCTACGCGCACCCTCGAAGTGGCAACCGCTATGGGTCTCGATTCCCGCGCGATCATGCAGGCGATCATGCTGGCTAACGCAGGCTATGCTCCTAACGATCCGAACCGCATCTTCTACCAGGTGGGCGACACCTTCGTTATGGGCAACGGCGACACCACGCTCTATGCGGTCTGGTCGGCACGTACCTACGACCTCTATCTGAATCCTGGTACCACCACCAGCATCGACAACAACGTATGGCAGAACCACGTTTCGCTGGTCACCGACGAAGAGTACAAGCTCCCTGGCTCGAGCGTTCTGAAGCGCGATGGCTACGAGCTGGTCGGTTGGTACTACAAGCAGAGCGTTACCGTTTCTGGTCAGGCTAACCCCGTCTACGTAGGTACTTCCGAAGGCCGTCTGTCTCAGCTGGCTGCAGCAGTGGCACAGCTCGACACGGGCTGGAGCTACACGGAAGGCGCTCACTTCACGCTGAACGACCCGAACACGATGTATTCCATGCCTGCTCCTGAGCCCATGGGCTTCCTGTGGCTCTACGCAGTGTGGCGCGCATCTTCGGATACCGAATTCACGCTGCACTACTACAAGGTTGACGGCAATGGCAACCTGCAGATCTGGCAGGAGCTGAAGGGCAAGGGCATCGCAGGCGAATCCTACAAGATCGCTAACCCCTACGATGCTACCGAGGTAGCAAACGCTCAGTACTACAAGATGGATGGCTCTGCATTCAGCTTCTCCAGTGTTGATTGGCGCGGCTACAAGTACATGGGCCTGGCAGATGGCTTCACGCTCTTCAATGGCAACCAGAACGGCTACAATTCCGACAGCACCCTTACCTGGAACGGCATCACTACCTTCTCCATCTACGGTCTCCAGGCAATGGCAAACTGGACCGCAGGCGTTAAGGGTAACATCATCGCTACGGTTGCAGGCGATGGCTCCACGGTAATCTCCGTGGTCATGGATACGCTGCCGTTGAACCTCATCCTCGATCCGGGTATCTACGGCGAGTGGCAGCCGAACGGCACCATCCCAAGCCCGTATGATAGCTATGCAGACGCAGCGAACGGCAACGGCGTACGTGCCGACCAGACCCTGCCGCTGCCGGATGGCACCGAGGTCAAGCGCCCTGGTTACACCCTGGTGGGCTGGTACTACTACGACACCGCCGTTAACCTGAAGGGTAACGCCTCTATCGCGGCTGCAAATGCTGCTGAAGCCGACGGCAGCAAGGTAGACGGCCTCTGGGTCTTCACCGCTGTGGGCGACCTGTTCACCATGCCGAACCACGATGTAACGCTCTATGCAGTGTGGCGCGCGAACGAAGACACCGAATACGAAGTTATCATCTATAAGATCGATGGTGATGGTAACCGTGTGGTACACAACACCATCACGCACAAGGGTGTTACCGACGAAGAAGCATGGGCAGATGCTACGGACACCCCGAAGGTGAGCTATCGTAACGACGATCGTCCGCATCAGCACCCGATCGACAAGCGTCGCCCCTACATCCTGGGCTATGAATACGTTGAGCCGGGCACCACGGTCTCTTATACCGATGGTTCTGGCAATATCGTTAACGTTACCACCAAGGCACGTGATTACATCATGGGTCACTTGGACGATGGCACGCACCTGGTCCTGGAACTCTACTTCGATGCAGAGGAATGGGATCTTACCATCGATCTGGGCGATCCGAGCGAGACAGGCGCTGGTCACTGGACTCCTGATGCTACTGAGACGCGTCCTAACGCCTTCCCAGCTGCTCCAGGTCAGAACAGCCATACGCATAAGTACAAGAGCGATCAGACCATCATCCTGCCGATCGACGTACGCTACGGTGGCGTGGTTACTGCAGGTCCTGATGCACAGGGTCGTCCGTACTCGCTCATTGGCTATGCGTTCGACGACGGTGGCACGGTCAACGTTCTGCTGCCGGGTGACACCACCCCCACCACGATGAGCACGATCGACGCCATCATGATGGCTCGTAGCCTGAATGGCCTTCTGAACTTCGCCTATCGCGATGCGCTCATGGCATCCATCGATCCTAATACCGGCAAGGGCATCTTCATCAAGGCAGACGACACGGGCTCCATCTGGACGATGGGCTACGAGAACATGACGCTCTACGCCATCTGGGGTCTTTCGGTACAATCGCTCACGTTCGATCCGAACGGTTATGCCGATGTGAACGATCCTACGGTTACCGACTCGAAGCATCATGTACATGTGAAGCCCGATGGCACCATCGACGATACCACCACCACCGCAACCCCAGGTGGTAAGTGGAATCCTGGTCCGAATCCGCCGGCCGGCTTCGAAGATGGCACCATGCACAACATCTCTGAGGTAGTGCCGCTGCCCGACTTCGACTCGGTGAAGCGCCCCGGTTATACCTTCCTGGGCTGGTCAACCAAGCTGGGCGCTACGGCACCCGATGCAGACCTTACCTACGTTGATGTTGATGGCGACGGTATCCCCGATGCTCCTACCAACTGGGTTATGCCAGCAGATCCGACCATCCTCTATGCGGTATGGCAGGCAAACGATATTGAGCTGGTATACGATGCGAACTATCCGGGCATCACGCCTCCTGACCCAACGCTGGGTAAGATCGGTTGCATCGTGAACGTGACCCTGCAAGAGCCTACGCGCAGCGGTTATCGCCTGAAGGGCTGGGCAGTTAAGGCGAATGCGACCGAGATCGACTACAAGCCAGGCGACGAATACGAGATGCTCGACCTGATCGTCGATCCGATCACGGGCGATATTATCAACCCGAACGTCCTCTATGCAGTTTGGGTGCTTGCGGGTGTTGAGCTTCAGTATTGGGGCTGCACGGAAGACCATCCGAATCCTGGTGACGAACAGCTGCTGAAGACCGAATATGTCCAGCTTGGCGATGATTTTGACTGGACATACGACCCGAATAAGGATACCGACCCATCGAACGACTATATTTCTCATAAGACAGTTGGCTGGATGGATGAATGGGGCATTGAGCTCTTCAACCAGGATTGGGTTGATATGATGGGCGGTATACAGCCGACCATTCAGTACATTGCTGATCTCGTCGGATGGGATGGCATAAGCCCTATTATTGTTTACTCCGCTATTGAGCTTCGCGTAATTGAGGTTATTTATGACTCAGGCGGATTCGATGCTGAGCACAGCTTTGAGCCAGTCAGATACATAACTTGGGATTCGAGCCCATTCTATCCAGGTCTTGTTTGGGGTGCTCACTCCCTTGATTCTCAGACTGATGAATATGGCAATCCAATTGATTCGACTTTGACCTGCGGAGATATTTTGCTGAACTATATCTTTGATCCGCTTGCTGACACTATGTACATTTATGTCTATTGGGTTGAGACAGTTTATTCCGTCAACTTCATCTTCCCAAATGGGTACACGCAAAATACCAACCAGCTTTACGATGGCCCGTTGTCTCTTTTGGCAAGTGGTCCTGGCTTTAACTACCCAGGCTATACTTTCGTTGGCTTCTTTACTGAACCTGACGGAAATGGAATTCAAATTACCGATACCACCCGATATGCCGACTTGGTTGCGGACGACACGGTGATGTCTATAGATCTTTATGCTTACTTTGTCCCTGATGGTTCTAGTTCTGAAGGAGGAGGCGGTAATGCTCCAGAGACTTCTGCCGAAAGCATAAGCACCTCTTCTGAGGCAATTGTTTCTGCAAATGCGGTAGCGGTTGAGTCTGATAATGTTCTTAAGCCTGCTCAGGCTATTAAGACAAGCATGTCGGTTGCTCCAGCACCCAAGGCTGCTTCAAGTGCAATCGCAGCTCAGAGCATGGACGTTGCTTCTTCTGCTGACGCTGCACCGCTCTTCACGGCAACTGCCAACACGGACATTCCTTCTGTTAAAGCTGCTGAATATGCTTACACCGTGAATTACTACAAGAACGCAGTGGATGCAGCGAACCTGCTCGGCGAAGCAGTGCTGGGTAAGGCGCTGTTGGGTACGGAGATCCCCTACGAGCTGGGCAAGTTCCTACCAGTTGGCTACACGGTAGAGGATGCGCTTGTTGAAGGAGCGCTAACGGTGGGGGAGAACGAAGAGGAGAACGTGCTCAACATCATCTATGCGCCTGAGCTCTTCTCCTTCTTCGTGAACTTCTATAAAGACTGCATGGTAAAAGATAATCTGGTTACCTCGGTTGAATATGAAGCACAGCCCTTCGGCAGTGTGGTGGATCTTCTGGCAGAGGATATGAACAAGTACTGCCCCAAAGGCTACACGGCGCTCACGGAAGACACGTCGTTCACGGTGGGGGCGACCCCGGCAGAAAACGTGCTTAACCTGGTATTCAAGCCGCTCGCAAGCGTGCTGCCAAACGATCCTACAGAGCCAGCAGAGCCTATAGAGCCGAATACCCCTGCTCAGCCAAGTACCCCTTCAACTCCTGTTCAGAAGCCTGTTCAGCCGAGCTCTCCTGCTTCGAGTGCCGCAGTGAAGACTGCTCCTGCTGCACCCCGTGCGTGGGTGAATCCGGTTATTGCGGTACCTGAGCCCTCCTACAGTGCGGAGCCTGAACAAGTGGCAAACAGCGAGATCATCCCCGAAGACTCTCGCCCCCTGGCTGCGAATCCATTCGCTAAACACGCCCAAAGCTCTTCTACAGGGATAATAGGAGGCCTCTTCCTGCTCTTGGCTGCAGCAGCCACTGCTGTATCGTTCGCGTTCATGCGTATGCGCAAGCAGAGCATTCAGGAAGCACAAGGCCTCAAAGGCTCTGCGTTAACGCTCGAGCAAGCGCGAACACAGCGTCTCACGCGCTATGCCATCCTTGCGGCAGCCCCTGCACTCATCTTCTACGCCCTTTGGGTCCTCTTCCTCATCTAACCCCTCAAATCCGAAATTTTGGTCTCTCTCTTCAAAAACAGCTTGCTGTAATCCTATTTCCCGCTCGATATTGATTACACATGAGCAAATACTCGTTCTAATACCAACTATGGTCTTAGAATCGCCCTCAACGCTTCAAATCGCAAAAAGTCGCGATTATTTATCTTTTTGCCACAGATGTCGCACGGAATAAGCCCTTCTTCGCCTTAATGTGTTTATGTTCATTAAGGCGAAGAAGCACAACAGCAAAGAACCGAACGATCAAGGCGCTATAGTCTGCAACCACAGATAAAGATCAGTGAAGAGGGCAAGGCAGCGAGGTGACTCTTTGCCGACTAAATTCATTTTTAATAAAACCCGAGCAAAGCAGCGACGCACGAAAGAACCTGCAGGATGCAGGTTCTTGAGCAGGGAAGCGGGGAACCTCGTGTCTTATCCTCTTCACTGATAGAGGCATGACTTGGTAGTTGCTGGCACGGTCAGGTGGGGAGCTTCGTATCACGCGCTCTAAGCTGATCTTTACAGAATCAAGAGCAATTTATAAGAGCAAAAAGTTTTTTGAACTCATTTCTTGCACACCACCACGTATTATGGTAGTAACACATCCAAATTCTTTGCCCTAAAACCTCACAGTGTGATCCGTAAGGGTGGGAGAGTGGCAATGATATAGCAGCAAAATATACAGCTAGCAGCTGCTATAACCCCAGGTCAGCAGAAATCGAACAAGACCAATTTTGCCCCTATTTCAGGTCAGTTTTAAGGGGCAAAAAGGACCCAAAACACCCCTCAAACCCACGGGCTAGAACCCTCGAAATCTCCGTGTTTTCTTGTTATCAAGTGGTCAAAAATGCCGCCAAAACGATGCTTAATTGTGGAGGAATTGTGAAGAAATGGGGTATTTTGCCCTCATTTCTGACATCGCTTCGCCACTTTTCCGCTCTGGTTTGCCTCAGAAACGATCTTCTAAGGGCAAGAAAGCCGATACAGGATGCGAGCGCTCAAGATGCCGCGCCACTATTCCACCTGTTCGGTACAGGGAATTGAAGGAATACATCCAAAGCGAACCCAAAAAGCCGCGCTGCAAAAAAGCGAGGTCGCAGAGTACCGCGCTTGAGGCGTGGCAAAGCGCGGCATTGGGCGAAATCGACAAAATCGAGAATCTGCGACCTGGAGAAACGCTCCGAAAAAATACCGCGAAAATGCCGCGTTTATTCACGCCGAACTGGACAAGCGCGGCATTTCGGCATAGACTGTCAAGCACTTCGCTTAAGGGGTGGGCTGTCTACGCCCTAAGCGAAAGTCCATAAGGGCGCCTCAAGTTCGAGGGAAGGATCTCGAACTGGGGCCACGTGTTAGAAACAGGAAGACGATGCAAGACTGCATGAACAGAGAACAGATGGAGCTGGCTAGCGCTAGCACCTCTGCTGCTGTGCCCGCAGCTACGCGGCGTGGTCCTGTTGCAGCTCTTATAGCCGCTGTTATCGTAGCGGCAGCGTTATTGTTCGCAATGCCTTCTCTTGCGTACGCTTCGAATGAAGCTTCAGGTGGCTCGCAAGGCACCGAATCGCAAGAAATCCTGCTATCAAGGTCTGATAGCAGCACGTCGGTGAGCAAAACGCCGGACGAACCCAAAGCGCCTCCGGCGTATACAGCACAAGATGCGTATAAATCGACCCCGCAGTCTACTGGCTCCGGGGTCGACGTCGTTAATGGGGCGGGTGATAGCAGCGATAAGAGCTATACACCGGGTGATGATAAGTCCTCTATAAACGATAAAGACAGCGATTCCGACTCCGATAGTGCTAGCAACTCTGGCACGAACGGAACTGAAGATACGGATGATAGCACCTCAAACGAGGGGCAAGACCCATCCGACCCTAAAGACAATGATGATAGCACCGACAAGAACAACGGTGCTATTTCTGATTCCACCGACGAGATAGCTACTGATAAGAATCAGAGTGCCCATCCAACTGGTGATGATAGCAAGGCTGACGACGTGATTGCTACCCCTGGTGATAAGGGGAGTGCAGATCAGAATGCCGGCGCCACCTCGGTAAAGACCGAGGAGGTGAAGCAGCAGACAAGCATATCTAGCCAAAACGGGATAACTACGCAGGCAAGTGGAAAAGTTACTGTCCATTTTGGAACAGGCTGGACTCCAAATGTCGTAACGAGTATGTCGAGTACCCCTCAGGCGTCTGATATCTATACAAACTTTAGTGGTAAGCAGATTTGGGGCAACTCAAGCGATCCTGTTTTTGATTCTAATGGAAATCGACTTTTCTATGGTGGAACGGCTATTACCGCAGGTTCCACGATTAGTATTGATGCTAGCGAGGCAGCGGGTCTCAGTATAACTAATCCGACAAAACTTTTTGGTTATACAGGAACTCAATGGCTCTTCATCGTTAAGCAAGATGTTGTTAACGGATCAACTGGAGCAGTTACGACAAGATATAGAAAAGTGCCTGGTACTTTTGCAAGCGTTCTTAACGACAGGAGCTATCAAAACGGTTTTTGGACAACTATTGATGCGTATCCAATTTATGAAACCGCCCCTATTACCGTGTTGATGTATTTTGACAATGCAGAAAAAGGTAGTTTTGGTGGCTATATTAATGAAAAAGTAGTAACTATTGCCCACAGCAATCCTAGTAACAGCAAGCTTGTTTGGACTATTTCACCTGACTCACAGTATCACCCCGAGGCTATTACTCAAAAGAAGTACTACACGGATGCTGAGTTTACGGCCGGAGTGACCATTGGCGATTTGCTTAATAAATACTATAGCTATCGCGCTCTTACAGGCAGCATGCTTACAATGACTCAGATGTGTTCAGTAACTGGGTCAAACGCAATTGTTAATGGTTTTTACTTGATCGAAGGCGAGCTGGTTGACGAGAACGCCATCACGGTTACCTATAATGGCAACAAGCCTGCTGCTGCAACCAGCAATCCTGCTGATGTACCAGGTAATGGCAGCGGTTCGAAAGGCACTGACTTTACTGTTAGCGCGACTGAGCCGACTTTGGCAGGTTATAAATTCAATGGTTGGAACACTCAAGCTAATGGTGGTGGCACCAAGTACGTTGCAGGGGCCACGATCCCTGGCGCCACGATAACGGGCGATTTCACCTTGTATGCTCAGTGGATCCAACAACTTTCAATTACGTTTAATGCAAACGGCACAGGTGTTACTGGGTTGCCTTCAACCATCACGGTTGACTACAACGCGGCAACAGCAATTCCTTCTTCTGCTCCTACCAGGGCTAACTTCACCTTTAAGGGATGGAATACCGCAGCCAATGGCTCAGGTACGGCATACACTGCTGGTCAGAGCATTGCTCACTTAACAACGAACTTGCCTCTCTATGCTCAGTGGGAGGCGTATCCTGTGGTCACCTATAACGCGAACAGCGGTACGGGTGCACCTTCGGCCGATACGGTTGCTCCGGGTGTGTACAACATCAAGACGGGTACTCCAACGCGTACAGGTTACGTGTTTGGTGGTTGGACCCCCACCCAGAACAGCACCGCAAACGGTCTTTACTCTTACAATGCAACCATTTCAGGATCGCAGCGCTCCATGAACGTGACCTCCAACGTTACGCTCTATGCTCTGTGGAATCCTGTTGTTACCTATTCTGCTGGCACGAAGCCATCTGGTGCGAAGGACGAGATTGCCAATATGCCTTCCACTACTACCTATACCGTTGCTTATAACGGCACTCACACGGTTCTTACCACACCGACCCCCACCCTTACGGGTTACACCTTCGGTGGCTGGGCAAAGAGCCCTCCAGCCACTACTAAGGTTACTTCGCTTACTAATGTAACGGCACCGGTTACGCTCGTTCCGATCTGGACGGAGAAGAGCATCTATGCTGTTCAATTCTTCGACCAGGCAACAGCTACGACCGATGGCACTGCCTACAATACGCAGAATAACCTCAAGTGGACGGGCGCGGTCACTGTTCCGACAGCCCCCACCAAGGTTGGTTACACCTTCGGCGGTTGGTATCTGCAGAAGGACAATCAGGGCAGCGGTACCGGCACGGTCTTCGCCAGCGCTTCGGGCGTCATTGCAACGGGCTTGGGCACCTTCAATGGCATTTGGGCTGCTGAAGCTGCTGGAAACCGCGCAGACACCTTGAAGATCTACGCTAAGTGGACCGAAAAGACCAAGGTCTCTGTTACCTTGAACCCGAACGGTGGTTCCTATGGCACCGCTGGTACGGGCGTTACCACGATCGGGAATATTCTGAATGGTGCAACCTACACCATTCCTACTAATGTCGACAATCCAACCCGCCCGGGTTATAACTTCAAAGAGTGGAACACCAATTCTTCTGGTACGGGCACGACATACCATGCAGGCAATACCACTCCTGGTCTTACTTCGAACTTAACGCTCTATGCCATCTGGACGGGCGCACCGGTTACCTTCACGTTCGAACCGGGTGCAACCACGGGCATTACTTACAAGAAGGGCAGCGCCTCTAATCCTCACACGGCAACTGCCAACTATGGCGCAAAGCTCACCGCCGATGCAGGTGACACGGTCTACACGCGCACGGGTTACACCTTCAAGAACTGGTCTTACACCAATGCAGCGGGTGGAACGAGCACAGTTGCTACCGCTACCGCTTCGGGCCAGGCTGATGTTTCTAACTTCACTATCTCTTGGTCGGGCAATTCCTTCGACGGAACCCTGAAGGGCACCGCAACTCTCACGGCAATGTGGGATCCCTTCACCTTTAAGATTCAGTGGAATGCTGATGGCGGTACGCCTACCACCACCACTTCTGGTCATAAGTCTACCGATCAGGTGAGCATTCCTACGGCAACCTCTGCCATCCCCACGCGTCCGGGTTACACCTTCCAGGGTTGGAGGACCGGTCAGAATGGTGCTGGCGTAGAGGTTAACAACTCCAAGACCATCGAGAACACCTGGACCCTCACTGGTCTTACCAACAATGCAACGCTCACTGCATATGCTCAATGGAAAGAGAACATCGTTGAGCTGACCTTTGTTGGCCACAAGGATAAGAACAACGCCATTACGGCAAATGTGGCATATAACGACAACAATGGTGCCGTTCCTACCACTATCTATGTGGGTGCAGCAACGGGTGCCATTTATTCCAGCAGCACGGCAACCACCCCTACGGCATTCAACATTTCCCGTAAGGTTAAGCCGAGCATCGTTAACACGAACTTCGATTTCTTGAAGTGGCAGAAGGACGGTACCGATCTTGCTGCTGCGAACTACACCTCTGCAGGCGTTCTTACCGTTCCTACCAATGCGCAGGGTCTCTATGAAACGGCAACCTACAACCTGATCATGGGCCCGAAGCAGTATGGTTACACGGTCGAGTACTTCCTGCAGGATGTGACCGGTTCCGGTTACACCAAGGATGCAACCCTTACGGTTACCACCGGCACGGCTCCGTTCGGTTACCGTGTTGAATCGGGCACTTCTGCCAGCGTGAACGACACTTCTTCGCTGGTCACCTTCGTGCGCAAGACCTTAACGGGCTTCACGTACAACTCAGGCGTAACGGGCACCAAGGGCTTCATCGTAAGCGTTGGTTCCGATCCGAGCGCAAACCTTATTCAGCTTTACTACACGCGTAATTCTGCGAACCTGAACATCTCGTATACGGGCGCGGTTCCTCCGGGAGTAACCTATACCCCTGCAACGCAGAGCGTTCGTTACAACACGCAGGTTACGCTCACCACCCCCACTGCACCTACCGGTTATAGGTTCACCGGTTGGACCGTTGCTTCTGGTTCACTGCAGTCGGGCGAGAACCTGAACATCCCCACGGGCGGCAACGCATCGTTCCATATGCCGGACAATGCGCTCACCATTCGTGGTAACTGGGAAAAGGAACGCTACACCGCGGTGTTCAAGCTCTCCAATGCTGCAGACGGCAGTGTGGTGGGCAATATGTCGGGCACCAGCACCTTCACGGTAAGCTATGGCGACACCATTGCCACGGCTCCTACCGCAGCTCCCAACGATTCGAAGAAGTATTACTTCATCGGTTGGAACGTTTACACGGGCTGCACGGGCAGCAATGAGAATACGGGCACGCTGGTTGGCACGAAACAGAATTCCGAGATCAACGGCACCTTCCCGATCAACTCCAACACGGTATTCGTGGGCCGCTTCGGCGAACTGATCGCCGTTTCCTACCTGCCAGGCGCTAATGGTGCCTTCACCGAGGTCAATGGCAACATGGCAGGCGGCACCGTTACCAACGCAGGTACCGTGTACGAGAACCTGCAGCAGACCTGGAACTTGCCGGGCTTTGCTCATGGCGACGGTCTAACTAACACCTCTTCGTTCGAGAATCCCAACACGGGCCGCAACACGGGCAACCCTGCTGCGAATCCTGGTTGGAAGTTCGTCGGCTGGAGTTGGGTCGATGGTGCTGGCGTTGCGCGCCAGAACAAGGGCCATTATGTGAATTATGTATTCGTGAAGGACTCCGGCAGCGACATGCCGACCCTCTGCGACACCTCGTATAAGTTCACCGCACTGTGGGAGAAGACCTGGCAACAGGTTCACTTCAGCGATCAGTGTGCCAACATCGCGGGCGTAACGGGCACGGGTGCGACCGATCTGAAACAGCAGATCGGCGATCGTGTGGCTTTGCCGATGACCTACCACGATGTCGACAACAAGGGTGCCTATACCTTCTTGGGTTGGACCACGGTTGGCACGGGGTATGTTGCTGGCACGAGCCCGCTCTACACCAACGCAGCAGGCCGTGCGTTCACCATGACGGCTGGCACGCAAAATGATGCGATCTACAAAGACTTTGCCGAGGTTATTGCCGATGGCCACTATGGCGTAACGCTCTACCCGGTCTTCCAAGAGAACAAGGCAACCATCAATTACACCTTCGCCACGGGCTGCGGCTCCATGGGTACGGTTACCCCGGGCTCTGAGAGCATTAACATGGCATCGGGCACCGCAGCAGGTGCAACGGCAACGGCAGCAACTGGCCACGTGTTCCGTGGTTGGTTCAAGGATGCTGCTGGCACCCAGGCCGTTGATTCTTCGTGGCTTTCGGGCGCCAACAGTAATGTGATCAAACCGCTCAAGGTTGATGGCATCTATGCTGCTGGTCCTGTTACCTACTACGCACTCTTCGAGGTTGAGGAGTACACGGTTCAGTTCAACATCGGCGACACCACCATGGGTGGTTGGGCAGATGGCTCCTCGAACGTGACCAAGCAGACCGCGAACCCGATCCCTTACAACACTGCACTTGGCGCTGCCAATGTTCCGGCTGTTAAGGGCAAGACGGGCTATGGCTTCGTTGCTTGGAACACCAAGGCTGATGGCACGGGTACTTCTTACACCGATCTTTCTACCTATAAGGTTATGGGTCCCGATGTGATCTTCTACGCACAGTGGGAACCGCGCGATGGTTACACCATCCACTACAACCCCAATGGCGGCAACCTTACCACGGTCACCCAGACCACGGTTTCTGGCGGCGCAAAGCTGAAGTGGACCGACGTGGTTAACAACGTCATGCTCTCCGATGCGAAGAACATGAAGAAGCTGGGTTACACCTTCGCTGGTTGGTTCACCGCAGCAGACTTCTCGGGCACGCGCATCGATGTGGCTGGTTCCACCACCACCTTCGGTCAGGCTGTTATGGCTCAGCAGCCCGGCATCACCGAAGACGATGTCCCGACGCTCGAGCTCTATGCGAAATGGGTCGAAAAAGACTACACCGTTACTTACAACGCACAGCTTCCTACGGGCAGCATCACCATTGGCAACAAGACCCCGGTTCACTGGGATTCCACGAACCTGCGTCCTGCTGGCAATGAAACGCTGACCGCCGATGGTTATGACTTCCTCGGCTGGAACACCAAGGCAGATGGTAAGGGCATGACCGTTACCGATGCCACGGTATTCAGCGCTGCATACCAGAATGTGAACGGCACCACGGCCGACACGGTTATGACGCTCACGCTCTATGGTATTTGGAAAGAGAAGACCTTCACCGTGGTCTTCCGCGATGGTGCCAACGAGCTCTCCAAGCGCGAGAATCTGAAATGGGCAGACACCATTGCCTACTATAATCCAGTAACCCCGAATGGTCCGAAGCGCCTGGTCGGCTGGGATTACACCCCGCAGGGCGGTACCAAGACCACCTGGACGGGTGCTCCGAATCCGATCGCTCTGGCAACCATCGCTGGCAATGCAGCGGTGGCAGCAGGCTCTACCTTCTACCTGGATGCAGTGTATGAGGACAATGCGACCTGGACCATCAATTACAACAAAGTGAATGTTGATGCTGCTGGCAACCCGATCTCCACTTCCGTGACCAAGGTTGGCACCGAAGATGGTTACATCGAGCCGGGCAACGCCATCGACATCCATAGCTTCAATGGCAAGAACTACATCAAGACCTTCAACGATGCGAACGCAGCAACCACCCTGAAGGGTTATGCGCTCGGCGATGAGTCTGTGCTCGATGCGAAGTTCACCGCAACGGTTGTTGAGGTTGCTTCGGGTGCGAACATCGTATTCAACGTCTACTGGGTCGAGAAGATCTTCAACTTCGAATATGATCTGGGTGTTGACGGCCAGGGCAATCCTGCTCCGAGCAGCCTTACCCCGCCGGCTCCTCGCCAGGCAGGCTGGACCAACGCGGTTCCGCAGCCCACCTGGCCGGGCGAGATCCCAACCTGGGATGGTCACAAGAATCCGAAGTGGCAGTATAAGAGCGGCTCCAACTGGGTCGATGTTCCTGCTGGCGCAACGGTTTCTTCCATCGCAGCAACCGATGACAACACGAACCCCATCGTTCTGCGCCTTTTGTGGGCAACCGATACGGCACGCATCACCTATGCGGCTCAGGAAGGTGGCTCTGCAGCGGGCGGTGCACTGACCGTTCCCGCAAAGGGTTCTGCATCTGAAGACATCAATGCAGTTTCGGGTACTCCGACTGCCATGACCGCAACCGCAGCTTCTGGTTACAAGTTCGACGGTTGGTACAACGGCGGTACGCTCATTACTAATAATGCAACCCTCACGGTTACCAAGAACCCTACCAGTGGTCTGTTCGAGACGGCAACCTATACTGCTCACTTCTCGAAGTTGGGCGACATTGCCTATGTCATCGAGCATTACTTCGAGCAGGCTGATGGCTCCTATGTCATCAACAATGGTCTGACCGGTTCTGGCTCTGGTCAGGAAGGTTCACGTGTCGACAAGACCTCCGCAATGGAGCAGGACGTGAAGGGTTATTCCTACAAGGCAGGCATCACGGGCGAGAAGCTGTTCATCGCTTCGCTCCAGCCCGGTAGTGCTGATAACGTACTCCGCCTCTACTACACGCTCAACGAGAATGCTGTTGACGTTGCAGGTACGGCACCAGGTGCAGACGCTCCGGCTACTGTTCCGGTTCCCACCTATCCTTCAACGGGCATCACGGGCGCACACACGAATCATAAGTACGGCACCACGCTGGTCCTTCCCGATATGCCGAATGTAAGCGGTTGGGACTTCAGCTGGACCATTACCTCTACTGATCCTGATTTCGTCACCCGTACGGGTGTTGCAAATGGCGCAACCTTCACCATACCTGATGGTGCTGTGAGCATCACCGGCGTATGGAAGCGCGCACTGCACGAAGTTCAGTTCGTGGCTGGTGCCGATCCGCACGGTACGGTTTCTGTCAAGGCTCCTGCAACGCTTCCGTTCTATGTTGAGCACGGCAAGAAGATGACCGAGCCGGGCAGCACGGGTCACTATGGCTTGATCGAATTCACCGAGGATACCGGTTGGGCACTCGCTGGCTGGCGTTACCTTGATCCGACCGATGGCCAGACCAAGGACACCACCGATCCTAACAGCGTTGTTATCAATGCGAACACCGTATTCACCGCGATCTGGGCTCAGACCTTCTATGTGGCCTACGATCCGGGTTCGGGTCCGAATAACCATGGCGGCACCGGCTTCACCACGCTTCAGCGCGGTGGCACCGACATCGGCCTGGGCGTTAACGTGAAGACGCTTCCGCTGATCATTGGCGGCGCTGATCGCACGAAGGACGCACCTGCTGCCGATGGCTACAAGTTCATTGGTTGGACCTGGAAGAATGGTGGCGATTTCTACTGGATCACTGATGCCGCAACGGCAGCTGGTTATGACACCACGGGTCTGGGCACTGCAGCTCAGATGGACTTCACGGTGGAGCGCAACATCACCTTCACCGCCATCTGGGAGGCTATTGAGCAGACTCTTACCTACAAGATCGATGGCGACAATTCGCCTGCATCCAACTGGACCAACATGGGCAAACCGGGTCAAGCTGGTCTGACCACCGAAGATTATGTGGTTAACCCGAAGCCGCGCACCGACGAGGTCGTGACCTTGCTTACCGGTGGCGATGTTGAGCGTACCGGTTACACGCTGGCTGGTTGGCAGTACACCGATAAGGATGGCATCACGCACACTATTAATGGTTCGTTCACGATGCCGGCTTATGCGGTTACCCTCACCCCGGTTTGGGATTTCGCAGGCCTCAAGATCTACTTCGATTATGCAAATGGTTGCGATAACACCTACGGCGGCTTGGATAAGTTCTCCGTGAACATCGATGCAGGCAACGCATCTGCAATGCACATCGATGGCGCTACCGCATCCGCCTACACTGGTTATAAGTTCATGGGTTGGTACGAAGATGCTGACCATACGATCAAGGTTGATGGTTATGCAGTGGATGGCAATCACTTCATCGGTGATGGCACCAACGGCTGGACTCCTAAGACCTACTACGCATGGTTCGATGTATCCGAGACCACCTATGTGATCGAGTTCAACCTGCAGACCACGACTGGCTTCAACACCTTTGAGCGCACCTTCACAGGTGTGACCACGGGCAGCACTGTCGATGTTGAGGCTGCGGGCAACAAGGCTTATGCCGATCGCCTCTCTGTCGAAGCGGAAAGCGCGTTCGCAAGCTATGTATTCGATCCGACGCACGCGAATTCGGAACTGGTCAAGGTCGTTATGGCTGATGGCACCACGAAGCTTATCCTCTTCTACAATATGCTTCCGTTCGACATCACCTACGACAAGGATCTTCCGGATGCAGCGTACACCTGGGATTGGGTGAGCGAGGCTGGTCCTAATAAGGGCACTGCTGAGAAGACCATCACCATCCCGAGCGCAAAGCGCGACGGTTACCAGTTCGCTGGCTGGACCATCACCTACGTTGATCCTGTTTCGGGCGACACAGTGACCACCGACCTGGCTGGCAATACCTTCATCATGCCGATGGCTCCTGTTCTGGTCACGGCTAAGTGGGCACAGTACATGGATGTGGTGATCGAATACTTCAAGCGCGGCGACGTTGACCCGCTGGGTACTGAGACCGATCGCGCTATTGAGGGCACCACCTACACCGTGTCGCTCGACCAGATCGCAGCCTTCAAGGCAGCTCATATGAGCGAGCTGAATGGTTATCGTTACATCGATGATGGCAAGCGCAGTGTCGTGATCACCTCCGATCCGCGTCACAACGTGATCCAGATCTTCTTCGACCTGATCAACGACTTCGGTGTTCAGTTCGATAAGAACTACGGCGACAACCGCATCATCGGTAAGGTCGAGGGTATGAGCCTGGCTGACATGCCGTATGGTTCTCGCCCGTCGGATCCGAAGCGCGCTGGTTGGGTGCTCGATGCCGATAAGACTTGGAACACCAAGGCCGATGGCACGGGTCTTCAGCTGAAGCTCACCACCACGCTCGACGAGCTGTTGAAGGCAGTTTATGGCGATGATTACAACGCAGATGATTTCCTGAAAGCGGGCGGCATCCTTACGCTCTACGCGATCTGGAACCAGAACGATCAGTTCGAGGTCATCTACGACATGAACAATATGAAAGAGAAGAATCCGAACATCCTGAACGACATGCCTGAATGGCGTGAGGATATGGCGGCTGAAGACAAGAAGGGTGCTCTGTGGGATCAGGCAGGCTTCAACTTCAAGCCGATCGACAAGGAACTCTCCGCACCTCATGGTTATGAGTTCGTGGGCTGGAACACCAAGGCCGATGGCACTGGTCGTACCATCACCGACGCAACCAAGTACTTTGAGATGTCCAACTGGATCGATCCTAACGTTGAGCAGATGAGCATCACGCTCTATGCGATGTGGAAAGAGATCGAGCTCGATATCGAATACCTGCACACCGTTGGTGGTACGGTTGACCGCGTGCTCGACCGCATCAGCGCAGTAACTGGTCAGCATGTCCAGACTGGTTCTTCGCCGATCAACCCGACCGAGCGTTTGCACTCCGTTGCAACCGCAGAAGCTGGTTACCACTTCGTACGTTGGGAACTCTACGATGAGAACAAGCACGCGGGTCTGCTCCGTGCGATGGCCGATGGCGACAGCATGACCAACATCCTGCGCTTCCTGCGCAACGATGATGAAGAGATCGTTGTCGATCCGAACGAAGGCCGTTACTACGGTGCACGTTACATCGCGATCTTCGAGAAGAACGCAGATGCGACCCTCGTTTACGACATCAACGGCGGCACGCTGGGCGAGATCGATTCTGTTACCATCTCGCACGGCCTGACCACCAAGCTTCACAACGGTGTGTATGTGGCGAGCACCGGTAAGGGTTACAAGCGCCCCTACTACACGCTGGTTGGTTGGAGCACTAAGCCTGGCGAGGACAACCAAGTCGAGTACAGGCTCGGTCAAGACTACGTAATGCCTGAAGGCGGCCTCACGCTCTATGCAGTGTGGCAGATCAACTCCTTCCCGGTCGACGTTGATCATCGTGATGACGATCTGGGCAAGGTAGACGGCGGTCATGCTGATGTGGTCTACGGCGAGAAGCTGAGCCCTGAGTTCATCCAGAGCATCTCTCAGCAGCCGAAGAACAACAGCACCTTCAAGGGTTGGCATGTGACCATGACCGACTCTGAGACGGGCGAGATCGTCTTCGATCAGTGGGTCACCGATCTGAGCACTTTGCCCGACCTGCTTGGTCCGGTTGTTGGTCCGGTCTCCATCGCGGCTGACTACGAGGCAGTGCCGGTTGAAGATCTGGTTACGGAAGGCACCACGCTTCCTAAGACCGGTGACAACGGCGTACTCGGCTGGATCATCGCTCTGGTTGCTGGTTTCGCTCTGGCACTGATCGTGCTCTTCGCACGCCGCCGCCAGGATGATGACGACGACGATGATGAGCTCCGTGCACGTCGCGCTTCTGCTCCGGCTTATGCTGAAGTGTTCGCTAATGCTGCAGCTGCTCTTCGCGAGAGCCCTGTTCGCATCGTGGGCGATGCACAGAGCGCAGCCCCAACAATGCTTACTCTTCGTAAGAGGAACGGTCGTACCCGCAATACCACCCATGCCGACGGTATTGCGGGTACCGCAATTTCTCCTGCGCCCTCTTTCGCGGATTCCTCTTCGGATTCCCGCAATTCTTCTTTTGGCTGTGTTCGATCGGACACGTTACTGGCAGATGCGCGCCCCGTTGCCTTCGTGCGCGGGGCGGCACTGTCCCTCGTGACGGTCGTGCTGGGATGCGCGGTGGCATTTGCTCCCGGCATAGCGCTTGCCACAACAGGGGATCCTGGAACAGGATCCACCTCAACCGCAAGCTCTCATATCCAAACGAACCACTCAAACACAGACCCCGCCACATCACAGACGGGGTCTTTTCAATCGAAG
>OGUL01001446.1_pt1 | contig 19966 bp, 16 predicted proteins | sample 1553651 | NCBI WGS metagenome assembly OGUL01 (sample SAMEA2580048, study PRJEB22360) | human gut metagenome | biome: human gut; feature: human-associated habitat; material: faeces | place: Denmark | collected 2008/2010
CAGCAAACGCTGTGCCAACACGCCACGCAACCCGGCAGCCAGCAGATAATCAGCAATTCCCATATCAAGCAGACGGTACACAGCGCCGATGGCATCATTTGTGTGCAATGTGCTCAAAACCAAATGACCTGTCAGCGCTGCATGTACCGCCATCGCCGCTGTTTCTTCATCTCTGATTTCACCCAGCATGATAACATCCGGATCCTGACGCACAACAGAACGCAGTCCTGCAGCAAAGGTAAGTCCGCTCCTGCGGTTGACCGCCACCTGATTAATCCCCGCCAGCTTATATTCCACCGGGTCCTCCAGCGTTATAATATTGCCGGCCGCAGCATCAAGCTCCTGCAGCGTGGCATATAGCGTCGTTGTTTTACCGCTGCCAGTAGGTCCTGTCAAAAGCACCAAGCCGTTTGGCTGATGAAAAAGCTGACGGTAACGCTGCAAATTACTTTCGCTGAACTGCAGCTGCTCCAGCTGCAGCAGATTATCCTGACGCTGCAGAAAGCGTATAGCCAGCTTTTCACCGTTCACCGTAGGCAGACTGGCTAGGCGCAAATCCACCTCGGTGCCGTCATGCTCCAGCAGCAGCCTGCCGTCCTGCGGCACTCTTTTTTCGGCAATATCCATACCGCTCCACACCTTCAGCTGTGTCAGCAGCGTGCTTTGCTGCGTGCGCGGCAGCACACACAGCTGTTGCAGCAGTCCGTCGACACGGATGCGCACACGCACCCCCTGTCCGTCAGGCTCGATATGCATGTCACTGGCTCCCTGAGCCAATGCCAGATGCAGCAAATTCTCTGCCAGCTTATTATTACGCAAAACTTCCATTGCACCACCTCATTTTTTCTGTGTTGCATTCATTGTAGCATAAAAAAAGCGAAATGCAATACGACAATTTAAAATTTTCTCTATTTTCTAAATTTTCACTTGAAATTATTCTCTGCTTGCGCTAAAATAAAAAATGAAATTTACTATGCAATGCTTGTTGTCGTCATCTTAACGGATAACACTGAAAGGAGCCATTATGCTAAAACGATTTTTCCCGTTAATACTCAGCAGTCTGCTGCTTGCCTTAGCTCTGCCCTGCAACGCTCAAAATAAGCTCACCAATCCCTTTTTGCCTTCCCTCGCCAACGTCGGCCAAACTGTTGCAGTAAACGTTCCCGCACTGCCGCAGCCCGCCAGCGAACGCCTGGCCTGCTATTCTCTGAGCTACGCCCGCGCCAAGGACGTGCAGGAAGCGTTAACGCCACATTTCGGCACTAAGCTGGGGCTTGATACTATCACCAACAGCCTCATCCTTTTGGGAGATGAGCAAAGCCACGCACGCTTAAGGCAGCTGCTGCCAAAGCTGGATATAGCAACAAGACAGGTAACACTAGAAGCCAAAATCCTCGCCGTCAGCCGCGAGGACAGTAAAAACCTGGGTGTGCGCTGGGATTGGGACACTATTCCCCAACGCAAGCAGGAAACGAACGACGGTAACAGTGACAGCAGCAATTATGACGGCAGCTTTAAATTCTGGCGTGGGTTTGCCTTCCGTTTCAACGCTACGCTTAATGCCCTCATCAATAGCGGTAAGGCGCGCATTTTGGCAACGCCGCGCATCATCACTATCCCCGGCAAGGAGGCCAGTATTTTCATCGGTGACCACATTCCCGTGCAGACAGAAAAGCATGACAGCAGCGGCAGCTATACGGCAACGGAATATCTTGATGCCGGCATCAAACTGCAATATGCGCCTATCATCAGTGAGGACGGCAAAATGGTGACCGCCAGCGTCCACACCGAGGTAAGCACGCCTGTGCTTATCAGTGAGCTGAAAAATTACCGCATCACCAGTCGTACCGCCGACACCAACGTGCGCATGTACAGCGGCGAAACGCTGGTTATCGGCGGATTGATAAGCGAGGAACAGCAGCGTACTATGCAGAAGGTGCCCTTTTTGAGCAAGATTCCCCTTTTGGGCGAGCTGTTTAAAAACCGTTCGCGTTCGCACAGCAAGACGGAGGTTTTGCTGCTTTTAACACCGCACATTACGGAAGCAGGCGCTTCACCGGCGATTTATAATGAGGGGCTGAAGAAGGAGAAAGGAAAGCCGCAGACAAATAATCATTAGATAAAAAGCTGCATAGAACACAAAATCAGCCAATGAGCTTTTGCTCAAAGGCTGTTTTTGTTATATCCTATGCAATTTTACATTTCCGAGAATTGGTCCTTGCCTACGCCGCAAAGAGGGCAAACCCACTCTTCCGGTACATCTTCCCAAGCAGTGCCTGCTACAACACCGTTATCGGGATCGCCAACCTCAGGATCATACACATAACCACAAACGTCACATACCCATTTTGCCATTAGCTTCGTCCTCCTCTTGCCATAGCCTGCGCTTTTAAGAAAAGCTAAGCGCGAGCTACATAATAATTATTATTCTTGACCTATAATTATTATAGCATAGTATGCGAGGATATTTTGCAAAATAGCTGTGAACCTTTTTACTGCAGCGCCTGCTGCTTTTCCGGCAAGTCCAGGCGGAAGAAGTCGTACAAAGTCTGCGCCGCCGCATGGTTCATGCCTTCTACCGCAGCCAGCTCTTCGACGCTTGCTGCCCGCATAGCGTCCAGCGTTTTAAACGCCTTCCACAGCTCCTGACGTCGCTTAGGCCCGATGCCATCCACATGGTCGAGCACGGAAACGAGATTGCGTTTACCGCGCAGCTTGCGGTGGTAGGTAATAGCAAAGCGGTGCGCCTCGTCGCGGATGCGCTGGATGAGGTGCAGCGCAGCGCCGTCACGATCCAGCATGATGCTTTCGCTTTGGTGCGGCTTAAAGATTTCCTCCTCGCGCTTGGCCAAGCCTACAACCGGCAAATCGTCAAGGCCAAGGCCGCGGATAACCTCCAGCGCCGAGCTCAGCTGACCCTTGCCACCGTCGATAACCACTAGGCTGGGCAAGTCCTCATAATCTCTGTAACGGCGGTAGACAACCTCCTGCATGGATTTAAAATCATCAGGCTTGCCTTCTGCCGAAACGATTTTATACCTGCGGTAATCCTTCTTGCTGCTGGTGCCGTTGCGGAACACAACCATGGAGGCAACCGTTTCGCTGCCCTGCGTATGGCTGATATCGAAGCAGTCCATGCGCTCCAGGGGATGCTCCAAGCCCAAGGCCTGCTGCAGCTCTTCGGCTGCCTGCAGGTCATTTTTGAGCGACAGGCTGCCCTTACGCAGGCGTTCATTAAGCAGCTTGACGGCGTTTTCATTCGCCAGCTTCAGCAAATCCTTTTTCACGCCACGCTGCGGCAGCAGCAGCTCCACCCTTCGCTGTGCCTTGTCTGCCAGCCAGGTTTCAATAAGCTGCTTTTCATCCTCCTCCGGCAAATACGGCAGCACCACTTCCTTGGGAATAAAGGTTGCTTCGTTATAATACTGCTTCACAAAGGCTGTTATAACCTCCTGCGGCGTATCGCCGCCGTCGGGCAAGAAGAAGTTATCTCTGCCGATGAGCTTGCCCTTGCGCACGAAGAACAACTGCACGCACAGGCCTGTTATATCCTGCCCCAGGCCAAAGATATCCATATCACCGCCGTTATTGGTAACAGCCTTCTGCGCTTCATTCAAACGTGCCACAGCCTGCAGCTGGTCGCGCAGTCTGGCAGCCTCCTCAAAAGCGTAATTATCCGCTGCCTCCTGCATCTGCTGCTTCAAATCGCGCTCCAGTTCCGTCATGCGTCCGTCCAGCACCATGCAGACGGATTTAATCATCTTATGATAATCCGCCTTGCTTATGTAACCGGCGCAGGGCGCAAGACAGCGCTTAATGTGATAGTTAAGGCATGGTCTGTCCACGTTCATTTTGCGGCAGGTGCGCAGCGGGAACATGCTTCGCAGCAGCTTTACCGTGGCATGCATGGCACCAGCGTCTGCATACGGTCCGTAATAGCGTGCGCCGTCGCGCAGCTGCCTGCGCGTAACATATAAACGCGGAAAATCCTCCTGCAGCGTAACCTTAAGATAAGGATATGTTTTATCATCCTTCAGGCTGATGTTGTAACGCGGGCGATATTTTTTGATTAAGTTGCACTCCAAAATCAGCGCTTCTACCTCACTGGAGGTTACAATCGTTTCAATCTCCGCGATTTTGGCCACCATCGCCTTCACCTTCGGCGTATGGCTGGCCAAATTACGGAAGTAGCTGCGCACGCGGTTTTTCAGCACAACAGCCTTGCCGACATAGATAACCTTGCCGGAGGCATCATGCATCAGGTAAACGCCGGGCTTTTCCGGCAGTACGGCCAAGGCATTTTTTATATTGTCGCTAAAGCCTGCGGCTAATTCTGTCATACATACCACCCGTTCTTCTTCGCCTTCGCCAGCTCCTGCTTGATGTACTGTCCGGTGTAGGATTTTTTGACCTTCGCTACTTCTTCCGGCGTACCGCTGGCCACCAAAGTGCCACCCTTGTCACCGCCTTCAGGGCCGAGGTCGATAATATAATCCGCTACTTTGATAACGTCCAGATTATGCTCAATGACGATAACGCTGTCACCGCCTTCTACAAGACGCTGCAGCACATCCAGCAGCTTGTGCACGTCCGCAATATGCAGGCCTGTTGTAGGCTCGTCCAGAATATACACCGTGCGTCCCGTACTGCGGCGCGAAAGCTCCGTTGCCAGCTTAACTCGCTGTGCTTCGCCGCCGCTCAGCGTCGTCGCTGCCTGTCCCAGATGGATGTAGCCAAGGCCTACATCCTCCAGCACTGCCAGCTTGCGGTAAATGCGCGGCTGATTCTTGAAGAACTCGCAGGCCTCGCTCACCGTCATATCAAGAACCTCAGCGATGGATTTGCCCTTGTAATGCACCTCCAGCGTATCGCGGTTGTAGCGTGCACCGTGGCAGACCTCGCAGGGAACGTAAACGTCCGGCAGGAAGTTCATTTCTATCTTATTCATGCCATCGCCCTTGCAGGCCTCGCAGCGTCCTCCCTTTACGTTAAAGCTGAAGCGTCCTGCCTTATAGCCTCGCAGCTTGGCCTCGTTGGTCTGGCTGAAGAGCTCACGGATAAAATCAAAAACGCCGGTATAGGTTGCGGGATTGGAGCGCGGTGTGCGTCCGATTGGGGACTGGTCGATGTTGATGACCTTATCCGTATATTCTATGCCCTCGATGCTGTCATGCTCGGAAGCACGCAAGCGTGCACCGTTGAGCTTGGCAGCCAGGAAGTTATAGAGAATATCGTTTATCAAGGTGGATTTGCCGCTGCCACTTACGCCTGTTACCACGGTAAAGACTCCGAGCGGAATGCTGACATCAATATTTTTGAGATTGTTGGCGCGGGCACCGTGAATCGTCAGCATCCTGCCATCGCACTCGCGACGATGCTTAGGAACCGGGATAAATTTGCGGCCACTAAGATAGGTACCGGTAACAGATGCGGGCACCTGCTTGATTTCTTCTACCGTGCCCTGGGCCACCACTTCACCGCCATGCTCGCCTGCTCCCGGACCGATGTCGATAATCTGGTCGGCAGCATACATCGTTTCCTCGTCATGCTCGACAACAATCAGCGTATTGCCCAAATCACGCAAATGCTTGAGTGTTTCCAGCAGCTTGCCGTTATCACGCTGGTGTAGTCCAATGCTCGGTTCGTCCAAAATATACAGCACGCCTGTCAGGCCGCTGCCTATCTGCGTTGCCAGACGGATGCGCTGCGCTTCGCCGCCGCTCAGCGTACCGGCGCTTCTATCGAGCGTCAGGTAATCAAGGCCTACGTCGTTAAGGAACTGCAGACGCGCCATAATCTCCTTCAGCACCTGATGCGCAATTATTTGCTGCTTCGGCGTCAGCTCCAGCTTTTTAAAGAACTGCAGGCAGTCGCGCACCGTCAGCGCCGTAACCTCGCAGATATTTTTGCCGCCGATAAGAATCGACAGAGCCTCTGGCTTCAAACGGCTGCCATGGCAGGCCGCACAGGGAGTGCTCGTCATAAACTCCTCCAAGTCCTGACGCATGGCATCGCTGAAGGCTTCACGGTAACGACGGCGCAGCACGTTCAAAATGCCGTCAAAGGTTGTGTTGTGCTCCTTAACCTCGCCCTGCAGATTTTCGTACAGGAACTTAAACTTGCTCTCGCCGGCACCGTCCCACAAAAGCTGCTGCATCTCGGGCGTCAGCTCATTCCATTTGGTGTCGTAGCTATAGCCATAGGCAGCAAGAACAGCGCCCAGCTGCTTCATAAAATAGGAATTCAGATTGTTGCTGAAGCAGGCAATGCACCTGTCAGCAAAGCTCTTGTCAGCATCAGGCACTATCAAAGCCTTGTCAAACTCCATATGCATGCCAAGACCGGTGCAGTCCGGGCAGGCACCGAAGGGATTGTTGAAGGAAAACAGGCGCGGTTCAATCGCCGGCAGGCTGATGCCGCAGTCATTGCAGGCAAAATGCTCGCTAAAAAGCTGTGTTTCCGTTGCTTCTCCCAGCGTTGCCACCTCCGCAAAGCCGTCTGCCAGCTTCAGCGCCGTTTCCACGGAATCCGTCAAACGCTGCCCGATGCCTTCACGCACTGCCAAACGGTCGATGACTACAGAAAGGCTGTGCTTTTTATTTTTCTCCAAACGGATATCCTCATCCAGTGTGCGCACCTCACCATCGATAAACATACGCACATAGCCTGCACGCCGCATATCGTCGAGCACACGCATATGCTCACCCTTGCGCCCGCGCACCAGCGGCGCCATCACCATAAAGCGGCTTCCCTGCGGCAGCTCCAGCACCTTGTCGACTATCTGCTGCACGCTCTGCTGCTCAATGAGCTTGCCGCATTTAGGGCAGTGCGGTTCACCTGCGCGCGCGAACAAAAGACGCAGGTAATCGTATATTTCCGTGACCGTACCTACGGTAGAACGCGGATTGCGGCTCGTTGTCTTCTGGTCGATGGAAATTGCCGGGCTCAGGCCTTCGATGTAGTCCACATCAGGCTTGTCCATCTGTCCCAAAAACTGGCGGGCGTAGGCCGAAAGTGATTCCACATAGCGGCGCTGGCCTTCGGCGTAAATCGTATCAAAGGCCAGGCTGCTTTTACCACTGCCACTGAGGCCTGTGATAACTACCATTTTATTGCGCGGTATTTCTACCGTTATATTTTTCAGGTTGTGCTGTCGCGCACCCTTAACAATTAAAAATTCTTGCATATATTTTACCTCTGTTAAATCATGAACGAAGCTTCTAAAGCTGTTGATATCGATAGTATGTTTATATTATAGCACACTGTTAGGTTAAACGCAGTAAAAATGCTTTTCCGGAAAATTACGCTAAAAGTTAATTTTTATATTAGGTTGCACTAAAAGCAAAACCCTCGGCTTACAAATTCACTGCAAACCGAGGGCGTTCTTTGTTTTAAATTATTATTGTTTCAGGCGCTGCGCTTGTCTGCCAGCTCTCTTACCTGTTCTTCTGTTATCTCCAAAATGCTTGCTATCTCTTCTACCGACATTCCTTTAGCTGAAAGCTTTACTACAATTTTCTTATTATTTTCTCTTTCTGCTTCTGCAACAGCCATTCGTGCTCTTTTCTCTGCATATTCTTCAATAATATCCCGCATGTCGGCTTCACGCTCCTTTACATTTTTCAAATATCCGCATTTGGCAGCTAATTAACTATAATGCATATTTCTCAAGCCAAGGTGGTTGCAGTACGCAAATATTATTTTACTTCTTCATACAGCGCGCGCACGCAGGCATCTGCCAGCGCACCGATGCTGGAAACGCTGCGCTCCTGCGGCAGTCCGGATGCATCATAGCCAAGCGGCAGCTCGGTGCAGGCGGTCATTACAGGGATATCACGCTCAGCCCACAGCTCCTCTACCAGCTCTTTCATAATAGCGCCGGCCTTTGCCAGCTGGTTAGCCTTAACGCAGTTGATAACCTCCTGAGATTTATCGCTCTGCTCCTCATTCGGAATGTACAAAGTCAGTCCTCGCTTTTCGGCATATTTCTGATACAGTCCGCAAGCACGTGTGCCTTTGGTGGACAGCATCCAGGCACCCTTTTCCGGAGAAAGCTCTTTGGCAGCCTTAACTGTTTCGTCAACGATATGCAGCAGCGGTACCGGCAATTCATCAGCAAATTGGTCGATAAAGAAGTGTGCGGTATTGCAGGGAACAGCAAGCACATCTGCGCCCATATCGCACAGCTGCAGCAAATCAGCCTTCAGCTTCGGCAGCGGAGATTCACCCTTGCCGAAAATTGCTGTGCCGCGGTCCGGAATATCGCAGTCACCGATCATATATACAACAGGATGCTCCTGGTCGCAGTTCGCCGGGCATCTCATAGTGAACTGACGCAAGAACTCTGCAGCTGCTGCAGGACCAAGGCCACCGACAACACCTAATTTTTTACCGTTTTTCATCATTTTCTTTTCGCTCATATATACCTCTTCTTTCTTGTTCAGCATCGCTTATAGGATTAATAAATTGCTTATAATTTTAGCACACCGGGCTGTTATTTGCAAATATCATCAGCCTATCTGCGTACACAAAAAGCCGTTGCCGGCCACCCCGCAAGGTGACAAGCAACGGCTAACTTTTGTTATTTATTTGCTAAGCCAGGAACGTACATTAGAAGAAGTTCTTGCTTCCTCTTTATTAACCTGCACCTGTTCAGGCGCATAGAGAAGCAAATCATCATTAATTTTTTTCACATCGGCATTGATGATGTAGCTTACACCGTTCAGATAATCAAAAATACGATATCTGAGTGCTTCGTCAACTGCATCAAAGCATACCATAATGGCACTGCCGTTCATCAGCGAATCAGCATATTCACGCACGTCCGCAAAGGATTTCGGTGTACGCACCATAATATTCAGATGTCCGGATTTCAGCAGACGCGGACGGGTATATTCCTCCTGCTGCTCTTCCATTTCATCAGACCAAAAGAATTTCATTGCTGTATTTTTTAAACCCATGGCCATCAGCCTCCAAACCAAAACAGTTATTTAGACTATTATTCGCTGCCTATAGGCAAAAGTCCTGCTTAGTAATATTAATTGTAGCAGATTTTTAACAGATTGTCAAAAATTATGCCTGAACATTCTTCATACGGCCACGCATCTTACCGCGCTCCAGACGGTCCAGAACCTTCTTACGCATACGGATGCTCTTCGGAGTAACCTCAACCAGCTCATCGTCATTGATGTGCTCCAGAGCCTGCTCCAGAGAGAAAGTCTGAGGCGGAATCAGACGGATAGCGTCGTCACTGCCGGAAGCACGCATGTTGCTGACATGTTTCTTCTTGCAGGGGTTAACATCCATGTCGTCCTCACGGCTGTTTTCGCCAACCAGCTGGCCTTCGTAAATCTTTTCTGCAGGAACAACGAACATGGTACCGCGCTCCTGAGCGTTGCCGATACCATAGGAAGTGGTTTCGCCGGTTTCAAAAGCAACCAGGCTGCCACGGGTACGGCCGGGGATTTCACCCTTATATTCTTCGTAACCGGCAAATACGTGGTTCATAATGCCGTTACCTTTAGTATCGGTGAGGAACTGGTTACGGAAACCGATCAGGCCGCGAGCAGGAATCTTGAATTCCATACGCAGATAGCCTGCCATTTCGGTCATGTTCTGCAGCTCAGCCTTACGCAGGCCCAGGCCTTCCATAACAGCGCCCATGAAGTCCTGCGGTACATCGATAGTCAATGCTTCCATAGGTTCCATCAGCTTGCCGTTTTCATCGCGGTGCATAATAACCTTAGGTTTACCAACCTGCAGCTCAAAACCTTCACGACGCATGGTTTCAATCAAAATGGACAGATGCAGCTCGCCACGGCCGGCAACCTCATAAGCATCCGGGCTTTCTGTTTCGGTAACACGCATGGAAACGTTGGTCTTAACCTCTTTGAACAGACGGTCACGCAGATGACGGCTGGTAACAAATTCACCTTCACGGCCGGCAAACGGACTGTTGTTAACGTAGAAAATCATAGACAGGGTAGGTTCGTCAATCTTGATGCCCTTAAGAGCTTCCGGATTTTCGCTGTCAGCGATGGTATCGCCGATGTTAGCGTCCTGCAAACCGATCAGCGCAACGATATCACCTGCTTCAACCTCAGGCACTTCTACACGCTTCAGGCCCTGGTAGGTGTACAGACGGCCGATTTTGCCGTTACGGTTGCCTGCTTCGTCCATCAGAATGATGTTTTCGCCGTTGTGGATGGTGCCGCGAACTACACGGCCTACAACGATACGGCCTACATAATCATCATAGTCCAGGGTGTTAACCAGCATCTGCAGCGGTGCATTAACGTCAACATCCGGAGCAGGAATGTTTTCCAGAATTACTTTGAACAGCGGCTCCAGAGAATTGCTTTCCTCGTCCATGGACAGTTTGGCAATACCGTTACGGGCGGAAGCCAGAACAACCGGGAACTCCAGCTGATCTTCATCTGCATCCAGCTCAATGAACAGGTCCAGAACCTCGTCAATAACTTCATCAACACGTTGGTCGGGGCGGTCAATCTTGTTGATTACAACAATCGGTTTCAGGTGCTGTTCCAATGCTTTACGCAGTACGTATTTGGTCTGCGGCATCGGGCCTTCATAAGCATCAACCAGCAGCAGTACGCCATCAACCATGGTCAGTACGCGTTCAACCTCGCCGCCGAAGTCAGCATGGCCCGGGGTGTCCAGAATGTTGATTTTTACGCCGTTGTGCATAACAGCGGTGTTTTTAGACAGAATGGTGATACCACGTTCACGCTCCAGAGCATTGGAGTCCATAACACGTTCTTCAACGCGCTCGTTAGCACGGAAAACGCCGCTTTGCTTCAGCATAGCATCAACCAAGGTAGTCTTGCCATGGTCAACGTGGGCAATAATTGCTATATTACGAATATCGTTTCTAATCATTATTCCTTTTCTCTCCTTCATAAAAGACAAGAAAAAGGATGCTTGTCAAGTGCATCCTTTCACAGTATTACTAAACTATTTTATTATATGCTTTTTCCGTCACACTGTCAATAAAATTGTCTTGAAAGTTACAGAAAAGCTTGTAAGATGCAAGGTAAAGGGATTAGCGACAAAGCCTTGCATAAACTATTTGCTAATAAAGTAGTATCTTGCTAAACGCAGACATAAAAAAAGCCTGAGAGCTGAACTCTCAGGCTACGCTTGCTATGGCAGGGGCACTAGGACTCGAACCCAGATCGACGGTTTTGGAGACCGTTGCTCTACCATTGAACTATGCCCCTATGGAGCGGAAAACGAGATTCGAACTCGCGACCCCCTCCTTGGCAAGGAGGTGCTCTACCACTGAGCTATTTCCGCATTGGCGACCCGGATGGGACTCGAACCCATGACCTCCGCCGTGACAGGGCGGCATTCTAACCAACTGAACCACCGGGCCAATGTCAGTGTGTCTGACAGTTATATATATTACCATACGTTTTGCGTTTTGGCAAGAGGTTTTTTTGAAAAAATTTTAGAGAAGCTTCTTCAGCGACGAAAAAGGGGCCTTTTTGCAGAGTAGATTTGTGTTTGAGTACCAACAGAAATCACATCACTCTCAAACTATTGCTACTACCATTATACAGTCACCAGCGTTTGAGTACCATCAAAAATCACATCACTCTCAAACCACGGCAGTTTGATGATTTCGTCCTTGCCAGTTTGAGTACCATCAGAAATCACATCACTCTCAAACGATTCCTGCTCATTATTACTTATGGAAGAAGTTTGAGCACCATCAGAAATTACATCACTCTCAAACTTATAAGTAGACCGAAATTGACCGGTAATCGTTTGAGTACCATTAGAAATTACATCACTCTCAAACCGCAAAACTCAAATTCAGAGATTGTCCACGAATGAAACTATCATCACCATAGCGTAATTTCTTCTAGTCCCTATAAAGACATTATAAATCACTCAAAATTCTTTGTCAAAATCATTTCACAACACATAAATCAGCATCAACTATACAAACAACTTCTTCTGCAAGCTCCTGCTCAACACTGTTTTCCAAAAGAAGCAGATGCATTTTCCTGTAAAACGCTTCTTTATAAAAATTCTGCAGCTCATCATTCGTCAAGTAAGTCTTCAAATTTACGAAAGCCAAGATCTTTACTTTTTGAAACTTGCTACAGACATCCATAAAATATACTAATCCTTCTAAAAAATTCTCCTCCCCGGCTTCAAATTCCACCTCTAATGCTTTAAATAAGCTCTGATGATTAAAATCATCTTGAAACTTCAAAGCATAATCAACCTGATTTAGCAAACCATAAATATACTCTGCAATCTGACCTTTCACTCTACAGGTATTCAAATAATTTTCTTCATTCATTCCCAGCTTGCCAAGCTCATTATATAAGCCGGTTAATGCTTTGCGTGAATTTATCTCCAAAGCAAACGGATTTACAACAAGGCAGACATCCTTATCTATTTTTTAAATTTTATCATTGTCAGATAAAACAAACCGACCGTCCACACCGTCAATCTGCTTAGCAAGCTCTTGAATCATTCTGCGGAAAAGCTCCTTATGCTCTATCACTAAAACATTAACTCTGTTTTCTTGAAAAATAAGCTGCTGCTCCAACTCTGTATAAACCAGCTTCATAATATTACCAGTCTTTCATCACTGTTCAAAACATCATTATGCGCTTCTCCAACCAAAACCTCCATACGCGAAAACTGTCGTTCCGTAACTGTAAGCAGCTGCACCAATCCTTCTTGTGGCAAATTCAGCTTAACCTTCTTTATAATAGCATCTGCAGCTATTGCATTAAGCGCAATTTTGCAATACACAGATTCCTGCATCATCATAAAGCCATTTTTTAACAGATACTTACGAAATATCCTATAGGAACGCTTATTTTCAAGCGTGGTAATTGGCAAATCAAAAAGAACTAATATTCTCATAAATCTATAGCTCATAATACATCATAGAAAGCTGTTCCACTTGATTAAGCTCACATCATTACTGTTCAACGCGTCAAAAACACTCTTGCAATAAAGCTTAATAGCATAATTAAGTGTAACCTGCTTTTCGTTGTTTACAACATTTTTATTCAGTAAATCCAAAAGCTCATGCTTCTGCTCCTTGTCAAAGCAATGAAGCTTGTCTTTTAGCAGCATATCATATACCTGATAGTCAACAAAAGGTCGCAGCGGCTCTATAATATCAGAACCCAAATTGAATGCATTGAAAATATTATCGTGAATCAGTCCAAGCTGTGTAAGATAACCATTGGCGGTTATCTCCCTGTTGCATGCAGCCAATAAAACCATATAACCATAATTCAATGCTGCATTAACAGCAATATCATCCGCTCTGGTAAATCCCAATCCAAAATAGAGTTAAAATAAACTTTTGCGGCATGACCTTCCCGGTTACTGGCATCCAAATATTGAAGCTGTGTCGCATATTCATCCAGCATAGCTGCTGTATCCAGCCCTAACTTCTTCAACAAAGCAGCTTGCATCTTGATTTTGGTATATATAATTGCCGTACCAACATCACCTTTAGTGCTTTCACTCCAAGCTATCTGCTGCTTTATTTTAGCACTGACATCATGCGCTCCATAATAAGGGATAAGCTCAGCCGAAGGATTCCTCTTGCTATCGCAAAAAATCACCTTTATTTTTCTATCCGTCATTTCCGCAAGCAAAGCTGCTGTTATTGAAACCTCTGTTGTTTCAATAAGCAACACTGAAATCTCATTAAGATGGACCTTGGTGGTCAGCTCTCCGCGAACCACCATATAGCCCAATTGTAAATCCAGCTTTGCCCGTGTACTGATAACAATTACACGCCAGCTCATAGCTTCATCAAATCCACTTCCTGTTCAAAAACGCCTGTAGGAGATTGGTTAATCAAAACGCATTGCTTGAATTTCAAAATATTATTGCTAACCTTTATAACACCACAAGCATTGCCCTTATCAAGCAATTTTAAGTTTGCTTATGCACTGGCACATTTAAAGAGCTTTAAAACTTCGCCTATAACATGTATCTGATTAGCTAAAGACAATTTTTCAAAAAACTCTCTCTGCTCCTGTAAATCTGTAGTTTGTGAAGCAGGCCTATTTTTATATAAATTATTACCTGATTTAGCAAGCAGCATATCATAAATATGCATATTGACCTTTCTACCGATTCTCCATTTTTGATTATAGTAATCCAAATTTTTTTGTGCTTGTTGTTTTTGTATGTCGTCAGAATTTTTATCAGCAATCACCAATTCATTTTCTGCTATATCATTTTCGTACTTTAAAGCCTTTTTCAGATAGTCAACATCTGCCTCATCTAAACATAACTGACCAGCACCATAAAACAGCATTCTATTGCCTGTCCTACCAGAAATATGCATCGGGAAACCATTTATCTTAAACAAACTGTATTTCTTAATTTTGGGAAGCATAATTTCAGGCTTGCAAAGCTGAACAACCTCTGTAAGATACTTTTGTACAGCTATTTCACCCTGTTTTGCATAAACCAAAGGAATTGCTTCTATAGACAGCTGCACAGCCCCCTTTTTTCCTTCCGACTTGACTACGGCAAAATATGCTGTAGTCAAAGAATTATAGCCACCGTACTTCTCAATGGATAAACCTGCTTTCAAAGGCAGCTGACCTCCCTTTGCTTTAAGTGGTTGCTGATCAAACAGTTCTCCTTTTCCCTCAACAGCTTGTCTTGTAAAGAGAATATTGTTCTTATGCATAGTCCTTGCAACAGTTGCCATTGTACCGTCTTCACCGCCAAGCCAGGCAATTTCACCATCACGTTTAATGCTAAATTTATAGAAAATCTCCGGTTTCAAGCTATAGCGTCTGTTATCCTGATTTTTTGTAATAAAGTTCAAAGGGTTAGCAGTAAATTTCACATGATAGCAATTACCCACCACAATATTCAGATAAGCGTCTTTGGCATGGTGTAAATCATTTAACTCACGGCATTTCACAAATTTAAACTGCTGACGGAAATCAGATACATTGCCGGCCTTTACATATACAACCTCACTGTTCTGATAAGCTGTCTTTAAAATAGCAGCAACAGCTTTAGTCGACTGCCTGGTTTCCACAAGCTGTCTGCTGATAAAGCCGGCCAGCTCTTCATCTCGCAGCTGCGTGCTGCGCGTCAGACGCTCATACTTTCTCTCATCAATGAACCCCTTATCATAAAGCAGTTTCCAGAAGCTATGCATTTTAGTGCGAATAGCTGCATCAAGCGGATAGGTATCTGTTTTTGCAGCATTAACTTGCTTTTTAACAAGCACCCTGTTGCTAAGGCTGTCGTCCTTTGTTTTAGAACGCGGATAGATATGATCAATATCATACAAATTATTGTCATACAGAGAGGCTAATTCTATTCTTTCGCCCGTATACATGCAGCGTCCCATCTGCGTATAGTAAAGATAGAGCTTATCACTGCGTAAATTCTCTTCCTTTTTGGAGCTCAACTGAGTTTTAAGCGCATTAAACTCATCTTTACGAGGCATAAAATCAATATTTTCTTCCCTGCACTTTTTGTATAAATCCTGCAATTTTTTCAGACGACTGTCAGTACGCTTGCTTTCTTCCTTGCTTCTGGCCATCTCAATAAAAATACGCTTTGGCTCGCAACCCATGATTTTCTTGATTTTCTCCAAAATCGTCAGCGTCTGCCAGATAGAACGTTTAACAGAAGGAGAAACATAAAGCTCTTCCACGTCTTTGTAAGTAAGCTTACCATTACTGCTTTGTCTGCTACCATTAAACTCTTTAATCTTGCCAATAAAATCATAATAACAATAGCTGCTCAAAAGCTCCATGAAATTCTTATTTGTATGACGCAAAGCACTAATAATAGTGACAAGTTCACCAAAAGCCTTATCCTCATAAGCAATAGTACTGCTATTCAATAAAGTTGCAGACAATCTGCCCCAATCTTTATATTTCAGTTTTTTAATAGCTTTGATTTCATCATCAGAAATCTGCGGATAAGTGTTTTTTATTTTAGTGACCAACATTTTTTTCTCGTCGCAGAATAAGGTTATCCATCTGATAATATTCTCAATTTCATCTCTATGCAGTTGAATATAATCTTCACCGAAAATTCTTCTAAAATCATTATATGATTTCATCGAAGCATTGATCTTATCATCAATGCCACCAATGTTTTGGAAAGAAATATTTTCCTGCCTAAAAAATCTTTCTAATGTTTTCTTGGTAACCTTTGAAGTTTTCGCAAGGAAAAGCTGCTTAAAGATTTTTTCCAGCACATCAACAGGTAAGCGTTCGCCATCAACAGTAATATTGTTAATTGCGTTACGCACCATAAACTCCGAATACAGCAATGATTCCTTAGGAAGTACGTCTTCACCGACAAGATACGTGCATTTTGCTGTCATATTGGTTATAAACTTTTCTGCACTCTCTTCCAAATTTACAATTTCAGTAAAATTCCAAGGATAAATTTTTTCATGCTTACGTACAACCCAACATCTGCCCTGTTCTCTGGACATACGTGTCCCCGCAAGCGGACCTACATAATACGGTATTCTGAACTTAACAATCTGTTCAATTTTTTCACGCACAGAAAGACCGTTATTATCAGTCTCACCTAAAAACGGTAAATAGCCCTCAGCATTATCAAGAATGCATTTTAATTCCGCTAAATGCACCTGGATGGGAATGATGCCATTATCCTTAGTTGTTTGTTTAGGAAAAGCAAATCCATTGGTAATGCGAAACAGTAAACGTTCCTCCTCTGTTTTGGCATCATCAATATTCGTAATTTCCTGCATTATCTTTTTATATTCTGCAATCCCTTCAAGTTGCTTCTTTAAATCCTTGCAAAAATCAATCTGATTACGTCCTTTGATTCCTTTAGCATATTTCTCGTAAGAAATATCTCCATCCTGCCTGAAAATCTTATTATATAAAGGCTTACCTTTAAGCATGGATTTCAAAACAGCCAAATCCCGTTTATGATCTTCATAAACCTGCACCTTACACTCAGAAAGCAGATGCTGTTCATCTTCATCTTTTTTACTTGTATCAAGATGCAATATTTTTGCCAGCAAACTCCAATCATAAATAGCTTTGAAACGGAGTAACCCTTCGTAACGCTCCCCTAATGCTGCTGTAAGCACAGGCTCAAATTCATTCAAATCATCATCTTGAAAGCTTACTGATTTCTTTTCACATTCATCTAATTCTTCATCAACAAATAACTCAGCTAACTTAGCTTTACCACCACTAAAAAGCTGTATAATAGCTTTCTGCTGTTTTGTCTGTGCCGGTAATAAACTCTGCATCGCTTTCTGCTTAGTAGTACGTCCTAAGTTTACATCGCACAAAACTTTAGCCAATTCATCTATATTTTGACATGACCAATCTTCAATTCCCATCTCATCACGGACATAATTCTCAACCTCACTGAAAACCGCATTAAAATCGTTTACTTTGGAAGCATCAAGATTATCAAACAAAAAATGTCCACGATGCTTAGCAATATGCTGCACAGCAAGATAAAGTAAGCGCACATCAAACGGTCCCGCCTGCGTTGCCAATGCATAACGCAAATGATACATTGTAGGATATTGCTGATAAAAATCCTTATCTGTGTAATTTTTATCAACAAATAAATTATATACTGCCTTATCCCGCTTATCATCCAAATGTAAACGGCTATCCTCTAATGGCATAAAGAAACCGGGATCAACCTTAGCGATTTCCTCCGCAAATAATTCCTGTAACATCTTAAGACGCCATGTTGTTCTGTCAATTCTGCGTCTGCCGGAACGAAAAACTCTTGTAGAAGCTGCAGTATTGGCAGAATCAAAAAGTCTGATTCCCCATAATGCTTTGCCATTAAATTTTAAAATATTATAATTTGTATCCGTAACAGCCTAGCCAACAGATGCATCACCCATATCTAAGCCGATATAATAATCACAATTCTTTAATTTTTGCATATTGACAAACCTCCACAGATGAAATATACTATGAATAACTTCTTGAGTACCATCAGAAGTTACATCACGAGTTCAAAAAACATGATTTATTCAAATCGTCTTCTTCAGAAGACCCCACAGTGTGTGGAACTAAAGCTTGCTTCGGCAGGCTTTTTTGTTTATTTCAAAAAATTCATGTACAGTATATTAAATCAATTCTACAGCAAATTTAAAAATCCTTTATTTATAAAAAAACTGCTTATAATTCGGTATCACTTTTTCTTTTAAAGCCTTGCTATAACGTATTATAGCATATGCAAATGACAGTTTTTGTCTATCTTGCCAGCTTTGCTTACATTTATAAAAAATTTTTAAGGCATTTTTGATCAGTATTTTTATCTTTTTATTAAACTTAAACACAAAAACCGCCGTCAGAACCTGCAATCCAACACATTCTGACGACGGTTTATTTTATATCTCCAAAATCACTCTAAGTACATTTTCTTCAGCGCCAATTTATCCACCTTACCGCTTTCATTATGCGGCAGCTGTTCCATAAAAACAAACTGCTTGGGCAGCTCGTAATCCTCTAAGGTTTGCCGCAGCAGCTTAACCAGCTCCTGCTTGCCGTATTCACGTGCCGCCCCCACAAAAGCAATAAGCACATCGGCATCGTCCACATGACGGCAGATTACTGCAGCCTCCTCAATGCCTTCCAGCTCCGTCAGCGCAGTGCATACCTTGACTGCAGAAACCTTGCGGCCGTTAACGCTCACAATATCATCCGTACGCCCCAAAAAGTGCAGGCGACCTTCCGCATCCAGATGTCCCCTGTCCTTCAGAGAAAACGGCAGCGAAATTTTCTCCACATGATAAGGCGTATCAATGAAAATTTCTTCATTACAAACGCTCACCTGCACGCCTTTGAAGGGACGGCCGATAAGTGTGCGGTCATCCGTCATTTCCGCAGCCTTGATATAGGTAATGTAATTCAGCTCGCTGGCGCCGTAGTACAGCGTGATATCCGCATGCGGGAATACCTGCAGCAGCTTGTCCGCCTCCTGCCTGCCCATGCTCTGCGAGCCGCTGATGATACTGCGCACACGCACATCAGGCTCACGCAAAAACTTGGGCAACAGCAGCAGCTTAGACGGAATCAGGTAGATTGCGTTCACCGCATAGCGCTGCATCAGCTGCAGCCAATGGCGCGGGCGGAAGCGTTCCGTCACTACCAGTGTGCCGCCTGCCGCCAGCACACCCATATAAATATTGAGATTACCGGTAAAGGCCAGGCTTCCCTGACAAAAAATTACTGTCTGCTCATTAACGCCAAAAACACGATTCTGCTCCGGGAAAAAGTCCGCCCAGCTATGATAGCTGCGCCACAACAGCTTGCTTTTGCCAGTGCTGCCGCTGGTCATAACGCCCATGCAGGCCGCTTGCGGAATATCGTCGCAGCAAAACTGCTGCTTTTTGCTCACTTCGGTAGCAATAACCGGCACAGTTTTTGTTCCGCTGTAGGCCAAAAAGGCAATCAACTGACGGGCAATACTGCTTTCGTGGATAAAAAACGTCGGAGCGCTAAAATCCGCTTTACTGCGCAGCCTGCGCGCCTCCTGCGCCAGTCTTGCATAGGTATATTCTTCTTCATCCTCTACAAGAGCTAGCTTATCCTGTTTTTGCTGTGCTATTAAGGTCAAGTAATCCATTTGCTTCACTCCACTCTTTCCAGCAGCAACGCCGTTCCTACGCCGCCTGCGGCAGCTACGCTTGCGGCGCCATAGCGACCGCCCTTCTGCTTCAGTGCCTCCAGCAGATGCAGTGTAATTATGCCGCCGCTGGCACCATAGGGATGACCGTAGGCCAATGCCCCGCCGAACACATTATATTTGTCAACGCTGTGCGGAAAGCTGCGGGCAAACAGCACATCAATTACAGCGAAGGCTTCGTTCAGCTCAAAGTCTGCGATATCCTGCTCCTGCAGGCCATGCTTGTCCAACAGCTTTTGCAGTGCGGTAACTGCAGTACGCGGACTCACCA
>OGUL01001460.1_pt1 | contig 19866 bp, 18 predicted proteins | sample 1553651 | NCBI WGS metagenome assembly OGUL01 (sample SAMEA2580048, study PRJEB22360) | human gut metagenome | biome: human gut; feature: human-associated habitat; material: faeces | place: Denmark | collected 2008/2010
GGCCCGCCAATTCATCGATAGCTTGGATATAAGCCAACTGCACGTGTTCAGTTATTCGGAACGCCCGGGTACCCAAGCGTTGAAGATCGATTATGTAGTAGACCCAAAGACCAAACACGCACGCAGTCAACAACTCTTGGATATCTCAGACCAGAAACTTCATGCCTTTTATGAGGCCCATATCGGACAAGAAGCGAATGTCTTATTCGAACACACCAAGAAAGACGGCAAAATGCACGGTTTCACCGAGAACTATATAAAGGTAGAAATCCCTTATGATGCCGCTTTGGTCAATGAGACCCGCAAAGTCGTACTAGGCGGCTGGAATGAGGATCGCACCGCATTAATAGTCAACAATCAATCATCAACCGTCAACTAAGATGTGGGATAAAATACAATATGCCTTTCTTTATAGCTGGGTAAAAGTACACGCCTTACTTCCCATGCGAGCTTTATACGTGTTATCAGACATCCTATATGTCCTTATCTATAAGATAGCCGGATACCGGGTAAAAGTAGTGCGCCGTAATATAACCGCCTCTTTCCCGGATAAATCCAAGGCAGAATTACGCCAATTAGAACGTCGGTTCTATCATCATTTCGCCGATTATATCGTAGAAACGATTAAACTAGCCCATATCTCTCTGGATGAGATACAACAGCGTGCTTATCTGAGGAACCCGGAATTGGTTGACCAACTTATGGCGAAAGGCCATACTTGCTTCATCCTCACGATGGGGCATTATGGCAACTGGGAATGGTTTTCCGGCTCGACCACTCGCTTTGAGGACTCACGCATCTATCAGATATACCGTCCGTTAAACAACAAGGCCTTTGATAAGCTATTCGCCGATCTCAGGACACAGTTCGGTTCTTTCGGCATCAAGAAAAACGATACGATACGGGATATCATCAAGTTAAAACAAGACAAGACCCGCTCAGTCGTCATCTTCTTGGCGGACCAGACACCCAGCAAGGCGAACCTGCATTATTGGACCGAGTTCCTTCATCAAGATACGGCCATATTAACCGGTCCGGAGCGTATCGCACGGAAACTGAACCTGCCTGTGATCTTCCTCGATACCCAAAAGGTAAAAAGAGGATATTACACCGTAGACATGAAGCTGATTACGGAGAATCCAAAAGAGACTCCGGAGAATTACATCACCGAGCGATACGCACGACTTTTAGAGAAAATGATCTTGCGTGACCCGGCTTACTGGCTGTGGACCCATAAACGTTGGAAACATAAACACGAGCAACAAGGATGAAAAAAGTAGCGATTGTCATCTTAAACTGGAACGGAAGAAAGCTAATGGAGGAATTCCTTCCTTCCGTCGTATCCAACTCTCCGGAATGGGCGGAGGTTATCGTAGCAGATAACGGTTCTACCGATGACTCGATCGAGATGTTGAAAGCAAAATTCCCGACCGTCGGCATTATCTCCTTCAACCAGAATTATGGTTTTGCCGAAGGATATAATCAAGCGCTCAAAAGGCTCGACCATGAATATTGCGTTTTATTAAACAGCGACGTAGAAGTTACTCCCAATTGGTTAGATGCCCCGATTGCCACTCTCGACTCTGATCCGTCAATCGCTTGTGTCCAACCCAAAATACGGGCTCAACGAAATAAAGAATACTTCGAGTATGCAGGTGCGGCCGGAGGATACATTGATAAATACGGCTATCCATTTTGTCGGGGGAGAATCTTGCATATCGTGGAAAAGGACGAGGGGCAATACGACACTCCCGCCGATATCTTATGGGCGACAGGAGCCTGCTTATTCGTTCGTACGGCTACGTATAAGGAAGTCGGGGGATTGGATGCCGGATTTTTCGCACATCAAGAAGAAGTCGATATGTGTTGGCGTTTACGTTCCCGGGGATATCGGTTGGTATGCGTCCCACAATCCATCGTTTACCATGTCGGTGGAGCCACCTTGAACGCAGAAAGTCCCCGCAAGACTTTCTTGAATTTCCGAAACAGCTTATTGATGCTTTACAAGAATTCCCGGGAAGAAGATCTAAAGCATGTGATGTGTGTCCGCTTTTGGCTGGACTATATCGCCGCCGCGAAGTTCCTGCTGGAAGGACATTTCGCGAACGCCAAAGCTGTTTATGAGGCAAGAAAAGCCTATCACCAACTCAAACCGGAATATACGCCTAAGCGTAAAGAGAATCTGGAGAAAAGAACACTGAGCACCATCCCGGAACTTATGCGGGACAGTTTAATTCTGGCATTTTATCTAAAAGGGAAGAGGACATTCAATGCGATAAAGGATAGACGATAAAGAAACCGGCCTTCTTACTACCCCTAAGGAGAAAAAGAAGACCGGAGAGCTTGGAGATAAGATAGAGAATAGATTATGGATTACTATTCTTTTACTTTTTTAATAGCTTTATAAATCTCACTATATGAATCTCGACCTTGATACTTCTCAGCAAGTTCACAAGCTTTAATCATTTTTGCATCTGCAATCATATCCCTTACCCAGCTATCTTTTTCCAGATATTTACGTGTTTTGCCGTATGTTGGAAGATAGCGCTTCAAAGCCCTTTCTGTAGCTGCTGAATCTAGGAAATGACGGCAAGTATCCTCAAAATGCAAAAGGAACCAATATTCGATTGATTGCAAACTGTCGCACAGAATAACATTACCATTCTTCTCATATTTCTTTTTCAGAGCTGCCATCTTCCTATTTTCAGCATCTGATCGTCTGCTAACATCGGCATCAAAAACACAGATTACAAATACATCTTCATTTAGAAGCTCCTTTATCTTTTTATCAATCTTCTCGATACTATTATTCTCAAACAGACGTGGAGATATAGAGTATCTGTAGCCTAGAAACTTTTTAAGATGACTGAAATAAAACAATTCAGTCAGTCCTTCACCCACAATATGAATGACTTGTCTAGTGGCAATATTCTTTCTAACGTTTCTCATAAGGCCGGTATTTATAGATTAGGAACTGCCCCAAATTTACCAAACTTATACGCCTTTTGTAGAGAGCTTATTCTATTCAAGCCTTTGAAATCAGTTAGAGGATATAGTACACTGGCTCCATCTGTGTTCTTCTCGGCGAACCAGATATTATCTTTTCTAAGCAGATCCTCTTCCCCCAACAGACCGTCATAATGAGTAGTAAGCAGTAACTGAGCTTGCTTTGACTCCTTCAAGAAACGTTCAATCATATATTCGATCAACTTAGGATGAAGAGATGATTCTATTTCATCTACAGCAAGGAATGCATTGCTTCCAATACTATTTTGTATCTGGGATGCCAAGCCGAATGTTCGTATGGTACCATCTGATTCATACAACTCCGGGAACTCATAGTAATCATTCCCCCCCAACCCGGAAGAGACCTTGTGCTGATACATGGTATAATTTACTACTCCCTTTTTAGTCTCCTGCTCTTTTGAAGAAATATTCGAAATATTGAAGTCTGCTTCCTGCAAATACCTTAGGATATATTCTTTGGCAGTTTCTTTTTTAATTGCCTCTTCTGCATAGCGGCTAAGTGATGATGTAGGTACTATCGCAGGCATCATTTGTTTAGTCAAATACTGAAGGGCTGTTTCCATTTCTGCAATATTGGTATTTACCTGCATGTAAGCTGCAAAGACAGACATATTAGGTAAACACTTTAAGGTTATTTCCTCTTTTGCAGCCGTACTGATTTTAACTTTTTGACCAAATTTGATGGAAGAGACATTGTTTTCCATGCTACGTTCAAAAACAGTGGCCGGTTGTTGACTGAGATAATAAATCAAGGTTTCCCGGACAATGTGCGTAGTCTCCAACAATACGGAATAGACATATCTGATAGCCTTGTCTCCATTCATGGCATAAAATGAAACAGAAAACTCTGATGCTTGTTCTTTACTTGTTCTATTTAGCAAGAACGGAACAATCTTAATTAGCTCCGCTTTATTAAGTGGAGTGCAAGTTATAAAGGACCTTATAAAATCGCAAACCTTAATAATATTACTTTTTCCTGAGGCATTGGCTCCATAAATGACAGCTAACTTAAGTAATTTTACATCCGGAGCCAGCTCAACAACATGATATGACTCCAAATCCTTACTCTTATCTGCCTCAAAGCTAAGAACTGTCTCATCTCTGAATGAGAACATATTCTTGAATTTAATTTCAGCTATCATATATCTATTGTTTTCTCACAAAGATACATATAAAAACCGAATACAAGGTATTCAGGCAATAACAACATGCGTATCCATAAGCAATCATTTATCTTATAACAGCGCTTAGATACCAATAATACATTTTTCTCACGCCATCCTCTATATCCACCCGGTGATGCCATCCCAACTCATGCAGTTTGGTCACATCGGTCAATTTACGCATAGTTCCATCCGGTTTTGTGGGATTGAACTCTACCTTACCTCGATAACCGGTTGTTCTCACGATCAAATCTGCCAAAGTAGCGATCGAAATCTCCTTCCCGGTACCTATATTAATATGGCAATTACGGATATCAGTATCTCCTTGCGAATAAGTATCCTTAAAATCCACATGTTCCATGATATATACGCTCGCATCTGCCATTTCCTCACTCCATAAGAACTCTCGAAGCGGCTTACCAGTTCCCCATAGCTCCACCTTATCCGAAGAGATCCCATAACGAGCCAAAACCAAAAGAATTTCCTCTTGGGAGCAATGTCCATCAATACCCTCCACTGGACGGGCATCTAAATCCCGGCAAACACCTTGCCAATCTCCCTCATTCAAACACTTGCCCAAATGGATCTTCCGTATCATAGCTGGCAATACATGGCTACGTTCCAAATCAAAATTATCATTCGGGCCATATAAATTAGTCGGCATCACAGCGATATAATTCGTACCATATTGCAGATTAAAACTCTCGCACATTTTCAACCCTGCGATCTTGGCGATCGCATACGGCTCATTCGTGTACTCCAGCGGAGAAGTCAGCAAAGCGTCCTCTCGCATCGGCTGCTCCGCATCACGTGGATAAATACAAGTGCTACCTAAAAATAACAATTTCTTGACCCCATGGCGAAAGCTCTCACCAATCACGTTCTGCTGAATCTGTAAGTTCCGGTAGATAAAATCAGCCCTATACTTACTATTCGCCATAATCCCCCCTACATGAGCGGCTGCGAGAATCACGTACTCCGGCTGTTCCTCATCAAAAAAGCGCTTGACAGCGATGCCATCCAATAAGTCCAGCTCTTTATGCGTACGTCCTACCAGATTCTCATATCCCTTTCTTTCCAGATTCTCCCAAATGGCAGAGCCGACCAATCCTCTATGGCCGGCTACATATATCTTAGCGTTCTTCTCCATCATTTCACGATGCCCTTCTCTAGATACTCAGCCAAATTAGTACGAACATGCGCAGAGGCACGTTCCACGGCCACCTTCGCCATATCCGCGTCCACCATTATCTTCACCAGTTGCTCAAAAGAAGTCTTTCGCGGATTCCACCCCAGCTCACGTCTCGCTTTCGATGGATCTCCCCAAAGATTAACCACATCGGTGGGACGATAGAAATCGGGAGATACCTCCACCAGCACCTTTCCCGTCTTGCGGTCGATTCCCTTCTCATTTTCTTCCTCACCTTGCCAGTACAATTCAAAGCCCACATAACGGAAAGCCAATTCGCAAAACTCCCGTACGGAATGTTGCTCACCCGTAGCGATCACGAAGTCCTCCGGTTTCTCATTTTGAAGGATCAGCCACATACATTCCACATAATCCTTGGCATACCCCCAATCACGAAGCGACGATAAATTACCCAATAAAAGCCTGTCCTGTTTCCCTTGTGCGATACGTGCGGCAGCCAACGTGATCTTACGAGTCACGAAAGTCTCGCCCCGTCGTTCCGATTCATGGTTAAACAAGATACCCGAGCAGCAAAACATATGATAAGCCTCCCGATACTCCTTTACGATCCAATAACCATACAGCTTCGCCACCGCATAGGGGCTATACGGATGAAAAGGCGTTTTCTCATTCTGAGGAACCTCCTCCACCTTCCCATATAATTCGGAAGTAGAGGCTTGGTAAATACGACAAGTACCCGTAAGATCATTTTGCCTTACCGCCTCTAGAATACGTAATACCCCGGTAGCATCCACATCAGCCGTGAACTCCGGTGAATCAAAAGAGACTTGCACATGGCTCTGCGCAGCGAGGTTATAAATCTCCGTAGGCTTTACCCTCTTCACCACCTGCGAGAGACTCGTGGAATCCCCTAGATCCGCATAGTGAAGATGGAAAGCGGGATGGCCTTCCAAATGCGCGATCCGTTCCCTGAAATCAACAGATGAGCGGCGAATGGTGCCATGTACATCATATCCTTTCTCCAAAAGGAATTCGGCCAAGAAGGAACCGTCTTGGCCGGTAATACCAGTAATTAATGCTACTTTTCTCATTTTATTTTCATGTTTATCTTTTCATATTCATAGATCTTGATAGTCCATTATACTGAAAGTTTATGTGAAGCAGTCCGCTTATTATCATTGTAATATTAATTCTTTCTTTTATTGTCTTGTATCCTTTTAATATATCGTAGATGATGTTCTTTCTCACTAATTGTCGAGAACCGATCCTTTATTTTCTTTGCAGGGACACCTCCCCAAATTTCACAGTCCGGAATGTCTTGTGTCACTACAGCTCCAGCCGCTATTACCACCCCTTTGCCGATAGTGATACCGCCCACGATTGTAGCACTATGCCCTATCCATACATCATCTTCAACAATCGTTATGCCATTGTACCCTCTTGAACTATTCCAGATAAGTTCACCCACAGTATCAAACTGATGATCATTTCTTCCGACAAAACAAACACGTCCGGCTATCAAGATATTATTTTTAAATACGACATCAGAAGCGATATTGCAATATTCTCCAAACTGGACGTTATGACCAATACTTATTTTCATGCCTCTGGCAAAAGTAGTGTGAGCCATAACTCTCACGAAACCATTGTATTTCACCCATGGATATTTCAAATGAAATAAATACCATGTTCGAACAATGTTCATTATGTAGCGTATGGCAAACGTTGTCATACCTGCCCCTTTCGGCATGTTATGATAATCTATTTTCACTTGTTTCGATTAATATTATAAAAAGCAGATATATAATTGTCAAAAGAGCATGGCATCAAGTTTGCCCTAGATAAAGGCTTATTGGAATATTTCCGACAGGCTTGCCTTATTATGTAAATGAATTCTGTTTCATTCATGGGATCAAATAACATTCCATTGCCTTTGGTCACAAAATCCGTGGCACCGATATACTTGCTTGCCACCACGGGACATCCGTAAACCAAAGACTCATTAATAACAGCGCCAAAGGGTTCATACCTACTCGGCAGAATAAAAAAATTGGCTATTTCATACCATGCATACAAACCGACATCGGTATGAAATCCGGCAAAAACCACTTTGTCTTTCAGCCCAAGTCGCTTTGCTTGTTGTTGCAAGCTTTCTGATAGTTCCCCCTCACCTACAATGACCAATCTATAATTTACGATTTGTGCTTTTGCAAACGCATTTAACAGCAAATCCAACCCTTTTGCTTTTACTAACCTACCTGTGTAAAGAATAACAGAAGTCCCTGCCAAACCATATTGTTGAATGTATTTTTGAAGGATAGGTTGAAACTGTGAGCGATAAGCCAACAATGTTTGAGGATTCTGTATATTAGGACATACCTCTATCCGCAATCGGGGGAATCTTCTTTGATACCATTGCTTCACAGCATCACCATAGACTATAATCCCATTGCTGTGGGTCAATACATAGCTCCTGGATTTAGCCTTCAATCCGGAAGATATTTCGGCCATTTTCAAGTTGTCAGATGTTGTCAGATAATAGTTGTAGTGAAATAGCCCCATTTGCTTATACAAGGCTACCAAAATACTTGTATAGGAATACTCATGGGAGAAAATGACATCGGGATCTATTTTTTTGATTAAATTGAAAATTCCCAGACGTACAGGCCTATTTCCAATCCTGAATCCTTTAGTCAAGAAAAGGACCTTAATATTCTCCAGTTTTTCCAGCAATTCTTTCCTGTTATAGGTGAATCCCTCACTGTCAGCATCCGTAAATGCGATGGTCATGTCATAATATTTACCCATCTCATTAAACACATCAATCCTCCATGGAGATAGGTACTGGTAAAAGACTAATGCTTTCAACTTATTCATCTTCCTATACAGTAATAATCAAAGCCCAAATGTTGAAGTTCTTCTGCGTCATAAATGTTCCGCCCATCAATGATGACCGGATTGTTCATCAATTTCAGTAATAGGCTCCAATTGGGTAGCCGGAACTGTTTCCACTCAGTCTGTATCAATAAAGCATCCACTTCCAAGACAGTATCATACATGTCTGCGGCATATTCCACACCCCCGCCCATACGACGACGGCATTCCTCCATTGCCACAGGATCATACACCCGTACTTTGCATCCTTCCCTCAGCAACCGATCAATAGTGACCAATGAAGTCGCCTCACGCATATCGTCTGTTTCCGGTTTGAAGGCAAGTCCCCAAACAGCAATCTTTTTCCCTTGCAAAGCCCCTTTATAATGCTTGAACAATTTATTGAAAAGTACACTCTTTTGCTTTTCATTCACAGACTCCACCGCATTTAGCACCTTCATTTCATATCCATGCTTCTCTGCGGTCTTTATCAAAGCTTTAACATCCTTCGGGAAACACCGCCATAACCGCAACCCGGGTAAAGGAACTTGCTTCCGATACGGCTGTCCGAACCTATTCCCTTTCGCACCATATTCACATCAGCTCCCACCAATTCGCATAAATTGGCAATATCGTTCATGAAGCTGATACGGGTAGCCAGCATAGAGTTTGCTGCGTATTTTATCATTTCCGCACTGGGTATATCGGTAAATATTACCCGGAAATTGTTCAGCAGGAAAGGACGGTAAAGTTTACTCATCAACTCCTTGGCTCTTTTCGATTCCACTCCTACCACAACCCTGTCTGGCGACATGAAATCTTTGATGGCTGCTCCTTCTTTTAGAAATTCAGGATTGGAAGCTACATCAAAGGGAACATTCACACATCGTTTATCAAGCTCTGCCTGAATAACAGCCTTCACTTTTTGGGCAGTCCCTATAGGAACTGTTGATTTGGTGACAAGCAGGGTATATTTCTGAATATTCTCACCAAATTGTTTTGCCACTGCCAATACATATCGTAAATCGGCACTTCCGTCTTCATCGGGAGGTGTCCCCACGGCACAGAACACAATGTCCACATCATTCAAGACAGACGTTAGATGGGTCGTAAAGCTCAACCTTCCTTCACGAAAATTGCGCATCACCATTTCATCCAATCCGGGTTCGTAAATAGGAATCCGACCGTTCTGTAAGTTTTCTATTTTTTCTCGATTCACGTCCACGCAAGTGACATGAACACCCATTTCCGCAAAGCAGGTGCCAGAAACCAATCCGACATAACCTGTACCAACAATTGCTATATTCATAACTATCTTTTAACGTCTTTTCCTGCATGTCGCATATACCTGTGAAAAGAATCCTATGATTGTTTTTCTCAATCCCACAAGTCTCATCGTGAATATAAGCGGATGCTGAATTTTGTTCTCAAACTTCTTTAATTGTATATCTTCCATATTTAATATGACAGGAAGAGCCACTTTCAAGAAAGGGATACCATGATGTGTTGATCTAAATGGCAGTAAATGGATTCCCTTTGTGTCTCCCAAATATGACCGCTGCTCGATGTCCCATCTGGATTGATTGGAAAAGAAATAATAAATATTCATCATAGGCATAATAAATGGGACAATATCAAAATACTTCCTATAAGGACCATCCTTTAATCTAAAGATTAGCGGATTTGTCTTTTCATTACTCTTTGTTAATAGGGATGTCAATTCTACTTGAGGATTGAAAGCAAATACCCTTTCGACTTTGAGGATGGAACCATACAAAATGGCCGCATAACCACCTGCTGAACTGCCAGACATGATAGTACGGTATCCATCGGTTTCATTTTTCAGAAATTCGATTAGTCTTTCCGGAGAATCAATGCTTTGGTTGATACCGGACAAATACCACTGCTTGAATACATCACGAACAAAAATATGTTTATACGCTTTTTCTATCCTTAAATTATACCATTCAAAGAAGTTTTTCTCTACAATCCTTTTCCTGAAAATATCTTCAACGTTTGGATAATATAGATCATTGCTGCAAAAATAGACAGCACAATACGTTTTATCCTTACATTGTTCATTATACTCAATCAGATAGTTGTGTTGGGTATCATACACATTACGTACAATATCCGAATCTGTTTGAAAAACAAACATGGATTTATTTATTGTTTCCATAATTGCGGAAATAAAACTCTTATATGAATTGTAATAAAATGCTTGACGGCTGTCACAAATCCGATGTGCCTTTTTTCAAAAAGGAAAAAAGGTATCGGTTCTGCATACCCTAAGGGGGAATAAAGATTTTTTATCCGCCTAATGAACGGGATCTCTTTTCTTGCCCATGCAGGCAACTTTGGATTGCTCTCGCAAATGCCTAGATATCCAGTAGCAACATAATTCTTAAAGCCGGCTTTCCGTACCCTATATCCATAATCAATATCTCCAATGGCATGACGATAAGTCCAATCAAGATTGCCAACCTTTTTAAAAACACATTGTGGTATCAAAACGCAATTTCCATTAAACTTTTCACATTCCTGCAACTTTCCATTAGGAGTTATTTTTTGCGAACCATCATATCCGCTATACGTAGTAACGCCTTTTTCCCTTAACCTCATTGGTGCTACTATTACGGCCTGATGATTGCATTTTGCAGAATTATCTAACAAAGTAAACAACGCACCGTCAAATAAATAGCTATCATCATTCAACCATAGATAAAAATTATAATCTTGTTTGGCAGCTTCTTCCCATGCCCTATACATTCCTCTGTTCCAAAATAAGTTACCATCACCTTTGATAATATGAACTTTCGGGAATTGCCTTTTAATCGCTTCCGGTGTTCCGTCCGTACAACCGTCATCGGTTAGATAAATATCGAGGCGCAAATAATTTGGCAATACTTGTTTATAAAGATTTTCCAAACATCTCAATGTTTTATTCTTCCTGTCATGAACTGTCAGTAATACGGCTATGTTTGCCTCTATCTGTTCCATTTTAAGATCCTTGATATAACTTGAATATTTGCCTTACGTTTGTTGGCAGAAAAAACTTTCTCATAACCATTTCATATCCGTTCTTGATTATCATTTCCTTTTCACCGCTGTTTGTCCTTAGCTTTTTGATTGCTTTTACGATCTCAGTCGATTGCTCTGGTATCAATAAAGAGCACAACTGTTCTTTATTGAAATCCCGCAATCCGGGAACATCATATAATATTGCCGGAATTTTGCAAGCCAAGGCTTCTATAGTAGTTAAGGAGATGCCTTCATAGTGTGAAGTCATAAGATATACATCAGAAACAATAAGGAATTTTCTCACCTCTTTTTGATTTCCCATAAAACGAATTTTGTTCTCAACTCCAAGTTTTCTTGCCAAAGTTTTTTCTTCTTCGGTAGTATCTCCTTGTCCAAGGTGAAGATACATTAGATTATTTTTTTCTTTTAGCAAATCGGGAAGTGCTTTGATAATGTCATGATGCCGTTTATTAACACTACAACCTCCTACGGAAATTATAACAAAACTATCTTTTGAGATGCCAAGTTCTTTTCTAACAGCTTGCTTCTCTGCCTTATCAGCCGGAAAGAATCGTTTATTCCCAAACCAATTATAGATTTTTATCGTGTCATTATGATAATATAAACGTTCATTATCGTACACACTATCTGATATCGTTTGGAATTTACAACTCAACAAATTCTTTGCACTCCATCTTAACCATATATGGTAAAGGTATGAAATAGGTCTGGACTTAAAGCAACTATGAAAAGTGTAGACAGAACGTATTCCCGCCAGACATGCAACCAAAGCCATATCCCATTTCATATTCGATGCATGGGTATGAATGACATCTATTCCTTCTTTTTTCACCAACCGGACTATTTGTTGGCAATAACTCCATCTGGTAATCAATCCACTCGGACAAGGTAGATGATATACTTTGTAACCTGCATCTTTAAACATGTCGGCATATTTACCCAACCTTTCTGCCGAATTTATAACATACAATTCACACCCAAGGCTTCTAAATTCATCGGCTGCATCAACATACATGATCTCAGCCCCAGAAAATTTCAATTCGTATAAAACATGCAATATTTTCATCGCTTATAGAATTACAACTTTTTAGTTACTTTGTGGATCAACAATTATTCAATAAATATACTACAGCTTCATTTCATCATTCATAAAAGAAAAAATCTGATTCAGCTAACCACATTTCAGTCATCTTACTTTTTTTGAAGAAAGCTCTGATTTCCATCTCTTTCTGTGCGGAAAAAACACGCTGATCCCCTAATCGAACCACTTTACCAGGACTACCTGCTATAAGTATTCCATCATCATGGTAACCTAAAAAACTCTTATTCACAAAACTCCTACTTGCCACAATGGTATTGTCGGGAAGTTGAGTACCCCGCATAAGGGTAGTAGAATTTCCAATCCAGTTCCTATTCCCCACTTCGATAATTCCCACACAATCCTTTACCAAGCCGTCTTTCTGAAGTATATAATGAAAGTTCGTATCACAACAAACACAATCGAAAGCGAACTGGCTATACGCTCGAATAAATATCCGATTGTTACATAAGATTTTACATCCACCTGAAAAACAGACATTTTCACCCAGTTGCAATATTCCATCATTGATGCGCAAAGTACAGCCTGAAGAGAATTGAACGTCACCTTCTAGTACCATCGTACCATTTATCATAAACAATAATGAGGGAGCTGGGGTTGGATAAAAATATTCATGATTCTTGGCAAACTTGACTATTCCAAAACGAGGAGAACAGAGAAGCTTTACCGAAGAATTACTTATGATTAATTGCGTTTTCCCATAAATGACAATCGGCAAATGAATAGCTTGCTTGAAAGGAAGCAACTTAAAGTTTACAACCAATGTCTTCCATACATGAAAATGATATTTTCTGTATGTCTTCATGATTAATCGAAGTAAAGCATACATAAATCACCAATAACAATTGTTTTCTACTTTATCGCTATGTACCGTACGATATGCGTCTGGACTAACCCATGCAGGATTAGAAAAATATTTCAAATAGCAATCTTCTGGAAGCCCCACATCAAGTGCAATTTGTGGATTTTTCCAACGAATACCCTTGATACCAAACATCAATTGCAAGCCACCGCCAAAATGAACGGCTTGTTTGCCTATTTTTTTCACATGTGCAGCCAAAGGAAATCCATAAGCTCCGCATCCTATCAGACAGATATCAAAATCCGCTTTTCCTATTTCCCGCTTCATCCATTCCAGTGCGTCAAACCAATCTTTGAAACCTTGGTTGTCGCCACCCAGACTTTGTACAGCCTTTACTGTCCTTAGCTCAAAGTCCGGCAAAACATCTTTATTGTCAAACAAATCAGAACGACGGGCGTATTGCGCTTCGATCAGTTCGGCAAACGGATGAATCACAACAACCTTCTTCCCTTTCAATACTCTTGACCAAGGTCGAGATGTTACGAATGGATCAAAGAAAGATAAGGGTATAAATAATGGATTGCACATATAAGGTCGGAGAATATGTAATCCTCTCTGTACGGTCTCAAAAGACCCACATATATCCAGCAAAGAAGCGTCTTGAAGCATCATTTCGCAAAACCGGGAAAGATGCTCAATGTCAGGAGGGAAGAATCCACTCCAATTTTGCATTTGGTTCATGACGTTCTTGTTCCACCACCAATCAGAGACATCACCTCTCAGATATTTTTTTAGAAGAGGTTTTCCTTGGCGAATGCTTAAGTAATTGAGAATGCAAGCCATTTCCGTAGCTCCGAAGCGTGCAATCATGCAAGGCCTCTTGGAATCAAGTAAAGTATAGATTGCATCCGAAGCTTTCAGAGGATCGGTTTCTTCAACTATGACGGCTGATTTCTGAAATCCAGTCATCTTGCCATAAATTTTACGCAAGCTCCTCCATAGCACTGTTTCTATGTACGTCATTTGTTTACCAATTTAAATATTGTGGATTAATTTTATTCAAATCACATTTATCACCCCATGTAGGATACCTTCTTAACCTCCAGCGAACTTTCGTCAGGTTTATGTAAAGAATAGCGACTCTTGGATAATGCGCTATCAAGCTGAGCTCAAAAGGATAAAACAACTTTTTGACATCAAAGGAAAGACGTTGTATAAAACGGAGCAACGCTTCGTTATCTTTAAGAGAAAGTCTCCTTTTAAAGTCATGAAACAAAAAATACCTAAGATAAATATTCAAAGATTCATTCCCTTTTTCACTTACCCGCAAGCTATCTTCCATACCGATATTGTAATACATCAATTTGGATTCTTCAGCTTGAGGCGTATTGGGGTTTTGAGTCGTTTGACCTGGCACATCCCCCCTATACTTATTTAAAGGAATACCACAATAAAAAACTGGCGCTATCAAAGCAACAGCTTGTATAAGAAGATAATCTTCGTGATAAATCATGTGTGGAATATACCTATGCGTCCGATTAAATACGCTTTTCTTTAAGACAGTTCCGCTTGTCTGCCCAAACAGAGAAACATTATGAAACAGATTAATTTCTCCTTGATAATTCTCAAATCCTTTTGGTATACAATAAATAGAGCGAGAAGCACCTTGAGCGATAAATGCACATAGAAACAATCCGCATCGGGGGTTGTTTTGAATATGTTTGGTCATGATTTTCAGATAATCGGGATGCCATTCGTCATCGCCATCAAGCAAGGCTACATATTCACAGCGAGCTTCTTCTACCCCCCTATTCCGAGCGACACTTACGCCTTGATTTTCTTGATGAAATATCCGTATCCGGTTGTCGTGAAAATGTTGCTGGATTATCCCCACTCCATTGTCAGTCGATCCGTCATCGACTATAATGACTTCAAAATCCTGATACTCCTGTTTGAAAACCGCATTCAAAGTATGCACAATCGTATGCGCTTTGTTGTACAAAGGAATGACAATAGAAATCATATTACTTTTATAATTTTGTTATTAATATACTTCGATCCGCGATTTAGCATGAATGCCGTTACTATGGATAGTGTATAACATACTATTATCAATGTACCTCCATAAGAATAATAGTTTTTCGATAAATAAATAAAAATACCATGTACAAGATATAATTCATAGGAAATTCCTCCTAAAAATTTAAGACTAGTCAAGTTTACAATTCCTAATACCTGAATCACCCATACCATCACTATGGGCAATGTGACGTTTAATGCGATGAGAGAAGCGATTTTCATTCCATCAGAGACAAATCTGAGATAAATGAATATAAAAACCAACAAAAACAATATTGATCCAACAAAAAATGAGATCAGTTTTTTCCGCACAAACGATTGAACACCCTGGCTCATACAGGCATATTCTATACCAATATTAAAGGACAAGACGGACGTATACCACCAATAACCCCAGCCCAACAATAAAATGCAAGCGATATAGGCAAAAGAGCCAATCCACATCCAATTCAACGCTTTTCTACCTTGCACTCCGCATATGGAAAAAACGGCATGAAAAAAGATGTATAAAATGAAAAGTGCATACATATACCATGAATTGGGCAAAGGAGGGTTGCCTAAAGTCATTTCGTAGCAAATATTCCATGCAGACAGATGTTCAAAACACATCCTTATACAGATAAAAATACAGGTCGCAATGAGTAAAGGCGGTAACAGTTTCAAAAACCTTTTTTTATAGAATGAGTCCAAGTAAATTTTCCCTTTCTTATGTAAAGAAGCCATCAAACCATATCCGCTTATGAAAAAGAACATGGATACGGCCCCTCCTCCGAAAAAGGTAAACTGACTGACAAGCATACGAAAAGACGGCGATAAGCCCGGAAAAGAAGTGACACCGGACAAATGATGCAAAACGATTAACAAAACCAATATGCCCCGCAGGGAAAGGGTTCGGTCTACATTGAACGGACTGAACAATATCTGTGTTCCATTCCACCGATGTCTGAAAACAGTTAATCCCGCAAGAATCACCAATGCAATATAACAAATGCAATATAAGTACATGAGTTTATTTATCTGTCACAGGTAATCGAAAATACTTCTATACACGATGTCGTTAGAAGAAGCCAACCAAATAGATGGTGTGCTGAAAAAGCGGAAAGCAAAGCACAGCGGAACAGTTATCAAATAATAGTCACATAAACTCCCCTTTGCCGTAAAGAAATAGGGAACCACTAACGGCATGAAAAAGAAACGGATGATGAAATAACGGGTCTGCATGAGCGGCATCGAGGTCATGAGCAGGCACATGGAAATCAAAATCAAGAACAAGTTGTTAATATAAAGTTCGCACTTTCGCCGTTCGCTATCAAAGAAAAACGCTTTGACATAAAGAATAACCGTAACCGCCAAGAACGGATATACCGCCGAAGGCTGTATAATATCTTTCAATGCATATGCATTTGAAGCGGTAGCTAACCGCTGGAATGCATAAAAGCTACTGGAGGAAAATATGGACAGGTTGGTAAACAGGATGTAAAGTAATCCAAATCCCAAGACGATGTAGATGTAAAAGCGAAAAGAAGCTTTCTTTCCTAAACGAATAAACAAGAATGGAATAAAAAAACCTGTCATAGTATGCGTGAAAAAAGAGATAACCAGCAAAGGATAAAGAATACGTCCGTTGGTGCATCTTTCAATAATGGCATACAGCATCATTGACATGGCGAACTGCTGGCGCAGCAAATTATTGCAGATGCCATTCACTTCTGTCACAAAAGCAAATAGGCACAAAGAAGCAACAAGGAAACGGGGGTCAGCTTGAATATAGTTCCAAAATTTATAAATGGCAGCAAATGTGAACATATAGGTCAAAGCAACAATGAAATTCGCATAAGAAAGGAAATCTCCGTCAAACAGATAATAGCCTATCAGATTAAATGCCTGCCAGACATATTCCTTTGTCGTGAAAAAAAGATAAGTGAGTGTGTCGGTTATTGCCGCATTATGAAAATTATAATAATAGTTCCCCGCCCAGTCACTCGGCTCTCCTAAATGGAATGACCGTGTAGACTGCAAACACCACATGAACAAGGTAAGAATAATGACCAAGTAGAATGCCATTGATTTTTCTTTTGAAACAAAAACAAAAAACAATGTTGACAGTACCCCCAAAAAAGGGTTAAGCAAAAAAATCAGAGCCAATGCTGCCTGAATTTTCCAAACTGCTTTATTGTCGGTTATTTTTATCTGACAGTCCATCAATGATACCTCCCAATAGTTCATGATTCCTTTTTATTTGTCTTTATCAAAATAAATAGGCTATACAAGATTCTCCTTTCTTCCTTTTGGCAGCAGATGCAATAGAATGAGACTGCAAATATTAACATGGTCAATGTCACCGAGAAGACCAAGGAAGATATGGAATTTACAGCAATCGCCATCATACACGGATATGCAATGACCAATGTGAGCAGGACGGATGCGGATACAGGTAGTATCGCTTTAAGGATAAAATAGCGAGCCGGTATGTTACAATCAGTTCTTGCGCAATACAAAGCTATGGAATAAGTCATTATCGCACCAAAAAGCAATGCGATTATATACATGAAATAAGGTTGAAAACCCATATGGAAAACTATATATATAAGAGGTAGCTGAATGATATTGGTAAAACTGCTTAATATCTTAAAACGCCTGATACGACCAGTGGCTTCTATTGCCCTTGGAACGGTTACACACAAAATGTCGACAAAGGTCTTCAACAACTGAAAACGGATAAACACCACAGTCCACTCTGGAACTTCTTTTAGCCATATTTTTAAGATGTAGGGTGCCTCCAGAAATACAGGAATCGCAATTATCGAAAATAGTGCAGATGAGAATTTGGATCCATAAATTACAGATTTCAAAAACAGATTCCCATCATGGGCACCTGCACTCTTTCCAATTACCGGATTCAAAGCTTTAGTCATACCCGATGATAAAGCTTGTAGCTGCCCGTTCAGTTGAGTCGTGATACCCTGTGCCGCATTCAGAAGCGTTCCAAAAAAGTGGTTCAAAAGAACGCTTTGTCCCTGTATACTAATGATTACAATCATTGTATTCAACAGATTCCATCCGAAAAAACTTGCCATTTCTTTCATCGTATCCCGATCGAAATAATGTTGTATGGACAAGGTACATTCAGCATAATGTTTATGGCAATATAATAGCATGATAGAAAGAGTGATAAACGGAATACATGCCATCAATACCCCATAAACTATCAGCCTGTCATGCGATGCATATACACAGGCAAATGCCACAAACAGTTTTAAGACAGATTCCAGAATACCTACAAAAGCATAATAGCGCATATTCTCACGGGAATTAAGTACCGCATCGTATGGAACAGTCATGACCGTAAACATCGTACTAGCCACTAATCCCCCATAAACTATTTGGGCGGCATGAGCTCTTTCCATGGGTATGTTCAGAATCCCGTTAAAAAAAATATATCCATTGATTATCAATGCTATTCCCGCAACAATTGCCACAATGAAATGTAACAGGATACTAACATTGAATATTACCGTTTTCTTCTCATAGTTTCCGGAACCTTCGGTGTAGGACATAAAGCGTTGTGTGGCACTTGCCATGGATATATTTAGGAATCCCAACATCGCAATGGTGCCCCCAACGATATTAAATACGCCAAAATCCGAAGCCCCCAACGCCTGAAGAATGATACGGGTGGTGTACAAAGAGATGAACATAGTGATGCCCATCCTAACATACAGATAACCGGTATTCCTAATTACACGTGCGACCGTTGTCGACATAGTATCTATTACTTTCCTGTTATATATTCAAAACCTTTATCTGATCGTATTGCCAGTCATTGCAACGAACCTCATCTACAAAGCGCTATGGTATGCAATAATCAATTCTCATCTGTATAGTAATTATAAGAATGATATCCATATTTATAACCATAGTGTCCACCCCCCATGTCAGTCCCGTTAAGAACAAGCGACATGTTTTTATATGTATTTTTACGATAGATTTTTTCCAGTTCCGGCAACATGGCGCGATCCAGAAAACCTGCCCGAACTATAAAAATAGTGTAGTCGGCATATTGTCCAATGATCTGAGAATCCGCCATGATGTTGACAGGGGGACAATCAATGAAAATATAATCGTACCGAGTACGCACCTCCGCCAGCAGTTGTCCAAAACGGGCGTTGAGAAGTAATTCGGTCGGGTTCGGCGGAATGGTACCTACCGGAAGGACATGTAGATTATCGGACAAAAACCGTTTCCCATTCTCATCAGTGTATTCTGAGTCAGCATCCAGTTCTATTTTCGAAATGAAAAGTTTCTCGATGTCATTGAATTCACCAGCCAGATAATCACTCAACCCTTTTTTGTGAAAGTGAATAAACTTGGATATGGCATTCCTACGCAAATCGCCATCAATAATCAAGACTTTACTTCCTTTGACAGCCAGACTAATTGCGGTATTTATTGTAAGAAATGTTTTTCCAGAACCTTGAACGAAAGAAGTCAGTATAATTATTCTTGATTTTTGTTCCTTATTCACAATAAATTCCAGATTAGTCCGCAATACACGGAAAGCCTCATTCATGATGTCGCGTTTTCCATTCTCAACAAGTATGGCTGGAGAGTCCCAATCTGTTTTCTTTCC
>OGUL01001480.1_pt1 | contig 19676 bp, 26 predicted proteins | sample 1553651 | NCBI WGS metagenome assembly OGUL01 (sample SAMEA2580048, study PRJEB22360) | human gut metagenome | biome: human gut; feature: human-associated habitat; material: faeces | place: Denmark | collected 2008/2010
GCAATTTTGGAAGCATGGGAGAACACTGATGGAGAAGCTTAAACCGTGCCCGTTTTGCGGCGGGAAAGCGAGCCATGTATATGACCCAGATGGAACTATAGATACAGAAAAAAGACCATGGAGATACACAATAGCATGTGATAAATGCTGTGCTTCAACAGGATTGTGTTGGTCAAAAGAAATGGCAATTAAAGCATGGAACAGGAGGGCAATGAATGACCGGGGGGGTATCTGAACGGATCCGGATACCCTGACCCGACAGCGTACAGAGCGATAAAAAGAACGGAGGAAAAAGAGATGGAAGCGAGAAGCGGAGAGCTGTGGAGATACGCAGCCGGAACAGTTGAACGAGAGGGCGTTGTGGTAGGCACAGACGACATTGTGGTGACGCTCCTGCCACTGTTGGACATCTGCTATGATGGGGCGGTTGAGGTAGCGACCAGCGAAGGAGTTAAGTATGTACAGCCACTTAGACTTAGCTACACCACGCAGAAAAAGCTGGTGGATTACCTGCGAGATGTGCCGGAGGATACGATGTGCGAGATTAAGACCGCCATCAGCGCCGGGCTTGGCCTTACACTTGCAGAGCCGAGCAGTCCGGCAACCGTTCTGGATAATGGAGCACGGGACGAGGTGGAAAGGCTTAAGTCCGAGAATCAGAGGTTGCAGAGCGAGCTGATAGAATCCACAGTCAGAGCAAAAGTCATGACAGAGCAGTACAACACGCTCCTGGAGCGGTTCTGTGATTCGCTACGGTAGCAAGTTACAAACAATTACCGGCAAGTTAAAAGGGCGGTGCGCTCTGTGCCAAAAGAACGCATTGCCATGTATTTTGATAGGAGGAAGCAATGGACGCAAAAGAATTGTATGCGTATCAGAATGACCGGGAAAAATTGCGCTCCCTGCAGATTGAGCTTGCAAGGCATGAGAGCTTTAATCCTTACAAAGGCTGCGAGATCTCCGACATGCCAAAAGGGAGCGGGGGCGGTATGTCCTTTGCAGAGTGGTGGACGGACGAAAAAATGCGGCTAGAAGAAAAAATCAAAGAGTGTATCGCAAAGGTGGAGAGCGACCGGGAGAGGATAGAGGCATATATTGATGACGCACCGGAGCCTGAACAATCCATCATCAGGTACAGAGTGATCAACGGTATGGGGTGGGACGAGATTGGCGATACGATGTATCTCAACCGCCGGACGGTCAGCCGAAAGTTTTATAATTATATAAAAAGCCCGTAATGCCCGTAATGCCCGTAGACTGACATAGGCGTAGTGTGGTATGATATAATTGTCAGAAATGGCAAGAGGTATCTGCAAGCCCACAGCGGATACCTCTTTTCTGTTGCTGTCATTTTTCCATTAACGGCGGGCGGGGAGACCTGCCCGCACCTCCTCTAACCGGAAAGGGGTGAGACTATGGGGCTGTCAAAATATGAGGAATGGATTACCCCGGAAGGTCTTACCAAGATAGAGGGGTGGGCGATGGACGGTCTGATAGATACGGAGATCGCTGCAAACATGGGGGTCAACCCTGATACGCTGTACAGGTGGAAAAGGAAATATGTGGAAATTTCCGAGGCCTTAAAAAAGGGGAAGGACGTAGTAGACCGACAGGTGGAAAAATCACTGCTCAAGAGAGCCCTTGGATTTGAGTACAACGAGACCAAGAATGTATATGAGACGGACAGCAATGGAAACCGTATCCTCAAAGAGAGTACAATCACCCGCAAGATGGTAGTGCCCGACACTACGGCGCAGATTTTCTGGTTAAAGAACCGGAAGCCAGACAAGTGGCGTGATAAACCGGAGACTGTTAAGCAGGGAGACACGGGACTGTTTGAGGGTATTGTAAAGGCGGTAGGTGGTAAATTTGACGCAGGTTAGATGGTCAGGCAAGCAGGAGAGCCTATTGAGCATGCCATACAAGCACTGCTTAGAAGTGTTAGAGGGTACACCGCGATCCGGCAAGACAACATGTGCAATCGCGCGGGCCGCGTGGTATTGGTGGAATACACCGGATAAAAACCACATGATACTTGCCTACAATCAGGAGCAGGCCTTTAAGCTGGTGCTGGACGGTGACGGCCTGGGAATTCAGCACATTTTTGCGGGGCTGTGGGAGATGAAGCATGACGACTATGGCGATCACCTACTCCTGCACACACCCAAAGGGGATAAGCGTATATATTACAAGGGCGGCGGCAAGGCCGACAGTCACAAGGCGTTTACGGGTATGTCACTCGGGGGCGTCTTTTTTTGTGAGATTAACCTGCTGCATATGAACGCTATACAGGAGGCATTCCGGCGGACGATGGCGGCAAGGATACGCTGGCACATTGCAGACCTTAACCCTCCGGCTCCTAATCACCCGTGTATCACAGAGGTGTTTGATGTACAGGATACCTACTGGACGCACTGGACACCGGATGACAATCCGATTCTGACGGAGCAGAGAAAGAGGGAGCTGTATAATACGCTTTGCAAAAACAAGTACTTGTTGGAGCGTGACTGGTACGGCTTGCGGGTTATCCCGGAGGGCGTGATTTACAGCATGTTTGACCCGGGGCGCGATATCAAAAAAGAGATCCCGAGCGGTGAGTACTGCGTGGAGATGTTTTTTTCTGGTGACGGTGGTCTGACAGACGCGACATCAATATCCTGCAATGTCATCACACGCAAGACCGAGGAGGGGCGCGTGGTGTACAGGCTGGCACGTATCGCCAACTGGTACTATGACGGTGCCAACAAGGCCATGAGTACGCAGGCTAGAGAGATAGCACAGGAGTTCGCCCCGTACTGCCGCAATAAGACGGGTATGCGGGAGAGCTGCTGGAAGATTGACCCGGCATGTAAGGCGCTGCGTAAAGAGTTGGAGCTGTTTGGCATAGCTTCGGACTGCGCCGACAACAACGGACGGGACATAAAGGGCACGAGCAAAGGATTAAAAGTAGGCATTGAGTATATGCAGTCCTGCATAGACAAAGGCCTTTTTTATTGCGTTGAGGATAGCAGATACGGGCACCAGGATTTTTTAAAGGAGATTGGTCTGTACTGCGTAGACGCACACGGCAACCCCATCGATGCGTGGAATCATGCGATGGACGAGGCCAGATATAGCGTAAATTACTTTTACAAAACATATGTTCTGTAAAGGAGTGGAAGAATGTTTGACAAGATTAAAAAGGCGGTGAGGAGTTGGATGCAGCGGACAGGCGCAGAGACAGGCATGTCAAAAGAGTTTAAAGATATCTTCGAGGTCGGCGGGGTTCCGGCTTTTAACCAGTTTTACTACTTTGGTATTTTTGTCTGGAAGTACCTGTATAAGGGCTTTTACAAGGCGTGGCACAGGGTAGCAGCTCCCACGATTGCAGACCCGAGGGCAAAGCGAGACATGGAACGCATGGATATGGCAAAAGCCATTAGCGCAGAGCTGGCCGGGCTTATCTGGTCGGAGCAGTGCGAGGTACACGTATCTCAGGGAGATGGAGAGGCGCAGCCGCTTGAGGACTTTGTGCATGACGTCCTCACAAAAAACAACTTTTGGACAAAAATGCAGGAGCATATTGAGCAGTCCCTTGCGCTGGGTGGTGGCGCTGTCAAGGCATGGTATGAGGAGCGGCATGACAGCGAGGGTAATGTGGTTCCGGATTCCGGGCAGATTAAGCTGGGCTTTTGCATGGCAGACCAGTTTGTACCGACAGGCTGGGATAATGCCAAGGTATATGACGCGGTATTTATCGACCGCAAAGCAAAAGACGGATACTACTACACCAGGCTGGAGTGGCATAAATGGGACGGTCTCACCTACTGGGTGAGCAATGAGCTGTACCGGGCGGATATGCCAAAAAAGGGAGATATATCAGAGCCGCAGGACATCCTTGGATTCCGGTATCCACTGGAGACCATATACCCGTATCTTAATGACAGCACACCACTTGAGGGATTAAGCACGTCGCTATTTGCATACTACCGGACGGCAACAGCCAACAACCTTGATGACAACTCCCCGCTGGGCGTGAGTATCTACGCAAATGCGATGGGGACGCTTAAGGCGCTGGATATTGCATTTGACAGCTTTGTGCGGGAGTTTAAGCTGGGGCGTAAAAGGATTATCGTCCCCGCAAAGTGTATCCGTACAGTCATAGAGCCGGAAACTGGTATGCCACGGCGATACTTTGACACCTCTGATGAGGCATACGAGGCGCTTGCGACCGATGACACGGACAGCCTTAAGATCCAGGACAACAGCGTAGAACTCCGGGTTGACGAGCATGTAGCCGCCATCAATGCGCTGCTGTCTATCCTGTGCTTACAGGTTGGCTTTTCGGCCGGCACTTTTACTTTTGATTCGGCACAGGGTCTTAAGACGGCCACCGAGGTAATCAGCGAAAACTCCAAGACCTACAAAACTATCAAGGGACACCAGCTGCAGGTTAAGGCAGCCATTGACCAGATTGTAAACGCAATCATACAGGTGGCGGCCATCTACGATCTGCAGTGGGAGGGATACAGTATCCGGAGCCTTGCGGAGCGTGGCTGGGAGTGCAAGGTGGTCTTTGATGATTCTATCCTGCAGGACAGACAGACCAATATTAACGAGGGCGTGTTGCTGGTCGGTAATGGTCTGATGAGCAAAAAGCGGTTTATGGTTGAGACGCTTGGCATGACCGAGGACGAGGCAGACTGGGAGATCCGGCAGATTGCGGACGAGGGAGCCGTGAGCGGTAGCATACTGGATAAGCTGGAGATGGGCGGTGCTGAGTAGTGGCAAAGCTGGACAAGCTGACAGCGCTCCGGTTATCGGAGCCTGTAGAGGACGCATATCTGGAGTGTATTGACAGGCTGATAGCTAATATTGCAAAGCATTTGGGGACGGGAAAGGCATTCCGCACGGCGGACTGGGAGGTTCGCAAGCTTGCGGAACTGGGACAGCTGACCGCCGAGAATGCGCGGATTATCAACGAGGCCACCAAGAGAGTACCGATGGAGATCCGGCTTGCACTGGAAGAGTCATCAGCCATTGCACTGCGAGACCTGGAAAGCCTGATAGATAAGGCCATCAAAGAGGGGGCAATCGAACAGGCTCCGGTAGATAGTACAGTCGAGCTTGTAGAGACCATGATGTCACGGGCGATAGAGCAAGCCAATCTTACCAACGCAACGCTCTTGGAATCTTCCCGGGCGGCATACCTCCGGGTGGTAAGCGAGGTGGTACAGTGGGAGGAACTTAATATCGGCGTACTTAGCAAGGCATTTGTGCAGAGCGTAGCCAACCAGGCGGCGATTGCCGTAGTGTCCGGAACAGAGACACGGACACAGGCATTAAAAAAGGCAATAGCCCAGCTTGCGGAGCGTGGCCTGTTTGGGTTTGTGGATATATCCGGGCGGCACTGGTCTCCGGAGGCATACATGGGCATGGTGATAAGGACAACATCGCACAACACAGCGATTGATTCCGTGAGAGCCAAACAGCAGGACTATAAGAGCGATATTTTCCAGGTGTCGCAGCACCCGGGAGCAAGACCGCTGTGCTATCCGTACCAAGGCAAGTTTTACAGCTGGAGCGGAGCGTCCGGTACATTTACGGACGGAAACGGGGCAAAGCACAAATACAGCGGGATACAGTATACCAGCTACGGCAAGCCTGCCGGGCTGTTTGGCATTAACTGCGGACATTACCCGCTCCCGCAGATACCAAAAGTCACGATACCGCAGGACAAGCCGGAGCAGGACAAAAAAGAGAATGACAGGCTGTACCGGGAATCCCAGCAGCAGAGAGCATACGAGCGGGATATCCGAAACGCCAAGCGCAAAATGGAGGCGTTTGCAAGCGCCGGGCTTGATGACGCTGCGAAAGAGCAGGAGGCCGTCATAAGAGCCAGACAGGAGCGCATGAGGGAGTTTATCAAGCGGACCGGGCGTACAAGACGATACGACCGGGAGCAAATCAAATAAGGAGGGCAATATGGACTGTAAACATGAGTTTGAGGGACGGGCTGACGGAGTGCACTGCATTAAGTGTGGACTGTTCCTGGCCCCGGAAGAATACCGGGAACACATAGCAAAGGGAAAGGAGGAGGAAAAGAGTGAACGAGTATCAAAAACTGGTAGCGTACATGAAGATTCTGGTGCAGAACCTGATGACACTGCACCGGAACTTAAGAAAAGACGCCGCGTGGTTCGGAAATCATGAGCAGATTGGCGAGTGGTATGAGACCATGAGCGAGCAGGTCGATGATCTTGCAGAGATGGGGATCGCCCTGGGATACCGTGAGCCGAGCATATCAGACGCAGTGCTGACATACTCCAGCACCGTATTGAGTACGGAGCCGCGAGAACTTACCGAGAGTTTTAGGCTGTGCATGGAATATTTTAGAGCAACCGCCGGGCTAATGCAGGCGGCGGAAGCAGTTGTACCCGTGAGCGTGCAGAATAAGCTCCAGGAGTACGAGTACTTTTGGAACAAGGAAGCCAACTTTAAGCTGGCCACGGCCCTTGGTGATGGGTCAGACATTGACGACGATTAAGGAGGTGATCCTTTATCTCCCAGCTATGGGGTCATATAGCAACGCAGTATATTGAGACGCACTCCTCCGGGGGTGCTTTTTTATCGCCCCTGTGACAAGGCGTTAAACTGTGCCGCAAATCGTGGCAGTCCGCAGCCGTACCTTGCGGGCAATTCGCAGAGACGAGCGATATCGGAAGGAGGCCAATATGGCATTTACGAGAAAGACATTAACAGGATATGGACTGACAGAGGAGCAGCTGGAGAAGGTCATGACGTTATACTCCACAAGCCTTGCGGACTATATCCCAAAAGCAGATATGCAGGCAAAGATTGACGAGGAGATTAAAAAAGCCACCGAGAATCAGCCACCTGTAGATGTAACCCAGTCGGACGAGTACAAAAAGCTTCAGGGCGAGCGTGACATGCTCCGCGCCCTTGGCACTGATGACTTTTCCGGCATCAAACCCAAATTCCGCGAGACCGTTTACAACATGCTCAACCGCGAGGAGGGCGCGCCGAGCGTTGAGGAGCAGTTAAAAAAGGTCGCGGAAGATTACGAAGAGTACTTTGAGCCGACCACAACCACCGAGCCTGGAAAAACCCCGCAGTTTGGCGCGGGCGTATCCGGAACCATGCCGAAAGGTCAGGAAAAGACCACGGTAGATGGTATCTGGTTCGGCACCAAGAAGTAGGAAAGGAAAGAGAATATGGCATTCGAACAGCAGACACTTAACTACACAACTGAATATAGCAAGGCAATGGCCAACGCATACCCGCATTGGTCTTACTTTTCCGACCTGTACGGCAGTCCGAACAGCGCGACTTATAAGCCCATCGGTGGCAAATCTGTAGCTGTCCAGAGCATGACCGTAGGCGGTGCGCGAGCTGTCAACAGAGATAGCATTGACGGCAACTTTAAGCGCAACTTCAACACCGACCAGCAGATCCTCACCATGAGCATGGATCGTGAGTGGGATACACTGGTTGACCCGATGGATATCCAGGAGGACGCAATCGTTACCCTGGCCAACATCACACAGACCTTCAACCAGTTCCAGAAGATCCCGGAGCAGGACGCTTATGCAGCTTCCAAGCTGGCCGCAGCGGCTTCCGCGTTTGGCGGCGTGGACGCAACAGCGCTGACCGCGGACAATATCCTGTCAACATGGGACTCCTACCTTGCGTACATGGTAGACCAGAGAGTTCCGAGAGACCAGATCCGCGCAAAGATCACCCCGGACGCTTACAAGCTCCTGAAGGAGGCGGCTGGTATCACCAGATTTGTGGAGGCTGACACAGGTATCCGCAACATTGACCGCAATGTAGGCAAGCTGGACGGCGTGTCCATCATGGAGGTGCCGTCCGACGTGCTTAAGACCGCCTATGACTTTACGGAGGGCTGGACACCTGCGGAAAATGCACAGCAGATCAATCTGCTGATGTATAACCCGGCTTCCATCGCTGCTCCGGTGGTATACGATGTCTCTATGATGTCCGCACCGACCGCGCAGAGCAAGGGCAAGTGGCTGTATTACGAGCGCTACTACTACGATGTATTTGCGCTCAACCAGAGACTGCCGGGTATCTTTGCCAACATCGCGGCTCTTCCGTCCATCGGCACGCTGACCTTTACGACCAGCGCAGGAGCAGATAGCACCCACACAGTGCTCAATCTTCCGGCGGCTCCGTACGGCATGAAGTACGTGGCTAAGGACGGCACAGGCGCGGAGGCCGTAACCTATGGCCAGAAGCTTACCAGCGGCTGGACTGAGGTCAAGAACGGCGACGATATCACCACCGCAACAGGCCATGTTGTCACTGTGGCACTGGTCAACGCTACCAAGGGCAACGCAGCTACCACAGTAGGCAGCGCGTCCGCAGTAGTAGGCGGCTGATAAGGAGGGGAAGTAATGGCGTACATTGATTATAACGGATATCTTGCAATCTACGGCACTTGCCCGCTGACGGAAGAGGAGTTTCCGGTGTACGCCGAGCTTGCCAGTGACTTAATCGACAGTGTGACACGGTATAAGATTCAGCGGGGCGGCTTGTCCGCCCTGCCTGCTTATACACAGGCACTTGTTAAAAAGGCGACGGCAGCTCAAATCCTGTACACCTATCAGTATGGTATGGAATCGACCATGACCGGACAGGCAGGACAAGGCTTTACGGTCGGGAAGGTACACGTAGACAGCGGCAAGACAGAGCAGACCGCAGCACAGATGATGATAAGCCCGGCGGTATCCGTATATCTGGAGCAGTCAGGGCTCATGGAGAGGAGCGTCGAATGCTTAGACCAATACCGCAGCAGCTACTTAGGAGTGTGGTGACGCTTAAGGTCTGCACAGCTATGGACGAGTGGCAAACTCCCACATGGGAGGAGTACACGGTTAAGAGGGTACACTTGCAGGACACGGACGAGATCCGGAAAACGGTAAACAATACCGAGGTGACGCTGTCATCTATCCTGTTTGTGGATTCCAGACTGTCCACGCCACAGCTTGACTATCAGGCGTTACTTGCACAGAGTTTGGAGGCCGGGAAGCCCATGCGGGCGGTAATCGAAAACCCCGGAGGGAAAGCTTTAAGCGAGTACGAGGTGCTGACGGTTGACCTTGTGCCGGACGCTTGCGACGGCTCAAAAATCCATCACATAGAATTGGGGCTGGTTTAATGCCTATAGAGGTTAAGACTGACAGAGCCGCATGGGCGGCAGCACTGGAAAGAGCGAGCAAGGCTGCCACGGGAGCCCTTGCAATCCAGATAAAAAATGACAGCCTGGACTACGTGCCCGATGATGGTGAGCATATCTTACGGGATTCCTGCCAGATTGAGGACACCGAGGACGGAAAGGATCTTGTCTGGCGTGGCGTGTATGCCGGGTATCAGTGGTTTGGCGTAAGAGCAGACGGCAGCCACCAGGTCAAGCACTACACCACGCCGGGCACTGGGAGCGCATGGGTTGATAATGCCAAGGATGCGCACGGGGAAGAGTGGCAAAAAGTCGCACAGAATGCATTTACGGAGGCACTTACATGAGAGAGGAGATTGTCAAATCAATCCAGAAGATGGTACAGGCCATCACCGGGAAAAAGGTGGTAATCGGGTCAGTGCCTCCTCTTGACGGCTACGCTGTCAGCATGGCGGGCGGAGCACCCATTGCCACATTCCGGCCGCTGACCACAAACGAATCATTTCCGGTGCTTTTTAACGGAAAGGGCGAGGATTTGCACACTGTAATGGCTGATATGGAGCGGGCACACCACGCACTTACAACGTCTAAAGTCCTCCCGTATACGGAGGACTGGCAGATTTACGCAATAGAAACCACCGCCGCCCCGAGCGTTATCGGGCGCGAGGAAAACCGGAACTGGGTTCTTGGTTCCAGCCTCCGGGTGAAGTTTTACAACAAGAAAGGAGCAGTATAATGGCAGATAACTTTTTACTTGTAGCGCATGGCATCCAGTGCGAGATTGACACCACACCGAACGGACAGCAGCGCACATGGGAGCCGTTTGGAGAAGGAATTGAGAACTTTTCCGAAGCGCTTAATGAGGTAGTACAGCAGTACTTTTTCTTTGCCAATAAGGGGTATGCGAGTAACTACGTGACAGGCATGGCTCCGGCCTACACCTGCACAGGCCGCAGAATCATCGGAGACCCCGCACAGGATTACATCTTCGACGCTGCGAGAAAGTACGGCCTGATGGTAGAGCGGAACACCAACTTTAGGATCTCTGTAGGCAACGCGGACGGCACGATCAACCAGATCACATGCCCGATTACTCTGGCCAACATGACGGATCTGGGCGGCGGCACCACGGACGGATCCGCGGTATCCTTTGAGGTACGCTTTAACGGCAAGCCGACCCTTACAACCATCACTCCGGGGGCAACCCTTGAGGTTAAGTCCGTAGCTGGCACAGCAACCGGGGACACAGCGCTGTCCGTAGTACCGGAGCAGGCGGCGGCTGGCTGTAAATATGTATGGGCTTACGGCTCTGTAGCACCGACCGCAACAGTCGGAAGCGTACTGACTGGATGGAATGACTTTACGGCTGGAGATTACACAATCCCCAACGGTAACATTGTGACCGTGGCGATGGTCAACACGTCCACCAGTGTAGTAGTGGCAACCGGACAGGCTACCGTAGTAGCCAATCAGTAAAAAGAGGAGGAAATGGAATGTACACAATACAGCGCAAACAGACCATAAACGACGAGTTGGTTATTAACGATTCAAAAGGCGAGGAGGCCCTGCGCCTCCCCGTCAAACTCTATATTGATGACATTCTGGCACAGTACAACCGCCTCCGGGCAATGCTGGGCGAGGCACAGCACAATTTACAGACCAACCCCACTGATGAGGTCGCGCTGACATCATACGGCCTTGTACTGACTGAGTTTTTTGGACTGATATTTGGTCGGGCGGGCTGTGATAAACTGCTGGCTTTTTACGGCGACAATGACCCGAACAAGTGCCGGTGGACGGAAATGCTTATGGACGTATCCCCGTTTGTTGCCGACGTAATCAATCCGCAGGTACAGGCGGCTATGAAAGAGCGGGCGGAGCGGTTCCGTCAAATGAGCCGATGAAACTGTACGATCGGGAGAAAGATACGGTTGAGCATTGCGGAAAGACCTACAAGCTCAACCTGTGCTGGCAAAATGTACTTGCGTCACTGGACGCATTGGACGATCCGGAGCTGTCCGAGCAAATCAAGATTGAGGTGGCGCTTGCTAACTTAATCATAGGCAAGCACCCGGACGAGCCGAAGTTGCTGGAAAAAGTGGTAAAAACCATCTTCCCGGACACTCCAAAAAACAGCGGAGAGCCTGTCATTGACTTTGAGCAGGATTCCCCGCTGATTTTTTCGGCCTTTTGGCAGGCGTACCGGATAAATTTGCACACGGACGCGCTCACGTGGCGGGAGTTTACGGAGCTTTTGCAGGGTATCCCAAGGGGGACACGTCTGGCAGACCGGATCGAGATCCGGCAGAGGGAGATCCCGGAGCCTACCAAGTACAACGCAAAAGAGCGGGCGGCGCTTATCAAGGCAAAAACCGAGGTGGCGATAAAAAAGACCCAGGGGCAAAAAGAAAAGGCACTCCGGGGCTTGTACTCCATGCTGGAAGCACAGGCAAAAGGCAGGTGATGATATATGCCAGATGTTGGCGAGGTAAGATATAAAGCAGTCGTTGACAACAGCGGCATTGATGAGGAGATAAAAAAGACAGAAGCGAGCCTTGACAAGCTTGACAATCCAGTCAAAAAAAGCTCCAGCAAATTCGACAAGCTCGGGAAGGTTGGAAAAAAAGCGTTAAAAGGTATAGGAGTGGCATTTGTCGGCCTTACATCGGCGGCTGGTGCTGGCCTTGCCGCTGTTGCAAAAATGGGCATCGAATACAACGCCCAGATGCAATCCTATCAGACGGCATTCACGACGATGCTGGGCGATGCGGAAAAAGCCACGGAACTGACTGATAAGCTCAAGACGTTGGCGGCGCATACCCCTCTGGCAATGACGGATCTGGCTGACGCGTCAAAGACGCTTCTGGCGTTTGGCTCTACCGCCGACAAGTTGCCGGATCAGCTGAAAAGGCTGGGCGATGTAGCGCAGGGCAATGCGCAGGCTCTTGGTACAATGGCGACGGCGTTCGGTCGTGTCCAGTCCAATGGGTACGCGTCCCTGGAAGAGATCAACATGATGATTGACCAAGGCTTTAACCCGCTCCAGATTATCGCTGATAAGACAGGCGAGAGCATGGCAGAGGTCCGTAAGCGTGTATCTGCGGGAAGCGTATCATTTGAGGAGCTGAACGATGCGCTTGTTACAGCAACAGAATCCGGCGGGCAGTTCTACAACGCGATGGAGAATCAGTCCAAGACGTTCGAGGGGCAGATGTCCACACTCAAGGACAATGTATCGGCGTTGACTGGCACACTGACGGAGGATCTATTTGGTTCTTTGGCGCAGGACGCGCTCCCGAAGGTCAATGAGTGGGTTGACCAGCTGACCACGGCGGCGCAGGAGGGCGGCGTCGAGGGTGCTATTGAGACTGCGGGCGTGGTGTTGACTGAAGCCATCACAGAGCTGCTCAATGGTGCGCCTAAGTTTGTGGATACAGCGGTTAAGCTGGTAGAGGCCTTTTTGGGGTCTGTCAAGGACAACGGCCCGGAGATCATGGACGGAGCCCTGAACGTGATCATGACGCTGATTGATGGGTTTATATCCATGCTTCCCGACATTATAGAGACGGCGGCTGTTCTGATAGAGGCACTTGTGGAAGGGATTGGCTCACGACTCCCTCAAATCATAGAGACAGCGATCCGGCTAGTTGTGGCGCTGGTGAATGGGTTACTTAGGGCCGCGCCGAGGTTGGCAGTCGCAGCATTGGAACTTGTCCACGATATTCTCCACTCGTTTGATAATGTGGACTGGGGGCAGGTCGGTAAAGATGTCGTACATGGCATTGGAAACGGCCTCATGGGGGCAGCATCATACCTGTATGACAAGGCCAAGAGCTTGGCGAAAAATGCGTTGAATTCGCTTAAAAAAGCCTTCGATTCTCATTCGCCATCGAAAGAAGCGAAAAAGATCGGCGTTACGGTTCCGCAAGGCTTGGAGCAGGCTTTTGACGAGGACAATCTGGCAGAGGACGCCGCCCGTGATCTTGGAAGCCGGGCAATCGCCGGACTGACTGCAGATGTAAATTATAACATCCCCGATGTGAGCGAGTACGCAAAAGATTTAACAAGCGGATTCTCCGGCAGTTACAAGGCAGGGGCAGAAATCACAGTCCCGCTCTATCTGGACGGTCGGGAAGTGGCAAGAGCGAGCGCATGGTGGACAGGCGAGCAGTTAAGCTGGGAGGAGATGTAGGATGTGGATAAACGGCATTGATATAGCCGACTACGGCGGTCAGCTCCGCATGGAGTACAAGACAAGCGGATATCAGCTTGACACGGCAGCCTTTAAAGGACGCAATCGGTCAAGTTTTGTCCTCTTAACCAGCACAACAGGGTTTATGACTATCACCCTCCCGGTGGTGTTTGAGGGTACGGACCGGGACGATGTGACCCGCAAAAAGAGCCTTTTTGATATGCTGATTTTTGGCAAAAATGAGCTTTTAATGGACGATGGATTCCGATACTCCGCATACCTGTCAGCTATCGGGGACTCTTCGTACCCGGCCCCGGAGCTCATTGAGGTGGAGTATACGCTTATTGGTGTACGGCATGGGGACAAGGTGACGGTGACAGGTAACACAGTAGCGTGTGACAGCACCCTCCCGGATACAGACTGCATACTGTCCTGTACGGTCGGGACGTCCGGAACCGGGTACAAGGTTGGGAGCGTGACATTTAAGACCGTGACCGCAGGCCAGCGCCTTGTGGTTGACGGCATTAACAAGCGGATTCTGGTTGACGGGGTTCCGGCGGCAGAAAATGCGGAGTGGATACGGTTCCCGATCCTTAAGCCGGGGCTTAATAATCTGGAGTGTGCCGACACTCTGACAGTAGAGTTTTATCCAGTATATTTTTAATAGGAGGGGAATGGAATGCTTAAGCTTATATCAGACGTGAGCGCCGTCTTAAATGTAGACGATTTTTACATCTGCGAAAAATCCAACGGACTGGACGAGCTGATTTTTAACATGTCGATCTATGATGACAACTATCCGCACGTACTGGAGGAGGCTGTGATTGAGTATGAGCAGCCGTATCTGGTCAAGGCGATAGACGCAGGGGCAAGCACGGCAAAAATCAAGTGCCAGCTTAACCTTGACGCTTTAAAGGCAGAGATGAAGCTGGGATACAGCAACAACTCCGCAACCCTGCAGCAGACGGTTGACGGTGTACTCCCGTCCGGGTGGCTGTTTGTGGACAACTCCGGCAGCACCATCAGCCGGACGATTGAGGGCAACTATACGCCGCTGGAGGTGATCCAGCAGTGCGTAAATACTTATGGTGTAGTGTTCCGGTTTGACGTGTCTGCAAAGATTGTAAGAGCCTACACCCTGTCAGCATTTCAACCCCTTGGAGCGTTTGCGAGCCGGGAGCTTAACCTGACAGAGATTAACTTTAAGGGCAAGAGCACCGACTTTTTTACAAGGCTCTACGCCTACGGCAAGGACGGCCTAAGCTTTGCAGATATCAACGACGGCAAGCCCTATGTAGAGTACCACGGCTATACCGACAAGGTAATCTGTGCGTACTGGCAGGACGAGCGGTACACCATTAAAGAAAATCTTCTGGAGGCGGCACAGGCGGCGGTAAAGACCGGGGGAAGCCCGGATCGCTCTTACGAGTGCACCGTCTATGACTTGGCGGCCACCAACCCGGAAATGTACTCATGGCAGGACTTTTCCCTCTTTTCTGTGGTGCGGCTGATTGACGATATCAAAAATATTGCTCTTGACTATCAGGTAGTTGAGTACTGGCGGTATCCGTACTATCCCGAAAAAAACCTTGTCACTCTGTCCAGCACAGCGCCCAAAATCCAGACTACCGTTAAAAACATCAAGGCGGAGATTGAGAACCCGAACAGCTCATTCCGGCAGAATATGCAGGCCTTAATTGACAACATGGCGGCCTCTATCGCCGGGTATGACGGCGGAAATATGCTCATCACCCAGAACTCGGACGGCAAGCCGAACGGGATCAAGATCATGGACACCGAGGACGAGGCCACAGCACAAAAGATCCTGTGGCTTAACCTTAATGGTATCACCTACTCCCACAACGGAGCCAATGGCCCCTATGATACCGTTTGGAGCTTCGAGCAAAATGGATTTGTGGCTGATTGGATCGTCACAGGGACGATGGTAGCGAATATCATAAAAGGCGGAACCTTAACCTTGGGCGGTAACGAGAACGGAAACGGCGTTTGCAGGGTGCTGGACGCAAACGGAAACGAGGCGGCAAGGATTGACGCCAACGGATTCCACATGGACAGCAGTCTAGCAAGCTACAAATCCCTGGAGTATATCTACCAAGGGAACTCGAAGCTTGTCCTTTCTGGTGAAGCACTTACGGGATACCATAACAATAACAGACGATTCCGGATCCCGTTTGGCGCAGATGGAGCAGCAGCCTTCGACGGCGATGCACAGGTGCTTGGAAAACTATCCGTATATGGAAGTGCATACTTTGCAGAAGGGTGGAGCGGCACAGTGACTATGGGAACAAGCAGATTGACAGTCCAGAACGGGCTTATAACTGGGGTATCATAGGAGGGCATAAATGCGATTATACTATCCGATCGAGGTTGATCTTTATAAACCGTATCCGCTTCCAATCATGGAGGCGCAGCAGAACAACATAGGCCGTGGTGCAGTTGTGACACTAAAAGCCAATGGAGCAATCATTCAGCCAACCAACGAAGGACTGACCTTTTGGGCAAAAAAGCCGGACGGAACGGTGTCGTTCTTGGCGGCAACGCTGACAGGAAACAACATACAGATGGACTTCACAAATCAGATGCTGGCGCTTCCTGGGATGGTGCAGGTGGAAATTCGCCTGACCTCTGGAAGCGGAGAAGAGGAGACAGACATTAGCACGCCTATATTCGTAGTGCGGGTAAATCCATCGAATATCAATGATTCTGGCGTAGAGTCTCAAAACGAATTTACGGCGCTTCAAGTAGCAATCGGAGAGGTTCAGTCTGCGCTGTCTGAAGTCGACGAGTTGAAAAAGAACGGATTGAAGGGAGACCCTGGGCAAGCGGCAACTATTGAGATTGGCACCGTCACAGCTACAGAGCCGGGCGGCGCTCCGAGTGTGACTAATGCCGGGACAGAACAAGCGGCGGTATTAGACTTTGTCCTCCCGAGAGGCGAGCAGGGACCGAAAGGCAACGATGGCGCAGCGGGAAAAGACGGAAAAGAGCAAATTGTATTTGCGGCGGCGTCCGCATTCCCGGCAACCGGAGACCCGGCCATGCTGTACGTTGACAACACCGTAATCCCGGCTATCATTTACACTTGGAGCGGTAGCGCCTACGTGCAGGCCTCTGCAGACATCAGCACAGTAATGGCTATGCTTGCCACGCCGTTTAGCGAGACCGAGAGCTACACAACCGGGAAGTACGTCACGTACAACGGCCAGTATTGGAGATTTACGGCTGACAAGACCGCCGGAGCATGGGACGCGAGCAAGGCAGAGGCTACCAATATCGGGGCGGAGCTTAGTGCGTTAAATATCAAAATAAGTACAAATACCTTCGGCACTCAGGTGACTCTGACGAAAAACGTAGAGTATATCTGTCCTGCTGATGGTTATTTTCGTATCACCTGCGGATATGAAAGATCTTCGGTAGCTCGTGGATATGTGAACGGTGCGGAGCTGCTTACATTAACTAGTACCAACAGTGAAACGGTGACACCGGATAATACAACAAATGCTACTGTATATGTACGCGCGGGGATGACCATCAAATACGCAGGAACGAACGCAAAAGGATATTTCAGGCCACTTTCCGCAGAGTAGCCTGTTTCATAATCTATAAGTGAAAGACATCGCGTATCTATGAAAGGATACGCGAGTGCTCTATATATAATTAAAAATAAAGGAGGAAACAAGTATGGCAGTAAAAACTGTACAGGCCGTGGTGAACGGCCAGACCTACACGCTGACGCTGAATAGCAGTACGGGAAAATACGAAGCGACTATCACGGCGCCGTCAAAATCATCCTATAACCTCACAGGGCATTATTATCCGGTAACGGTTAAGGCAGAAGATGAGGCTGGAAACAGTGAAACCGTAACAACAAGTGATACCACACTGGGAAGCTCCCTTCAGCTGAAGGTTAAGGAGAAGGTAGCGCCGATCATTACCATTACCAGTCCGACGGCAGGTGCTTATATTACCAGCAATAAGCCGGTGATTAAGTGGAAGGTGACCGATGAAGATTCCGGTGTGAATACTGCGACGATTGGAATTACCATTGATTCTGGAAGCAAAATCACGGGAGATTCCATCATAAAGACGGCTGTCACAGGTGGATACGAATGCGCTTACACGCCAGGCACAGCACTGTCTGATGGAAGTCATACCATCAAGATCGACGCATCTGATAACGACGGAAATGCGGCAACGCAGAAGAGCGTAACCTTCAAGATCGATACCGTACCGCCTACCCTGTCCGTTACAGCACCTGTTAATGGTCTCGTGACTAACAATGCCGCTGTGACCGTCAAAGGAACCACCAATGACGCTACATCCAGCCCGGTAACCGTAACTGTTAAGCTGAACAGCGGTACTGCGGAAAGCGTTGCTGTAGGCCCCGATGGTTCCTTCAGTAAAGCACTGACCCTGGTATCCGGCAGCAACACCATTACCGTCGTGGCAAAAGACAGTGCGGGCAAGACCACCACTGTAACCAGAACGGTGACCCTGGATACGGTAGCTCCGGTGATCAAGTCTGTAACACTGACTCCGAACCCGGTAGATGCTGGCAGCACCTTCATTATCGCAGTGGAAGTGACCGACTGATGACTGTTAAGCTGATCGGAAAGATCAACAGTGAACCGGTTATTTTTCAGTGGAAAGAGGGGGACAGATGGGAAGCCATCGTCCCCCGTATCCCGTCCGGTGTGTATGTCGTGGAGCTGTCGGCTTATGATGAAGCTGGAAACATGACGTATGTGTCACAGTTCCTTTTGAGCATTGACCTGACCGCGTTATGTATGAGGGTCATGATACATGAAATAGGAAGCAGAAACAGAGCAGAAAAGTTCTGCGTAGATGTGCTTCCGGACCATTTTTCAGCGATAGCAAAAAGTGAAAAGTATAACGCAGAGGCAAAAGAAAAGGCTGTGTTTTTCTGCAAAATGAGAGTAGGTGAACCGTGTGATTTCCTTTGAACTGGGCGAGAAGAAACATATATATGTCGATATCTATTCCAAAAAGAACGAAACATTTGAGATTACAAAAGCCGAGTACGAACTGATTAAAAATACCGGGAGAGTGATAGAGGATTCCGGAGAATGTGTATTAACCTGGCATACGCTTGATATGCTGATTTCCCCTCAGACGATAGGCGGGTACATATTGCGGGTCATCTATTATATCGCAGATGAAACCCTTGTTGAAAATATCCCGATACAGGTGAGCCGTTATGGGAAAGCTTAAAATACTGAGCGTCAGGATGACGCCGAACCCGGTAGAAACCGAGAAAAAATTGTTGATCGCTGTCTCTGTAATAGACATTGAGGAGGCTGCTGGGAAGCTCCACTATTCCGGCGATGAATATTATTCCGGTCAGCCTATTGAATTGATGTTGTAGGAGGAATGTATGAGCTACGAAAAAAAAGAATGGAAAGACAGGATATCAGAATATCCCACACGCAGGACCTTGGAAAAATCCGATGGGACTTCTGAGGCGGTCATGGTATCCAGGACTGAGGGAAACGTATCTCAGGAGGGAGATGCTTTCTCGGCGGCAAACATGAACAACCTGGAAGAACGGATTGCGAATGAGTTTGGATCTGTGAATTCGAGAATAGACGCAAATACCTTCGGGCCCCAGGTGACCCTGACAAATAACGAAGATTATATCTGTCCCTCTGACGGATATTTCCGAATCACCTGCAGTTATATGACATCTTCCGTGGCAAGAGGCTGGGTGAATGGCCTGAATGTAATGGTGCTCAGCAGTACAAACAATACGGCTACGACGCTGGATAACACTACGATAGCATCCGTGTTTGCTCGCAAAGGTATGACCATCAAATATACAGGGACGAACGCAAAAGGATATTTTACTCCGATTTCGGAGTAAACCAGTAAACCCAGAGGAGATAAACCAATGGAGACACCAATAACAAGAGCGGAGCATGAAGAATTCGCAAAACGTATCGAGGAAGAGAACCACCGCCAGAACCGCCGGATCGAGATCCTGGAAAAGAACATGCAGCAGTTAGCCGCCCTTACGTCCTCGGTGGAGAAACTGGCCTACTCCATCGAGGGCATGGTAAAAGAGCAGGAGAGCCAGGGCAACAGGCTGGAAAAGCTGGAAAGTAAGGACGGGGAGAAGTGGCGGTCAGTCTCCAGCTATGTGATTACTGTAATCATCGGCCTTGTGCTGGGGTACATCTTCCAGCAGGCCGGAATGTAGAAAGGAGAAAAGAACATGAAGAACTGTGTATTTAAGGCAAGCGTAGA
>OGUL01001499.1_pt1 | contig 19502 bp, 12 predicted proteins | sample 1553651 | NCBI WGS metagenome assembly OGUL01 (sample SAMEA2580048, study PRJEB22360) | human gut metagenome | biome: human gut; feature: human-associated habitat; material: faeces | place: Denmark | collected 2008/2010
ACGTATTTTCCGTTACATACCGGAAGATTTTTACCTTGTCATTCTGGTTTCCCTGTCTGAGAATACGTCCCTCCTGCTGTTCCAGGTCAGACGGTTTCCAAGGGCAGTCCAGATGATGCAGTGCAAGTAGTCTGTCCTATAGTGATAGGTAATCCTTTGATGTTATCTCCAGATTTTCCCCCACTTCACACCGGACGTGAGAGTTTCCCCTCATCCGGCGTTCCATCATCAGTAACTTCTACTTTTTAACATCGTAACTTACAGTTCCTTATCAAGTGCTTTTACGTCTATTTCCTCTAATCCTGCATTTTTTCTTATGGTATTTACTTTCCGTCTTTGATTACTTTCCAGTTTGTATTTGTTTAGAATACGCTTGATTTCTTTGCTGTCCTGACTTTTTATCAGCCTTTCCATCTCTTTATGCACAATAATCAGATTATTATATTTATCATCACCGCCACAAGATTTTGGTATTTTACGGACACACCGCATATTTTCCAAAGTTAGAGGCAGCTTGCAAATTGCACATTTTCCTCTTTGTGCCACAAACAGTGAAACGCAGTTATCATTAAATTCTACAGTTTCATTACTGATAGGGTTTCTCATAAGTTCATGCACCCTCTCTATATCTACAGTTTCTAATTGTTTGTGTATTTCTTTTCTTCCCTCAGCTGTATATTTATTTACTACAGCCTTTTTGTGGAGAGGAACACGATGTTGCACATATCCTATTGGGACTAATGGCACACCGTTTATAAATCGCAGTTCTTTACTTTTTCCATATCTTTCTGAAAGATATGGTGTTAATGCTTCGTTAGTTCTGCGTTTCACTCTTGTATTTAATCTGATTTTTATGCTTGTCTTGATTTCGTAGGCTAAAGTCTGTATATCTGGATTTACGCACGTTGCCATGCTGTAATAATTCTGTATTCCCATGACAAAGCTATTATAATCCCGAATTGCATACTCACCGGCTCTGCTTCCATTCGTTTTCTGTATTGCTATGATTCTCTCTTTTGCGTTGGTTTTTATTTTCTTCAAAGCCTTTTCTGAGATATGTGATTTTACTACATACTTATCGACTGGCGGTTTACATTTTGTGTCCTTGCCTTTCTTATGCACTTTTATCCTAAATCCTAAAAATTCCGAATAACTGTGTTTTAGATTGACAATTTTTGATTTTTCTGGACTAATATCCAGTCCTAACCTTGTTTTGAGCCATTGTTTTGTGGCTTCAAACATTACAACCGCATCTTTGTGTTTCCTGCAAAAGATTTTAAAATCATCAGCGTACCTTACGATGAAGCACTCTTTTAATGTGCTGTTCCGCAAAGCCCTGTACTTCTTTGATTTCGATTGAGTTCCATTCGCCTTTATTGCTTCTTTATAGACGTGTCTTGTAGGCATAAATTCCCACTGGCTGGCAATCCACCAGTCAAGTTCATTCAACACCACATTCGATAACAATGGTGAGATAATCGACCCTTGAGCTGTGCCTTTCTCTGGAAAACCGATTTCTGCAATTTCTCCTTTTAACATGGCTGAAATAATACTAATGAGCTTTTTATCCTGTATTCCTATCGTCCACAACTGTTTTAATAGTTTTCCGTGGCTGACATTATCGAAAAATCCTTTAATGTCAATATCCACCACGATATACAGTTTGTTGCTCTGTATAAGTTTCTCTGCCTGTGCAAGTGCATTTTCCACACCTCTATTTGGGCGGAATCCATTGCTTCTATCGTGAAATTTTGCTTCACATATCGGCTCTAACACTTGCAGAATACATTGCTGTATCAGCCTGTCTTCAATCGAAGCAATCCCAAGTGGTCTTTTCTTTCCATTACCTTTGTCAATCTCCACTCGTCTGATGGCTTTCGGCGTGTACCATTCCAGTTTGTTACGGACAAGTTCGATGACCTCTTTTTCAGTCATTTTGGCTAAATGCTCTATCGTTTTTCCATCAACCCCCGGCGTGGTACTTCCATCATTCTTTTTCATGTTTCGATAGGCGAGTTTGATATTTTCTTCCATCAAAATCAATTCCATCAGGTTTTTAAATTTTCTGTTTTCTAAACTTTTCTGGTATAGTTCGTCAAATATCTCCTGCAATCCATAATACTCAATGTTTCTTAGAGTCTGACGTTTCAGCACTTTCTTCGGCACTGCCAAAGTCGGCTGTCCGCCTTTCTTAGTCTTACTCGAACCTTTGATTCATTACGAATTAAATTTCGATTCTTACTGATTGACTGGAGCCTATCCCTCCACGGCTTATTATCACCGCTTCATTGGTACTGTGGCTCCACTTTCAGTCAGATAAAAGCAGGTTATACTAATGTCAATCGCTTTCCCTGCTAACACTTCATTGCGTGTAAACACTCCGTGTTCTGACCTTCCCTTGTTCCGATATTCCTATCTGTTCATGCCGCCCTTAGGTGCTGCCTATAAGCCTGTATGCTTGCCAGTGCCTGTAACACTGTAAGGTATTTCATAACGTCCATTTTTACTTTACCTCACATACCCCGTAGATTTACGGTTATGACATTTCTGCCATATCACGCTTTAGACTCGTACACTCGGCTGTTCGTCTGCTGTTTTACCAGCTATCCTCACCATAGGCAGTTTATAGACCTCCGGCATATAGGACACACCATCCACCTCTTGACAGCTTTCGACAACTTAATGTTTCGGTGTCTCTCTGCCGACTTCAACGAGCTTCGCACATACAGCGTTTTACACCGCCTTTGCACGTCGTAGTATCAAGGGGAGCGTTTCAGGGCGTTACCCCATCATTCCACTCCTCGGAATATCAGTTAGCTGAATAGATTCAGCCGTCGATTTTAGTTCTAATACAGGTTTTATCCCACATTAGAGTTTGTACGACAACAAGTCGCACGCACATTCGTTCCTGCTCCCATCTTCTGAGTAGAGCCAAGAAGCACTCTGACCTCTCCCTTACGGGTCTTTTGGAACAGTTCCTTTTTCTTCATATCCGTGTCGGCTTCGTGTATGAACTTCACTTCACTTTCAGGAATACCTCTCTCAATCAGCTTCTTCCTGATGTCGTTATAGACGGAAAATGTGCCGTCATTCTTCGGAGTGGACAAGTCGCAGAACACAAGCTGTGCCGATTTCTTGTCGGCATTTTCTTTCCATATCCGATAGATGTTATCGACGCAGGCATTGATTTTACTGCCCTCAAAATCGGGCAGCATATCATTGAGCATACGCTGGTCAAGAGCCAGTTTTCTTCCGTCATTCGTGATTTTCAGCATATTATCTACGCTTGAATCCACACCGCCGCCACGCACCTGCTCGGCTCTCTCTGCAAGGGAAGCCACCATCTCTTTCTGCATTTCTGACGGCTTTACTGCAATGTTATGGTACTTTGCTTCCGGTACTGGCAGGTTCAACATATCCGCTGTCTTAATGTCCGCTATCTCCTTGAACATCGCCATTAGTTCAGGCAAGTTATAGAATTTTGCGAACCTTGTCTTTGCTCTGTATCCTGTTCCTTCCGGTGTAAGTTCCACTGCCGTAATGGTTTCTCCGAAAGTGGAAGCCCAGGCGTCAAAGTGCTGCAACCCATTTTTCACAAGCGTGTTGTACTGCAAATATCGCTGTATCGTGTAGAGTTCCACCATACTGTTTGAGATAGGTGTACCCGTTGCAAATACGGTTCCTCGCCCTCCGGTAATCTCGTCAAGGTAACGACACTTCATAAAGAGGTCGGAAGATTTCTGTGCTTCCGTCTGTGCGATACCGCCCACATTACGCATTTTTGTATAAAGATAAAATAGTGATAGGTAAGGCTTTGAAGTTATCTCCACCTTTTCCCCCACCCCACACCGGGCGTGCAACTTTCATCGCACCCGGCGTACCATCAAACTAACTTACTACCCTCCATCGGGGTTCAACACTTTATGCCCTCACAGTACATATCGTGCTTACAAATTTCACTTTTGTTTATACTTTTGAATCTTCTTTAATACCTTTTCATCTATGTTTGGCGGTATCGGACCGTTGTTGACCATTCGATAACAGTCATTGCATAGCCATACAAGATTTTGCACTTTGTTTACTTTTCCTAACGGAAGTTCCCCTTTGACGTGATAACAATACTTTTTGTTATCTAAAAACAGCGGTTTCTTACAGCACTTACACTTGCCTTTATCTCTGTTGTACGCATATTCCCTGTTCATGAAGTATTCAAAATTATATACGGTCTTTGCATAGACCGAAAGCTGTATATCCCTTGCGGTATTCACTGACGGTCTATCACATGGAAGAGGCTTGCTTCTGCTACGGAAATAACTGTAAATTCGTCTGCCCTCCTCCGTATAAGGTGTCATGCGTTGGTCGAATGGCTTGCTTTCATACTTACTATGGGTAATAAACGCCATAGTAATTCCAAACCATTCTCCCTCAATCGGAACAGCAAATGTTTTACTTTTGTATCCCTCATGCCTATGCGGTAGGTTACAGAGCTTTTCCATTGGTATTTGATACTTATTGTAGTGTCTGGGAAATCTCTTTTTCCATACTGCCAATGCTGTGTTATTGATTCTTCTGTCTATGACATGAAGAGCATGAGAGCATATTGAGGGTTGTAAATACTGTGCCAGCCCCACTATCATGGAGTTCACACGCTGTATCTGTGCCGCCTGTACGTTCCTTTCTGTGGATTCTCCAATCACTCGGACTTCGTCAGCAATCTTCTGTATTTTATCTTTCAATCGCTCCATGTCTGGTAATGGTTTACCCACCAGATTTTCCGTCCACGTTTGGGGGTCAGGGGTTTTCCTCTTTTTCTCCGCTTTGACCACAAAACCGAGGAAATGGATTCCCTCCGTTCTAAGGTCTGTTACAAACGTCTTTTCCTGTGATAATTCCAGTTTCATTTTATTTCTAAAATATTTTGTCATCACACGTTTTAATCGGTATGCTTCCTGTTCTGTTGATGTTAAGATAACCCAATCATCTGCAAAACGAAAATTGTACTTTGGAGTTACTCCCAACCATTTCAATCGTCGTGTATCATTACACTTATGTTTGCATTTCCTGTGGGGTTCCATATACATTCTTCCTACATACCAGTCAAAATCATTCAGATATACATTTGACAGCAATGGAGATAAAATTCCGCCCTGCATTGTGCCGAGTTTTGTATCATTCCTAGCACCGCTTTCTAAATATCCAGCCTTTAACATCTGTTGTATGATTTTAATCACTCTTTTATCGTGGATTCCAATACGCCATATCTTCTGTAACAGGATTCTGTGGTCGATATTGTCAAAACACCCTTTAATATCTCCTTCAACCGCCCATACAGGCTGGTCTTTTGAATAAGTAGAAGCATTGATGACATTGATAATATCTCTGACAGCGTGTTTCTGTGCCCTGTAAGGTCGAAATCCATAACTGTGCGGATAAAATCTTGCTTCACATATAGGCTCAATAATAATTCTCACACATTCCTGTATAATTCTGTCCAAAACTGTTGGAATACCCAGTGGGCGTTTCTTTCCATTCTTTTTCGGGATATATACTCTTTTTGCTGGCTTCGGTCTGTAATTACTGAAATTATCTCTTATTAGTGCAATTAGTTCCTCTTTTGGCATTTGCAGATATTTGTCCATTTTCATCTGGTCTATGCCAGCCGTTTTACTGCCTTTATTAGACTTAATGTTATGAATTGCGGTAACAATAGTAACTTCATTTACCATTGCTTCAATAAGACCTGTGAAAGAGATTCCTTCTTTCGATTTTACATAAAGAAAATCTAAGGTCTGTTTTAATTCCGCTTCTGTTGAAAATCTGACGTTCAAATGCACAAGGCTATCACCTCGCAGTTCGTCACCCATATTTCAGGGAGTTTTTCTTTTCTTATTTTGTGAAATTTGTAAATTAGTTTGACTAGTCCCCTTCGCCATGAGTATTTCAACTCTTGTGACTGGCTTTCCCAATCTCAGACTACTATGGGACTGCTGACTTCTTGTGTTTTCATCACTCTGTACAGCTCCCACACAAGCTCTCAAACGTTCCTAAATCTCTATCCTTTTGTAGATTTAACTACTTGAAGACCTTAGGTTGCTACCTTACACCGTAGGGACAAATACACTTTGAAACATAGTTGTTGTGTACTCTGTATGATATTTCATTCATACAGGAATGTATTGAAAAACCAGCAATACACTCTTCCCTAATCTTTCGTCCTTTCGGACGCCTACTACTCTTACGATGCTGCATAGCTTCTTCTACGTGTAACCATAGTCTTCGGAAGACCGCACTATATATTCCATATCCCGCAGGACTTAGGACTTCAAGTTACGACTTCTTCACGCTTTATACGTGGGTGGATACAGCCACCTCGCATAGTGAAGTATTATCTCGCACACCACCTATAGCTTTGATATGCTATCATCAGTGTTGTTTCTGTGTGGCAAGGGTAATTCTCCCTTGATTTCGAGATTTAAGTTCTAACAGTTCATTCTTATTTCTAAGTGATTTCTGTCGGTCGATTTCGGTAAGTTTATCAGACTTACCTTGTGCGACAACGTTTCGCACGGTTCTTATAATAATGGCTTTCATCAACAAAAAGCCTGTCTACACCAAGTTCCTCAAAGGTTACAACATCATCTTTTTTCGTCTGGTCATTGAGTTTATCAAGTTTCTGCCTGATAGATTTCTTTGACTTTTCAAGCTGCTTTATGGAGAAGTTTTCTCCTCGGTTTCGCTTGAGTTCCGCAATTCCTCCGGTTATCTCCTCAAGCTGCTGTTCTAAGATTGCCCTCTGTCTTTCAATGGACATCGGGATTTTTTCAAACTGTGAATGTCCGATAATAACGGCGTCATAATCTCCAGTTGCAATCCTGCCGCAGAACTTTTTACGGTTCTTGGTTTCAAAATCTTTCTTTGTTGCGACAAGGATATTCGCCACCGGATAGAGCTGCAAATACTCAGCCGCCCATTGTTCGGTCAAGTGATTTGGTACAACAAACAGTGACTTGTTACAAAGCCCAAGCCTTTTCGACTCCTGTGCTGCCGCTACCATTTCAAAAGTTTTTCCTGCTCCGACTGCGTGTGCAAGAAGCGTATTTCCTCCGTAAAGGATATGGGCAACTGCATTTTTCTGATGTTCCCTGAGTTCAATTTCAGGATTCATACCATTGAAGATGATATGACTTCCATCATACTCACGAGGTCTGACACTGTTGAATTTCTCATTGTAGGATTTGCAAAGCCTTTCCCTTCGTTCAGGGTCAGACCATATCCAGTCCTGAAATTCCTGCTTAATCATTTCCTGCTTCGACTGAGCAATCGCTGTTTCCTTTTTATTCAGGACAGCCTTTTTCTTTCCCTCATCATCTTCGATATAATCAAAGATACGCACATCTTTTAAATTCAGCGTTTCCTCAATAATCTTATAGGCATTGATGCGGGAAGTTCCGTAAGTGTTATATGCCCTTACATTTCCTTTGTCATAAGATTTGCCCTCAATATTCCACTCACTCGTAAATGGAGAAAAGTGAACTTTGATATTCCACTGTGCATAGCGTGGTGTTTCAAGCAAATGAAAGATAAACTCCTGCACATCGTCCGGTGGCAGCCAAGTTGCACCAAGTCGCACGGAAATTTCACTTGCAGTCAGGTCTTTCGGCTGCACCTTTTGAAGTGCTTCCACATTGACCTTATAATCTTCCGGATAGAGTTCTGCCGAGTTCTTTGCAATTCTCAGCTTCTCCCTGACATTACCCGAAAGGTATTCATCAGCCATCAGATACTTCGGTTCGTAAGAATTTCCATACTCATAAAGCGGGTTTAAGAAGATAACACCCTTTAAGTCCTCAAAGATTTCATTCTCCGATTTACCGGAAAGCTCCATCATATAGTCCATATCAATCGTGGCTTTTTCTCCAAGAGATACCGCCAACGCTTCGCTTGCCGTATCAACAGAAGTAACCGGAGTATGCGGCTTAATTGTCCTCTTAGAAAACATATCAGCCTTACGTTCCAGTTCTCCGTCCTCTCCGATTATCTCCAATGCGGAAAGCAAAGAGAATGAACTGTCCTGCGAAAAAGCAGAAGTATTTGCACGGCTGTTAATGAGTCCGTACTTACCTGAAAAGGTATCATAAAGTCTGTTTAATCTCTCCTGCTCCGCTTCGATTTCGCTGTCAGGGTAATCTTCTGTCTGCAATTCAATCAGCGTTCTGACGGAATTTCTAATAGCAATCATACCCTTAATTCGGTTCTCTGCGGTTGCCGACACTTCCACCGGAGTCATACGGGAATTTTCACGATAGTAGATTTTATCGTCTACCACCGTATAGGAAAAGTTTCTCACTGTCGGGTCTGCCGGAATAGAATTATCTTCCTCCTCCAGTTCTTCCTCAGTTTCATATTCCGTGATTTCTCCGTGAATGTTTGCTACTGCTTCATCAAGCTGTGCTGCAAGGTCTGCATTTTCATACGGCACACAAGTTGCTTCCATACCGAAACGCCCCGATACCATTTTCATTTCTCCAAGTATCATTTCGGGGTGCTGCACAAAATAAGAGTTCATCTTAATTCCGTTCTCATCGGTATCAAGATGAACCCAATCCGGCTCAATATCTATCAGTCTGTCACGCTTTTGTAGGATAAGAATATCCGAAACGACTTCCGTTCCTGCATTACCCTTAAAGGTATTATTCGGCAATCGGATTGCTCCAAGAAGCTCTGCTCTCTGTGCAATATATTTTCGTACTGCCGAGTTTTCCTTATCCATTGTGCCTTTGCTCGTTACAAGAGCCATCACACCGCCGGGTCTTAACTTATCAAGGGATTTCGCAAAAAAGTAATCGTGTATCAGGAACTTATGCTTGTCGTATCTTTTATCCGATACCTTAAAATCTCCAAAAGGTACATTTCCTACCACTCCATCAAAGAAGCTGTCCGGCAGATTTGTTTCTTCAAATCCTTGTGCCGCAATGGTTGTTTTCTGATAAAGCTGCTGTGCAATCCCTGCGGAAATCGTATCAAGTTCCACACCGTAAATCTTACTGTTCTGCATTGCGTCCGGCAGCATACCGATGAAATTACCGATACCGCAGGACGGCTCTAACAAGTTGCCTTCCTTAAAGCCCATCTGCTCCATTGCCTTATAAATGGCTGTTATTACTTCGGGCGGCGTGTAGAACGCAGTCAATGTGCTTTCTCTTGCCGAAGCATATTCCTCCGGTGTTAATACCGAAGAAAGTTCCAGATATTCAGTTGCCCACGCTGAATTATTTTCATCAAAGGCTTCTGAAAGCCCACCCCAACCGACATACTTAGATAAGATAATCTGTTCTTCAGGAGTGGCAAATCTGTTTTCTTCCTGACATTTTTTAAGAAGCTGTATCGCCATAATATTTCTGCGGAAGCGTTCCTTTTTACCAACTGTTTCAACCTCGTTTTCTCTGAGATTAAAGGTGTGGCGTTCTGCCATAGACACATCAGGGTGCAGGTCAAAGCCCTTGACCTTTTTCTTCTGCTCCCAAGCAGGAACTACCGGCTCAGGCTCTTTATCATAACCGTTTCCTATGCGATACCCCTGATGATACATCTCATCATAGCTGTCAAAACCTGACTGTGAAGCTACTATCTCTCGATAATCCTCAATCGGCATACTGCCCATATTGGTCTGAACTTCTTCCGTTTCATTTCTTTCTTCGGCAGGTTCTTCCTTTACAATCAAATGCTCATTCATCGGATTCTCTCGCACTTTTCTGTCAAACTCTGTGCGTGAAAATTCCTTATTGAACAGTGGCATATCATAGTCATAGAGCATTACTCTCTCATCATCAACAGATAAGATTTCATACTCAGAAGCACCGATATACACCTTATCGCCAAGATGATATTCATACTGCACATCTTGCGGCTGTTCTGCTTCTTCAGGTTCTTTTTCGGTTGGTTCAACCTCCTGCTTCGGTGGTGCATTAGAGAGTATCTCACGATTTCTTTTCGTTTCCTCGATTTTGGCTCTGCGTTCCTCTTGACTTTCAAGCCACTGAGGATAACGTTCTTTTTCCTTTGGATTTAAGTATCTGTCCATTCGGATAAGTTCCCCGATACGCTTCTCCACCTGCGACCACGAAAGTGTGATATGTGGATTTTCTTTACCGATGCCTTTCGTAATCGTAATACCTTTTCCATCGTGGCTCTCATCAATGCCTGCCCCGACTATGACGGGATAAGAACCGCCCCAACCGTATTCATTTTTCAAGAAGTCGGCATTTTCTTTTGCAGAAAGACTTTTTTCAAACTGCTCATAGATACGCATTTTCCCCTCAGAAAATCCGCTTCCATTCGCAAGAACAGCGTCGATAATCTCCTGAGAAAAAACAAAGGCAGAGGTTTTCTTTTCCTCTGCCCGACCGTCTAATATGAATGTCATCTGACCGTCCATTGACGGTAATGGTTTTATGCTGTCACTTAATTCTCCCAGTAATCGCATAGCTTCAAAATGACGGGCAATAACAGCCCAATCATAATAGCTCTGTGCGGTTCTGCTGTCGTATTTGCCCTCCCACAAATGCAGAACGTTTTCAAAGGTCTTGTACCCTACTGTCCTGCCGTCCTCTAAAGTAAGTTCGGTATAATCATTATTGAAAATACTCTTTATATACTCTGTGCGGTCTTTGTTATCAGGATTACGTTCATAATAATCTTTGATTTCTTCCAGAATAGCCGACAAATGTGGTGTCGTTCTGAGAATTTCATTGATTACTTCATCACGTCCAAAGAACGGAAGGCTTTTATCCTCGTGCGTTCTGTCGTAATACTCTAAGCGAATATCACTTCCGCTTTCACGATTTCCTGTGCCGAACTGCGAAGAGAGTTCATCAGACGAACCCATTTCATCATATCCTCCGCTTTCATCTGTTCGGTCACTCCCTCTTTCTGTGCCATCTGGCTCAGGATTGTTTCCTCCATCTTGCTGGCTCTCTGTTCCACTTCCGCCAAGTGCTGTGTCAGTTCGCCCCTCGTCAGGAGATTGTAGTAAAGGACTCTGTGATGTTCCTTCAGAAACTCTCTCCTCATCTGAGCGTATCTGCCCAGCGTCACTTCCGGCTGCTGTGGAAGTTTCAGGTTCGGAAGGCTGTAATCGCCCACCATCGTGTAGGTCAGTTCGTTCATCGTCCAAACTCCTTTCGTCATTATTTTCAACCTTATTGTATTCATTTCTGTCCTGACCGACAATTATGCGATTTTGACGGTTGAGTGCAGTAATTGTTTTAGATATTTCCGTCAATCCCATTTCTGCAATATCACTGGTAGCAAATCCAAGTGCATTGAGTGTTTCCTGCGTATTGAAGTTAGTAACATCTCTGAAATCATCAAGTTCAAAATAACCGTCCGTATCAACGCCAAGCCTTGACATCATCATATATGCCACACTATTTGTCACGACATTTTTATAAATGAAAGCCACAATATCCTCTTCCACTTCCTCAAAGGAACTGCCCTCGGTTGCATAGTAAAGGTCTTGCAGATAATCAGGGATATTATCCTCTGCCGCATTTCTTGCTGCTCCCATAATTGCTTCGGCAAGACTGCTCTTATTCTCAATCTCTCCGAAAGTGCTTTCCAATGTTTCAATCACATCAGCTTCGTATTCCTGACGCATATCCCAAATCGGGACTGTTCTTGAATATCTGCTTTCGTGAGTATCTGAAATGTCAAAGTAATGTGTCAGTCTTTGCCGTGAACGGTTTTCATCAGCAAAAACAGCAATACCTCTAGCACCTCGGTTGACCCATCTGCCAAAAATTTTGTTCCACTGCTCTATCTCAAGAACCGCTGTTGCATCTGGTCGCTGTGCATATACAAGAAGCTGCTCGTCATAACGTAACTTATAATTTCGGCAAGCCGAAGCCAAGAATGCCTGCCAGTTCTGAGGATTTGACACAACCGTTTTGCAGGTGCGGTTGTAAAGCTCAGAAATAAGGTCATATTTTCGTGCCATTACTCTTGCACCTCCTTATCGCTGTTTTTCTCTGTTTCTGGTCTTGTTTTTTGACGGTTCGGATTGATTGATAGGTTCAACTTTACTTCCATTAAGCTCCATTTTTTCAGCAAACTCGCATATATGATAGCAGCAATTTCCGACATACAAATGGTAGTCATCAATATACTTGCACACTCTGTCTGCTGTGTGTCCATCACGAAAAGTAATCTTGATTTTTCCACCATCGGGAATATAGAATTTCAAATTGTAATGACTGTCTATAAATCGAATTTGCTTTTCCTGCGGCTCTGCTCTATTCTCCTGTTGCTTCATTTTCCTTACCTCTCATTTTTGTTGCTTCATCAGAACCGCCGCCCAAATACGAAAAGAGTTTACCGGACTTTGTATTCTTCTGAAGCTCCATAATCACACCCATATCAGGAATCGTGATATTCGGGATTTTCAGGATTGCTTCCATATCAAGCTGCTGCAACTTTTTCTCCGTATCACAACCGGAGTCAAAGAGTTTATTCAGCACCTTGACCTTATTCTGAAAAGTTGCTTTGTCTTTCACGAAAATACCTCCTTAGCTAATGTTGATTACAATAGAAATACTGCCGCTCTGTTCTTCTTTCTGCGGATTACGTGAATACTCAGGAAAAAGGGACTGTACTCTCTGCCTTGCCCTGCGTATGGTTTCAAAACAAGGAAGTCCGTATGCTCGGTAATTAAATACAATATCCTCAAGCGGAAGATTTCCGGCAGGTATATATCCGTACCGATTGTAATAATGCAGAATGAGAAGCATATCATCATACCTCGACATCGGGCATTCCTTTAAGATTTCAAGCACTCGGCTCTCCACCGTTTTCTGTTGTTTCATAATGTTCCTCCAAAAATTAAAGGGACAGAGTTTTTTACGCTCTGCCCCGACTGGTTAATGTTCGCTTGTTACTTACTTCTTACGGTTTTTAACCTGAAGAAAGATAAAGCCGCCGACAATAACGGCGACTAATGCGATAGCGATAATTGTCTTTGCTTCCATTACTCGTTACCCTCCTTTTTCTTCTTTTTGTGTGCAACAACAGAAGTTACGGCGATACCGACAGCAGAAAGTCCGGCAAGGACATACCAAAGTTTCATATTGGTATCATCTCCTGTTTTCGGAGTATCCCTCAACTCATTGTGCATTTTTACAACGGCTGTTTCATCAAGTTTGATAGTAACATTCTGGTCGGCAGGTGTGATATATGCGGCAGAGGCATTGTTTGCCACTTCGGATACGGTATATTCGCCAATACGAAGTCCCTCAATCACAATTTCGCCGTTCTTATCTGTTTCAAATGTCATATCATAACCGTTTGCTCCGGTTACTCTGAACGCAAAACCTTTGACCTTACCGTCTGAAGATGTCTTGACGATTTTCAGTGTTCCACGCATAGCTTCATTGATAAATCCAACACCAGCCTTATTCTCAACGGAATAAGTTGTTTCGTCTTTCTCAATGAAAACAGAGTATTCTCCCTTATCAAGCAGGAAGCCCTCCGGTGCTTTTGTTTCACGGACAATATATTTTCCGTAAAGCAGCTCTTTCATCTCATAAATTCCGGTTTCAGTTTCTTCAAGATTTCCGATAAGTTCATCGCCATCATCAATCTTTCCGTTCTCATTGGTGTCCTTATATACCTCAAAGGTTGCACCCGTAAGTTTGTTATCCGGATATTCAGCGTCCACCTTCGTGAGTCTGATATTGCCGTGAACATACTCATTGACAATCTCAATTTCAACTACCTGCTCGGCTTTGCTGATATTGACCTCATACGCTTTTTCATCAAGAACAAATCCCTTTGGCTGCTCGATTTCTCTTACAATCCATTTGCCATAAGGAACTTTTGCAAAAGAAAAACTACCGTCTTTTGCAGAGGTAGTCGTCATAAGTGCAGTATCCTTTGTAAATTCTGTTTCTTCGGCTTTGAAGATACCGATAACAGCACCCTCAAGTGCTTCTCCATTCTCGTCAATCTTCTTACCTGATACAGAACCATAGATAAGTTCATTCTTGATTTCTTTTCCGTCATTCACTTTGATTTCAACCGTTGCGGTATCCTGACCTGCGTATTCAAATACAACCGGATACTTCGTATCAGAGAGAATATAATGCTCATCGGTTGCAATCTCTTTGACATAGTATTTGCCAAACGGAAGGTCTGACTTCATAACAGCAGTTCCATTTTCATTTACGCTGACAATCTCAATCAGTCCATCAGCCGGAATAACTGTACCGCTTGCAGATACAATATCTTCTGCGGCATAAAGACCAAAGCTGATGTTTTTGATTTCTCCGTTGTCGCCAATACCAAATGTCTCGTCCTTTTCAATGGCTTTTGCAAGGCTTACCTGCACTTTCTGTCTTTCGTTATAGAACGATGTGGAAGTTTCGGTAACAGAGATATTCTGACCTGCATAAGTAAGCTCAACCGTATGTGTTTCGCCACTCACTACCATTCCGTAAGGTGCGGTAATTTCCTTGACCTCGTATTTTCCGAGATAAAGTTCTTTGCTCTTCACAAATCCATCGGAGCTTGTTGTGATAGTATCTACCACTTCGCCCTTTGAATAGCGGAGTGTACCGTCCGGTGTGCTAATATCTTCCGCAGCACGGACTTCATAAACTGCTCCCTCAAGTCCTGTCACTTCATAAACAGGCTGATAAATAACATCACTGTCCTCAGAACCACTTACATTGACACCACTAAATACTTCTCCGGTCTTTTCAACCGTGATAGTACCTTTCTGTGCCATATTCGGCTTATTGACTTTCACAACAGTTACGCCACCTTCCTCTGTGGAATTTTCTTCGGTAATATCAAAATATACCGGAGTATCATCAAGTACATATCCGTATGGAGCTTGTCCCTCTACGATAGAATATCCCTTGCCGTAATCCAGTTTCTCAGGTGTGACAAGAGAACCATTTGCATCGGTATAGAACACATCAATCGTGGTCGGTGTCGGATAAGTAAAGGTCATTTTGACCTGATTACCCTGCGGGTCGTAAATCTTAAATCCTGCTCCTGCATACGGAATACTCTTTCCGCTTTCTGCGTCCACCTTAACTACATTGACAAAGCTCTCGAAGTTACGGTTATTGATGAGATAACGATAAGTCTGTGCGTTCTGTGAAATGAACACATCAAAATCATCCATCATCTCTCTGCCTTCCCAACCAGAAGTCTGGTGTACGGTATAAATACCATACGGCATATCTTTTGTCTGACCGAAGCCATTTTCATCGCAAACAATGGTATCTCTCTCGTCTTTATTGGCTGCGTCATAGCTTCCGGCAGATTTCAAATAAATCTCAAAGGAAGCACCCTTTTCAGGTGTTTCAATCTTTGTTTCTCCGTCATCGGTATGTTTGATGATAGCCACATTGCCTTTGATTACCTGCTCGGTTACATCATTGGAAGTAAGGTTGTGTTCCACCTCATAAAGTTTCGGGTCTGCACCTACTTCATGGATAGTCTTATCAAGCAAATATCCCTCTGACGGTGTGATTTCTCGGATTGTCCAGTCGGTATCACAAACATATTCTTTAGTAGTGAACTGACCGTTTTCATCAGTAACATACTTATCTACAAGCGTTTCGCCCTTATAGATACCGTAAACTGCTCCCGAAAGTTTGGCATTGCCCTGTGCTTCGCCTTTCTCAGCGTCGCTCTTTGTGACTGTTACAGTAAACTTCTTCAAAATGTTATTGAAGTTTCTTGTGGTTACTTCTTTCCACTTCACTGGTGCAGTCTGATTTTTCGGTACGACATAACGGATAGCTGTGTCTACTTCTTCAAGTGTATATGGTTCAGAACCACTGATAAGCACATCTTTGAAAGTTGCCACACCGTTTTTGTCTGTAACTGCATACTGGTCAACAGCATCACCGGAAAGAGAAGTACCGAAAAGATGGAACTTCACACCTTCAACAAGGTTATCTTCTGAGGACTTCACTACCTGAAGGTCGCCACGCTTCAATTTGTTATTGAAAGTGACCTTTGCAATCTGTCCTGCTACAACAGTAACTCTATGTGTTTCCTGCGGCTCGTACTTATCGTATGCCTGCTCGGTTACAGTATAGATACCCGGCATAAGATTATCAATCTGGAACTTACCGCCATTAGCTGTTGTAACTGTCTGATTGATACCGTTTCCGGTAATCGTGAAGTTGATACCGTCAACCTTGCCGTCCTCACTGGTCTTTACAATCTGACAAGAACCATAGCTGACTTTCATCTTCACATAACCGTTGATACTGTCGCTTACTTCCTGAGCATAGCTGACAACATCCTGCACACTGGAGTTCTGACCATGTTTACCCTCTGACCATACAACCACACCTCTGCGGACTGCATTTTTCTTCGTTGCGGTAATGGTAAATTCCTTACTCGGTGCAGTATCCATAGAAACAGTAAGTTTGTTACCATTCACTGAAAAGTTCACTCCACTGATACTTGCCTTGAAATTATATTTGGACAGCACATTGTTTGAGTCTGTCAGGGTAGTTGTGTACTTACTTCCGTTCCACTCAAGTTCTATTGTCTTTGCCGAACCGGATGATTTATTACAAAAGCTTGGTATGGTCGCATGGTTCTGTACACTCTGCACCATACTGTTGTAATAACTGAAAATCTTATTGCGGAGCGGATGCCTTGCATTGATGACATCTTTCACATTGCTGCAACCACTGGCTGATACATGATTGAAGTTCACATCACGCTCTCCGATAACAGTTTCCCAGATAAGAAGCTGTGTGGCATAAGCCTGTGCAATGCTGTTTGCTGCTGCTTCATTCTGTGACCTCCAAGATGTCGAGATTGTCCCACGATAGCCATACTGTAAAATACGACCAACGAAAAGACGGATTTCATCTCCGGAAATAACCCCATTGGATGCAAGGTTATTAAAATAATTTTCGTCATACTTATTCATTGTCTGACCGACCTTGAGCGAAATTCCCGGCTCAATACAATAAGCAACATTGCCTGAGTATGAGCCAATAGCCTTAAGATTGGTAAAATTGGAACGTCCGGTATGCCAACCATTTTTCAAGGTCAAATTGCTGTGTCCCCATACCCCATCGTAATTAGCATCGCCATCACGAGGGAAATCGACCATATAAACATCGGCTTTTTCTCCCGAAGCAGCATATGCTGTTGTCGAGCCAATGCCTGCAAAAGTGGTCACACACATAAGGGTCGCCAAGAAAAGCGACGTGACTCTTTTGAATTTTGACTTTATCATTGCGTTTCCTCCTGTAAAAATTGAAAAACACACCGTATCTCTACGATGTGCCTTTGTGGATTTTCTCTTACGACAAGATTTACCTGCCGAAAAACAAATGCGGATTTTTCGTTAATTTTTCATTTTACCATACACCTCCAGTCCGTTCATACTGTGCGATTGCCCCTTAGAGATAGACATATACTTTGAGATAGTTATATTCAAGTGAGATAATATATATCATTTTCGGTAGGTAGAAGTATAACTAAGGGGTTAGAGTGTGAGAAAGGGGAACTGTAAAACAGGCTATCTGCTGTCACGCTCTGCACGGTTACGCAAAAACTTGTTGTAATGCTCCAATGCCTTGCAGACAAAATCCTCCGTCTGACTGACGGGAATGTTTTTCGGGATAAGCTGTCTTACTCTGTCGCCCCTCAACACGATTTTTTCCTTTTGGTTCGGCTTTTCCTCAGACATAACAGCGTGGATTGCTTCTGTTGTAAGGTTGCCCTCGTTGAATAACTTTCGCATACGGATTGTCTGGTCGTGTGACGGGGTTGCGTCATTCAGGTCGATTTCGTCAACCACATCACGCTGGCAATCTTCGTCAAGATAGGAAAGTTCTACGGCAGGACGCATTTTAATACGCCCCTCGTCAACAAATTCAAGCAGTTCAGGAACAAGGTTTGTCAGACGAATATAACGCTGTATTTGTGTTTGACTTTCTCCACTTTGTGCAGCAAGTTCTTCCCTTGAATAATTTTGTCCCACTGGGACTAAATTATTTTTTGTAGGTCTGCCTGCTTGTCTTTTCATTGCTTCCAAACGCATTTTATAGGCAAAGGCTTTTTCACTCGGCAATATCTCTGACCTCTGAAAATTACTCTCAACCATTAAAATGGTCGCTTCATCTCTGTTCAGGTCTACAATCTCACTTCTCAGTGTTTCAAATCCTGCCAGTTCACAAGCTCGCTTTCGTCTGTGTCCTGAAACAAGTTCGTATCTGCCGTCCTCTTTCTGCCTTACCGTTGCCGGAGTAATCACTCCTCTTTCCTTGACACTCTCCACAAGCTGCATCATATCTTCATCGTCCCTGACCTTAAACGGGTGGTCGGGGAAATCATCAATTAGCTTCAATGGAATATCTCGGATTTTTGAAAGCTGTTCTTCATCTCTCTGTGCCTGCGTGGTAAATAAATCATCGAGCTTCGTGAGAGTGAAGTCGCTCTTTCTTCCTGCCATCGGCTAACACCTCCTTTGTAAATTCAGCGTATGCCTTAGACACTGTGCTGTTTGGCTCATAAGCATAAATGCTTTTGCCTTTGGAAGAAGTTTCAGCGGCTTTTACGGCAATCGGGATTTGTGTTCGATACATTCTTATCTGATTACCGAAGTTTGCCCTGAGTGCTTCCACCGTACTCTTTGCAAGGTTTGTTCGGCTATCCACCAAAGTAAGAAGCATACCGTCTATCTTAATATCCGGATTGATATACTTCTTTACTTTTGAAATGGTCTGCACAAGCTGTGTCATACCCTTTGCAGGCAAATACTGAGCCTGAACCGGAATAATAACACTGTCTGCCGCCGATAAAGCATTGAGAGTAACCATACCAAGTGAAGGCATACAGTCTATAATTACATAATCATATCTGTTCTTCACTTGACTCAGATAATTCTTGAGTGTAGTTTCTCTGCTCATTGCGTTCACAAGGTTAAATTCCATTGCTGAAAGCTCAAGGTTTGCCGGAACAAGGTCAACACCTTCTTCGTGGTGCAGGATACCAACCATAGGGTCTGTCATCGTTTCATTGATTACATCTGTGAGTTTCGTTGCAAGCGTGATACCCAAGCCGTCTGTATCCTGCCAACCAAGACAAGTCGTTAAATCGCCCTGCGGGTCTGCGTCTATGAGCAATACTTTCTTGCCCTGCATTGCAAGCCCGACTCCGAGATTAACGGTTGTGGTAGTCTTTCCGACTCCGCCTTTCTGGTTACATACGGAAATCGTTTTACAGTTTGACACTTCTTTTTGCCCTCCTTTCTGAAAATTCATAGCCACCGCATTATGGCTATGTACCTGACCGACTCATTTCCTAATCGGTCATAGCAATATTTGTTCTCAACACCCCTTGCCAAGCAAAATGCTTATGGGAAGTCACTAAGGAACAGACTGCTTATCTGTATCATAGGATTCTAACCTCTGCCGGGTACTCCGCCAGCTCCGTAGAGAAGTATCATTATCATTCTGACT